>WOYI010315935.1_pt1 | contig 17940 bp, 20 predicted proteins | sample 6423411 | NCBI WGS metagenome assembly WOYI01 (sample SAMN13441803, study PRJNA592873) | oil field metagenome | biome: oil field; feature: oil-well bore; material: oil-contaminated soil; isolation source: oil-contaminated soil from oil-well borehole | place: Germany: Wietze | collected 2016-10-18 ...
CCGGACACCGGACATTTACAGCACCATCTTCAATCCGCTAAACAGGTGAAGATAAATCAGGAGACGGCCAGACCACCGCATGCTCCGGTTCGTATCCATCGGTAAAACCTTGAGAATGATCTTTACAAAATGAATAAATATCTGTAAACGCATCATATATGAAAGCTTACTCATGAAAAAAATAACCGCCTTCACAGCCGGCTCTTTCAGAAGGCTTACCATCCTTCTGACCTCTTTGCTCGCAACCCTGCTTCTATATCAACCGGCCACAGCCCAGCCGTTATCGGAAAGTTCTAATCCTGTCACAGCCGCCGCATTGAAACTCGTCGCATTTAACAATGATTCCAGGTCCGCCTTGGATGTCCAGTCCGTCAAAACGCTTGTGGATTATGTTCTCGGCTCAAAATCCGGCAAAGAAGCTACTCTACCGCAAATCCAAAACACCACCGGCGCTTATTACGAATATGACACAAAAATCGGTTTTCCCGATTTTCTGCAATACTCTTTCAGCGGTCAAATCCCTCTGGTCATCACAAGCCCGGCATCATTGCGCTACTCTCAATGGAGCAGTCTTCAAGGCAAATCCCGTAAATTACCGGGCAGATGGAAACCGCTCGCGCATAACGGAAAACCGGTCATCATTCGCGGCACACAGCGCGACGGGATCACACCGGACCAGACGACGGGCGTGTATTATGAATATGATTTAAAAAGAACCCTTATCCTTCTTCATTTCAATGAACAGCAGGTGCTTGTTTCCATTTCCAAGCAAATGAATATATCCGATGTCGGTAAAAAAGGTTTCATCCTGGGCAACGATGACGACTGGAATTACTATTATTCAGGCGAAACCGGATCAGCCCAAGCAGGCCTGGGCTGGATAAAATCCTACATCTACGACTATTTTTCCGTGGCGGTTTATACCGAGTCCTCCTCATCACCCGCTACGGTCAGGGCAGGTATTTTTCAGTGGATTCGGGCCGGATGGTCCGGAATTAATTTTGTCCAGGCGGAACATATCATTAAAGGAATGAAACGCCATTCCAAAAATTTAAAATCAATTCTGGAATCCCCGAATCTGCCTCCGCCTGAACAAATAGCCGCAACGTATCAATGGCTTTCTTCCCTGCCCCAAAATGAATTAGTTGCAAAATACACGGCCCTGCAGCAGGCGCGACTGGTCCTGGCTGTGACCAGCGGCAAAATCAAATCCCCTGAAACAAAAAAGCCGAACGCCCTTGCCCATCCGCCCAAAGAACAAATCATTGACGCCCTGATGCTGGAATATCTGAAGATTGCCCTTGGTAAACCGTCCTTGATTAATAAGCAAATTGTTTTAGGCATGAATTGATGATTCAGAAACCGGCACGGAGGTGCTGTTTCATAACATCCGTCATCTGCTTCCACATCTGACCGCCAACGCTGTCCTGGTCAATCATCAAATGATGGGAAGCGCCCCCGCCGACATCGTTGTCTTTCCGCACAAGATAAACCTGCCAGTGGTTAAGTTTTAACTGCACAATCATATCCTTGAGTTTCTCTAAAGGCACAAATTCATCATTTTCATCAATAAAAACAAGGGTCGGTTTGTTTAACTTATCATTCGTGTGATGATTAAAATGGGCAACGCCTTCAAATAAAGCCTTGTAGGCCGCCATCGGCGTCCCTTTATTCGATCGATAGTATAGCGGTGACAAACTGTCGATCACCATATTGGGAAACGGCATCAGGGCTTTCAGCAGGTAGCTTTCCATCGTGATACTTAAGGCCGGCGCAAACAAAACCATACGGTCATAAAACACATCAGGATGCATCAGGATAAGATCGCACGCCATCAGGCCCCCCAAGGAATACCCGACAAAAAAGACGGGCACTTTTTTTCTCAACGCCCTTTCCCTGACCTGCAGATAAGCTTGATAAACTTCGGTCATCCATAATCGGTATGTCACGGTTTGAAACGACTCCAGCCTCGCCTCGGCGGCGGATAGATTTTGCTTCTTAAGATAGTTGTTGCCATGGCCGCGCAGGGACAGGTTCAGAGCATCAATGCCCGCATCGTTGAGTTCAAGGGTGATTGCGTGCATTCTTGCCGGATTTAAATTGAGCCCGTGTATAACCAGTGCGACCCCTTTAACTTTTTTTGTCCTTTTTATCTTGAACCATTGAGCGGAATCATCTTGCCTGCTGAAGACTTTTTCCAACGACAATATCGGTTCGGAAGCTTTTTCACCAAACAGTGAATAAATGAAGACAGCAATGGATACCGTTAATAAAATGAATATAATGAGAAGACGTTTGGAAATCATTGATGACTTATCGCCGTCTGATGTTTTATAGTGGACTGCACCGCTAAATGATTTGTCTATATTAAAGGTTGTCAGCGACTCAGAAGAACCTTCACTCTTCGCCTGACCAGGATGGGCAAATAATTCCGCACTCTCGCCACACTGCCCAGAAAAGCCAATTCCTGCTCATAAACAGGCACCACCTGATCCACGGGCAGATTAAAATAGCCGGAAAGATCTTCGATGATCTGATGATGCATATGCTGTTCCATCTCATCATTGGACATACTCGCGTCCATACGATTCCTCTCTCCTGCGACAAAGCGCTCTCCGGAAAAGAGATTTACCGGACATATGTTTCTGTTTGATGAATACCATGTTTCAATTGCATTAAGATAGCCGGGTGGGTTCACGTCATCACAACTTAACCGCACGGTCATCACATTGTCACCTTGATTTGATTTCATGCGTAAAAATAAATCTTGAAGAGAGTAGAAATGAACCAGACGATCGACAGCGCCTCCGAAGACATCACCCCCTGGGATCGCAGCACATTTGAAAAACTCATTGCGGTTGATTTAACGCCGTATCAGATCCAAAGAATCACAACGCCTGTGAACCGCTTTGAAAAAGAACAGGCCGTTCTGGCCATTCACTGGCATCCGGAAAATGTTCCAATGGAATTGGTCAGGAAAAGGTTTGGCATCATGTATCCTCATTTGAATGAATATCTGGTCATTCCGACACAACATAACGAGATCCTGACATACGGTGACTACGCCGGGGCGGAAGTCGATTGCCGGGCTTCGGCATTTAACCGGAAAGTACAAATCCTGATTCATTTTGAAAAAAGCCGGATAGCTTCCGCGACCAAATTACAAAAGATGATCGATCACACCGGCAGGTACCGTGCAGGTCAGTTCAGAGATTTGCTCAATTCATTCACCGATCTGCATCTGCATAAACGATTGGAGGAAGCAGCCATTAAAACAGGCGTGGAAATCGATATTGTCCGATTCGCCTGCATTCAAGCCGGTAAACTGCAAACCCTGATAAAAGTTTATTCGGACACGGACAGCATCCCGGAAATATCCTTAAAAAACAAACTGCTGATCAACTATTTGAACTGCCAGAAAGAACATTATGATGCTCATACTATCGACCGGGTCGTCATCTTTGCTCTGGCGGTCAAGGAAGTCGTCAAGCGGCGCTTTCCCCTAGATTATTTTTATGAAGTTGAGGACGTCATCGCAGAAGTCCGGGGATTGGGCGGATGCGTCGCGATTCCCCATCCGGAGCAGTTCTGGCCCATACTCCTTGCCGACTATGACGTGGACGGATACGAAGTCTGGAATCCCCAGTCCCGCGAATTCACGGAGTTCCTCATCCAGACAGTAACCCGGAAAAACCAGTCGCCCGCCGCAAGCAAGCGCCCGCTTTTGATTTTCATGGGGGATGATACACACTTAAGCGAAAAACTGCTCGACGAACAGGCCCAGAATCCTGATAAGGCCGCACGAGAAATTGGCTATCAGCCGGCCTGGAAGGATCCGGCGATCCGCAAGGCGCTCGACAGCATGGGGATCGACAAGCAAAAAATCATTCGGGATTACAAAAGCCGGTTAAAGGGGTAAACATATGGAAAGCAAAAACTCAGAAAAAAATTTTCAGCATGAATCCATTGAAGATCGCGAGTCGGTCATCAAATATCTGGAGATGCTGAGCGACGGATTCCGCAAAGGCGAAATCGAGTTTTGTTCCGACCGCGAAACGATTATACTGAAACCATCCCATCTGGTAAATCTTGAAATCAAAGTTAAAAATCAGCAGCAGAAATCAAAATTGTCTCTCAAAATCTCCTGGAAAGGACAACCCCCGCAAAAGAAGGACAAGGGGCTTTTGATTCGTACACACCATGAGTAACGTCCGACTGTTTAACTTTGAAGGATTGAACGAGAATTTTTCTTTCCTGGTGCTGAAAATTCATCAGCAACTGGAAGATACGCTGATTGCTCTGCAGCACGTGGATGGTTTTATTCCGGAACGGATGAACAACCGCGAGGATTATATCAATAACCTCAAAATCATTATTGAACGAAAAAGCTACAAGAGAATGTTCAAAGCGCGCTCGGAAGAGGACCGCATCATCCGTATCATGGGGTCGCTCAACACGGTCACCTCCAACATGGAAGAAATCGGCGATTATCTGATGAATATCGTAACCCAGACGCGCTATTTTCAGGACCGTACGTTTCTGGGCCAATACAATTACCAGGCTTATTTTCACGAAATCGTCGTTGCGCTGGATCTGATCAACGAGAGCATTCTCCAGGGCAAAATCAAGGACGCCCTGCAGATTTGCCAGGCGGAAATCAAGATTGACAATCTGTTCAAAAATGATTTTGCGGCGCTGCTGATCACGATGAAGGAAACTCAGAAAATCGGCGACGCCATTACAACCCTCAACATTCTGCGCTATCTGGAACGGATCGGCGATTCCCTGCTTAACATCGGTGAGGCCATCATTTCCGCTTACGCCGGAACACGCCTGAAATTGTTTGAATACATGGCGATCAAGGACAGCCTGCGCCGCGATACAGGCGAATTCCTCTTTCAGGGCATGGACGTGGAAACAAAATCCGGGTGCCGCATTGAAAAGATCGTCACCAACGGCGACGCCCGTGAAAATCAGGAAGTCATTTTCAAGGAAGGCAACCTTGCCAAAATTCAGCAGGAAAAGGATAAAATAGAGCAATGGCAATCCGTCAGATCCGGGCTGACGCCGAAAGTCTTCGGATTTGAATATCTTAACAACAAGGCCTTTATCCTGCTGGAATATATCGGCGGCTTTAATTTTCAGGAAATCGTTTTGAGTCAGAATCAGACATTGCTCGATAAAGCGTTTGGCCGCCTTAAGCAGGTCACGCTTGATGTTTGGGAAAAAACCAGGCAACCGCAACCGGTCCATGCCGATTTTATGGGCCAGTTGAAAAAACGCCTTCCCGACGTTTATGAAGTGCATCCGAAGCTGATCACGCCTTCCCTTGCCATCAATACGCTCAAACATCCTTCGCTGCCCGACCGCATCGCCATGGCGGCACAAATCGAACAGACGCTCGCTGCGCCTTTCAGCGTGTTCATCCACGGGGATTTCAACACGGACAACATTATTTATAACGAAAAGGAAGACCGGATTGTTTTCATCGATCCGCATCGTTCCGCATACACCGACTATGTTCAGGACGTATCCGTCTTTCTGGTCTCCAATTACCGCATCCCTATCCTGGATGCGCAAATACGGGAGAGTCTGCACGGAATCATTCATGATTTTTATACTTCTGCCCGGCAATTTGCCGAAACCAATGGCGACAGCACCTTTGACGCGCGACTGGCTCTGGGGGTCAGCCGGTCGTTCATTTCTTCAACGCGTTTCATTCTCAAAGAGGACTTCGCCAAGGCGATGTATCTCCGGGGCGTGTATTTACTGGACAAATTTTTGGACCACAATGGGCGTCCCTGGGCCGACTTCAGATTGCCCGAAGATGTCTTTATTTATTGAACGGGAGCGGACTTATGATCAAAATCGGCGTGATGGGTGTCACCGGAGGCTGGTCCTCCGAACTGGTGGCAAATGAGGTGGAAAAACAAACAGGGTATCGACTGTTGATGGAAACCGACCGGCTGTATTATGACGCGGATTGCAACAGTGTCTTCTTCGGCAAGGTCAACCTTCAGGATCTTGATGGTCTCATTCTCAAGAAAATCGGAGCGCGTTACAGTCCGGATCACCTGCAAAGATTGAGTTTGCTGAGATTTCTGGCCGATCGGGGCCTGCCCGTCTTTTCTCATCCCGACGCCGTCAGCCGCTGCATCGACCGGTTGAGTTGCACGTTGACGCTGCGTATGGGCAATATTCCCATGCCCCCGACCACGCTGACGGAAGACCTGGACATCGCCCTGGCCGCCGTGCGCGAATATGGACGGGCAGTGTTTAAACCGCTGTTCACCTCCAAGGCACGCGGCATGCAAATCCTCGACGACACGCTGCCGGACCTGAAAGAGAAAATCATTAAATTTAAACTTATGGGCAACAACGTTCTCTACATTCAGAAGATGATTCCCATTCCCGGCCGTGATCTGGGCGTTGTCTTTCTTCGGGGGAAATACATCGGCGCCTATGCCCGCGTCAAGAACGGTCAGTCCTGGAATACGACCACAGCCAACGGCGGCTCTTATCAGGCCGTGGAACCGGCGATTCAGATCATCGATATGGCCAGGCGCGCCCAGGCGCTTTTCGGACTGGACTTCACCTGTGTTGATGTCGTGGAGGCCGAAGACGGCCCATTGGTATTTGAAGTATCCGCGCTGGGCGGATTTCGCGGACTACAGGAGGCTCAGGGCATCAATATGGCGGCCCTCATTGTCAAACAGGTTCTGGAGAGTATCCATCATGAAAAAGGCTGATACCATTGCGGACATTGCCGACGGGCTGCTCACGCGCTATCCCGCCTGCGCAAGCCTTTATCTGAAGATGGGCAACGCTGCAATCGACGTGCGCTCCAACTCGTTGGCCCTCCTGACGGAGCTCAACTTGCACTTTAAGGAATTCATCGGCCCGAAAAAAAGCACGGACATCACTATTTTCGCGCTGGAAGGCAAACCGGAACCGATACCCTTTATTCTGAGCGAAAAGCAACCGGACCCGGGCAAAACCAAAATCAAGGAAGAATTCATTGACCTGGAATCGGGTCGGATTGTCCGCAAGCGTCTCACCGGAATGATGCTTTTTTTTGACAAAACGCACCATGTGGCTTTCGGTCCCTGCCTGGCTAATGTCAATCAGGTTGTCAATTTCATCAATAACCGGTTTATCGAATGGATGCTCAAGCAGAATAGCCTGCTGGCGCATGCGGCCGGCATCGTAGCACAGAACCGGGGATTGGCACTGGCGGGTTTTTCCGGAAGCGGCAAATCGACGCTGGCGTTGCAACTGCTTTGCAGCGGCGCGACCTTTGTCAGCAACGACAGGCTTTTGATCCAAAGACACCCCGACGGTCTCAAGATGTACGGCATTCCCAAACACCCCCGCGTTAATCCCGGCACGATTCTGTCACTGGACTTTCTGCACGGCATCATGACCGACAAAGACCGCGAAGCGGCCTTGAAAATGGAAACGGACGCCCTGTGGAATCTGGAAAGTAAACATGATGTCATCGTTCACGAGCATTTCGGACCCGATAAATTCAAGCTGGCCGCCCCCATGCACGGCCTCCTGATTCTCAACTGGAAAAGAACGCCCCAGCCGCTTGTCATTACCGAAATCGACATCGCCGTCAGACGTGATCTTCTGGATGCCTTCATCAAATCGCCAGGCCTGTTCTTCCTGCCTGATGCGGATGAACCTGCGCCGGATTTTTCCGCTGAACGCTATATCGAAATGCTTTCGGGGTGTCGTGTATTTGAAGCAACAGGCGGCGTGGATTTCGCCGCAGCGGTGCGGTTTTGCCGTCATTTTTTAGGTTTAGACACAGGTTCAAAAGAAGACCTGCGCGTCAGAGCCCGAATCGACAGGATTGAACATAATGCTTTTAACCGTGTGAAATGATGAAACGATCAATAAAACAGCCTCCTGCAACACAAAGTGTCCTGATCCGCCGGCATGTGCGCGTACCCGACCCGGTCAAGGCAACGCGTTACGCCCGTTCTCCGGAACTGGGGCCCAAACTGCTTTTTTTCAGCGGCGGCACAGCCCTCAAGCGGACGTGCAAAAGCTTGATTCAGTATACGCACCATTCATGCCATATTATTACCGCATTCGATTCCGGCGGGTCTTCCGCCCAGATCCGCAAGGCGTTTTCCATGTTGTCAATCGGCGACTTGCGCAACCGTCTCATGGCGCTGGCTGATCAGACGGTCAAGGGCAATCCGAGTATCTATGAGCTTTTTTCCTACCGGCTGTCTGCAGACCAGCCATCCGGTATGCTCCTTAAAAAACTCGAAAGCATCGCCCGGGGACACGACTCGCTGGTGGACGGCATCCCGACGCCGATGCGCGACATTATCTGCAATCACCTGCAGCATTTTCTGACGATCATGCCGGATGATTTCGATCTGCGCGGCGCCAACATCGGCAATCTGATCCTGACGGCAGGGTATTTGATGAATCACCGCCAGATTGACACCGTCTTGTATCTGTTTTCCCGCCTCATCGAAGCTCGCGGACAGGTGCGTCCCGTCATCACGGAAAATTTGCACATCGGCTGCGAACTGAAGAACGGCGCGGTAGCCATCGGCCAGCATATCATCACGGGCGGCTTCCCCCGCGAACAGAAAAGCCCGGTAAGAAAACTGTTTTTAAGCGCGTCGGGAGACTCACGGCAGCCGGTTGATGCGGAAATCAACACGGCAACTGTGGCGTGTATCCGTCAGGCGGAAGTCATCTGCTATCCAATGGGCAGTTTTTTCACCAGCGTTGCGGCAAATCTGCTGCCCCGGGGCGTCGCCTCTGCGGTCACAGCCAACCTTTGTCCGAAGATTTATATTCCCAACACCCTGGCCGATGATGAACAGTTCGGTATGAATTTGGGCGACGCCGTAGAAATGCTGGCGGACTGCCTGAACCAAAACAGCCGGCCCGCCGATCCCCGGGAATATATCAACCTGATCCTGATCGACTCGGCCCAGGCGAAGTACCCTTACGATCTGGAACTTGATCGCATCCGGCTCATGGGAATCGATGTTCTGGATACGCAGTTGGTAACGCCGCACAGCTTCCCTTACATCGATCCGGAGCGCCTGTGCCGCGTGCTTTTGTCATTTACCTGAAAAAGCCGCAAAAAATAAGGAGGATTTCATTATGTCGAACAAAAAAATAAAGATTAAGGTCGTGGCGTCCGTCAGCAGCATTATCGGTCGACTGGAAGATTTGATCGAATCGCTGAAAAAGAATTACGTCACCATTATATCACACGACAAAGCGCTGATCCTTCAACCACAAGATCCCATCCGGTTGGATATGGAGGCACAGACCAAACCGCAAAAACCGGGCTCCCGCCAGCAACTATCCGTCAAGCTCAAGTGGCAGAGGAAACCGGAAACGTGGCAAACCATGATCAATACCCCGACTCAAAAACCGGCCGGCCCATCCACAGAAGCAACCTGCCGCATGGCAGATCCCGAGCCGCCCCGTCCGGAAAAACCCGCTCCGGCGACTGTTCTGGATCCGGACATGTCTTTCGGGCTTGCTCCAAACGAAGTTCAGGCGCAGGAAAAACCGCTGAAAAAAATCCAGCGCCGGAAGAGCGCGATGCCGCAGCGTCGGAAAAGCCGCGTCTGATCAACGGATGTCCCCGGAGTATCACCTCCGGAAAATCATACCATTAAATAACAAGGAGGAAACAACACATGAGTAATTCGAATCTGAAAATCAAGTCAACATTGAACCGTCTGGAAGTCGTCAATCATCTGGAACAGCTTGTCACATCCCTTAAGGCGGGAACCGTCTGTATTCAAAAGGGCGATAAAACCGTCACGCTCAAACCCTGCGATCCGGTCACCTTTGAACTGGAGGCTGAGGGCAAGCTGGAAAAGGACAGCCTGCGCGAGAAATTATCGATCGAATTGAAATGGAAGAAAAGCGAGGCCGTGCCTGAGATCGAAGAGACGTTCGTGATTTCTCATCAGGTTCCGACGCAGGATGATGCTTGCTGAAAAGGAGGTTGCTTCTCCTTTGCGATCATGACAAAGGAGAAGCAACCGGATAAACATATGATTGAATATTACAAATTGCAAAACAACAAACTCATTCCCTGCCATCATGAACAGGGGCAGGTCTTTGTGGTAACATCTCCGAATGAGAGTGAAAAATTACTTCTGACGGATTATTATCAGATTGACGAGCACACCCTGAGTTCCGCGCTGGATCCGGATGAACTGGCTCGTCTGGAAAAAGAACCGAGCCACTCGGCTATAATCTTTAAAATCCCTATCCGCTACAATCCCGAGGAACTGGAATTCGCCGTTTCCTCCATCGGCGTGTTCCTGTTTAAGGAACGCCTCATCCTGGTGGCGCCTGAAGCTGTTGGACCATTTGCAGGCAAGACTTTCAGCAAATTAAACAGTCTGCCCGAAACCATGCTCAAGATCATCAGCCATTACATCAGCCACTATCTGGCTCATTTGCAGGTCATTGACCGGATATCGGATGCGCTGGCCGACAAAATCAGTTCCTCAATGGAAAACAAATATCTGCTCCAACTGTTTGCTCTGGAAAAGAGCCTGGTTTACTATCTCAACGCGTTGACCACCAACGGCATCCTGCTTGAAAAAATCAAGAAATGCGGAGAATCGCTCGGATTTGTCGCCGGCGACCTGGAACTGCTGGACGATATCATCATTGAAAACAGCCAGTCTTTCAAACAGGCAAAAATGTACTCCAATATTCTCTCCAGCATGATGGACGCCCGTGTGTCTATCGTTAATAATAATCTGAATATTCTGATGAAACGTCTCAACATTATCACGATCTCTCTCATGGCGCCGACGCTGGTCGTCAGCGCCTTCTCCATGAATGTGGCTATTCCCCTTCAAAGCCACCATTACGCGTTCTGGATCATTCTCTTTTTATCCGTTTTTTCCATGCTGGGCGTACTGCTGTTCTGGAAATTCAAAAAATAGGAGGTTCTATGAGCGACAAGGAAAAACATCTCTGTAAATTGAAGGACCATATCAAAGAAGATTTCGAACAGTATCGCCAGCTCGTCAGGAACGCGAAGTTTGTCTGTATGAAATGCGGACGCGCCGCTCATGATGAGCGGCATTTGTGCAAGCCCGTCGTTCTGGAACCCTGAAGAAGTAAAAACACCTGCACAATTAATCGGCATGTGAGACACGGCTCGTCCGAATCCATGCCTGGGCGGACATTTGCACCGGATCCCACGGACTGGAGAGCGGCGGCGTATAACTGAGATCCAGATCGTTCAATGCCTCAACAGTTATGCCGTGATGAATGGCTGCGGCCACCGTATCGATACGCTTGGAAACCTCCGTGCCGTATGAGCCGATGATTTGCATACCCAAAAGCTTGCTTGTTTTTTTATCGCCTGTAATCCGAATATGAAGCTTTTCCGCATGAGGATAATAAAATTTATGATCCCAAGTGTCCATATCCACGGATAAAGGAGAAAACCCTTCTTTCAGAGCTTCATCATCTTTCAGTCCGGTCCGGACAGCCACCAGATTGAAAATTTTAACCGATTGGGTTCCCAGGGTTCCGGTGTATTTACGGTTGCCGCCTGCTGCATTTTCGCCGGCGATACGTCCCTGCTTATGGGCCGTGGTTCCCAGCGGCAGGTATGTATTTTTATCCAGTAGGCGATGATAGGTTTCCGCACAGTCGCCTGCCGCGTAAATATCCGTGATATTGGTCTCCATGCGTTGGTTCACACAAATGGCGCCCTTAACACCAACTGCAATTCCGGCGGATTGGGCCAGACGGGTTTCAGGCCGGCTACCTGTTGCTACCAGAACCATATCGGCGGTAATAGCATCCGTATCTGAACACACAGAAAGCTTTCCTCCTGATGATTCGATCTGTTTCACACTAAATCCGGTAAACACACGAACGCCGTGATTCTCCAATTCTGTCCGCACAATACCACCGAGACCCTGATCAAAGGTTGTGAGAACGGCAGGGGCAAACTCAACTACGGAAACGTCGAGACCCCGCCGGGTCATGGCATCGGCCATTTCCATGCCAATGTAACCCGCACCGATGATGACGATGGAGGCGGGACGACGAGTTGTGAGATATTCATGAAATGCAAAACCGTCCGTCATCCATCTGAGGAAGAAGACACCGGGGAGATCCTTACCCGGGAAATCAGGAACAAGCGATCTGCCTCCCGTGCTTATCACAAGCCTGTCGTAAGAAAAAGTCCGGATATGATCCGCCGAATCCGCGGCGACGATATGTTTCTGATCAGGCACAATGGATCTGACATGGTGCTGTGTCACAACTCTAATGCCTTCATTTTCAATCTCGCCGACAGGACGATGGGCCAGTGTTTTCCAGTCAGATACTTCATCGCTCAGGTAAAAAGGAAGACCGCAGATACTGAAATTAGGATATTGGTCCGCGAGGATCATGGTGACTTCCGTATCGCGTATTAATTCCTTAACACGAAGGCCTGCGCTGATTCCGGCATCACTGCCGCCGATAATGACAATTTTCCGGAAAGACATAGTCCGCCTTGAAAAGAGGTTGGGTGCAAATTGAAAATAATCTTAAATTTTATATTCTCTTATTTGCTTCCGGCTTAAGAAACTGAAAGCGGCGCCAGAGGTCGGAAAAGCTTATCCTTTATGTATCGGGAAAAATAAAATAACTTTTGTGCCTTGACCCAACTGGCTTTCGATTTCCATTTTTCCGCCGTGGGCCAGCATCAGGTGTTTGACGATCGATAGACCCAGACCCGTGCCGCCCAGTTCACGCGAACGCGTTTTATCCACGCGGTAAAACCGTTCACCCAGACGTTGAATTTCTTCCCGGGGAATGCCCATTCCCGTATCACTGATCGACACAACAATACCGTCTGCTTTTTCTTCAGCGTCAATCGTTACCCGTCCGCCCTCAGGCGTAAATTTTAAGGCATTATCCAGCAAATTGACGAAAACCTGGCAGAGCCGGTCACGATCCCCCCTCACCCGCGGAATTTGTGCCTGCACTTGATTCTCAATGCGGATTTTCTTGACCTCCGCTTTGGCTTCCATAAGCGGCAAGACGCTGCCGATCACATCCTGTAGAATCACATCTTCAAAGCGGAAATTTATTTCTTCCAGCTCGATCTTCGATATGGTCATCAGATCTTCCACCAGGCGGTTCAATCTTTGCGCCTGTTTGAGAATGATGTCGATAAATCGTCTGGCGTCTTCGGTATTTTCCAGAGCGCCGGTCTGGAGCGTCTCCAAATAGCCGATAACCGCCGTCAGCGGTGTGCGGATTTCATGCGTAACATTGGCGACAAAATCCGTGCGAATCCTTTCCAGCTTCTTGAGGCGCGTCACGTCATGGAAAACGATCATGTCTTTTTCTTCGCCGGGATAGCCGTGAACTTCGGAAATACTGACGCGCATGATCACCGGATCAATGTTTCCCAGTGTGATCTCACTTGCCACGGTATCGCGCGACTGTTTGAATCGCTGAAACGCTTTATGTAATTCCACATTGCGAAAGGCCTCCATCAGCGTCTTGCCGCCGACATCACCGTATTGCTCAGCCAGAATATTAGCCAGTGACGGGCTGACAAATTCAATTTTCTCATCGTTATTCAAAATTAAAACACCTTCATTGATGCTGGTCAAAGCGGTCATCAGCTTTGTTTTCTCTTCATTGGCCAAGCGGATTTTGTTATGCAGTTCATCCACCAGATAGTTGATGTTATCCGCCAGTTTTTTTGTTTCATCGGATGTATTCAGGATAATACCGCCCTGTGCCTCTCCTTGACGAAGCCCTTCGGTAAATCTTTCCAACGCTCTAATCGGCTGGGCAAGTTTATAAGAAATGAAAAGCGCAATGATGAGGGAAACGACGGACACGATAATCATCGTCAGGAAAATGGATGAGTAAATGGTGCCGATCATGTTCTGCACATCGTGCAGAGGACGCGCCAGTCTCACATAGCCGGTCACCTGCCCCTGGTTTTTGATGGGGACGGCGACATAAAGCATCTCCACCCCCAGCGACTGGCTGAAGCGAGTGGATTTGCCCTTGCCCCGAAGCCTGGCCTCCTGTATTTCCGGACGGTTCAGATGATTTTCCAGTTGGGCAATGTCCTTTTCCGAATCGGCGAAGACTTTGCCACTGGAATCGACCAGCGTCACGCGGGCGCCGGATATGTTCGCAATAAGCCTCAACTGATTAGATATGTCTTTTGTAGCACTTAAATCAATCAGCTCGGCATAGGTCAATAACTCTGCCTCAATTTTGCCGGTCATCACTTTGCGGATCTCGTCCCTGATAAATAAATTCAGAACGAGAAACGAGCAGAAGATAATAATCAGATAGGAGGAAAATATTTTTAAAAAAAGATTGCGTTTCACGCCGGCCCCTTATTCGGTTAAATGACAGGTCTGATGGCGGACACACTCACCGGTCACCATATACGTTACCATATCCGCAATGCCTTTGGCGTGATCGGCAATGCGCTCCATATTTTTGGATACCTGCATGATCAGCAGGCCGCGATGAATCGATTTGGAATCCTCCATCATGAAGGTCAATATTTCCCGGAAGATTTGCTCGTTTAAATCATCAACCATCTGCTCGGTTCGCCGGACTCTTTCCGCCATCGCCAGATCATTGCGAATAAAACTATCCAGAGAATCCTTGATCATTCCACTGACCAGATCCGTCATCCGGGGTAAATCAATGTAGGGTTTGAGCTGCGGCTCGTCATTTAATTGCAGAGCCTTCTCGGCAATATTCACGGCCATATCGCCGATTCTTTCCAGATGGCCGGTAATCTTGATCGCTGTCGTAATAAACCGCAAATCAATCGCCGTGGGCTGCCGTAGAGCCAATATCTTGATGCAGCGATCTTCAAGATCCGTGTCGAGTTTGTCAATTTCTTCGTCATCCTTGATGACTCTTTTCGCTATCTCCGAATTTCTTTCAGACAAAGATCGCATCGCCAACTGAATAGCTTTTTCAGTCAGGGCTCCCTGATAGATCAGGCCATCCTTGATTTCCTGCAGCTCTTTTTCGTAATGTAAACTGGTGTGTCGTTTTTCTTCCATGGTTGCCCTCCGGTCAAAAACTAATTACCTTTAAAAGACGGCTTTGCAAAAAGGTTTAGATGCAAGGCGCACAAATTATGAGGAATGAGGCGTATAGTATCATACGCCGCAATGACGATGAATGCAGTGCAACGCAGCAGATGAGCCTTTTTCCAAAGTCGTCCATTTATCAGCCGAATCTTCCCGTGATATAGTCTTCCGTCTGTTTGACATCGGGTTTGGTAAAGATTTTCTCCGTCTCATTATACTCGATTAAATTTCCTATATAAAAGAAAGCGGTCTCATCGGAGATACGCGCCGCTTGTTGCATATTATGGGTAACAATGATGATTGTATAGTTTTTTTTCAGCCCTTCGATTAATTCTTCGATTTTGGCGGTAGAAATCGGATCGAGTGCTGATGTCGGTTCATCCATGAGCAGGATATCCGGTTTCATCGCCAGCGCTCGCGCGATGCAAAGCCGCTGTTGCTGCCCGCCGGAAAGATTCATCGCCGATTTATTCAAAATATCTTTAACTTCGTCCCATAAAACCGCCTGTTTCAGGCTCTGCTCCACCAGTGTATCCATGTCGGTTGTGCCAACACCGTTAAGTTTGGGCCCATAGGAAATATTGTTATAAATCGTTTTTGGAAAGGGATTGGGCTTCTGAAAAACCATACCGATCTTGCGGCGGATTTCCACCGGATCAACATTGGACGCATAAATATTTTTCTCTTCAAATAGAATTTCGCCTTCAACCCGTGTCCCGTCAATCAGATCGTTCATGCGGTTTAAAAGCCGCAGCAGCGTGGACTTGCCGCATCCGGACGGCCCGATAAGCGCTGTGACTTTATTTTTCCTAAACGTCATCGATATATCCGTCAACGCCTGGCTGGCACCGTAATAAAAGTTCACATTGTTCATTTTTATAATAACGTTGGAATCCATTTTACCACCTTTTATTTCGTCTCATAAATCCGCGAATCACAATCGCGATCAGATCAATGCCCAGCACCACCGCCACCAGCACCAGCACGGTTCCAAACTGTATAGGGCGCGTTGCTTCAATATTGGTGCCGGCTGTGGCCAGCACATAAATATGATAAGGCAGAGCCATCACTTCGTCAAATACGGAGCCGGGCAGCTTCGCCGTAAAGTAGGCGGCGGCGGTGAACATAATGGGCGCGGTTTCCCCCGCGGCCCGGCCAATGCCCAGAATGGAACCGGTCAGGATGCCCGGCAGGGCGTTGGGCAGCACAATCCGATAAGTAGTCTGCCATTTGGAAACGCCCAAAGACAAAGATGCTTCACGAAACGTCTGCGGCACGGCCTTCAGGGCTTCTTCCGACGCGCCGATGATGGTCGGCAGAATCAGAAATCCCAAGGTCAGAGATCCGGATAAAATGCTCGATCCGAATTTCAGAAAAATAACAAAAAAACCCAGTCCGAATAAACCAAAAACGACCGAGGGAACGCCGGCCAGACAGTTGATGCCCACTTTAATCAACCGGACAATCCTCCCCTGCCGGGCGTATTCCGTCAGATAGATCGCCGACGCGATGCCCAGCGGCAGCCCGACGGCAATGGCGCCCAGCGTCAGATAAATGGTCCCCAGAATGGCCGGCATGATGCCGCCCTCTGTCATCGAATGGGTGGGGGGCTTTGTGATGAACTCCCAACTGATCGCACCGATGCCGTTGTAGAAAATGTAAAAAACAAGACCGCCCAAAGCCAGGGCAATGATCAGCGCGGAGGCGCGCACCATCGCGAAAAAGATATGCTGTTTCAGATAGCGCCACTTCATGGACGTATTCATTGATAAAGCCATAGGGTATCCGTTTACAAAGTTCCCGAACCGATCTGGCGGAATTTGTGAGACACATAATCCGCAACCAAATTGAAAGCCAGCGTCAAAAAGAACAAAACGATGCCGATCGCGAAGAGTGCCTGATAGTGCGGGCTGCGATAAGGCGTCTCGCCCATTTCCGCGGCAATGCTCGCGGGCATGGGTCGAACCGAATCAAACAGGCTCTCGGGAATCGCCGCCGCGCCGCCGGCCACCATCAGCACAACCATCGTCTCGCCGATGACCCTGGCCATCCCCAGCATGACCGCCGTGGAAATCCCGGAGATAGCGGAAGGCACAATCACCTTGGCAATCGTTTCAAATTTTGTCGCGCCCAGCGCGTAGGACGCTTCCTTGAATTCACGGGGCACGGCATACAAAGCATCCTCGGATATGCTGGAAATGGTCGGAATCGCCATGATGGCCAGGATCACCGACGCGTTGATGATATTGAGGCCGGTGGGAAGATCAAACGTCTCCTGAAGCCAGGGCGCCACAATGACCATGCCGAAAAATCCCAGCACAACGGAGGGCAGTCCGGCCAGAAGCTCGATTACGGATTTGAGGATTTCCTTAATTGACGGCGGCGCGATTTCGGAAATGTAGATGGCCGCCATCACCCCCAGGGGCACGGCAATCAGAGTGGCGATCAGCGTTACGATCAGGGAACCGACGATCAGCGATAAAATCCCGAAGGACGGTGGATCATACGTGGGATACCACTCCATTCCGAAAATAAAATCTTTAACCGACACTTCGCCGAAAAGCGGCAGGCCTTCCCGGAAAAGCGAAAAAACAATCAGCCCCAGAACAATCACCGAAACCAGGGCAAACAGGAAGAAGATATATTTAATAATGATTTCTTTGGTATGACGAGTCATTGTTACAAATCTTTCTATGTTCTATCGTCTCCTGGCATTAGCAGTCGGCTTTAATGCCTGCTTCCGGATTGTTTCATTATTTTTTGAAAAGAAGTATCGCTGCGGGTGAATAACAGCACATCATCCCACAGCGATACCATTTGAATCTCAGCA
>WOYI010783283.1_pt1 | contig 17932 bp, 14 predicted proteins | sample 6423411 | NCBI WGS metagenome assembly WOYI01 (sample SAMN13441803, study PRJNA592873) | oil field metagenome | biome: oil field; feature: oil-well bore; material: oil-contaminated soil; isolation source: oil-contaminated soil from oil-well borehole | place: Germany: Wietze | collected 2016-10-18 ...
AGACCTGTATGGTCCGAACAATATCCTTCGTCGCCAAGCAGGAGGAAAGAAGGGCGACCATCGCAAGTGCGAGAACGAGAGCTGCTAAACGTTTGGTTTTCATAGTATCTCCTGTGTTTTTCATAGAGTATGTTGCCTCTCAGTTCAGTTGTATGGTGGTTACCAATTCGGGTCTCTTCTGCGCTTCCCTGAGAAAGAACCCCAGAGCCATCATCATGATCCCATTGTCATAGAGGCCTGTTCCCATGGAGGCTATCACCTCCTCAACAGGGACGGAGAAAACATCCAGCTGTTCATTCGCATCAAGATTCTGCGAAGCGACATGGCGTACCCCTTCGACCAGGTAAAAGTTGGAACGGTTGTTCATGAACGCAGAATTGGGATTGACATTGCCCAAAAGACAGGTCTTTTCAGCCTCAAGACCCGTCTCCTCGACCAGTTCACGTAGGGCCGCAAGCATTGGATCCTCGTCCTTCTCCACCACTCCTGCAGGGAATTCCCTGGTCACAGTGGAGGAACCGTGACGGAATTGGTCGACCATGACAAACATAGGCTTGCCGTCTTCTCTGCGGTACCAGGGAAGCACGGTAACCCAGTTGGGGCTATCCACCTCAATGAAGGTGGATGACCTTCCGTCGGTAGAAGTGCGTACTACGGTACATACATCAAAGATAGGCCCCTTGAACACCCTCTCGCGCATACCGGATTTCCACATGAGATGACTCATTTCCCCACTGTCTTCATTGAATGGATTAAACATGTGCATCACCCCTTATCCGAACTGGCCGCTGGAAACTCGGTCGAGCGGGAGGAGGAACAGGCCGTACCGTCGTTGATCAGACGCGCTATCTCCTTGATAGCCATTGATGAAGGACTGTTAGGCTGAAGGGAGAGGTAATTCTTACCAGCATCTTCTGCCTCCATCAGGGAGACTTCCAATGGGATCCTACCGAGATAGGGGGCTCCCATATCCAAGGCCATCTTCTTTCCCCCTCCGATTCCAAACAGAGGAAGCTCGGTCTTGCAGTTGGGGCATATCAGGCCACTCATATTCTCCACCACACCCAAGATGGCAACGCCCATCTTACGGGAGAAGTTCACCGAACGGCGGGCATCAAGGATTGCAACCTCCTGAGGGGTAGTCACGATGATGGTACCTGTAAGCTCGGGAATAGTCTGGCAGACTGTCATCTGCTCATCCCCTGTTCCGGGAGGCGAGTCGATAAGCAGGTAGTCAAGCTCACCCCAATCCGCCTGTGCAAGAAACTGGCGAATGGCTGCCATCTTCATGGGACCACGCCATACTATGGGAGCATCTGGCTCGGTTATGGCAAAGGCAAGGCTCATGACCTTCAGGTTTTTCCTTGCCTCAACTGGAAAGAATGACGACCCCCCATTATCAGTCTCCAGGATTCCTGCCTCGCAGCCAAGCATCTTCGCCACGTTGGGTCCATGCAGGTCGGTATCGAGGATTCCAACCCTACAGCCGCTGTCGACCAGGGCATTGGCCAAATTGATGGTGACAGTAGTCTTACCAACCCCACCTTTTCCACTCATAATAAGAATCTTTCTTCCAATCTTATCCATATGTGTTCGTATTGCCTTGTCTTCGGCGATACGCTGTGCAAAATCTATTCCTTCAGACATCAGATTCAACGCTCCTTGGGACATGTACATCCTCTGAAAAGATATGACAAAGAAGCGAAAGGGACAAGGGAGAAGAACCATTTCATGGGAAAAGAATCACCGCAGAAAGATTCTTCTCACAATATTGGAACAACACTCACGATCCGTACCAGATATTATTGAGTGGTCCCCCATGTTACCGGTAAATAAGAATATTTCCTTGCAAACCAACTAACTGGGGCCACTTCTTCATCCTTTTTACTAACGTACCCCTCGGAGATTCATTACTTTGGGCACCAGGCCTACTGACCCTTTAGTAATTATGTATCCCACCATTACTTGAAACAAGATAAGAAAATCCTATATACTGAAAATCGGTGAATTTTCGTAGTCTTAGGCTATGACACTATAAAACTATTAGGAGTTCGTATGGTATTCTTAACGCAACTACCAAAAGAACAACTCATTGCCCAGCTGAATAACGGTGTAATACTTATGTTTCTCGGCATCGGCACTGTGTTCGTGTTCCTTACGTTGCTGGTTTTTTTGACCAAAGGCCTCAGTGCCTTTGTCAGGAAATTCTTTCCTCAAAAAAGTCCAGCCGTCGTACAACGACCCGCATCAGCAGCAGTAGCCGTAGGCTCTGCCCCCGATGCAGAGATCGCTGCAGCCATTGTGGCCGCATTCGTCAAATCAAAAGAATAAGTTACCACCGGAGGTCATTCTCAAATGAAAAAGCAAGTCAAATTCATGTGCACCGCTTTTCGCGACGGATTCCAGTCAGTATATGGTGCCCGTGTATTCACGAAGGATTTCATGCCCGCTGTAGCAGCAGCGTGTGAAGCCGGAATTAACCATTTCGAAGCTGGTGGTGGAGCCCGTTTCCAGTCGCTCTACTTCTATACCAATGAAGACGCCTTCGCCATGATGGATGAATTCCGCAAGGTAGCAGGACCCGATGCAGACCTCCAGACCCTCTCAAGAGGTGTCAACGTTGTTGGTCTGGATTCCCAGCCAAGGGATATCATCAAGCTCCATGCAGACCTTTTCAAGAAGCATGGAATATCTTCCATCCGTAACTTCGATGCACTCAACGATGTGAACAACCTCATCGACAGTGGCAAGGCCATCAGCGATGCAGGTCTGCGCCATGAAGTGACTGTTACCATGATGAGCCTTCCCCCCAAAACCGAAGGCGCCCACGATCCTGATTTCTACGAGGGAGTCCTCAAGCAGATCATGGATGCAGGCATCAAGTTTGAATCAGTATGTTTCAAGGATGCATCAGGTACTTCCAAGCCTGCGTTTGTTCATGAGACGATCAAGAGGGCACGCAAGTTGCTTGGCAAGGACATGAACATCGTGTTCCACAGCCATGAGACTGCCGGTGTCTCAATCCAGCAGTACATGAGCGCCATTGAAGCAGGAGCCAACCAGGTTGACCTTTCAATGAGCCCCGCTTCCGGTGGAACTTGTCAGCCTGACATCATCACCATGTGGCATGCCCTTCGTGGTACCGATTATGATCTTGGCATCGATATCGACAAGGTGCGTAAGGCTGAAGCTGTATTTCAGGACTGTATGAAGGACTACATCGTGCCCCCCGAGGCAACAACGGTTAACTCTGAAATCGTATTCTTCCCCCTCCCTGGAGGAGCTCTCACTGCAAACACCCAGATGCTTCGCGACAACAATATGATGGACAAGTATCCTGCAATTGTTGAAGCCATGGGCGAGACGGTGGCAAAGGGTGGTTTCGGTACCTCCGTAACCCCTGTTTCCCAGTTCTACTTTCAGCAGGCTTTCAACAACGTCATGTTCGGGCCTTGGAAGAAGATTGCAGAGGGATATGGCAAGATGGTCCTTGGCTATTTCGGCAAGACACCCATTGCCCCCGATGCTGAAGTAGTGAAAATCGCCGCCGAGCAGATGGCTCTTGAACCCACAACCAAGATGGTTGTCGACATCAACGATGCTGACCCAACCAAGGGCGTGAAGGCTGCAAAGGCCATGCTCGAGAAAGAGAAACTTCCCCTTACCGATGAGAACATCTTCATCGCAGCTTCCTGTAAGGAGAAGGGTATCCAATACCTTTTAGGGAATGCCAAACCCAACGGCATCCGCAAGGTTGACCACGAGGCAGAAGCGGCAAAGAAAAGTGGTGAGTATACTGTCACCGTCAATGGAAAGGCCTATGGCGTCAAGCTGAACAAGACCAAGGCTTCCGTCAATGGTGTGGATTACCCCCTTGAGGTTGCCAACGGTATCGACCAGAAGGCAATTGAGGCAGCTCAGAGTGCTTCAGCAGCCTCCGCCACTGTAGCCGTTGCCCCTAAAGGTGAGGAATTTACTATCAAGGCACCAATGCCTGGTCTGATCCTTCGCGTTGGAGTCAAGGTCGGTGAAAAAGTAGCAAAGAACCAGAGTGTCCTCATCATGGAAGCTATGAAGATGGAAAATGAAATCTTCTCCCCCCGTGAAGGCACCGTAACCAAGATCTGTGTGAGCCAAGGCCAACAGATGCAGAGCGATGACGACCTCATCATAATCGCCTAAAGGAGTACTCAGACATGATTGGTTCCGCGTTTAATCAACTCTGGCAGTCCACAGGACTGTTCGGATTTCTAGGATTTGCTGAAGGGACTGGCTTGGGTAACCTTGTCATGATCATCATCGGCTTTATCCTGCTCTATCTGGCCATCAAGAAGGGCTTCGAGCCCCTCTTGCTGGTACCGATCGGGTTTGGTTGTATCCTGGCAAACATACCTCTGGGTTATATCTCAGGGATAGATCCCACAACGGGTGACATTGGATTCATCAAACAGCTGTTTGATATGGGTATCGCTACGGGACTCTTCCCGATTTTGATATTCATGGGCATCGGTGCAATGACAGACTTCGGCCCTCTCATTGCAAACCCAAAGACTCTGTTGCTGGGTGCAGCAGCTCAGTTCGGCATTTTTGTAGCACTTCTTGGTGCCCTTGCCCTCAGCTTCATCCCCGGCATCAACTTCAGCCTCTTTGACGCTGCCTCAATAGGCATCATCGGTGGAGCGGACGGTCCGACGGCCATCTACGTCACCAGCAGGCTCTCACCAAACCTGTTGGGACCCATCGCAGTAGCTGCCTACAGCTACATGGCCTTGGTTCCCATCATCCAGCCCCCCATCATGCGCCTCTTGACCACTAAGGAAGAGCGTGTGATCAGGATGGAGCAACTCAGGCCCGTCAGCAAGCTTGAGAAGATTCTCTTCCCCCTTGTTGTACTCTCAACCTGTGCTATCCTGCTGCCCTCGGCCACTCCGCTCATCGGGTCTCTGATGTTCGGAAACCTGGCCAAGGAGTGTGGTGTGGTCAACAGGCTCTCCGATACCATGCAGAACGCCCTGATGAACATCGTAACGATCTTCCTCGGCCTATCTGTCGGTTCGAAGATGGAGGCACAGCACTTCCTGAACCTGAATACCCTAGGTATCCTGCTTCTTGGAATCGTTGCCTTCTCCCTAGGTACTGCCACAGGAGTACTCATCGCCAAGCTAATGAACAAGCTTGACCCAAAACACCCTGTCAATCCACTCATCGGTAGTGCAGGTGTCTCCGCTGTCCCTATGGCAGCACGTGTCTCCAGCAAGGTTGGCCAGGAGTCTGATCCCCATAACTTCCTACTCATGCATGCCATGGGTCCGAACGTTGCTGGAGTTATCGGAAGTGCAGTGGCTGCCGGCGTCCTGCTTGCAGTTGTGCCCTTCATGGCAGCAATGTAAGGCTCAGTCCTAGTCAATCCATCCAAGGGTCCGCTTAGGCGGACCCTTGGTATTTTTTCCCCTTTGTTCCTATTCCTACCCCACCCGTTTCTGTTCCGCCCATTCTCCTCCATCAAGGATTCTCTTCTTAGCCACACTTGACTCTCCTGCCTTTCATTTGGACCCACTCTTGCTTTTTACCTCTTTCCAACAGGCCTTCTCTTCGCTATAGTAGGGGTATGCAGAATATCATCATACTCTTACTTATCTTTCTTTTTGTCTTATGGAACGTCACTCTCATAGGCTATGATGACAAGGATCTCCCCCCATTGGAACAAGACGAGACTTCTGTTTTCAGTGACAAGGCCAAAAGCATCCTGCTCAAACAAAACTCTGCTAAGGCAATCTTGCTCATCCACGGCTTTCCCTCCACCCCGAGCCTCTATACCTACAGTGCACAGCGCTTCTATGATGCGGGATGGGATGTCCATGCTCCTCTCATCCCCACCTTCGGCTCTGACCCAAAGGAATTTGAAAATACCAACTTCAGCCAGTGGTTCGACTATATCTGTCGCTACTATGAGACTATGAGAAAGGCCTACCCCACCGTCCATGTGTTGGGGACAAGCATGGGAGGGCTTATGACCCTCAAACTGGGAGAGAAGTACTGCAATACTGCACTAGAGCCCGACAAGCTGGTTACCATCGCAGCCCCTGTTGTCTACAACAGCATTCGTGATGGCATCATCACCAGTCCCTTCTCCTATGTAGCGCGTACTATCGCCTTGTTTACCGCTTCGATAGGGGCTGAGGCTGTCGATGGCAACCCAAAAGGGGATGATGGCAATGAAGAGTGGGTCGGATATAACGGGCAGTTCCTAAGGGCAGGCATTAGTCTGGTCCATGCTATGAAGGATGTCCGTAAGAATCTGGGTATGATAGAGTGCCCACTGTTCTCCATCCAGGATGTCAACGACAAGACTGTCCCCTTTGGGAACCTGAAGATAATCCAGAAAGAGAACGGTAGCAGGGACTTCAAGTCTCTGGAAACACATATGGGCACGTTCAAGCACAACAGGCACGCTCTCTTGCTCTACCACTCAATCCAGGAAGAACTGACCACTACCATCATAGAATTTTTGAACTCCAAGGAGAAAGCCAATGGCTAAACGAGAAGATTATATCAGCTGGGACGACTATTTCATGGGCGTTGCAGTCCTTTCCTCAATGCGGAGCAAGGATCCCAATACCCAGGTGGGGGCCTGCATCGTAGACCAGGACCACAAGATCGTAGGGGTCGGGTACAACGGCTTTCCCATCGGAGTAAGCGATGATGAGATCCCTTGGGAGCGCGAAGGCGAATGGCTCGATACCAAGTATCCCTATGTCTGCCATGCAGAGCTAAATGCAATTCTCAACTCCATCAGCAGTTCCCTCAAAGGGTGTTCCCTGTACGTAGGGCTTTTCCCTTGTAATGAGTGTGCTAAGGCCATCATCCAGTCAGGAATTAAGGAAGTCATCTTTCTTTCAGACAAATATGCAGAAGCGGATAACACCAAGGCGTCGAAGAGGATGTTTGACCAGACGGGGGTCATCTACCGTCAGCTCATACCCAAACACACTACCATAACGTTGAGCCTATGATACTTACAGTCTGCCTCAACCCGACCTTCCAAAGCACCATGGTGTTTGACCTTTTCAAGGAAGGAGAAGTAAACAGGTGCACAGCCCACTATCTTGATGCCTCAGGCAAGGGCATGAACACAGCAAGGCTCCTTAGCCAACTTGGCTCTGAGGCGGCCTTACTGACACACCTTGGGGGGCCTAGGAAGGCGGAGATGCTGGACCTCTGCGCAAAGGATGCTGTACAGGTTCTCCATGCGGACAGCTTCAGTGACATACGCACCTGCACAACCATCATCTGTGATGGCATGTGCACAGAACTGGTCCAGAACCCTGAACCGGTGAGTGAGGCTTGTGAAAGCCCTATACGCTCTCTCTTTAGCGAAGCATTGAAAAGAGCAGAAGCCCTCATCATCTGCGGAACACGCGCACCAGGGTATAGCAAAAATCTCTACAGCGACTTTGTCAGGGAGGCAAAGGAGGCGGGCAAGTTTGTCCTCTTGGATATCAAGGGCGAGGACCTTCTCTCCTGCCTGCCTTATCGCCCTGATGTGATCAAGCCAAACTTCAGTGAATTCGTAGAGACTTTCTTTGGGCAAAAGGTTCCTGAACAGGAGCAAAATGCCGACTTGATTGAGAGTGTCTTTGCCAAAATGGCATCACTTCAAGAGCAGTACGGGTGCAAAAGTGTCATATCCCGTGGCAAGCAGGATCTTCTGTTGTTTGACATGGAACCCGCAGTTGTTCGGATAGAGCCAACAGAGGTGCTCAACTCCATAGGATGCGGGGATACCCTCAGTGCGTCGCTTACCCTAGAGCTCCAAAAATGCAATTCTCTGCAACATGCTGCAATTGTTGCAACAAACCTTGCAACAATGCAGGGAAAAACCATACATCCAGGTAGCTTTGTATAACAAATAGTCAATATATTTTGGTGCAGCCGAATTTTCATATTATGGTATTCCATAATTCTGCAACGTTAAACTATCCAATTTCTCAAAATAATCACTCAGAAGTCATTTATAACGCAATATGATGGATAAAGTTTTATCCGATTCTGAATGATTTACTTTGACAGGCTGAACTTTATCACTCTATACTGTAAAAAACTTTAATCCACATAGTGGGTTGGTACTAACGAGGAGATAGTTTTATGAAAAAATTTCTGTCAATTATGCTCTGCCTAGTTCTAGTCGGTTCTGCTGTATATGCTGGAGGAAGCCAAGAGGCTGCGCCCGCTGCACAAGAAGATTCAAACGTAGTAAAGATTGCTCTGATCATTGAAAGCACCATTGATGACAAGGGCTGGGGTCAGGCCATGCACGACGGAATCCTCGGTGCTCAGGCAGAGATGCCCGGACGCATCGAGTATACCTATAGTGAGAAGATGAAGCCTGTTGATGCCGGTTCTGCTGCCCGTCAGTATGTAGCCCAGGGGTATGATATCATCATCGCCCACGGAGCTCAGTACAAGAACCTGATTCTTGAGATGGCCGATGAGTACCCCAAGGTGACCTTTGCTTTCGGAACCAGTTCTGAAGTTGGCCCTGCCAATGTTTTCACCTACATGCCCGAAAGTGAAGAGACCGGATACCTTTCAGGTCTCATTGCAGGTATGACAACCAAGGCAAATATCGTTGGTATCGTCGGTCCTGTTGATGCTGGTGATGCTGCCCGTTACAACCGTGGCTTCGTCCTTGGTGTCAAGGATGCAAACCCCAAAGCAAGAATCATGGTTGCCCACTCCGGTTCCTTCAGTGATTTCATCAAAGCCGGTGAAATTGCCCAGTCACAGATCCAGAGCGGTGCTGACGTTCTCTCAGGTTCAGCCCAGCAGGCACTCGGCGCCCTTCGCGCTGTTGCCGACTACCGTGACAAGGACATCTGGTGGGTCGGTCAGGACATTGCACAGATTGGAATCCCAGAAGGCTACAAGGTCATCGCAGCCTCTTCCTACAACTATACTGCTGTGGTGATTGGCCTGGTGGAAAAGCTTGATGCTGGTATCACAGGTGGTATGAGCCTTCCTATGAACTTCAACAATGGTGGATTCATCTTTAAATTCAACCCTGAGCTTGCCAACATCTCCGATGGTGCTATCAAGACCAAGGTAAACGAGACCATTGCCACGTTCAAAGCAGAACCCAATACTGTCACTTACACCAGTGTTGACTATTCGAAACTGTAAGAGTCTTTAGTACATGGGTCATGCATTGCCTAGCAGTGCATGGCTCAGTTTTTTTTGATGGTATTCGGAGGATTCCCGCATGGAAATCACTACAAAAAAGATAACCAGCCTACAGGTGGAACACATCACCAAACGTTTTCCAGGGGTGTTGGCGAGCGATGATATATCCCTCTCTATTGGAGAAGGTGAAATTCTTGCTCTGGTTGGTGAAAATGGAGCTGGCAAGACCACACTGATGAACATCCTCATGGGGCTGTATCAGCCTGATGAAGGTCGCATCATCATCAATGGGGAAGAGGTCAAGTTCAAATCCCCCAACGATGCCTTTGCAGCTGGCCTGGGTATGGTGCATCAGCAATACATGCTGGTCCCCAACATGACAGTGCTTGAGAACATTGCACTCGGATACAAGATGGCATGGTCCTTTCTCAAACTGGACCTGAAAATGGTTCGCAACAGAATTGATGAGATATCAAAGAAGTACGGGCTTCATGTAGATCCCGATGCCTACATCTGGCAGCTCTCGGTAGGGGAGCAACAGCGCGTAGAGCTGGTAAAGACCCTTTGCCTTGGTGCTAAGTTCCTCATTCTTGACGAACCCACCAGTGCCCTTACCCCGCAGGAGACCGATGAGCTGATAATCCTGCTCAAACGTATGGCCAGTGAACTCTCCATCATCTTCATCAGCCACAAGCTGCAGGAAGTGAAGGACCTCTCCAATACCATCACCATCTTGCGTCATGGTGCGGTTGTCTTCCAGGGCAACACTACCGACCACTCCCCAAGTGACATTGCTGCACTCATGACCGGACATGAGGTTGAGCTTCCCCTCAACGAGGAACCCCCTTGTGAAGGCGAAGTTGTGCTGAACATAGTGGATTTGAATGTTAAGAGCGACCGTGGGTTCCTAGCCCTCAACAAGCTCAACCTATCGATCCGTTCAGGTGAGATCGTAGGGCTTGCAGGGGTGTCCGGTAACGGACAGCGCGAACTCTCAGAAGCCATCAACGGTCTTAGGAAAGTAGAGAGTGGAGAGATCCTCTTCTATGGGGAGAACCTTGCAAACAAGAGCCCCTACCATGTCATTGAAGCGGGCATGGGCTATATTCCTGAAGAACGTAATACTGAAGGGATCGTACCCTCCTTCTCCATCAAGGAAAACCTGATCCTCAAGGATGCATCACACCCCGAATTCTCCAAGCACACCTTCCTGAGGAACAAGGAGATAGATAAGAACGCCACTGACCTCAGGGTCAAGTTTGACATCCGCAGCCCAAACATCTCTGTTGCCGCAGGATCGTTGTCTGGTGGAAACATCCAGAAGGTCATCCTAGCCCGTGAGATATCCCGCAAGCCCAAGTTCCTCATAGCTGTCTATCCTATCAGAGGTCTTGACCTAGGTGCTGCGGAGTTTATCCACAGGCAGTTGTTGGAGAAACGCAAGGAAGGCATTGGAATACTTCTTGTCAGTGAAGAGCTGGATGAGATTCTCGACCTCTCAGACCGCGTGGCGGTAATATTCAAGGGTGAGATCCAGCAGGTATTGGACCGAAAGGATGCAAACCGCAGAAGCCTCGGTATTCTCATGGCAGGAGTGAAAGATGACCAGAACATTTAAGATTACTTATCAGGCCACGATCATCATTCTGGCCATACTGGCAGCGATGCTGATCGGGGCCATCATACTCATGACTATTGGAGCCGATGTGCTGAAGACGTACTCGGTCATTCTCTTTGAGCCATTGAAGACGACGCTCCAGCTCACCGAGGTGCTTATCAGGGCAATCCCGCTGACCATCATCGCACTGGGTATCGCAGTTGCATACAGGAGCGGAATCATCAATATTGGAGCCGAGGGCCAGATGGCCATGGGTATCTTGGGAACTACAGCTATTACGCTGATGTTCCCAGAGCTTCCCAAGCCGATCCTTCTTCCTATGGCTATTCTTAGTGGAGCGGTCATGGGAGCCTTCTGGGGCTTCATTCCAGGGATCCTGAAAGCCAAGCTAGAGGTAAGTGAGCTGCTATCAACTGTCATGCTCAACTATATAGCGGCACAGTTCTATACCTTCTTCTTGCGCGGTCCGATGCTCGACCCTGCAGAATCCTCACTCGGAGGAAGCGGAACTCCCCAGTCGATGCGTCTGAGTAAGAACATCTGGCTGGACAGGCTTCCCGGAACCCGTCTGCATACCGGTATCTTCATCGCACTCTTTCTGGCCCTCCTCATCTATTTGTTGCTTTGGAAAACCTCCACAGGTATGAAAATGCGGGCAGCAGGAGCAAGTGCCCGTGCAGCCCGCTATGGCGGCATAAACGTCACCTGGTATCTGGTCATAGCCATGGCCATCAGCGGGGCCTTTGCAGGCATGGCAGGCTCCATTGAGATCGCTGGTGTCCACCGGCGTGCAATCGAAGGCATCACAGGAGGCTATGGCTTCAGTGGTATCGTCGTAGCGCTCTTCGGAGGTCTGCACCCCGCAGGCATCATACCTGCCTCCTTCTTCTTCGGCCTTTTGCTGGTAGGTGCGGACATGACGCAGAGAATGGTCGGTGTTCCCGCCAACATGGTAAACGTGTTGCAGGGAATCATCATCCTTGTCATCGTTGCCACCAAGATGATTCTTGCAGACCCCTATCTCATGGAGAAGGTCTGGCGGAAATACCAAAAACTCACGAACCCTCCCAAGGAGGTGGAAGCATGAACTTTATCGTAAATATACTTTCGCTAGCAATCCCGTTCTCCGTAGCCCTTCTGATCGCCTCCCTCGGGGAGATGTTCAACCAGAGAGCTGGTATCTTCAACCTTGGCTGTGAGGGCATCATGGCCATGGGAGCGTTCCTTGGCATGCTCATCCCCTACAGCATCGGTCAAGGCGGGCCGACCCCTGGAGTGTACAACTTCATAGGGATCTTGGTAGCCATGGGCGTAGGGGCCCTCTTTGGCATGCTCTTTGGGTTTGTAGTGGTCACCTTCCGTGCCCCCCAGGGAATTGCAGGCATCGGATTGCAGATGTTCGGTGTAGGGACAGCCGGAACCCTCTTTCGCCACTTCATCGGTGGGACACAGTCGGTTCTAGGCATCGACAAACTGAACATTCCTGTCCTTTCAAAGATACCCATACTCGGACCAATATTCTTTTCCCATAACGTTATCGTCTACCTAGCCTTCCTCTTTGTCCCGGTTGCCTGGTATATCCTTTTCAAGACCCCTTGGGGTCTGAGAGTACGGGCCGTGGGTACAAACCCTAGGGCAGCAGACTCAATCGGTATCCAGGTAAACAGGGTCCGCTTCCAAGCTCTGGCAGTGGGAGGTGCTCTGGCAGGTCTTGCAGGAGCCTATCTCAGTCTCGCCCAGGCAAAGATGTTCAGCGACGAGATCATAGCAGGACGAGGCTTCATTGCCGTTGCCCTGGTCTATTTCGGACACTGGAGCCCGGTAAAGATCATGTGGGGAGCGCTCCTTTTCAGTTTCGCCCAGGCATTGCAGCTTGCGATCCAGGGACAGGGAATAAATTTCCCCTACGAGTTCGCTGTCATGCTCCCGTACGTCCTGGTCATAGTCGTTCTGGCGTTCAGCAGGGAAAGCCAACTGCTCGGCCCCACGGCTCTCGGCCAGCCGTTTAACAGGGAAAAGCGTACGTAGACAAAAGAGGCCTTCAACCAGGGGATTTTGTTGCAATCCTCTGGTATTTTCTTAGGGTTTTTATGCATTAGGGATTAACGCAACAAGGATTGCAACAAGCTAATGTATTACGCAACAACATCTTGACGAACTGCTTCTTATTAGAGAGACTATGAGAGTATAGCATCACAGACCGATGCATTCATAAGAGTGCTGACGCTAAGCGGCTACCACATGTTCCCTTCCAAAACGATAAAACCGTTAAGGCTGGACCTTGTGCAATACGCACCTCCATCCACCTTGACCCAATGGAGAGCTCAGCTGTGTATGCATTCACTGTAAATGGAAATCCAATCACCTATGATGGACAAGATAAAAAGCTCCTTCGCTTCTTGCGCGAAGACCTGAACCTCACAGGAACTAAAGATGGTTGTAGTGAAGGTGCATGTGGTACCTGCACCGTACTCGTCGATGGCAAGAAGACCAAGGCGTGTATCCCTACCCTTTCCAAGCTCGAGGGAAAGTCCATCATAACCATAGAAGGCCTCACCGAGCGTGAGAAAGATGTCTACTCGTACTGCTTCGCAGAAGCAGGGGCAGTGCAGTGTGGCTACTGCACCCCGGGCATGATCATGAGCGCAAAGAGCCTGCTCGATGAAGAGATCAATCCCACCCCCGACATGGTCAGGAACGCTATCAAGGGGAATATCTGCCGTTGCACTGGGTATAAGAAGATCGAAGAGGCAATCCTCAACGCTGCGACATATTTCAGAGAGGGCCTTGCTGTACCTACTGACATTGAAGAACCACAGCTCGACAGACGCTATAGGCGCGTTGATGCTATTCCCAAGGCCTTGGGCCAAGGACTCTACACTGATGATATCCGCATCGACGGCATGCTCTACGCTAAGGCCGTGCGATCAGCATTCCCTAGGGCAAGGGTACTGAAGATCGATTCCACAGAAGCTGAAAAGCACCCTGACTTTGTCAGGATAGTAACAAGCTCTGAGGTTCCTGAGAACATCATCGGGCACATTATCCATGACTGGGACGTCCTCATACCCATAGGTAGCATCACACGCTACACAGGCGATGCCATCTGTCTGGTTGTCTCCAAGAATAGCGAGACCCTGGATGCGATAGCATCCCTCATTGATGTCTCCTATGAGGTGCTGAAACCTGTACTTACCATGGAAGAGGCACTTGCCGAGGATGCACCATCAATTCATGAGAATGGTAATGTCCTCACCATCGAGCACATTGCCCGTGGCGATGCAGACAAGGCCATTGCAGAGAGCAAACACGTCATCAGACGACACTATTCCACCCCCTATACAGAACACGCCTTCATGGAGCCCGAGTGTGCCGTAGCAACCCCTGAGGACGAAGACGGAATACTGGTTTATACTTCTGGACAATCTATCTATGACGAGCAAGAAGAAATATGCCACATGCTCAAGCTCCCCCCTCAAAAGGTCCACTGTCACAGCATGCTCGTCGGAGGGGGCTTTGGAGGCAAGGAGGACATGAGTGTCCAGCACCATGCAGCCCTGCTAGCCTGGTTGCTCAAAAAGCCGGTCAAGGTTAGGCTCAGTCGACAGGAAAGTCTGGCTGTCCATCCCAAACGCCATCCCATGGAGATCGATCTGATAAGCGCCTGTGATGAGAATGGGCGTATCACTGCTATGAAGGCAACCATCCTGGCAAATACGGGAGCCTATGCATCCTTAGGAGGACCTGTATTGCAGAGAGCCTGCACCCATGCCTCCGGCCCATACAACTTCCAGAACTTCGAGGTGTTGGGAAAGGCCATCTATACCAATCTGGTCCCTTCTGGTGCATTTAGGGGCTTTGGGGTTACCCAGAGCTGTTTCGCTGTTGAATCGAATATGAATCTGCTTGCCGATGAAATTGGCATGGATTATTGGCAGTTCAAGAGGCTCAATGCCCTCAAGCCAGGGGATGTGATGCCCAATGGCCAGATTGCACAGCCAGATACCGGCATCATAGAGTGTCTTGATGCGGTGAAGGAGGCCTATGATTCATCCCCACGCTCAGGTCTTGCCATCGCCTTCAAGAACAGCGGAGTCGGTGTGGGGGTACCTGACACCGGACGATGCATCCTCTCGGTGGAGCAGGGCAAGGTGCACATCCGAAGCAGTGCGGCGTGTATGGGGCAAGGGATTGCCACTGTCTGCATCCAGATGCTTGGACAGACCTGTGCACTGAACTCAGCAGATCTCATTGTCGAAGCCCCTGATACAAGAAGGACCCCTGACTCAGGCACCAGTACAGCTTCCAGACAGACCGTCTTTACAGGCGAAGCGGTACGCAGGGCGGCATTGAAACTCAAGGAAGCACTCAACAGCGCAACGCTTGAGGAGCTTGAAGGACAGGAGTACTACGGCGAGTATACCAGCATCACAGACCCCATCACCTCTACGAAAAAGTACCCTGTAAGCCATGTTGCATACAGCTATTCAGCCCAGGTTGTCATCCTTGATGAACAGGGCAAGCTGGAAAAGGTAGTAATTGCCTGTGATGTCGGCCAGATAGTTAACCACCAGGCTCTTACCGGTCAGATTGAAGGCGGGGTTGTCATGGGCCTGGGCTATGGCCTTACCGAGGACTTCCTTATCGAAGAAGGACAGTTGAAGGTTAAGTACGGAACCCTTGGTCTGCTCAGGTCGACTGACGTACCTGATATTGAAGTCAAGCTGGTCCAGGGACCGAAGAAGAACTCTCTGGCGTACGGAGTAAAGGGTGTGGGAGAGCTCAGCACCCTCCCGGGAGCCCCTGCGTGTCAGAATGCTTATTACCGTTTTGACGGCAACTTCAGGACTTCCCTACCCTTGCCTGATACTGCATACAAGAAGCCTAAGAAGAGCCATTGAAAGGGCCTGACAGAGAAGATATTGAAAAAACTGGACTATCCAGAAAGGAATCCGACGCCCCTTTCCCTGTCAGGAATGCCCAAAGGCTCCATATGCTACGTAAAAAACCCGATAGATTGTTCAGATAAATATTGGAGGGGGGAACCAGAGTACCACTTCTAGTTCCCCCTTCCCAATTGAAGGACCTATCGATTGTATTTCAGCTCATGGGCGATGGTGTCCCTTCCAGGATATCATTGAACGCTTTGATCACCAGTATCTTGTCCTACCTCCCAATCGGCTGCCAGCCTACCATAGGCTTACTGGTAGCGTCCCTTCACCTACCCCGTCCAGATTCCCCCTACGGCGAATTGAACAATTCCCGTTCTGTCTTTATCCCACCTGATTTCTCGTTGGGTGGTTTTCTTGTGGTTCAGAAGAAATAAGGCACCCCCCCCCTTGGATACTTTTCGTTTCACCATGTGCATGATACGTGCCAATTCAATAAGGTAGCGGCCTCGCTACCTCATTGGTTGTCTGCCCGTTCGGGAGAAAAGGCTTCACCACGTTACGCCCGGCAGCTTTCGCTGCATACAGTGCAGTATCGGCCTGATTGAGTGTAAACTCCCACGAATTTCCGCATTCGGGGGTGTAGGTGCTCACCCCGAAACTGGCTGTAAGGTATAACCCAGTGCCATGAGAGGTAAATATAGTGTTTTCGATAGCAGAGCGCAGTCTCTCAGCGAACTTGAGGGCTTGGTCCATGGCTGTATTTTCGAGAAGAATGACGAACTCTTCACCTCCATACCGTGCACAGAGATCGTTTGTACGGGCATGCTGGGAAACCATACGTCCAATTTGTTGTAGGACATCATCACCGGCGTTGTGTCCATATGAATCGTTAATTGCCTTAAAATGGTCAAGGTCAAACATGACCAGACTGAATGTACCGGAGCCTATTGCTTGCAACTTTTCAGCCTCTTTGGCTGTCAGGGTCATGAAATGACGATGGTTTAGGAGTTCTGTGAGTCCATCTGAAGAGGCGAGGTGCTCCAGTTCTTTTACGTAGGTGTGAATCTCCGTAAGATCGTGCAAGAGGTAGAGATTACCACGGGTACGATTTCGCCTATCTGTGACGGGCGACCTGTAGATGGAGAACGTGCGTACTTCGCCGGTTCTCGGGAGCACCAGCTCTGCTTCGTGCATATCCGATGGGTGAGAGAATTGAAGCGACAGGTGTGGGTTGAGCTTGGCAATTGGGACTCTGTTCGGTCTTGGGTCTTCCCCCTCGAATAACTGTTTTGCTGGCAAGTTACACTCTATGAGACGTCCTTTAGTATCGAGGATCATCATGGCATCTTGCATGGCATCGATAACCATGCTCTGGGCGATAGGTAGGATGTTGAAAAGCTGGAGGTTGGCCATGCCCCAAAAGAGAAGAAGACCAGAAATGGCAAAGGCAATTGGATTGAGGTCGAATCCGTGTTGCACGGATTGCTGAAGGACAAGCATATAGCTAAGAAAAGGTGGGATTGCGGCCATCGTGAGCAATAGGTACTGCTTACGATGGTTTCCCTGTGACCTTATCAAATTAAAAATCATGCGCAAGGTGCCAACAAGGTAGAGAATGACTATGATACTGTTGATTACCCAGAAGCCAGGAGCTCTATCCACGTTGAGCAAGGAAATGCTCAGATTCCGGTCAAGACGAATGTCGTAATAGATCAGGTGATGCCAATCGTTGGTCCAAACCACCGCATTCACGATAAGGGGAATGGCGTATAGGATACGAAGCTTTCGCAAAAGGCCCTGATTGTACGAGGGTTTGTCAGGGTGATATGACCAAGCGATAAGCACCCAGAAGACAGGAATGAGAAAGATACCAGTGTATTCCATATTGAGGAAGAATTTAACCTCTGCAAGGGTTGGAGCTGAGATCTCGAATAAATAGCTGGTTGCATACACCATGTTAGCCATCGAAAGTCCAGTGAGGAAACGCAGCGACTGTGAGCCTTCCCTTCTGTTGTAGAGATAGATAGCCAATACTGTCGATACGAAAGCAGAGGCGAATGTTGCAATCCTGAATAGGGTAACTATGTTCATTATTGTCTTACACTGTAGCGCTGAATAGTCGGCAAGGTCAATGTTTTATCTTGAATCTGGTGAAAGCTGCACATACCACGCTCGTCTGTGATTCAAGATCAAAATTGCAGTTTGGTAGGATTTGGCTACCAGTGCCATGCCCGCTCATAAA
>WOYI010481492.1_pt1 | contig 17930 bp, 13 predicted proteins | sample 6423411 | NCBI WGS metagenome assembly WOYI01 (sample SAMN13441803, study PRJNA592873) | oil field metagenome | biome: oil field; feature: oil-well bore; material: oil-contaminated soil; isolation source: oil-contaminated soil from oil-well borehole | place: Germany: Wietze | collected 2016-10-18 ...
CAACACTGCCTGAAACGCGTCGGTGGCCACCACGGTAATAAATCCCCCCAACATTGTATATACAGTTACCAGCGCCGAGCCGATCACCATTCCCCAGAAAGGATCGATGTTAAAGGTGTCGTTAAAAATTTTGCCTGCTCCGCTAAATTGTGCGGCAATGTATAAAACAAAAAAGAAAATGATGATTAACGACGAAAGGATGCCAAAACTGCCTTGTATCCCTTCGAATTTAGCTGAAAACAATCCCGGAACTGTGAGGGCTGAAGTATTTTCTGTCAGCTTTTGTAATGGTTCGGCCATGAATATCCACAAAAACAGAATACCGGTTACACAACCAAAAGCAACCCAGATGGCGGCCATTCCTTCGGAATAGGCCAGCCCGGTTAAACCCAGTAACAACCAGGCAGATTCGCCGGTTGCACGCTCGCTTAATGCCAGCGAAAAACCTGAAATTTTTTTACCGCCCAATACAAAATCACTGTTCGTTTTCGAACGTCGTGCCGAATAAAAGACAATCGCAATAAGGATGACGATGTAAGCAATAAAAACGAGTATCATACTTTGGCCTGATAGGTTTCAAAGTTTCTAAAGATAGAAAGAAATCACAGACCTGCAATTCAATGAAGGAGGCCTTTTCGGGTATTAATATTTTCTGCCGCACAGCTAAGCGCTTCCTTTTTGATTGAGGTTCTGAAAGCCTTCTCCCAATATTTCCTTCGTGTTCATGATCGTGATAAAAGCATCGGGGTCGATGTTGCTGATATATTCTTTCAGAACGGCTACTTCGCGCCGGCTCACCACGGTGTAGATAATCCTTTTTTCTTCGCCGGTGAACATTCCTTCTCCTTTCAGATACGTTCCACCCCGATTAAGATCTTTAATCAGTTTACTACGTATTTTTTCGTGTTGTTTCGAAATAATCAGCAAGGCTTTGTTGTAATCAGCACCTTCCAGCGTAATATCAATTACTTTTCCGGTAATGAAAATTACCACCCACGAGTATAGTGGGATAGCCCAGTCGCCAAAGGCAAACAAACCGAAAAGGACGATCACCGAATCGACATAAATCATTAGTCGGCCAATTTGAATATGCGTGTATTTCGCAATGATCATGGCAATAATATCGCTGCCGCCCGAAGTTGCCCGCGATTTAAAAATCAGGCCCAGGCCAAAACCGGCAAGCACACCTGCAAAAACGCTTGATAATAATACATCGTTCACCAGCGGGGCATCAGCAACCGGGCGAAACCAGGCGATCACGTCTGTAAAGGTAGCCGTTAGGATTGAACCGGTTATGGTTTTCACCCCGAACCTTGGCCCCAGAATTTTGATACCGGCAATGATGAGCGGAATATCGAGCATCAAGGCAAAAAGCCCGATCGGCACTCCATCTGGCCAAAACGAAAATACTCCCTGCGTGAGGTAGTGAACTACGATGGAAATACCGTAAACCCCTCCGGGAACGATTTTGTGCGGAGTAATAAAAAATACAAACGATGCAGCCAGGATAAACGAACCTACGAGAATAAAAAGGTAATCTCTCATCCATTTTTTGCTGAAAATCCGGTCTTTGGTTAAAAATGCCATGTCTTTCGAAATTTTCCGCAAAAGACATCAAATTGCCTGATTTAAAAGGTGATGAAAATCAGAGATGAATCCGAATTAACAGAGAATTAAAAGTGCGTATTGAAAAGAAATATCGCCTTCAACTTCTTTCTAATCAAGGACAAAACGATAGGTAATGGTTCCCTGCTGAACTGCAGGTGCTTTGCTGTCGACATTGAATTTGGCTTTTAGGGCGGCTTGTTTGGCTTCGTTCCAGAAACTCTGGTTCATGATAGTAGTACCCTGGAAACCAGGTTCAGCGCTTGTTACACGCCCGGTGTTATCGACTGTGATTTTAACGACTACAATACCGGCATCGTTTCCCGGATATTTGGGTTTGGGTAGGGATAATGCCGATCTTCCGGATAAACTGAAGGAAGGCCCCGGACCCTGGTTCCCGCTTCCGCTTCCTCCCGGGCCGTAAGTGTTTGCATTTGGGTCGCCGGTTGGAACACCCTGGTTTCCGCCGGGGAAAGTAACTCCCTGACTTTTGCCAGTCCCGGCTCCCGTGCCTCCGCTGCCATTTCCGCTGTTGGCAAAGGCTCCCTGGGTGCGCGAGTTGATTTCGCTTATTTTTCGTTGTTCTTCAGCCTGTCGCTGGCGTTCGGCTTCCTCACGCGCTTTTCGTTCAGCTTCTTCGCGGGCTATCCTGTCAGCTTCGGCTTTTTTCTGACGTTCGATTTCGGCCTGTTGTTTTCGTTCGGCGTCTTCGATACGTTTGCGTTCAGTTTCTTCCTGTTGCTTTTTTAAACGCTCTTCTTCCAACTGTTTCTGACGTTTCGCGTCTTCTTCCTTCTTTTTCTTTTCCGCTGCATTAATCGCCACCGTTTTCTCATAATCCTGGGTCATGGCAACCTGTTTATCGGTTTGTGTTTTTGGAGGGGTAGTGACCGCAGGCGGGGTGCTTTTTACAGGCGGGGGAGTGGCTTTTTCCTGTTCCTTTTTCGGAGGAGGAGGAGTTTGTTGTTGTTGACGGGCGGGTGCAGGTTCACGATCTCCCAATCCATTCTCGGAATCACCAAAATTTACCAGAACACCTTCTTCTCCCGGCAATGGTAGCGGAGTGAAGAAGCCAAGAAAAAGCAGGATCAGCAAGATGATCGTATGGAACACAATGGTTCCGATAAGACCCTTTTTCTTTTCGCTATAGTATTCTGTTTCCTTCATGGTATTTCCCGGGATGTTAGCTTATTCCGGTGCGGTGGCAAGAATCATCTTGTACTTGTTCCGACGTGCAATGTTCATCAGTTTTACCACTTCATTGATCGGGACGGTCTGATCGGCATGCAGCGAAATGTATATTTCGGAATTATTGTTTCCGAATTTGTTCCGTAAAAAAGGTTCGATTTCCTGGAAGCTTACCCGTTTTACGTTGTTGTCGTCGTTGATGTAATACTTCAGGTCTTTGGTGATCGATATGGTGGTAATTGGCTTTGCCGCTGTTTGATTGTTACTTTCAGGGAGCAACAATTTCAGTGCATTTGGCGCAACCAGTGTCGATGTCACCATAAAAAAGATCAGCAGCAAAAACACAATGTCTGTCATCGACGACATGCTGAATGATGCATTGACCTTATTTCGTTTTTTTAATGCCATTTGCTTGCTCTTATGCAGGTTCGTTTAAAAGATCCATAAATTCAGAAGTGGTGATCTCCATTTTAAAAACTACTTTTTCGACATTCGAAACCAGAATATTGTAGGCAAAATACGCGATAATACCAACAATCAGACCAGCAACCGTAGTAACCATTGCCTGGTAGATACCGGCTGAAAGCAGGGTTACATCGATGTTGTTACCGGCATTTGACATGTCGTAAAAAGCCTGAATCATTCCCATAACTGTTCCGAGGAACCCAATCATCGGGGCGCCTCCGGCCACTGAAGCCAGCACGGGCAATCCTTTTTCAAGTTTCGAAATTTCAAGGTTTCCTACGTTTTCGATAGCCGCATTTACATCGTTGAGGGGCCGGCCAATCCGGCTAATTCCTTTTTCGAGCATGCGTGACGCCGGATTTTGGTTGCTTCGGCACAAAGCAATAGCAGCATCTATTTTCCCGGTGGTAATGTATACTTTAACTTTCTCGAGTAATCCTGAATCAAATTTTCCGGCTTTCTTGATGGCAAAGTAACGATCGAAAAATATATAAACGGCTACTACAGAAAGAAATAGGATTGGAATCATAATCCAGCCACCTTTAAGCGCCAGATCAATAAATTTTGTTGAAATACCTTCAGGTTCAGCAGTCAGCGCTTCCATTTCCTGTGTAATATCGGCTTGGATCATCAATAAATTCAGCATATGATTTTAATAATTTTATACCATTCACTCCAACTAAAACGAGGTACAATATCAAATATTATACCTCGTAAAAGTAAAGATTATTTTGTATGCTTTATTTCTCAGCCCGTTTACGAACCGCTGAGTTATGAACAATCTCTATTTAATAGATTAGAGCCCGAATTCGATATAATAAACGGCTGCTCCCGAAAGATATCCAATAAGAGCTAACCAGCTGATTTTTTTAAGGTACCAGATGAAATCGATTTTTTCGAGACCCATGGCAGCTACACCGGCAGCCGACCCGATTATCAGCAAGCTCCCTCCGGTTCCGGCTGTATATGCCAGAAATTCCCAGAAAGCACCATCCTGGACGAAAAAGGCATCGTAACCGGTTACACCCAGTTCGTGAACCGGGTACATTCCCATAGCTCCGGCAACTAGCGGTACATTGTCAACAATCGATGATAGAACACCAATGGCCAGGTCGATCAGGAAAATGTTCCCCAATTTATCATCCAGATATCCGGAGAGCAGCGCCAGGTGACCTGCAGATTGCAATGCAGCCACTGCGGATAATATACCCAGAAAGAATAGTATGGTTGGCATGTCGACACGACGCAGTATTGAGGTCACTTTTAATTTGTTTTTTATTTCGCGTGGTTTGTTTTTATGGATTAATTCGCCAACTACCCAAAGAACTCCTAAGGAAAGCAACATTCCCATATAAGGTGGCAGGTGGGTAAGCGTTTTGAAAACAGGAACAAACAAAAGTCCCCCAACCCCAAGAATGAGGAAAAGAACCTGTTCGTTTTTGGTTGTATAATCTACGTCTTCTTCATCGACTACCGGGCGTGTTACATTCCCTTTCATTGTGAAAGAAAGGATTACAAGAGGAACTACCATACATACCAAACTTGGAAGGATAACTCCTTCGATTATTTTAAGAGCAGTTACCTGACCTCCAATCCACAACATAATGGTGGTTACATCTCCGATTGGTGACCATGCACCCCCGGCATTCGCAGCCAGTACAACCATACTGGCAAAAAACCAGCGGGTTGGTTTATCATCAACAAGTTTTCGTAATAAGGCTACCAGAACAATTGTTGTGGTAAGGTTATCGAGCAATGCCGACATGAAGAATGTTAAAAAACTCAGAATCCATAACAGTTTTACCTTATTGGTAGTATTGATTTTATCAGTAATAATCTTAAACCCTTCATGTTGGTCCACCATTTCAACAATGGTCATCGCACCCAACAGGAAGAAAAGAATTTCACTGATTTCACCCAGATGGTGGATGATTTCGCTTTCAACAATAAATTCCCGGATTGCGTGTATCCCATGCATTTCTGGGTTTTCTGCCATGAAAGCTCCCCAGGAAGGACTATAACCCAAATGAATGATTGATTCGCCTCCTAGAATGTAAATAACCCAAAGCAGGGTTCCAATAATTAAGGCAGAAGCTGCTTTATCTACCTTGAGCGGATGTTCCAGGGCAATTGCGGCGTAGCCCAGAACAAAAATCACGACCATCAGTATAAACATAGTTCTTGATCTTTATAAGGTTTAAGTATTTTAAAAGAACAACAAAAATAACTTATCGTGCTGTCTTTAAAAGGAATTTTATCAGCATTTCATTATTTTTTAATATTATTGAATGTCGTTCGAAGTCCGGGTTATCATCGGGAGTTTTTTGTCTTTTGGTCTGAATATGTTTGCAATTTTACGCATCAGGTCGTGGAAAGTATTGAATTCTTCGGTAACAGAAATACCCACCCCCTGAGTATAGGGGGCCGTTTCGTAAATAAGGTTGTTATTTGACCGGTTGTATGCTTTAAATTGAAGTTTTCCGCTGGGGACCAGTTTCACATTGATTTCGAAATCCCCAACGATCTGGCTGCTGTTCGTATTGTAATGGTTCACATTGTTGCCGATATTCCCGTTCAGGGTAACCCGGTCGTTAAATATCTGTGTGCTCAGCGCCAGTTCAATTTCGTCGTCGGTTACATCGTTGCCAGGGCGGTATTTAACGCCAACATCCCAATTATCGTTTATCTGCGATAACCAGTTGCTTAGTTGATTCGAGAATAGTTCGCTTGCTGTTGAGCCGATCATATTGGAGTTTTGCGCATTGAAAGTACCTCGTTTATAATCAGGAACATAGAATTTGCCCAGAACGATAAGCGAAAGCATTTGTTTGTTCAGTTCATCAGTGGTACTGAAATACTGCAACAATATATCCTTAATTTGTTCATCGGTGTTGGGTACGTTTACTTCAAAACTAATATTCGGGTTAATCAGTTCGTTTTCAAGATGAATGATGCATTCAACCTGCACGCGCTGGTTTTTACTGATTTCGTAGTCGGCGAGCAAATCAGACAAAGAAGCTTTTAATTTATATACGGCTTTTAAATCGATAATCGCATTATACGGATCGCCCGACCATACGATAGAACCACCCTGAAGGATGGAGAATCGTTTATTAATCACGTTTCGCAGGGTAAATAAGTAATCTCCCCTGGTGGGCTGATAGTTTCCTGATAAAAAAATGTTGCCTTCTTCGTTCATCTCGAAAATAAGGATTCCTTCGCCTTGTGCCTTGATTATGTCGCCGATCTGGGAATTGTAAATCAGTTGCACTTTGGCATCGGAGGTAGCTTCAATCGCAAAAACAATGCGAAGTTTATGCAAATTATCAACCGGTTTCTCCTCCTTAATTTCCTCTACATTGTTTCGCACAAATTCTATGAAGCCATATTGTTCAGCTTCACTTTCATCTTCCATCGAAATATTCAGGTCAGTGCCTTTTAGCGAAGTTACCGATCCATTCAGCAAGATGGTTTTAGCTACGCCGGTGATATCCAGCTTGCCCTTTGCCATGGCAACTCCGTAAAATTTCTCGTAATCGCGAGCCGTGGTATTCAACGCAATAATTTTATCTGTAGAAACGTGAAGGTCGTAGCGCGTATTGCTGAAATTGTCGTGTACGATGGTTCCGTTAAATATCCCTGTGTTACGATCCGGGTCGTAAACTGTAATATGATCGAACAGGATGGTATCGTTTTTAAAATATACCGTGTCGTTAAACGTGTACGGAACTTGTGTAGCATCCACGGTTAAACCGGCTCCGGCACCCATCAAAGCTCCATTCATCAGGATTTTGCGGGTGGTCCCTCCAATGTTCATTTTCCCGGAAGCATAGCCCTGGAATTTTGTAAGGCTTCCTCTAATAAAAGTTTCGAGTACAACCAGCGATAAGCTATCGACATTGGCATCAAAATTAATTTCTCCGCTCGTTGGTTGATATGTTCCGAGAGCATTTAAACGTGTCTTTCCCCTTCGGATGACTTGTAATTTCGAATCGATGATCTCGCGATTGCTGTTCCACTGACTGCTTAGGTAAACATTCCCCATTAATTGGTTGGAGTACCTCAGGTTTTCAACGACAAGGTCCGATAAAACCACCGGGTTGCCTAACAAATCGGACAATCCGAATCTACCGTTAGCTGTTCCGCTTAATCCGAGATTTTGACGCAAATAGGTGTCGAGATGGGCCAGTTCAAAATTAGTAACTTTGATATTAAGCCGATCGGTTTGACCTTTTTGAATGTTACCATCGATTGCCAGGATTTGGTTATTGTGAGAAATACTGAAATCTTCGACGTGGATAGAAGTAGTGTCGATAATTGCAGTGAAAGGCGAAATTTCCCAAATGGTATCTGCCACATAAATTTTTGAAGGAAGGCCGTTGATTTCAATGTGGGTAAAATCAGCAATGTCGGATTTGGTGAATTCGGTATGGGTTAGTATTTCTCCGCTGTAAGTGAGTTCGTTGTAATTACTCCAACTTATGGAGTTGTCGATTTTGTCATCCGCAATTCGTGAATCGATTTTGAAATTATAAAGCTTCATCGATGGATTGAGCTGGATTTCGCTAAAACGGAATTTCGAAGCATAATGTTCCTCCACTACCTTATTCCCGATAAAAATATCGCGGGCTTTCATCGTGTTGTAACGAATTCCGGGGATACTGCCTTCCAGTTCAAAATTTCTCTCCTTCGAATCGACCTTTCCATATAAGAGAAAAGGTGTATCGAATTCGACACCCGGCGCCAGAACTGCGGCCAGCGGGTTTATGTCTTTTAAAGTAAATTTAAAGTCGAATTTGTTTTGTAAGGTTGAATCGCTGTTGCTTGTTGTATACGATGGAATAAAGCGCTTGAAAGTTTGTTCAAAAGCATAAACAATACTCGTAATATGATAAAGGCCTTCTATTTCAATGTCCATAATTGGCGAATTGAGGGTTAAGGTATTTACTTCACTCTTACGATCGGTTTTTAAGATCATGCCACCCAGGTCGAGTTCCCCGTTGCGGTTTTTATAGGATCCTTGATCAATACGGATCTGCCCATCCATGTTATCGATCCGGTTGCCAGTAAAATTCGCGTTCATGTTAAAAGCAAGCTCCGCCTTTGGGAATTTATCGCTTAAATTCAGATTTCCGAGCTGAGCCTTTTCCAACTGCATCATAAAATTGAATTCAGGGATTTTAGAATTCAGGTCGACCTGACCAATGAAAGAAAATTGCAGGTTGCTGTCGTTTATGGCCAAAACTCCGTCAAACATTTTGTCCAGAAGCAATCCGTCGAAAGTAATGTCTGTGTAAGTGTAAGCATTCAGATCGATCTGTTTGATATCGCCTTTAAAAATTCCTGAAACCGTGTTTTTATCCCTGTCGTAATTTCCATCAGCCGATCCTGAAAAAGTCAGTTTCCCAAGTTTATCGTTTTTGAAAAGCGAACGCAGGTCGAAATTTTTGGTTGAAATATTGCCCCGGTAATAAATTGTTCCGTCTTTATTCGGAGCAACCAGCATGTCGGTCGATAGCACCCCCATTTCTGATTTTAATGTCCCGAATGTAACAAAGTCTGTCAGAAAGCCGCTGAAATTCCCGTGGAAACTCATAAGCCCTGCCTCGGTAAATCCATCCGGAAATTCAAGATAATTAGTAGCAGCTCCATTGGGCAGTCGAATATTCGACAAATCAGCAAAGCTGGTTTGCAATTCTTTCAGATCGATGAACAGGTACATGTTGTCCGGGTCGTCCGGACCGTTGACGTAAAAATCGATTACTGCTTTGGTTTCCTGCCCGGTAGAAATAGAAATATCCTTTCCTTTTACATCGTTTGTGTTTCCGTAAACCTGGCCCGAAAATTCAAGAATCTGGTCCATCCCCGCAATTGCGGGAACCACTGTTGCAATTTCGTGCAAATTTAAATGCGATTTCTCAACCCGAACATCGAATGTCAAGGGCGAAGCAAGCGAATCCTTTACTTGCGGAAGGTTTATTTTAACCGAAGCATTTTCAACAGAAGAGAACCGGCTATTTAGATTACAATTCGAAATTTCGAGCAAGGTGTCGGTAATTATAACATCGCCCGTGAAATTTTTCAGGACCATAAAGTCTTTGGCATTTAATCCAAATCGATTGATCCTGAACTGAGTAATTCCTTCAGAACTTCGAAAACCCGCGACATCTAAATTCAAGTCTCCGATTTTGAAGTTCCTGGTGCCTGAATTCAATTTGTTATTGAAATCGATATCCAGTTTTTCGAATGCGAACGACCTGCAACGGATGTCCCAATTAAATGAAGCAGTGTTAGTGTTTGTGTTTCCCATCGCATCGAGCAGAAAACTGAAGTTAAAGGTATTTGCCGAATCGCGGTCAATTTTTATCCTGTTTCCGCTGAATGTTAATTCGTCGATAACCAGCAAATGTTTTCTGAAACGGAGCGTATCGATACTGGCTGTCGCCAGTTTCGAAAAAATCAGGGTGTCGCTGCTTTGATCCCGGACCAGAATATCTTCCAATTTGAGTTTTCCCAAAATGCTGATTTCGACGCGCCCAATAGAAATGCCGGTATTTAAACGGGTGGAAAGAATTTTTGCTACACGCTGTGTAATGCGGGTTTGCACCCAGCTGTTTTGAAGAGCAATAACACTACCTGTCAGCAAAGCAATCAATACTGCCAGGGTGATAATGATTATTTTCCATCCTTTTTTGATAATTTTGCAAATTTTAAACGAACTTATATTTTTTCGGACAACAAAACACGGGAATAAGGAACGTTTTGTTAACGAATACTTTTTAATAACGCAAATATATAAACCCGTAGCGTCTGAACTTGTTAATTTAATTGAAACAGAAGAAATAATTTTATTTAAACAAAAGACAAGCCTGGAACCGGCAGAAAATGGATGTGTCAACGTTTAACCACAGATTTTAATACAACCACTGTTTAGAAGTGAATGAATTTATGAGCGAAAAGAACATTACAATACTTGGAATCGAATCTTCCTGCGACGATACTTCGGCTGCGATTATTCGCGACGGAGTAATCTTGTCGAATGTGGTGGCTAACCAGAAAGTACACGAAGAATTTGGCGGTGTAGTGCCCGAACTGGCATCACGCGCACACCAGCAAAACATCATTCCTGTGGTTGATCTGGCAATAAAACGCGCCGGAATTGATCGCAACGAGATTTCGGCGGTAGCATTTACCCGCGGGCCGGGTTTGCTTGGCTCGCTGTTGGTTGGAACTTCATTTGCGAAAGGGTTTTCACTTTCACTCAATATTCCTCTCATCGAGGTCAATCATTTGCAGGGGCATGTCCTGGCTTTGTTTATCCGCGAAAAAGAAGGGTTTTTCAATCCTCCTGTTTTCCCATTTTTGTGCCTTTTGGTTTCGGGAGGTAACTCACAGATAATTTTAGTAAAAGATTATCTCCACATGGAAGTGATCGGGCAAACCATCGACGATGCTGCCGGCGAGGCTTTTGATAAATGTGCCAAGGTAATGGGGTTACCGTATCCGGGTGGCCCGCATGTCGACCGGCTGGCAAAAGAAGGCAATCCACACCGATTCGAATTCTCGAAACCCCGGATACCGGGCCTCGATTATAGTTTCAGCGGATTAAAAACCAATTTTCTTTACTTCTTGCGTGACCAGATTAAAGAGAATGAAAATTTTGTGGAAGAAAACAAAACCGATTTATGTGCGTCGTTACAATATACAATTGTCGATATCCTGTTGAATAAACTGAAACGTGCAGCCCGGGAAACAGGTATCAGGGAAATTACAGTGGCAGGGGGAGTATCGGCCAATTCGGGATTAAGAAACGCTTTAACCGAGAATGCCGGAAAGTATGCCTGGAACCTGGTCATCCCAAAATTTGAATACACTATGGACAATGCCGCCATGATTGCGATTACGGGTTATTACAAATTCCTTCAGCACGAATTTATTGGGCAAGACGCGGTTCCTTTCGCGCGTACCCAACTTTAACCTGATTTCGGAAAATCCGTTTCTTACCTAATGAAATTCAGCAAAAAACTGGTTCACGGGACTTTGATTAAACGATACAAACGTTTTCTGGCCGATGTTGCTCTTGATGATGGCTCGGTTGTTACTGCGCATTGTACCAACCCGGGAACCATGAAAAGCTGTTTGGAAGAAGGTGCAGAGGTATTTCTTACCCCGGTAAACGACCCAAAACGTAAAACCCGGTTTACCTGGGAAATGATCAAAATTGGAGAAGGTTGGGTAGGTATTAATACTGCCAACCCAAATTTACTGGCATACGAAGCTGTTTTAAATGGCGAGATCGAAGAGTTGAGCGGATATACAAATGTTCGGCGCGAAGTGAAGTTTGGTGATTCGCGTTTTGATGTGTTTGCAGAAAATGATCACGAAAAATGTTTTGTTGAAGTAAAGAACGTGAGTTTAAAGGAAGGCCGATTTGCCTTATTCCCCGATGCTGTAACCACTCGTGGACAAAAACACCTGAAAACGCTGATGGAAGTAAAGGCTGCCGGAATGCGCGCGGTAATGTTGTATATTATTCAACGCAGCGATGTGGAGGTTTTTGCCCCCGCCGCAAACATCGATCCTGATTATGCAGTGGCTTTACGTAAAGCCATGAAGTACGGTGTGGAAGTCATCCCGGTTCAGGCTTTGGTTACACCTACTGAAATCCGTTTAATTAAGAAGTTGCCACTGGGATTTTGATCTGTAAAAAAGAAATACCGGGAATAAGGTTTTTAACTCATTTCCGGCTTTAATCTAAAGAATTCTCTGCGGCTTTGTCGCGGGGTTCCGCTTTTCCCGAATTCGAATTAAATATTTATTTCTGTTCTTCAATTTCTACCAGGTCGCCGTGAAATGAAATGGGCTGCCGGTCGGTGCTGTTAATATTCAGCGAGGTCGATCCGTTCTCGGAAATATGCAGGGTGAAGTCGAGCTTATCGTTTTTGTTCGATGTTTTAAACCGGATTAGCCAGGCTCCCTTTTTCTCATTTTCGACTTTGTAATCAGCTATCTCGCTTTTGAAAATTAACGGAGATTCGGCGCTCCCGTATTCAGCACGATAGGCTCTTCCAAAATAGGGCAGGTAGCAGCTCAGTTGCTTGTCGTTTACCACGATATTGTAAGAAGTGGTTAGTGAACGGCTTTTCCCTGATGATGGCATCATTTGTCGGGCGTCGAACTGCCACGCGTTAGAAGCGACCAAAGCTTTGGTCTTTTCAATTTGTCCGGCCTTCTGAGCCGCTTTCTTTTCTTTTCGGGTCATTGGTGCATCTTGTGCAAAAACGATACTGGCCGATACCATTAGAATGAGGAGTAATGCGATTCTTTTCATGCGCTTTATTTTGATTTTACCAAATGACAATTTACAAAGAATTTTTGTTTGCGAAGCATTAACTTTTACTTTGTTGATACTTCAATAATTTCGATGAATGAATAAATAAGTCGGTTCATATTGTTAGTTTTGACCGTTTTTTTAGTAAAATCATGGTGCGAAAACATCAACTGACGACTTGAACGTTTAATTTTCAGAACATGCAAAGTGTTGAAATTTCAGGAGAACTCGCCCGTGCAGCGCCAGGCTTACAACTTTCATGTATTGAATGCGATGTTATTGTAGAACTGAAGAATGAAGCGCTTTGGGAAAAGATCGTTTTAAAGATAAATGAATTGAATGCATTGTTGAAAGTGGAAGATATCAGTCAGTTACCTGCCATTTCAGCTTCGCGTATAGCGTACAAATCTTGTGGGAAAGATCCGGCACGCTATCGTCTCTCGGCAGAGGCTTTGTTACGCAGGGTGGTGAACCGGAGCGAACTCTACCAGGTAAACAACGTGGTGGATGCCCTGAACCTGGTTTCAATCTCAACCGGATTTTCGATTGGAGGATACGACGTATCTAAGATCAAAGGAACGGCGGTATTTGGAATCGGTAAAAAGGACGAAGCTTACGAAGGGATTGGAAGGGGAGAATTGAACATCGAATCGATGCCTGTTTTTAGAGACGAACTTGGCGCATTTGGGACACCAACCAGCGATTCGGTGCGAACAAGTGTAAGCGCTGAAACCCATCGTTTCCTGATGATGATTATCGACTACGGACCATCTGATTCTTTGACCGGGGCCACCGAAATGGCTAAAGAGCTTTTAACAGAATTTGCAGATGCAACAAATTTTGAGATCAAACTTGTTAAGATACAATGAAATGAGCCATGGTTAAAAAACAGCCCACTGGAATGAACTTATTTACGATGGCGAATTCCATGTGGCCTTAATGTAAAATATAAATAATAACACATGAAATATTTCGCCAAATTTTTACTTCATCTCCTGGGATGGCGTTGTGTCTACGAAGGAATGCCAAACGAACCCAAGTGTATTATTATAGGTGTTCCGCATACCAGTAGCTGGGATTTTGTGATTTCGTGGCTATACTACACTTCGGCCGGAAGAGCGGCAAATGTGATGGTTAAGAAAGAATTCTTTTTTTGGCCCATTGGAATTCTGATGAGAAAGATGGGGGCGCTTCCAATCGATCGCTCCCGCGGGGCAAACATAATCCGGCAAACCATTCAAAAAATAAAGGAAAACGATTATGTACATTTAGCCATCGCACCTGAAGGTACCCGCGAACATACTGTGCGTTGGAAAGCCGGTTTTCATATGATCGCCCGCGAGACCGGGATCCCGGTTTATCTTGGTAGTTTCGACTGGGGACGTAAGGTTATTACCACCGGCGAACGATTTGAGTTAACTGATGATGTGACAGCAGATATTAACCGAATGAAGGATTATTACCGTGCCAAAGGAATAAAAGGGAAACATCCGGAGCTTTTTTGCACCGATCACCAATAAACGATTGCCTTTAATTGCCAGGAATCTGAATCGGACTTGTTGTTTTCTTTTTCGCTTTCTGATACATGATAGACTGCTGGCCAGCCGGTTGCCGGCTTTGTTGTGATTGGTTGGCAGTATGTGTAGTTTCTCTTTCAAGCGACGCCAGTAAATCCTGAATTTCACGGTTAACCGGGTCCACTTCCTTCCCTTTTTTTAATTCGTTGACAGCAGCCTGTTTATTGTTTTGCGAAGCCATTATATAACGAGCGCGCAAAACAAATAAATCGCCGTAATTCTGAATGTTCTGTGCCATCCGGAGGTAGTTTGAAGCTGACTGAAGATCTTTCTCGTCGATAGCAATCCTGCATTTAAGCGCCACGGTTTCCAACCTGTTTTGCAGGTTTTGAGGAATACCTGTCAATATTTGTTTAGCTTTAGGGACATCTCCTATCAGGTAATAATTTCTTGCACTAAAAATAGTAGCAACAAAATCATTCGGTCGTTCTTCCAGGATTTTGGCATATATTTCGATGGCCTTTTTGTAATTTTTATAATTACTAAGGATTTCTGCCGATTGATAGTTCGAAGCGGTTAACCCTTTATTGTAAGCAATAGCCAGTTGAAATTCTTTTAATGCGTCATTGGCTTGCCCGAGGTATTTTAATGCATATGCTTTCTGAAAGTGGGCATCGCCGAAATCATCTTTAATCTCAAGAATCTCGTTACTTGTTTTTAATGCATTTTTATATTGTTTGGTAGAATTTTGTGCTGAGGCTTTCAGAAGCGCCGCCACTATTTGCCGGGGATTATACTCCAAAGATTTATCAGCATATACAATAGTGGAATCATATTGTCTTTTATTCATCTTAACCTGTGCCAACCCTTGCCAGGCTTCCTCGTTTTCGGGATAAACCTTTAGAAAGTTACGGAAGTGTTCTTCGGCTTCGTCCTGATTACCTTTGAGTAAAGCCTGATAACCATTGTAATCTTCATTCGATATTCTTTTAACGACTGCACCAATTGGTACTCCATCCACATCCATTGTATGAATGGTTTCCTTTGGTGGCCAGTAACCTTTTTCTAGTTGTATTGGCGTTATATGTGTATTTGCCCAAACTGCATAATCCCAGTCATCTTTGCTTTTTTCGTAATATCTGGAGTAAACAACTATAACCTGCGGATAATTTCGAAAGTAATATTGCGTAATTCGTGAGTGGTTGGTTGCTACTGTAATAGTGTCTTCTCCAACTTCATTTTTAATTAGCCAATCTGCTCCTTCACGAAGACTATGATAATAATAATCCATTTCATAATTTCCGTAAGCTCCTTTTACACCTCCCACTAACTGATTGTAATAGATGTACTCAAAGGGGTGATTTTTAAACGTATGTATTACAGGATGTATGAGCAGTATTGTAATTACCGCCAAGGTTACATATTTAGTGTATTTGTTTTTTTTCGAAAGAAGAAATTCGAAACCTCCTGTAGCAAGTACAACTAAAGGACTATATGTCCATAGCAAATGACGCCATCCTCCATATAGATTTGAATTTTTATAGATGGTATAAGCAATGGGAAATGCAAAAGCGAAAAGGAGGAAAGAATGGAGCAAATATTCAATTCGTGTATGTTTCTTTAACAATAGAGCTGGAAAGAATACAAGTAAACCCAGAAATACCACTAATGGCGAAGTGATAATAATATACTTTAAACCATAGTACCAGGGTAATTCTTTCGACATTGTCATTTTTCCTTCATATAATTGATTGAGGCCCACATCGTAATTTGTCATTTCTTTCAATGCTTCGATGGGATTATGAATAGGGTCACTCAACCCGTATGGCCATAACAAAATACCTAAGAAATATGCAGCGATCGATACGATTACCAAATAGCCAACAGCTTTTAATGCATTCTGAAATCCATTTTTAGAATAAAAATACCGTGATGTTAGATAATACATTCCTGTAAACAAAAAAAGATAAGGAATCATTACTAGTCCGCCGATACGAATACTAATGGAAGCAGCAATGCCAATTGCAATAAAAACTAGAGACTTTTTCTCTACTTTGGGAAGTTTTTTTACAAAGGCTAATAGAAAATATAAGGTAAACACATAGGTCGTTGCGAAAGGAATATCTTTGGGGTTATTCCAGGTGTGTCCCAGTATTTTAGGAGAGAAAGTCATAAACAAGAGGGCAAGCAATCCTGCTCTCCAGCCGAATAGAAGGCTTGCAGTAAGTCCTGTCATCAAGATTAACATCCATCCTGAAATTGAATTAAGAAGATGTCTCGATTCATAAATATTTTCAATATTGAACCATTTATTCAGCGTATATGCGATCGTTGAGAAAGATTGCCCGTAATACTTCTCAAGATTATACTCAGGGTTTAAGGCTGTCTTATCCTTTCCAAATGTGTTATAGTAGTTATAGATCAATTCTGCCTGATCTTCTTCAAAATATTCATCACCACTAATTCCTGAATTGAAACTAGAGAAAGCAAGCACCAGTAGAATAAGACCACTAACTATAAAAAAGAAATTTTTCAGGGAAATGTTGTAGATATAATTCATCTTTTGCTACTATTTTTGAGATTAAATCAATTAATAAATTTAATAATTTGATATGTGTCCTTTTTAAATTAGAGTATTTTTGTTATTCCTTTACTATTATTCAAAAATAATTTTCTTTTTTAGAAAAAATATTTGATGATCTGAATTTATGTTTAAAAATAAAGCAATGAGCACTGAAAACCCGCACATTAATCTTTTGATTCCACTTTATAATGAGGAAATTGTTTTCGATAGTCTTGTTGAGAGACTCGATTCTCTAATGAAGAGATCACCGATTGCCATTTCTGCTATTTTGGTCGATGACGGTAGTTCTGATCATACATCAAAAAAAATGAAAGAACTCGCGGAAAAGGATGCACGATTTACTTCGGTTATCTTATCACGAAATTTTGGTCACCAATATGCTTTATCGGCAGGGATGAGCTATGTTGATGCAACTGAAGCTGTTTTGATATTGGATGGTGATTTACAAGATCCCCCCGAATTATTAGACGATATGTATAAGTTGTTTAAAGAGGGATATGATGTAGTTTATGCGGTTAGGCAAAAGCGAAAGGAAGGTTTGCTGAAAAAAATGGCATACAAATACTTCTATCGTTTGTTGGATAAAATGTCGTATATAAAAATTCCACTTGACTCAGGTGATTTTTCGTTGGTTAGCCGAAGAGTAATCGATCAATTAAATCTTATGCGTGAGGAAAGCAGGTTTTTGAGGGGAATGCGCAGTTGGGTTGGGTTCAATCAAATTGGTATCAATTATGAACGCAATGAACGTGAACAAGGTGATTCAAAATATACCTGGGGTAAACTTTTAAAATTGGCGTTAAATGGAATATTCAATTTCAGCGAATTACCAATAAGGTTTATCACAGGTTTGGGATTGCTAACCATCTCTGTTAGTATGATTTATTTTTTTTCAACACTTATCCGTCGATTTGTTTTTAATGTTGTTCCTGAAGGCTTTACCGCCTTGCTATTTGTATTTATTTTATTTGGTGGAGTACAATTGGTTTCAATAGGAATTATAGGGGAATACATCATTCGGATATTTTTCCAAGTTAAAAAGAGGCCTCTTTTTATTGTTAAAAGTGTTATTAAAAGTAAATCGGAGTTAAGTCTGTTGGAATAAGTAGGTTATGGAATGTTTTGAATCTGATAATCTTAGATAATTTCAAATTGAGTTCATTTAAATTCCTATTCTTCTTTTTACGTTATAACTTTACGTAAAAATCAAAAGAAGAGTAATAACCTTAAATCGTATTAT
>WOYI010607866.1_pt1 | contig 17926 bp, 16 predicted proteins | sample 6423411 | NCBI WGS metagenome assembly WOYI01 (sample SAMN13441803, study PRJNA592873) | oil field metagenome | biome: oil field; feature: oil-well bore; material: oil-contaminated soil; isolation source: oil-contaminated soil from oil-well borehole | place: Germany: Wietze | collected 2016-10-18 ...
GACTTCTTCTCCAGCGATTACTTCGTCAGCAAGCTGGTGCAGTACATCGGCCAGGATCGCGCCGACAAAAAGCCGTTCTTCGCCTATCTCGCCTTCCAGGCGCCGCACTATCCACTGCAAGCACCCGACGCATACCTGAAACAGTACGCTGGTCGCTATGACGCAGGATACGAGGCGATTCGTGCCGCGCGCCTCGAAAAGCAAAAGCGCCTCGGCCTGATACCGCAGGACTTCGTGCCGAACCCCGGAGCCGAGGTGCCGCCGCTGTTCCGCTTCGGTCAGCCGGGCGTGGCGATCAACAAGCCCTGGGATAGGCTGTCACCGGCCGACCAGCGCAGCGAAGCCCGGGTGATGGAGGTATTCGCCGGCATGGTGACCAATCTGGACGACAACGTCGGGCGACTGTTGGCCTATCTCGAACAGATCGGCGCGTATGACAACACCTTCATCATCTTCATCTCCGACAACGGTGCGGACGGCGCCGGCGGCATAGCGTCCCGGGGGGCCGACAATAGCCTGGAAAACTATGGCAGGCCGGGTTCCTTCATCTTGCGCAGCGCACGGTGGGCAGCGGTCGGCACCACGCCGCTGCGTCTATTCAAGGCCTTCACTGCCGAGGGCGGCATCTCGGTGCCGGCCATCGTCCGCCTGCCCGGCGGCAGTGCCGCTCTGGCACCGAGCGCCGCGCTGTCGTCGCTGCGCGATGTGGTGCCGACCATTCTCGCTGCGGCTGGGGTGCCGGCCCCGGGCGGCGAGTTCCAGGGCCAAGCCGTGGCGGTAATGGAGGGCCAGTCGCTGTTGCCTGTCATCGACGGCAGCCAGAACGAAGTGCATGGCGTCGACGAGGTCATCGCCGATGAAGTCAACGACATGCGCTATGTCCGGCGCGGCCCGTGGAAGCTGAGCCGCTTTGCCAACTACGCGGTGGCGCAGACCCTTGAGAGTCATTGGCAGCTCTACGACATGGATCATGATCGTGGCGAGACCACGGATCTCGCCGCGGTGCACCCGGAGATCGTGTCGATGTTGCAGGACGACTGGCGCGCCTACGTCAGACGCGTCGGCGTGGCGCAGCCACTGCTTCCGTTCCTGCCGCCGATCGACCAGTGATACGACGGCGTCCAGTTAGGATAACCGTCCTTGCTGTTATGCTGATGGTAACCGTCAGTATTGTTGGTATTGTTGCATTGAAACCAGTGTTGCCCAATGTGTCGATGTTCTCATCGCTGGGCAGCACGGCTGGCTGCCGCGCCTACCAAGGCCTGCCCAAGGGCTGGGGCAGTGATCCCCACGCCGGCATGCAAAGAATCAAGGGCGGCCGCTTCCTCCTCGGCAGCGAGCGCGGCTATGCCGAGGAGCGGCCGCTGCTGGAAACCCAAGTCAAGAGTTTCTGGATCGACCGCACCGAAGTCAGCAACGCCCAGTTCGCCGCCTTCATCGCCGCCACCGGCTACCGGACGGACGCTGAACGCCCCCGGGCCGACGGCAGCGGTTCGGTGGTCTTTCGCGTCGAGCCGGGGCGGCCGGTCACGCCGGGTAGCTGGTGGCACCTGGCCGCGGGCGCCGACTGGCGACATCCCCAGGGACCGGGCAGCACTATTGACGGCCACGAACACGACCCGGTAGTCAATGTGAGCCTTGCCGATGCGCTGGCCTATGCCCATTGGCTGGGGCGCACTCTGCCCAGCGAGGCGCAATGGGAATACGCGGCCAAGGCCGGTCGCACTGCCGCCGAAGTCGACCACGCGCTGCGCGACGCCGCCGGCAAGCCCCAGGCGAATTTCTGGCAGGGGATATTCCCGCTGATCGACCAAGCCGAGGACGGCTATGCGGGCCGCGCCCCAGTGGGCTGCTTCAGGTCTAATCCCAATGGCCTGTACGATATGGTCGGCAATGTTTGGGAATGGACCACTGATATCTGGCGCGATCGCCACGGGCCAGTCACGCATCCAGAACAGGAAGCCGCGCTGCCGGCAAGCGGCGATGCCGCCGAGCGCTATGTCATCAAAGGCGGCTCCTATCTCTGCTCGCTGGACTACTGCGCCCGTGCCCGCGCTTCCTCGCGCCAGCCGGCGCAGGCCGATTTGCCCAGTGAGCATCTCGGCTTTCGCACGGTTGCGCCTGCCGAGTGAGCATGGGGGCCGATCCAGTTCAGTATGCTGAACTGCCGAGCCCCACAGATACCACCTGCATACTTGCAAAGTACGATTGCGACCAGGAACTGTATTTTCCCTGGTCCCCGTTTTTGCAGGAGAATCCAAGCGGCTGTGCCCGGGACCAGGTTACCGAAGAAAACCACCGCGAGGCCTATTGGAGGAAAAGCTTGCCGCCCTGGGTGGGAAGGTCTGCCGTCTTGCAGAGCAGCCAGCCCAGGAGCGCACCCTGCAGTCTGTGGGCCAAGAGCGCGCTCTCTCATACCATCCCATTCAATAGGATGGGCTATACTGACTGTATGTCCTTAGCGACGTGGTTTTCCTGCGACGCAGCAGCAGGTCTGTTGCAGGTTGCCCGTTGAGCGAGGCTATCACTATCGTATAGATATATAATAAATAGTGATATATCCAGGAGGAGCCCATGAACGTCATCGACAATCCTGTGGTCAGTCAGTCTGTTGTTGATTTCCTGCGCAAGCATGCTGCCGAACGGCCGGACAAGCTTGCCGTGGTGGCCGAGGATGGCAAGCTTACCTTTGCCGAACTGGAGCGGCGCAGCAACCAGCTGGCTCATCTGCTGCACGAAAGCGGCATCAACCGTGGTGACAAGGTGGCCATGCTGCTTGGCAATGCAGAGGCCGTGCATTTTGCCACCTGCTATCTGGCCATGCACAAGCTGGGCGCGGTGCCCGTACCCCTCAATACACGCTGGGCGCTGCCGGAAAAACTCTATGTGCTCGAGCACAGCGATGCTGTCGCGGTAATTGCGAGCCCGGAGCAGGCCAAGACGCTCGCTGAGTTGGCTCAGCCAGGCGCTACGGTGCAGATCCAGGATCGCCGTGTCACATTGCCATTGCGCCATCTCTGGGTGATCGGCAGCGAGCCTGTGGCTGGGTTCGAACCCCTGGGGCCAGCCTTCCAGGCAGGCGATGTTTCGGTGCCGCCGCTGGACCCGCCCTTGCATGCCCGGGATCCGGCGGATCTGCTCTACACATCGGGTACCACCGGGATGCCCAAGGGAGTACTGGTTCCCCATGGCAACCTGACACCGGAGCCCGATGAAGGCAGCAGCGGCATTGCCGACATCCTGGCTGCCCTGTTTGGCGAGAGCCTGATTCATGCCGTGCCCCTGTTTGGTTTCACGGGGTGTCATGGCGTGATGGTCATGTGCCTGCGGGCCGGTATCACCCAGATCTGCATGGCGCGCTTCGATGCGGGAGCCTTTCTGGCTGCCATCGAGCACCATCGGGCAACCTCGATGATGGCCGTGCCCACCATGCTCAACCTGATGATGAATCATCCGCAGCTGCAGGACTTCGATTACAGCTCCTTGCAATTCGTTTTCTTTGGTGCTGCTCCCATGCAAGCGGATACGCTGCGCAAGATGGTGTCCATCTGGCCGCATATTCGCATGCTCAACGGCTACGGGATGACCGAGGGCGGTACCAGTGCCGCATGCTTCATGGGTCCCGATCCCCATGAGATGCTCAAGCGTCCTGGCTGCGTGGGCCGGGCCGTGGGTGGGGAGGTGGTCATCGTGGATGAGCAGGATCGACCCGTGCCCCAGGGGCAGACCGGAGAGATCTGTTTCCGCTCGAAAGGGGTGAACCGCTCGTATTACAAAGGTGAGGAACAGACCGCCCAGCTGTGGCGCGACGGCATGCTGCATACCGGTGACATTGGCTATATCGATGAGGAAGGCTATGTCTACATCACCGACCGCCTCAAGGACATGGTCAATCGCGGCGGCTACAACGTCTTTGCCGTGGAGGTGGAAAGTGTGTTGCTGGATCATCCCGATGTGCTGGAAGTGGCGGTGATCGGTGTGCCGCATCCTGTACTGGGCGAGGATGTGCTGGCCGTGGTGGTGCCACGACCCGGCTGCCAGCCGCACGCAGGCTCTCTGTCCCAGGAAGCGTTGTATGACTATTGCAAGGCGCGCCTGGCCGATTACAAGTCACCTCGTCATGTGGTCTTCATGGATGAACTGCCCAAGAACGCCATGGCCAAGATTCTCAAGGCACAGCTGCGTCAGGAGTACCGCGATCACATCACGAACCTGAAAAATGCCACGCCAATGGGTTAAGCTATTGGCTCTTTGAGATTCACGATAGAGCGATCCACGGAGGAAGCGATAAATGGTCGAAGCAGTGATTGTATCCACGGCCCGTACGGGAATTGGCAAGGCATTTCGCGGTGCTTTCAATCTGACCCATGGCGCCACCATGGGGGGTCATGTGATCCGCCAGGCAGTGCAGCGCGCTGGCATCGAGCCAGGTGAGGTGGAAGATGTGATCATGGGTTGCGGGTTGCCAGAGGGAGCCACAGGTAGCAATGTGGCGAGGCTTGCGGCGCTGCGCGCTGAATTGCCCGTCACCGCCAGTGGTACTACGGTCAATCGCTTTTGTTCCTCTGGCATGCAGGCCATCGTCATGGCGGCGCATCGCGTGGTCATGGATAAGGTGCCGGTGATGGTGGCAGGCGGGCTCGAGTCAATCAGCCTGGTGCAGAACAACCTCAACATACACCACTACACCGAGGACTGGCTGATGCAGCACAAGCCCGAGGTGTGGATGCCCATGATCCAGACTGCCGAGGTGGTGGCCAAACGTTATGGCATCAGCCGGGAGCGCCAGGATGAATATGCCCTGCTGAGCCAGAAGCGCACCGCTGCAGCTCAGGAGGCGGGACGTTTCAAGGATGAGATCGTGCCTATCACCACGGTGATGGAGGTCAAGGATAAGGAAACAGGGGAGGTTTCCCGGAAAGATGTGACCTTGGATCGGGACGAGGGGAACAGACCCGAGACCACGCTGGATGGCCTGAAGAAGCTGAATCCCGTGGTGGGTCCCGATGGGGTCATCACCGCCGGGAATGCCTCCCAGCTGTCTGACGGCGCTTCTGCCTGTGTGATCATGCGCAGCGATGTGGCCAACAAGAAGAACATCACGCCGCTGGGCATCGTACGCGGCATCATGGTGGCTGGCTGCGAGCCCGATGAGATGGGTATCGGTCCTGTCTTTGCCGTGCCGCCCCTGCTGGAGCGTTTTGGTCTCACCATGGATGATATTGGTCTGTGGGAACTGAACGAAGCCTTTGCGGTGCAGGTGATCTACTGCCAGGAGAAATTGGGTATTCCCATGGAGAAACTCAATGTCAATGGCGGCGCCATTTCCATCGGGCATCCGTATGGCATGAGCGGGGCGCGCATGGTGGGCCATGCCTTGATCGAGGGCAAGCGTCGGGGCGTCAAGTATGTGGTCTGTACCATGTGCGTGGGTGGTGGCATGGGTGCCGCCGGTCTGTTCGAGGTCTGCTGACGGAGCCATGTTTCAGGAACCCCCCCAAAGCCACACGGTACTTCTTGGTGAAGCGCTGCAAAGCAGCGCCGCCCAGGTCACAGCGTTGCTGCAGGTTGCAGGCATGGGGGAGTATCTGGCCGCGGACCTGACCGCCGCGGTGCTCGATCAGGCGCAACGCTTTGCCAGCGAGAAACTGGCGCCATTGCGGCGGTCTGGTGATGAGTCTGGATGTCGCATGGGGCCACAAGGGGTGGAAACCCCGGCTGGATGGCCGCAGGCCTACCAGGATCTGGTGAGCGCCGAATGGTTGGCCCTGGGGTTTCCAGAGGCCATGGGTGGTCAAGGTTTGCCCTGGCCGCTGGCCTGTGCTGTGCATGAACTGTTGGCCAAGGCCAACATGGCCTTTGCCTTGAGTGGCATTCTCACCAACGGTGCCTGCCACCTGTTGCAGGCCTTTGGTTCGCCGGCTGTCAAGGAACGCTATCTGCCTCGCCTTGTGACAGGTCGATGGTCCGGCACCATGTGCCTGACCGAGCCCCAGGCTGGTTCCGATCTGCGCCTGGTGCGCGCCCTGGTTAGACAGGACCAGCAAGGGAATTGGCGCCTCTGGGGCACCAAGATATTCATCTCCTATGGAGAGCATGATCTTACCGAAAACATCGTGCACCTGGTGCTGGCGCGCCAGGAAGGGGCAGGCGAGGGCCATGCAGGGCTGGGGGTGTATCTCGTGCCCCGCTTCCTGGAACAGGATCAGGTCGCAGAGGGGCAGGGATCCGGCCCGACAGATTCCAGGAAAGCCAATGCCGTACGCTGCACGCGCCTCGAAAACAAGATGGGCCTGCATGGTTCGCCAACCTGCGAGCTGCTGTTCGATGGGGCATGGTGCATACCCCTGACCCAACCTGGCGATGGGCTTGCGGTGATGTTTTCCATGATGAACCTGGAGCGGTTGCTGGTGGCGGTGCAGGCACTCGGCGTGGCCCAGGGCGCCATGGAGCAGGCCTGGGACTATGCCATGACACGCTGCCAGGGGCGCGCTTCCCATGCCACGGAAGGTGCTGCTCCCATCGTGGAGCATGCAGACGTGCAGCGCATGCTGCGCCACATGGAGATCCTGGTGGGCGGCTGTCGCATGCTGCTGCTGCAGGCCGCATGGATGCTGGAGGTCGCGGATCATGCCCCGCAGGAGGCAGCAAGACACAAGGCCCGGGCCCGCTTCGAGCTGCTGGTTCCAGTGGTCAAATCCTTTGTCACGGACGCTGCCATCGATGTAGCTGACACAGCCATCCAGGTCTGGGGCGGGCAGGGCTATATCCGCGACAACGGCATCGAGCAGTATCTGCGGGATGTTCGGGTAACGGCCATATATGAAGGGACCAATGGCATCCAGGCCATGGATCTGGTGCGCCGCAAGATTGCCCGTGACAAGGGTGCGGTGGTCAGGGCCCTGTTGGATGACGTTGATCGGGATATCAGTACTACATCCCCGGTGGAGAATGGTATCCGGAAGGGCGTCTCCGTGCTTCAGGATTGGATTGCAGCCATGGGTGATGCCCTTGGCCAAGGGAAGGGTTTTGTGGTGGAATATTGCGCCGCCGATCTGCTGCGGTCGCTGGGTGCCCTGTTGGCATGCGCCGGCTGGGCCAGGCTGGCTACAGATGCCGGTGCAGCAAGCCGTGTCCGCCTGTTGGCCAACGAGGCTCAGCTCACATGGATACCGCTCATTGCCGCCTCCCATGAGCGCTTCAAATCCCTTTTGGCACAGGGCAGTCTTTGAGGAGGTTGGATCCGGCGAGAACCGAACCAGGCGTTCCAGTAGGCTCCAGCAGGGATGAATGAGAATGCAAGAAGAATGCAAGAACAAGAATTGAGAAAGTGCGAGGATGACATGCGGCAGGGAAAGGCAATATGAGTGATATGAAGATTATGGTTGGTGTCAAGCGCGTGATCGATTACAACGTGCGCGTCCAGGTGAAATCGGACGGTTCCGGGGTGGTCACAGATGGGGTCAAGATGAGCATCAACCCCTTCGATGAGATTGCCCTGGAGGAAGCCTTGCGCCTCAAGGAGGCCGGCAAGGCCGCAGAGGTGATCGCGGTTTCCGTGGGGCCGTCCCAGGCCCAGGAGCAGTTGCGCACCGCGCTTGCCATGGGAGCCGACCGGGGCATTCTGGTGACCACCGCAGAGCAGCCCCAGCCGCTTGCCGTGGCCAAGATTTTTGCTGCCCTGTACGCCAAGGAACAGCCAGGCCTGGTGATTCTGGGCAAGCAGGCCATCGATGACGATGCAGGCCAGGTGCCACAGATGCTGGCCGGTTTGCTGGATGTGGCTCAGGCTACCAACGCCTCCAAGGTGGAACTGGAAGGAGAGTCAGCCCGTGTGACCAGGGAGATCGACACCGGGATCGAGGTCATCGAGATCAGGTTGCCGGCTGTGCTCAGCGTCGATCTGCGGCTCAATGAACCGCGCTATGTCAAGCTTCCTGATATCATGAAAGCCAAGAAGAAACCCATCGAAACCATTGATGCCCAGGCTCTAGGCGTAGAACGTCTCACCTTCCTTCGGGTCATCAAGACCAGCACGCCTCCTGCAAGGCAAGGTGGGCACAAGGTGGGCAGTGTGGAAGAGTTGGTGCAGGAACTCAAGCAGCGGGGGTTCGTCTGATATGGCGCGTGTGTTGGTTTTTGGAGAACTGGGGTCCAAGGGATTGAACAGCGGCGTGGCCAAGGCGGTGCGTTGCGCGATGGATCTGCAGCCTGCGGCATTGGATGTGCTCTGTCTGGTGGCTGATGAGAGCCAGGAAGGTATCAAGCAGGCGGCCAGGTTACAGGGCGTGACCAAGGTTTTGGTGCGCATCCACGATGCCTTTGCCGAACCTTTGGCTGCGGTGATGGGCAACGCCCTGGTGGAGATGGCCGGCGATTATACGCACATTCTCGCCGCCAACACCACCGTAGGACGAGACATCCTGCCGCGTGTCGCGGCCCGGCTCGGGGTACAGCAGATCAGCGACATCATGCGCGTGGAGAGTGAGCGGGTTTTTGACAGGCCCACCTATGCCGGCAACGCCATCACGACAGTGGAGGCGCCAGAAGGCATGGTGGTGGTGGCTACTGTGCGCACTGCTTCATACCGGGCGGTTCCAGAGGAGGGTGATGCTGTTGTCGAGGCCCAGCCATTCAATGTGAGTCCTCCGTCTCATACCCGCTTTGTCGAGCGTCGCGAGGCCAAGGGCGAGCGGCCAGACCTGCAGACAGCCCGTAAGGTGGTTTCCGGGGGGCGTGCCGTGGGCAGCTCCGAAAACTTCCAGATCATCGCCAATCTGGCTGATCGCCTGGGGGCTGCGGTGGGGGCTTCACGGGCGGCCGTGGATGCCGGCTATGCGCCCAATGAACTCCAGGTGGGGCAGACAGGCAAGATCATCGCCCCCGACCTGTATGTGGCCATCGGTATCTCTGGAGCCATCCAACATCTGGCTGGCATCAAGGATGCAGGCACCATCGTGGCCATCAACAAGGATGGTGAGGCGCCTATTTTTGAAATAGCTGATCTGGGTTTGGAGGGCGATCTGTTCAAGGTCATTCCGGAATTGGAAAAGCTCTTGCCCTAGGCCGTTGCCGAGACTGACCCTGTTCCAAAAGATCGGGGCTGTTGCCAAACAGCGGTTTTGGCTGTCGCTTGAGCCTACGGCAGCCATGGTGCGGTTGCCGCGTAACAGTCGGTTGTTGCATAACAACTGTTGCACAACAACCTGGAGCGTGCTCAATGAGAAGCGAGGCGACTCATCCTTGCGGTCCAGGAGAGCGATGGACGACATCAATGGACGGTAACCGGGGCCCGGGTGGCGGAAAGGTAGACGCTGCGGACTTAAAATTCGCTGGCCCTAGGCCGTGCCGGTTCGAATCCGGCCCCGGGTATTCATGTCAACTGAACTTGGAGGTAAATGAGAATGGCTGTTCCGCAAAATAGAAAATCTCGCGCCAAGCGAGGCATGCATCGGAGTCACGATAAGATGGCTCGTCCGGCCCTTTCCTCGGACCCGACCACGGGCCAGATTCATCGTCGCCACCATGTGGCCGAGAGTGGCTATTACCGGGGGCGCCGGGTTTTGGTTGTGGATGAGAGCTGAGCCCATTGCATACGAAGCGCAGAACGGTTGGACCGGTGTTCTGCCGGGATTGGCAGGGGAAAAATGGCTGTTACGGAATTGCAGGACCAGCTGGATCAAGAAGAGCGCGGTGATCTTGCGGCAAAGGAGCAGCTAGGCGGCCAACCGCCAACCATAGCCATCGATACCATGAGTGGTGACTGGGGTGCGCCCGTGGTGATCGAGGCTTTGGCGCGCATGGATCGCGAGGCGTTGGGTGCCCGGCTGGTGCTGATGGGCGATGGCCAGATCCTGGAGCCGCTGTTGGCGCGCGCTGGTCTCAAACAGAGCGAATTGTTGATGATAGAACACGCCCCGGAGCGGGTCGAGATGGGCGACACCGTCTCCGTGGCCCTGCGCTCCAAGCGGCTTTCTTCCATGCGCATAGCCATTGACTGGGTGCACTCTGGTCGTGCTGCAGCCTGTATCAGTGCGGGCAACACCGGGGCGCTGATGGTGACGGCGCGTCGCATCCTGCGCACCATTCCCGGGATCGATCGTCCCGCCATCGTTACCGCGCTGCCAGCCCCCCAAGGCCGCACCTACGTGCTGGATCTGGGGGCCAATGCCGAATGCTCCGCCGTACAGCTCTTTCAGTTTGCCGTCATGGGCTCGGTGCTGGCGGCGGCTGTGGAAAACATCCCTGTTCCGCGGGTTGGTCTGCTGAATGTGGGTGCCGAGCAGATCAAGGGGGCTCCCAGGGTGCGCCAGGCGAGCCAGATGCTGGCATCCAGCGGTTTGAATTACGTGGGTTTCGTGGAAGGCGACGCCTTTTATTCCGGACAGGTGGATGTGTTGGTGTGTGATGGTTTTTCAGGCAATGCCGCCTTGAAGGCCAGCGAGTCGGTGGCCCGACTGATCGCCCAGCGCCTGAAGACCAGTTTTCAGGGCAGTCTCTATGGGCGCATGGTGGGTTTGTTGGCATGGCCAGCATTGCGCGCCTTTCGCCGCCAAGTGGATCCGCGATATTACAATGGAGCCACATTGCTGGGATTGCGCGGCATCGTGGTCAAGAGTCATGGCAGCGCCGACAGTGTGGCTTTTGCCAACGCCATCGAGCAGGCAACCAAGGAGGCGCGTATGGGTATTCCGGAGCGTATTGGCCAACTGGTGGGGCATGTGGTGGGTGCGACCAGCCCGGCCATGGATGTGCTTTCTTGAAATACAGCCGTCTTGTGAGCACGGGCCGGGCGCTGCCGAGGCAGCTGGTCACCAATGAGGAGCTGGCGCGCACCCACGGCCTGGATACCTCCGATCAGTGGATCGTGGAGCGCACCGGGATCCGGACGCGGTATCGGGCAGCGCCCGATGAGAACGCGACCACGTTGGGCGAACAGGCTGCCCGGCAGGCGCTGGAAACGGGCGGTTGGGCAGCAGAGGATCTGGACCTCATCATCATGGGCACCACATCCTCAGAACTCATGTTCCCCAACAGCGCTGTGCTCTTGCAGGCAAAACTGGGGATACCTGGCGTCCCTGCCTTCAGCGTGGAAGCGGTCTGTTCCGGATTTCTCTATGCCTTGAGCGTGGCGGATCAGTTCATCCGTTCCGGACAAGCAGCTCGGGTTCTGGTGGTGGGGGCCGAGACTTTTAGCCGTTTTGTGGATCCCAGGGATCGAAGCACCAGCATCTTGTTTGGTGATGGTGCAGGAGCGGTGCTGCTGGAGGCCGCCGATGAGCCTGGCATCATGGTCACCAGGCTTCATGCCGATGGCCGCTATGCCGAGCTGTTGTATTTTCCATCAGGTCCAGGACGCAATTTCCGCAGCATGCAGAACGATTACCTGATCATGCAGGGCAGCCGGGTTTTCAAGATTGCCGTGCAAAAGCTGGGCGATGTCCTGGAAGAGACGCTGCGGGCTGCAAACGTAACCAAAGAACAGATCGATTGGCTTGTTCCCCATCAGGCCAACCTGCGCATTATCGAAGCCCTTGCCCATCGTCTGGAGCTGCCCATGAACCGAGTGGTGGTCACCGTGGATCAGCATGCCAACACCTCATCGGCTTCTGTTCCCCTGGCGCTTGATATCGCCATTCGAGATGGCCGCATTCAGCGGGGGGATCTGTTGATGCTGGAAGCCTTCGGTGGCGGTTTCACCTGGGGGGCGGCATTGATCAGATATTGACCTTGCGCCGGGTGAGTCGTAATGTGGGGAACATGGTGGGGTGAGGGAGAAGGTGCCTGCCAGGGGAGAACGGTGAAGGTGGTGCATGACTGAGTCATGGGCACATATCCTGATGCAGCAGGATGCCTTGGCTGAAGAGCAGCGCGTGGATGTGGGGCCGCCCCGCATGCATCAGGTGTTGTTGATCAACGATGACTTCACCCCCATGGACTTTGTGGTGCATGTTCTCGAGTTTTTTTTTAGCATGGAAAGAGGGCAAGCCACGCAGGTGATGTTGCAGGTGCATACCAAGGGCAAGGCGGTTTGTGGTATCTATACTGCAGAGATAGCCGAAACCAAGGCTTCCCAGGTCAATGGTTATGCTCGAAAAAATCAACATCCCTTGCTCTGCGCCACGGAACCATGCCCGGATAATGGTTCTTGAGCCAGTGTCCTGCCCCGACTATCATGGGGTCTGGACCAGGTGTGCGGCCATGGGTGTGCGCGGGTACAGCGGGAACAGAAGGGGTCTGAACAAATCTGAATAATGGGGATTCATCGAGGGCTTGCTAGTGGATGGGCGTGTAGCTGGGTGTGCCGCCTGGCGAGATGGTGGGGATGAGACAGATGAACGCAACGGTTGAGCCATGTTGAGCAAGGATCTGGAACAGACGATCAACGTCGCCTTTGCCCATGCCAAGCAGAGACGCCATGAGTTCATTACTGTGGAGCATCTGCTGCTGGCGCTGCTGGAGAATAGCCGCGTGGTGGAGGTGTTGCGTTCCTGCGGAGCCGATCTCGGTGGACTTGGCCGAGAGCTTCGTGAGTTCATTGATGCGCACACGCCGGTGCGCCAGGCAAGCGCCAAGCTGGACATCCAGCCCACGCTGGGTTTTCAACGGGTGTTGCAGCGCGCCTTCTTTCATGTGCAGTCTTCCGGAAAGCAGGAAGTCAATGGTCTCAATGTCCTTGTGGCGATTTTTGGAGAACAGGAAAGCCAGGCCTCCTATTTGTTGGGTCGCTATGGGGTGACCCGTCTTGAGGTGGTGAACTACATTGCCCATGGCATCCGTAAGGTGCATGAGCGGGACAGCGCCGAGGAAGTCCGGGAAGAAGGAGAGCCACCCAGAAGTAGCGAGAGTGCCGAGGGGGCAGGCCCCTTGGAGTTGTATGCGGTGAACCTGAACCGCCAGGCGCGGCAGGGCAAGATCGATCCCCTGATCGGCCGTGAGGAGGAGGTTGAGCGCATGCAGCGTGTACTGTGCCGCAGGCGCAAGAACAACCCACTGCTGGTGGGGGAAGCGGGTGTGGGCAAGACGGCCATTGTCGAGGGGTTGGCCTGGTTGATCACCCAGGGCCGGGTACCCGCCGTGTTGGCGGCCAGCACCATCTATGCGCTGGACATGGGTTCCCTGATTGCGGGCACCAAATATCGCGGTGATTTCGAAAAGAGGCTGAAGAGCGTGCTGCGGGAACTGAGCAAGGAAGCTGGCTCCATTCTTTTTGTGGATGAGATCCATACCATGATCGGTGCCGGTTCCGCCTCGGGCGGCGTCATGGATGCCTCCAATCTCCTGAAGCCGGCGCTGGCTTCCGGGGAACTCAAGTGCATCGGTTCCACCACCTATCAGGAATACCGCAGCATATTCGAGAAGGATTCGGCATTGGCGAGGCGTTTTCAGAAGATCGATGTGGTGGAGCCCTCGGTGGATGAAACCTATCAGATCTTGAGGGGCCTGAAGTCACGATTCGAGAGTCATCATGATGTGCGTTACACCGATACGGCCTTGCGTGCTGCCGTGGAATTGTCGGCCCGTTACATCACCGATCGCCAGCTGCCGGACAAGGCCATCGACATCATCGATGAGGTGGGGGCCAACCAGCGCTTGCGCACAGGCAACAAACGGCGCAAGGTGATTTCTGTGGGGGATGTGGAGGAGATCGTGGCCAAGGTAGCCAGGGTTCCCCCCAAGGCCGTTTCGCGATCCGATCTGGAAATCCTGAAAAACCTGGCTCAGGAGTTGCGCCTGTCCATATATGGCCAGGAAGAGGCGATCGATGTCCTGGCCGATGCCATGAAGATGGCCCGATCAGGGCTCAAGAATCCGGACAAGCCGGTGGGTTCCTTTCTTTTTGCCGGCCCCACCGGCGTAGGTAAGACCGAGGTTACCAAACAGCTGGCTCGGCTCAGTGGCCTGGAGCTGATCCGTTTCGACATGTCCGAGTACATGGAGCGCCACACGGTCTCTCGGCTGATCGGCGCGCCGCCCGGCTATGTGGGCTATGACCAGGGTGGCTTGCTGACCGATGCCATCGCCAAGCACCCTCATTGTGTCTTGTTACTGGATGAGATCGAAAAAGCACACCCCGATGTCTTCAATCTGCTGTTGCAGGTCATGGATCATGGTACGCTGACCGATACCAACGGTCGCAAGACCGATCTTCGCAACGTGATTCTCATCATGACCACCAATGCAGGTGCCGAGATGGCGGCTAGGCAGGGCATGGGTTTTCTCGAGCAGGACCGGGTCCTGGATGGCATTGAGGTCATCAAGCGCAGCTTCAGCCCGGAGTTTCGCAACCGGCTTGATGCGGTGGTCCAGTTCCGTCCCCTGGATGCCAGCAGTGTGGCAAGGGTGGTGGACAAGTTCATCATGGAGCTCGAGGTGCAGCTTGCGACCCGTGGTATTTCCCTGGAGGTGGGCACCCAGGCCAGGGAGTGGCTGGCTATCAAGGGTTTTGATCCCTTTTTGGGCGCCCGACCCATGGCGCGTGTGATCCAGGAATACATCCGCCGCCCGCTTGCCGAGGAGATTCTCTTTGGGGCCTTGCGCAAAGGGGGACAGGTGGTGGTGCATGTCGTAGATGATCGGCTTGAGGTGCGGACGGAGGCAGTAGAGGCTGTGGCAGGGCATGCCTGACCGAAGGGCTTACTCTGTTCATCCCCTATGCTCATGCTGAGGGTTGGATGGGCTTGCTCACCAGAAGCTGGTGCGATTATTGGCAATCCCCGCTCCGCAAGAGTCTGCCAGCAGGGCGCACGGCAAGCATGACGCAGACGCAATGGGGAATCGTGATTATTGGGTGCGATAGGTAATGCGCCCCTTGCTGAGGTCATAGGGGCTGACCTGGACGGTGACCTTGTCCCCTGTGAGGATGCGGATGTAATTTTTGCGCATTCTTCCAGAGATATGGGCAGTGATGACATGCCCATTGTCGAGCTGTACCCGAAAGGTGGTATTGGGCAGTGTCTCGATGACACGCCCTTCCATTTCAATGAGTTCTTCTTTTGCCATAGACCTTTTGGGTTATTGCGGGCTTCCTGGCAGGCTACAGTACTTGCCTTGAAGGACACACCTGTGCTCTCTAGGAGGCACCTGATACAGAGAATCGCATCAGGATACATCAACCAAGGAGATCGCGCAAGGCGTGACGTTGCCCAGGAAAAAGTCAGGAGAGGAGATGTTCGGGCAGGAAGAGCGCGAGGAAATGCTGCCTGCGATTTCCAGAGCCAATGAGGAGGGATTCATGTGGAGAGGTCCTCCCGCCGGATACGGTTCTTTGGCACGTCAAAGAAGGCCTGTTCGTTGTGACGGTTTGCCTATACCACACCAGGGCCATATCGCATTGAGTCTGTACGACCTCGAGCGGCTCCCCATTGAAGAAGGCCTCCAGGCATTTTCGGATACCCGAGGCATACCGAGCTTGCGCCTCGAGTGTCGTCCCCGAGAAATGGGTCGTCATGGCATGGTTTGGCATCGAGCGCCAGGGATGGCCTTTGGGGGCGGGCTTGGGGGATGCCAGACATCGCCGGCGTACCCGGCAAGATGTCCCGATTCCAGGACAGAAACGGGCCATTGGGTATCCACGATTCGGCCGCGGGCGGTATTGATGAGATAGGCCCTTTATGGCCCAAAGGGGGTCTTTATTGAACAACCTGTCGTTTTTGGGTGTGAGCGGGCAATTGATTGATGGAAACGATGCCCCGTGCCACCCCGGATTTTTTTGGACACAGATTCAGGGTCAAGCTGTTGCCCAGGAAATGAGGCTGTTGCACCTGCGGCGCGGCCGATGAAGTCAAGCGTGGACCACCGGGAGAAAGCGCAGCGTGGTGATGCGCTTGCTGCGCACGGTACAGGCTGGCGACCGCTTTGCGGCCGCTCGAGCCTATCTCGCAAGGTCTGCACAACAAGTGCGGCGGGGTACGCGCTGGACGGGTGCGGGACTGACTGTGCGCATGGATCATGGCTCTCGGTACACGTCTGACGACCTCCGAAACCAGCTCGGGTTCTGGGGCATCACCGCAAGCTACGCTTTCGTTGCCGAGCCGCAGACCAATGGCGTCGCCGAGCGTTTCAACCGGACCGTGGCGATCTTGCAGAGCATGAATCGGCGGTACCGTGTGCGCGAAGCATAACCCATCGTTCCAGGGTACCTGCAAGCGCAGCTTGCAGGTACCCTACGGGCTTCGCCCTTCGGCGGCCCCTGAACTCAGACGTTATGCATAAAGGCCTACGCGTGCTTCTAGCATCAACCGCTGCTCTTATCAGCGTGCCTGCATTTGCATGGCTTGCGGCAGAGCTTGCTGCCTGTTACGAAGTGTTTTCGACTGGTATGAATTCTCGAGCCGAGTTGGGTGATGATCTAGGGTTTGGCATTCTCTTATTCTTGGTCGTGTCGCCATTCACATTGACAGGAGCACTGTTTGTGTGGTGGTTTGTTTGGTCTCGCACTGGGCGCGCGAAAAATCACCATCACAAATAGGAACGCCAATGTATAACATCCCGCTCCAGCCGACCGTCAAAAAGCTGCGTTTTTTTCCGTTGGCTGAGCTTTGACATTGGGCCTAAAGGAATGAAAACCATACTTTCAATATCGTTCTTCTTGGCCGCGGCAACTCTGAGCCAACTTGGAGTTGCCGCTCCGGTCGGTGATTGTGCAGGCACACCGCCGAACGCAGTTGTTGAGCTACCACCTCCGTAAACTCGTGGGGGCAAATCGCATGCACGCCATTTGGTCATATCCTTACCAATAAGGATGGATGGGTTTGGACGAACCCAGGCTCATACGCGCCGGTATTCGTGCCTTCTCAGATGGTCCGAGACAAGCCCGAAAAAGTCGGAAACAAGTCGTACTTCAAAAGCCTCACGATGGTCAAAGTGAGCGGCGCAGAGTTTGCAAGCGCCTACGCTGCGTTTCAGGCCATACTGAAAGATGAGGCAATTCCTGTCGGCTATAGGCTCGACGCAACATCAGTGTCTGGAAAGTCGCTGAAGTTTTATTTTTTTGACTATGGTACTAGTGTGTGGGGCATTTGGTGTCGAGAAAGCTGCTTCACAGATTCAATTTTCATGCTTCTAAACATGGCGCAGCGGCCCGACAAGGCATTCAACCCGACGGCCTCGCCTTCGCGCTGAGGCCGCGGGTTGATTGAGGCGTTTAGGCGTCGCAATCACCACGCACTGAGCCCTCCACCTGTGTTCTCTCACATATTTGTTGGCGCCAAAGACTTCGAACGTGCGCTTGCGTTCTACAACCCACTTGTGGCCGCTCTTGGGAACAATGCGCGGTTCTGTGAATGAGATCGTCCATGGGCAGGTCGGCAATCGAACCCTGGACCACGACCGCTGTTTCTCATAGGCGCGCCATACGACCAACTGGCACATGAACAAGGCAATGGTCAGATGGTTGCCTTCTTGGCTGAAACCAGACACATCGTCGATAAGGTCTGCTCGGTCACCAATGCCAACGGTGTGGTCTCAGAGGGCCAACCTGGGCTCAGGCCTGAATACTACCCCAATTACCACGGGGCACTTCCCCTGACCCCGAGGGCAACAGACTCTGCGCTGCATGTCACTCGGCGGTGTCCAGCAACGCCTAACCACTCGCTCAACCAGACCCGCTATGGCGCTTGCCCCTGCTGCGCCACCGCGGATTTTTTTGGACACAGATTCAGGGTAAAGCTGTTATTGCCGAAGAAGGTGAGCGCAGAGGCTATTGCGCCTGCGGCGCGGCGGGGTACGCGCTGGAAGGGGTGCGGGACTGACTGTGCGCATGGATCATGGCTCTCGGTACACGTCCGACGACTTCCATCTGGATCGGCTGAATTCCTCGATCACAAGACCCTGCATGATCTGGTAACGGCTGTCCCTCCACGTCACCGGGGTAGGAGTGCAAGCCCCATGCAACAGGTATGGTCATGGGAAAAATACATACCTG
>WOYI010727259.1_pt1 | contig 17924 bp, 14 predicted proteins | sample 6423411 | NCBI WGS metagenome assembly WOYI01 (sample SAMN13441803, study PRJNA592873) | oil field metagenome | biome: oil field; feature: oil-well bore; material: oil-contaminated soil; isolation source: oil-contaminated soil from oil-well borehole | place: Germany: Wietze | collected 2016-10-18 ...
GCAGTCGACCAGTGTGGCTGTGCCACCGCAGGCCAGTGTGGCTGTGCCACCGCAGTCGACCAGTGTGGCTGTGCCACCGCAGGCCAGTGTGGCTCCGGCATCCACGCCTGCGGCGCCGCCGAGCGTCCAGCAGCCGGCCGCGCAGCAGGCGCCTGTTGTGCAACAGCCGGTCGTCGAAGAACCGGTGCAGACGCAAGATCAGTCTGCTGAGACGGTGCCGACTGTCATCACGACGACCAGGCTGCCATCAAGCGGAGGATAAGAGCAGGTCAGCGGTAGCCGTCGGGTTCCGAGGCCGCCTCGTTCAGCGAGGCGTCGGCGTACCCGCGGCAGTAATCCCAGGTCACGTAGGCATCGGGCTCGGGATCGTAGGCCGGCTCGTGCGGGCGGACCGTACCGTCGACGAGCAGCTGCAGCAAATTCGCGCGCAGCATGTCCCAGTCGTGGTAGTGGTCCTGCTGGCATTCGTCGCAGCACACCACCAAGCCACGAATACCCCTGTGCGCCAACAATGCTTCGTATACCGCCAGGTCGGCCAGGTCCGCCTCGACGGCACTGCGTTCCTGGGCGTCCAGCGGCAGGCCAGGCTCGATCGCGTCGAGAGCCGCCGAGGGATCGGACGGGTCATCGGCGAATGGGTCGGGTGGCAGGCCAGGCGGGAGGTCATCACGCACGGAGCTAGCCTACGCAGCCCCGCTGGTTTCGCGCCACCGCCTCCCCTGGCAGCGCGCCGGATGTCGGGCCGAACAGCCGCCCTGCGGCGTGGCGCGAGCGTCGAGGTCAGTGCCGATAGACTGAGGACTCAGATTCGCGACTGTGCCTGACCGTGTTGTTAGTGGAGGCTCCACCCATGTCGATCGCTGAAAGCAGCGTCCCGCTCGCCATCCCGGTACCCACCGGTGGTGATGATCCGACCAAGGTCGCGATGCTCGGGCTGACCTTCGACGATGTGCTGCTGCTGCCCGCCGCGTCCGATGTGGTGCCTGCCAATGTCGACACGTCCAGCCAGCTCACCAAGCGGATACGACTGCGGGTGCCGCTGGTCAGTTCTGCGATGGACACCGTCACCGAGTCGCGGATGGCCATTGCCATGGCCCGTGCCGGTGGGATGGGTGTGCTGCATCGCAACCTGTCGGTGACCGAACAGGCCGGCCAGGTCGAGACCGTGAAGCGGTCCGAGGCGGGAATGGTCACCGACCCGGTGACCTGCTCGCCGGAGAACACGCTGGCCGAGGTCGACGCGCTGTGCGCCCGGTTCCGCATCTCGGGGTTGCCCGTGGTGGATCCCCACGGCTCACTGGTCGGCATCATCACCAACCGCGACATGCGCTTCGAGGTCGACCAGTCAAAGCCGGTCGCCGAGGTGATGACCAAGGCCCCGCTGATCACCGCGCAGGCGGGCGTGTCCGCGGAAGCGGCACTGGGACTGCTGCGTCGCTACAAGATCGAAAAGCTGCCCATCGTCGACGGTCACGGCAAGCTGACCGGTCTGATCACCGTCAAGGACTTCGTCAAGACCGAGCAGTTCCCGCTGGCCACCAAGGACAGCGACGGACGGTTGCTGGTCGGTGCGGCCGTCGGCATCGGTGATGACGCCTGGACCCGGGCGATGACGCTGGCCGATGCCGGCGTCGACGTCCTCATCGTGGACACCGCACATGCCCACAACCGGCTGGTGCTGGACATGGTGAGCCGGCTGAAGGCCAATGTCGGCGCACGCGTCGATGTGGTCGGCGGCAATGTCGCCACCCGCGCCGCCGCCGCCGCACTGGTCGACGCCGGAGCCGATGCCGTCAAGGTCGGTGTGGGCCCCGGTTCGATCTGCACCACCCGCGTCGTCGCCGGCGTCGGTGCACCGCAGATCACCGCGATCCTGGAGGCCGTGGCCGCCTGTTCGCGCAAGGGTGTGCCGGTGATCGCCGACGGCGGTCTGCAGTACTCCGGCGATATCGCCAAGGCGCTCGCCGCCGGCGCCTCGACGGCCATGCTCGGATCGCTGCTCGCCGGTACCGCGGAGGCGCCCGGCGACTTGATCTTCGTCAACGGCAAGCAGTTCAAGAGCTATCGCGGCATGGGATCGCTGGGCGCCATGCAGGGCCGCGGCACGCAGAAGAGCTTCTCGAAGGACCGCTACTTCCAGGACGATGTGCTCTCCGAGGACAAGTTGGTGCCCGAGGGCATCGAGGGACGGGTGCCGTTCCGCGGGCCGCTGTCGACGGTGATCCACCAGCTGACCGGCGGTCTGCGCGCGGCCATGGGATACACCGGGTCGAACACCATCGAGCACCTGCAGCAGGCGCAGTTCGTGCAGATCACCGCCGCGGGTCTGAAGGAAAGCCACCCGCACGACATCACCATGACTGTCGAAGCGCCGAACTACTACGCCCGCTAGGGGTTACCGCAACATGCGTGACATGGTTGAAATCGGCATGGGCAGAACAGCCCGTCGTACATACGAACTCGGCGACATCAACATCGTCCCGGCGCGGCGCACCCGCTCATCGAAGGACGTTTCGACGGCCTGGCAGTTGGACGCATACCGGTTCGAGATCCCGGTGGTCGCGCACCCCACCGATGCCCTGGTGTCGGTGGAGTTCGCCGTCGAGATAGGCAGGCTCGGCGGCCTCGGCGTGCTCAATGGCGAGGGGCTGATCGGCAGGCACGCCGATGTCGAGGCCAAGATCGCGCAGGTCACCGAGGTTGCAGCGGCGGCATCAGACGAGTCCGAATCGATCCGGCTGCTGCAGCAGCTGCACGCCGCGCCGCTGGATCCCGAACTGCTGGGAGCTGCGGTCGCGCGCATCCGGGAGGCGGGCGTCACCACCGCGGTGCGGGTGAGCCCGCAGAACGCGGCCGCCCTGACCCCGGCGCTGGTGGCCGCCGGCATCGACCTGCTGGTCATCCAGGGCACTCTCATCTCCGCTGAACGGGTCGCCAACGATGGTGAACCCCTGAACCTCAAAACCTTCATCTCCGAACTGGATGTGCCCGTCGTGGCCGGTGGCGTGCTCGATCACCGCACCGCGCTGCACCTCATGCGGACCGGCGCAGCCGGCGTCATCGTCGGCTACGGGTCCACCTCTGGGGTCACCACCAGCGATGAGGTACTCGGCATCAGCGTGCCGATGGCCACCGCGATCGCCGATGCGGCGGCAGCCCGTCGCGAATACCTCGATGAGACCGGCGGCCGGTACGTGCACGTGCTGGCCGACGGCGATATCCACACCTCCGGCGACCTTGCCAAGGCGATCGCCTGTGGTGCCGATGCCGTGGTGCTGGGACCGCCGCTGTCTGTCGCTGCCGAGGCCCAGGGCGACGGCTGGTTCTGGCCGTCGGCCGCCGCGCATCCGTCGTTGCCGCGCGGCGCGCTGCTACAGGTCGCCCTCGGTGAGCGTCCGGCGCTGCAGCAGGTGCTCAACGGGCCATCCGACGATCCGTTCGGGTCGCTGAATCTGGTCGGTGGGCTGCGTCGGTCGATGGCCAAGGCCGGGTACTGCGACCTGAAGGAATTCCAGAAGGTCGGTCTGACCGTCGGATCTTGATCTTTACAGGTCAGGCCCACCTGTCTAGAAAGTTACCTGCCGGTAGCGTCATACTGGTGTGATGCAGCCTGACTACGACGTCTTGATCATCGGCTCGGGATTCGGCGGTAGCGTCAGCGCCCTGCGGCTCACCGAAAAGGGGTACCGGGTGGGGGTGCTGGAGGCCGGCCGAAGGTTTGCCGACGCGGACTTCGCAAAGACCTCCTGGCACCTGCGCAAGTTCCTGTGGATGCCCCAGCTGGGCATGTACGGTATCCAGCGCATCCACCTGCTGCGCAACTGCATGATCCTGGCCGGTGCCGGGGTCGGCGGCGGGTCGCTGAATTACGCCAACACCCTCTACGTGCCGCCGGAGCAGTTCTTCGCCGACCCGCAGTGGAAGGACATCACCGACTGGCGTGCCGAGCTCATGCCGCACTACGACCAGGCCAAACGCATGCTCGGTGTCGTCACCAACCCCACGTTCACCGATGCCGACCGGATCATGAAGCTGGTCGCCGACGATATGGGAGTCGGTGACACCTTCGTGGCCACGCCCGTCGGGGTGTTCTTCGGTTCAGACGGCCACAAGGCCCCAGGGGTGACGGTGTCCGACCCCTACTTCGGCGGGGCGGGCCCGGCTCGCACCGGCTGCCTCGAATGTGGCGAGTGTATGACAGGCTGCCGGCACGGGGCCAAGAACACCCTGGTGAAGAATTACCTGGGGTTGGCTGAATCCGCTGGTGCACAGGTGCATCCGTTGACCACCGTGAGCAGCTTCCGGCAGCGATCCGACGGCGTGTGGGAGGTCACCGCGGTGACCACCGGCCGCAAGCTGCGCCGCAGGAAGAAGACCTTCACCGCGACGCAGCTCATCGTGGCGGCGGGCACCTACAACACCCAGAAATTGTTGTTCAAGATGCGCGACACCGGTCGGCTGGCCAAGCTGTCCGCGCGGCTGGGTGTGCTGACCCGCACCAACTCCGAATCGATCGTCGGAGCGGGGCGCCTGGAAGTCGCAGCGGATCTGGACCTGACCCACGGTGTGGCGATCACCTCGTCGATCCACCCCACCGCCGACACCCATGTCGAACCGGTGCGGTATGGCAAGGGATCCAATGCGATGGGGCTGCTGCAGACGCTGATGACCGACGGCGACGGGCCCTTGGGCACCGATATGCCGCGCTGGAAACAGTTCATCGGCCAGGCCCGCCAGGAACCCAACAAGATGCTGCGCATGCTCAATCCGCGGCAATGGAGTGAACGCACCGTCATCGCCCTGGTGATGCAGCACCTGGACAACTCGATCACCACCTTCACCCGCAAGACGAAGTTCGGCTTCCGCATGCTCGACAGCAAGCAGGGCCACGGTGAACCCAACCCGACCTGGATTCCGGCCGGCAACGAGGTCACCCGCCGCATCGCCGAGAAGATCGACGGTGTCGCCGGCGGCACCTGGGGTGAACTGTTCAACATCCCGCTCACCGCTCACTTCCTCGGTGGCGCGGCGATCGGTGACAGCGCCGACAGCGGGGTCATCGATGCCTACCACCGGGTGTACAACTACCCGACGCTGTATGTGACTGACGGAGCGGCCATTTCGGCCAACCTCGGGGTCAACCCGTCGCTGTCCATCGCTGCTCAGGCCGAACGTGCGGCTGCGCTGTGGCCCAACAAGGGCGAAGCGGATCTGCGTCCGGCGCAGGGACAGCCGTATGTGCGGCTGTCGCCGATCGCGCCGGTGCGCCCGGTGGTGCCCGCGGAGGCGCCCGCCGCGTTGCGCAGGCTGCCGATCGAACCGGTGAACTCACGCGGTGCATGACGCGGCGCCGATCGTCGTAGTCGTCGACCGCGCGGTCTCGAACCCCGTTGACGGCTACGTGCCCTTGACTGACGGCTACGTGCCCTTGACCGCAGCCTCGACCCGGTCGCCGAGCTCCTTGTCGACATTGCGCCAGTACTCGAACGCGCGCTCCAGCACCGGACCGGACACCCCGTCGGAGAGGTGGCCGCTGATATTGGACACCAGTCGATCACGCGCTGCGCCATCGAGCACATCGCGCACCAGCGTGCCCGCCTGGCCCCAGTCGTCGTCCTCGGCGTGCAGCGAGTATGCCGACCGCACCATGTCGCCGTCGGCATGCCAGAGCGGCTCACCGGTGCGTGCCGGGTCGGCCGTCGGCCCGCCATAGGAATTCGGCGCATAGACCGGATCCGAGACGTTGGTGACCCGCATCGCCCCGTCCTTGGAGTAGCTGTGCACCTCCGTCTTCGGGGTGTTGACCGGGATCTGGTGGTAGTTCACCCCGAGCCGGGCGCGGTGCGCGTCGGCGTAGGCGAAGTCCCGGGCCAGCAGCATCTTGTCCGGACTCAGCCCGGTGCCCGGCACCGCATTGTTCGGTTCGAACGCCGCCTGTTCCATCTCGGTGTGGTAGTCGGTGACGTTGCGGTCCAGGGTCAGCTTGCCGACGTCGATCAGCGGGTAGTCGCCGTGCGGCCACACCTTGGTCAGGTCGAACGGGTTGAACCGGTAATTTTTGGCCGCCTCGAACGGCATGATCTGCACCTTCAGCGTCCAGCTCGGGAAGTCGCCGCGTTCGATGGTGTCGAACAGGTCGCGTTGATGGGCGTCGCCGTCCCGGCCCGCCATCTCATCTCCCTCGTCCTGGGTGAGGAACTCGACGCCCTGGTCGGATTTGAAGTGGTACTTGACCCAGAAGATCTGGCCGGCGGCGTTGATCCAGCTGTAGGTGTGGCTGGAATAGCCGTTCATGTGCCGCCAGGTGCGCGGGATACCCCGGTCGCCCATCAGCCAGGTCACCTGGTGTGCCGACTCCGGCGAAAGCGTCCAGAAATCCCACTGCATATCGTGATCGCGCAGGTTGTTGGCCGCCCGGCGCTTCTGGGACCGGATGAAATGCTGGAACTTCATCGGATCGCGGATGAAGAACACCGGGGTGTTGTTGCCGACCATGTCGAAGTTGCCGTCGGGCGTATAGAACTTGGTGGCGAACCCGCGCGGATCGCGCCAGGTATCTGGGCTGCCCCGTTCACCGGCGACCGTCGAGAACCTGGTCAGGGTCTCGACCTTGGCTCCGGGCTGCAGGAATGCGGCCCTGGTGTAGGCGCTGACATCGTGGGTCACCTGGAAATGTCCGAATGCGCCGCCGCCCTTGGCGTGCGGTTGCCGCTCCGGGATCCGTTCCCGGTTGAAGTTGGCCATCTGCTCGATCAGGTAGTGATCCTGCAGCAGGATGGGGCCGTCCGGGCCGATCGTGAGGGAATGCTCGTCGCTGTACACCGGGATTCCGGTGTCGGTGGTGGTCGGTTTGGGCTGTGTGTTGGTCACGGTGTTGTTCCTCTCGAGTGTGACTGCAGGCTGCGGCCGGGGGATACCCCACCGCGCGGATACCAACACCTGACGGCATTTTCGGGACGAATTATGTTCTCGGACTGTGATATTCAAATGACGGGTGGGGTGCAACCGGCGCTGATACGATGCAGGTGACAACGCTGTCGCCCTGTTGTTACGCGTTTGTCTCGAGGAGGATCCGGCGTGGTCACTGGTACCGAACGCACGGCACGCCATATCCGCCTGACCTCGCACAGCGCGGGCGCCACGGCACCGGCGATCCACTGGGGCGCGCCCACCGCGGCCGAGCGGGGCCCGGTGGTGGGCACCACCGGCAATCGAGCGCATCGCAACGTCATCGGCACGCACAGCGGCTCCTACGGCGTGTACCGGGCGCTGGCGGTGGCCGCCGGCGCATTGTCGCCACAGCACCGCGCTGACCTCACCAATACCGCGCCCACCGATGTCATCGGCCCCCATCCGCAATGGCAGGATCCGGGCGCCATGGTCAGCATCGATCCCTGGGGCGCCGCGGTCGCCGACGTCTTCGCCGCCGACCTCGAGGCCGGTCATGACATCCGCCCGACCATCGCCGTCACCAAGGCCCACGTGATGCTGCCCGAGGTGTCGGTGGCACTGCAGCAGGGCCGCCTGCACCCCGACGGCCGGGTCCTGCTGGCCAATGGCGCGGCGGTGGTGACCAAGGTGGCGCTCGAGCCGGTCTGGTACCTGCCCGGCGTGGCCGCACGATTCGGCTGCTCCGAGGCCGCACTGCGCCGCGCGCTGTTCGAGGAGACCGGAGGCATGTATCCGGAGCTGGTCACCCGCGGCGACCTCGAAGTCTTCCTGCCGCCGATCGGCGGGCAGACCGTGTACATCTTCGGGGACCCGCGGGACCTGGCCGACTCCGCGGTGGAACTGACGGCACGGGTGCACGACGAGTGTAACGGCTCGGATGTGTTCGGGTCCGATATCTGTACCTGCCGGCCGTACCTGACGCACGCGATCGAGGAATGCATCGCCGGGACGCAGCGTGGCGGTGTGGGACTGGTGGCCTACTCGCGCAAGGAGGGTCGCGCGCTCGGCGAGGTCACCAAATTCCTGGTCTACAACGCACGCAAGCGCCAGATCGGCGGTGACACCGCCGATCAGTATTTCGCTCGCACCGAATGCGTTGCCGGCGTGCAGGACATGCGTTTCCAGGAGCTGATGCCCGATGTGCTGCACTGGCTGGGCATCACCCGCATCCACCGGTTGGTGTCGATGAGCAACATGAAGTACGACGCCATCACCGGTTCGGGTATCACGGTCGGTGAGCGCGTCAACATTCCCGACGACCTCATCCCCGCCGATGCCAGGGTCGAGATCGACGCCAAGATGGCGGCCGGTTACTTCACCCCGGGCCCGGTCCCCGATGCCGACGATCTGAAGAACACGGTCGGCCGGCAGCTGACGTGAGCTCGGTGGCTGCCCACCCGGCCGCCGTGCTGCGCAGCACCACGGAGATCCGGACCCGTGCGCATTACCTGCTGACCCGCGCGCGTGCGGGCTCCTCGGCCTGGTTCACCGTGCACGACGACGCGATGGGCGGCGCCGCCGCCGAGGTCGCCGACCTCACCGCCGCCAGATTCCCCGACCTGGTGATACCGTTCCACAGCCGCTGGCGGCATTTCGAGGCCGGCGGTGTGGACCGCAAGCGCCAACTCGACGGCCTGCTCGCCGATCTCGACGGTGCGGGGCGCGCCCGCGCGATGATCGACCTGACGGTGGTCAGCGTGCTGCTCGATGCCGGCGCCGGACCCGACTGGAGCTACCGGGAAACCGGTACCGGCCTCGAATACACCCGTTCCGAAGGGCTCGGCGTGGCGAGTTGGCATGCCTTCACCGCGGGCGTCTTCTCCTCGGATCCCGCTCGCCCGCTGCAGGCTGACGCTGCAGGGTTAACCGGGCTGGACACCAGTCGGCTGGCGGCGCATTTTCAGCTGGGGCCGGCCAACGCGCTAGTCGGATTCGACGGCCGCGTCAACGTGCTGCGCGGCCTCGGTGCCGCCCTGGCCGATCAACCCGAGGTGTTCGGCTCCCCGGGACGGCCCGGAGGACTGTTCGACCTGCTGGTCCCGGATCCGGCCGCGCCTGCGGTGGCCGCGCACGACATCCTGACCGCCCTGTTGTCCTCCCTGTCGCGAATCTGGTTGGCCGACAATGCTATCGACGGCGAACCGCTCGGTGACTGCTGGCGTCACCAGGCAGTGCCAGGGGTGGGCGGCACCGACGGGTGGGTTCCGTTTCACAAGCTCTCTCAGTGGCTGACCTATTCGCTGCTGGAGCCGTTCGGTTGGGCCGGCGCGCAGGTGAGCGGGCTGCACGCGCTGACCGGGCTTCCCGAATACCGCAACGGCGGGCTGTTCCTGGACGCCGGTGTGCTGCGACTGCGCGACCCCGACTGGTCAGAGCGCGCCTGGATACCTGCCGACGAGCTGGTGGTGGAATGGCGCGCCCTCACAGTCGCCCTGCTCGACGAGCTCGCCGTGCTGGTGCGTCACCGGCTCGGTGTCACCGACGAACAACTACCGCTGGCATGCGTGCTGGAAGGCGGCACCTGGGCGGCGGGTCGCGCACTGGCCCAGCGGCTGCGCGCCGGGCTGCCACCGCTCACCGTCATCAGCGACGGCACCGTCTTCTGATGTCTCGAAAGGATCTCCTCGATGCCTGAGATACACGTGATCGAGCACCCCCTGGTCACCCACAAGCTGAACACGTTGCGCCGTAAGGACGTGTCCACCAACAGCTTCCGGCGACTTGTCAGCGAGGTGTCGGCGCTGATGGCCTACGAGGTGCTCCGCGACATCCCCCTTCACGAAGAGCAGATCGAGACACCGCTGGAGACCATGACCGCCAGGGTGCTAGACGGCAAGAAGCTGGTCTTCGTGTCCATCCTGCGAGCCGGCGGCGGCATCCTCGACGGCATGCTGAGTTTGGTGCCCAGCGCCCGGGTCGGCCATATCGGGCTCTACCGCGATCCGAAGACCCACGTCGCGGTGGAGTACTACTTCAAGGTGCCCAACGATCTGCACGAACGCGATGTGGTGGTTGTCGACCCGATGCTGGCCACCGGACATACCGCAGTGGCCGCCATCGACAGGCTCAAGGAGCACGAGCCGCGATCCATCAAGTTCGTCTGCCTGCTCAGCTGCCCGGAGGGGCTGGCGGCCCTGCACGATGCTCACCCGGACATCCCCGTGTACACCGCTGCGATCGACCGCCAGCTCGATGAGCACGGCTATATCGTCCCCGGCCTCGGTGACGCCGGGGACCGGTTGTTCGGCACCTGACCACTAGACTGTCCCGGGTGGAACCAGCCTCGCCCCGTCCCGTCCTCGTCATCGACTTCGGGGCGCAGTACGCCCAGCTGATCGCGCGTCGCGTCCGCGAGGCCCGGGTGTTCTCCGAGGTCATCCCGCACACCGTGACGGTCGACGAGATCAAGGCGCGGGACCCGCAGGCGATCGTGCTCTCCGGCGGTCCGGCCAGCGTGTACGCCGACGGGGCGCCGCGGCTGGATCCGGCCCTGTTCGATCTCGACGTTCCGGTCTTCGGCATCTGCTACGGGTTCCAGGCCATGGCTCAGGCGCTTGGCGGCACAGTGGCGCATACAGGCACCAGCGAGTACGGCCGCACCGAGCTGAATGTCACTGGTGGGCAACTACATTCAGATCTACCCGACATCCAGCCGGTCTGGATGAGCCATGGCGACGCGGTCACCAAGGCTCCGGAGGGCTTCGACGTCGTGGCGGTCAGCTCCGGTGCCCCGGTGGCGGCGTTCGAGAACCGGGCCCGCAGGCTGGCCGGGGTGCAGTACCACCCCGAGGTGCTGCATTCGCCGCACGGCCAGCAGGTGCTCAGTCGTTTCCTGCACCAGTTCGCCGGCATCGGCGCGGCCTGGACGCCGGCCAATATCGCCGACCAGCTGATCGCGCAGGTGCGCGAACAGCTCGGCGACGGGCAGGCCATCTGCGGGCTGTCCGGCGGGGTGGACTCCGCGGTGGCCGCGGCGCTGGTGCAACGGGCCATCGGCGACCGGCTCACCTGTGTGTTCGTCGATCACGGTCTGCTGCGGGCCGGGGAGCGCGCCCAGGTGCAGCGCGACTTCGTCGCCGCCACCGGTGCCAAGCTGGTGACCGTCGACGTCGCGGATCGCTTCCTGGAGGCACTGTCCGGGGTGACGAACCCGGAGGGTAAGCGCAAGATCATCGGGCGCGAGTTCATCCGCGCCTTCGAGGGCGCCGTTCGAGACCTCATGCAGGGCGGCGGTGCTCCCGGCGAGCGCTCGCGCGAGGAGTCGACCAGCACGATCGATTTCCTGGTGCAGGGCACGCTGTATCCCGATGTCGTCGAATCCGGCGGCGGCTCGGGTGCTGCGAACATCAAGAGCCACCACAATGTCGGCGGGCTGCCCGACGATCTGAAGTTCAAGCTCGTCGAACCGCTGCGGCTGCTCTTCAAGGACGAGGTGCGCGCCGTCGGCCGGGAACTCGGCCTTCCCGAGGAAATCGTTGGCCGCCAACCGTTCCCGGGCCCCGGCCTGGGTATCCGCATCGTCGGTGAGGTGACGGCGCCCCGGCTGGACACGCTGCGTCGAGCCGATGCGATCGCCCGCGAGGAACTCACCTCTGCCGGCCTGGACCAGCAGATCTGGCAGTGCCCGGTGGTGCTGCTGGCCGATGTGCGCTCCGTAGGTGTTCAGGGTGACGGCCGCACCTACGGTCATCCGATCGTGCTGCGTCCGGTGTCCAGTGAGGACGCCATGACGGCGGACTGGACCCGGGTGCCCTACGAAGTGCTGGAACGTATCTCGACCCGGATCACCAACGAGGTGCCCGAGGTCAACCGCGTCGTCCTGGATGTCACGAGCAAGCCGCCGGGCACCATCGAGTGGGAGTGAGAACTCACCCGCTCGGCTTCGGGCCCAGCTCGGCGCTCGGCGCCCGATCAGGCCTCCGGGTCGGTTTCCTTGTCGATGAGATCGCCGAGGATCTGACCGATCGCCGACTCGATGGTCGACTCGATGGAGAACGCCAGGGTCGCAGACACGGCCGAGACGGCCTGGGTGCGGAAACGCACCAACATCGTGAGCAGTTCGGCGATTTCGGTGTCCGCAGGCAATGCCGCGCCGGGGTTGACGCGGTGCAGGACTTCTGCGATACCCGCCTGCACCAGCAGCCCGCTGATCTGATCGACCAGCGGTGCGATCTGCTCGTGTAGGTCGATCAGCTTGTCGGCGGACACTCCGTATTGACGGATCTCGCTGAACGCCTCGATCAGCTTGGGGCGCACGACGATTGCTGTTTGATCTTCCCGTCGCTCCGCTCGCCCCGGACCGGCTTCCTCCAACTTGATGACGCCCAAATCGACCATCCGGTCGAAACCTGGATCGTCGTCGACCAATCGCCTGGCGTCGGCGACGCTCATTCGTTCGGGCTTCTCGGTGGCCCAGCTGCCTGCGATCGCCGATTCGAGGCCGAGCAGATCACCCACCCCCTTACCCTGCTCCCATGCCGACAGCATCTCGTGCACATGGGCGATGTTGTAGCCGCGGTCAAGCAGTGAGGTGATCAGTCGCAGCCGGGTCAGGTGGGTGTCGTTGAACAATGCGATACGGCCGACACGTAGCGGGGGATGTAGCAGGCCGCGGTCCCGGTAGACCCGGATGTTGCGGGTGGTGGTTCCGGCCAGCTGCGCCAGCTCGTCGATCCGGTACTCGCCGGAGGCAGCGACACCGTGCGGTTGCACCGCCGCATCGAACAGCTGGGTGACCGCGTTCTCGACGACGTCGCGGGAACTGCGCCGGATCTGGCGGGGTGCCCGGCGCAGCCCGGTGAGGATCGTCGAGATCGCGCCTGCGGGCTGCCGGGGCAGCTTGGACACCTGCATCAGGTCGCCGCCATCAGCCCGAAGAAACTGCCGTCACGCCTGCACCGTGCGCAACTGCCGTGTAGTCACCGAAACGAAACTCCCGCATCAGTCGAAGATACTGGGTGGCGAACCCCGGGAACATGGACGCATGGGAACGGCGGGCCGAGCATGACGTCCACGTCGACAGCCATTGTCCAGACCTCCTACGGCGCGGCGATACGGTTGGTGAGACCGATGGCGCGGGTGTACACCGTCGGTGTGAAGCGTTTGATGCCCCAAGCGATCCGGGCATCGGGCTGCGGCATGCAGTACAGGCCGCCGCGATCATTGGTGTCCAGGCACATGCGTGCGACCTTCTGCGGGGAGAACCCGACCCAGCGCATCAGCTTTGCGCCCAGGGCGGTGGGACCGTCGGTGATCCGCCCGGCCTCGAGGATGTTGGTCTTGACGAGTGTCGGACACAGCACCGTGACCTCGATTCCGGTGCCGGAGAGTTCGGCGGACAGGCTCTCCGAAAGCGACAGTGTCCCGGCCTTGCTCACGTTGTAGGCGGCCATACCGGGCGCGGCACCGAACGCCGCCGCTGAGGCGACATTGATGATGCCCCGGGGCTGGTCGGTTTCGGCGGCACGCAGGATGGGGGTGAACACATGGCAGCCATGGATCGGCCCCCACAGGTTGACTCCGAGCACCCAGTTCCAGTCGTCCAGGCTGGCTTCGCCGATCGGTGTGCCACCGGCGCCGACACCGGCGTTGTTGATCACCAGTGTGGGTGGCCCGCCGAACCAGGCCTGGGCAGCGTCGGCCAGCGCGTGTACGTCCTCGATGCGGGAAACATCGCAGCGCAATCCGGTGGCCTCACCCCCTGCGGCGATGATCTCCTCGGCGGTGGCGCGTGCGGCGTTCTCGTCGATATCGCTGCAGACCACCCGGCCGCCACGGGCGGCGAGTTCGAGGGCGAACGCGGCGCCGATTCCGCTGCCGGCACCGGTCACGACGGCGTCGGCCCGCTTGCTCCTGCGGCGGGAGCTGCCAAAGAGGTTCATCGGGCGACCTCTGTCCGGTTGGTACGGATGGCGTTGTGCTGCAACGAGTCCTTCACGAACGCCGTCACCTTGTGCATGGCCGGTCCGCCGGCGATCACCATCCGGTCGGGATCCAGTCCGCGTTCGGTGCGCAGCCAGTCCCAGCCCGCGCGCACATCGTCGGCGGCGGTGGGGAAGCGGTACTCCGGGGCGAGCCGGTAGTCGACACAGAACACCGGGAGCGCAGCGATCCTCGTGCAGGTGGGGACTGTTCGGGCATCGGACCTCCGTTATCGAGTGTCCGTCGAGTACACCTTCAATTGTTGACATTTGTCAATGTCAACATCGGGCGTTGTGCGACTGCTCGCGGAGGGGGGTGGCGAGTTACCGGGCGGGGTCGCCGCGCCAGCTGAAACTGTTGACGTACTTGCCCATATCGAGCGCCAACTGCAGGTTGGCGGCCGACGGCTTACCGGAACCGAAGTCCGGTCCGAAGGCCCGGTACGGTCCGACTGCACCGGCGATCAAGGCCAGATCGTTCTTGACCGCGACCATGACGATGATGCGCATCCGTGAGTAGCTGCTCATTGCGGCTTGCGGCCAGTAGTCGGCGGCCAGCCCGTATCCGTGTTGATAGCCGACCATGGTGTTGGGGATCTCGTAGGCGGTCTTGGTGTCCGGGAAGGTCTGGTTCACCAGGTCGACGGCGATTTCCTGTGGCGTGCGGCCTGCCGCGGGGTTGCTGAACAACTGCATCGTGCCGCCGTCACCGGCTTGCAGCACCGCGGTGATCCCGTTGTCGTGCTTGGAGATCTGGTAGGCCGCGTTCTCGACCGGGTAGGACACCGAGAACGATCCGTCGGCCGAGGTGAACCGAGGGTTGATCTCCACCGCGCGGTTCATCGGCGGGCTGCCGCAATCGGGTGGGCACACATATTTGGGAGCGGGTTTCGTGATGAGCCCGGACAGCCCGACCAGCCCGCCGGCCACCACCACGACCGCGATCCCCAGCACCAGCGCCACCTTGCGGAACGATGTCTTCGGTGGTTGAAGCGTCTCGAATGTGCCGGGGTGCACCGAGTATCCGGGCATCAATCCGTCGATGATCTCCCCGGCCGCGGGTTCCTCGGCGAGCCTGATCGGACGATCATCGCGCCGGGTTCTGCGCGAGCGGCGCGAGGACGCGTGCATGGCCGCGCCGCAGTTTGCGCAGAACGGCGCATCGGGCACCACATGGTCGCACTCGACGCACAGAATCGGCTCGTCGGTGCGTATCTCGTCCTGTGCCTCGTGCAGCAGAGCCAGGTGCAGGCCGATCCGCAGCGCGAGCAGCGCCAACGCGGTCAGCGTCAGGTGCCCCGCCAGTTGCAACCACTGCGGGATGCGGGCCACATCGAGCAGGCCCAGCTCGGCGTAGACCGCGATCACCACCAATGCGATGACGATGAGGGCGCCCCGGACGAAGCCGCGGTTCTTGGTCACTTTCGTGGGCGGCCGAGTGAACCACAGTGCGGTGCCGATCAATCCACCGACGGCGGCGGCCGTCAGCGGCACCGCGATTCCGCGGATCCCGGCCTCGACGAGCAGTCCGTCCAGGGGGCGGGCCCGGTTGATCATCCCGGCGCTGAATTGCGGTGCCAGCCGGGTCAGGGTGGCCGCCGCGGTGAACGTCAGGGCACCCAGGACGCCGATGGCGTAGCCGTCCAGGGATTCCCGGTTGCCGCGCCACCCGAACCGGGCCGCCAGTGCGGGCGCCAGCATGAGCAGCATGCTGCCCAGCGGCACCCCGATGCCGTGGCGCAGAATCCGTTCACCGGCGATACCTGCACCCAGCGGGACGCCGTAGGCGCGCGCCACGGCGGCCCCGGTCATCAACACCCAACCGATGCCGAGCACCACCCCGAGGGTCATCGTCAGTATCAGCGTGCTGCGTGGGATGTCCCGGGACACACCGGATTCCCGGAGGTACAAGGCGAACAGCAGGGGGATGCCGAGTGAGGCGACGGCGATCAGGGCGGCGGGCATGCGCAGCAGGGTGCCGACGGTCAGCGCGGCCGCCAGTATCGCCAGGCCCATCAGGAACACCTTGCGTGAGCGCGGCGACAGATGCGGGAACAGCGAGCTGGTCAGCGACAGCGACAGCAGGCGTTGTCCGGGGGCGGCGCTGAACGCGCGGGCGCGCAACCAGTGCGGGCCGTCTCCGCGTTTGTGTTCGGCCAGCGGAACGCCACAGAGCCCGCAGTATTCGCCTGCGGGAACATCGGTCTGGCAGACCTCGCATTCCACCATGCCAGGAGCGCTCATCAGGCGCCCACCTTCTGGGCGATCTGCAGGTCGCGAACCAGGTTGCCGATGTCCGGGGTGCCCAGTCCGGTGACCAGGTCGTAGCCGGGGCCGGCGTTGTCGACGGCGTTGCCGCCCAACGTGACATCGCGGAAGGCCGGGCGTGGTGCGCCCTGGGCGATGCGGTACAGCAACGGGTTGATATCGCCGATGAGGCTTCCGTTGTTCTCCAGCAGGTACTGGTTCATCATCGCGGTCAGACCGGCCCAGATGGGCGCCGATTGCGAAGTGCCGCCGCCGACGACGACCTGGTCGTTGAGCACGATCTTCACGCCGGTGAACGGATCGGCCACGGCGGAGATATCCGGCGTCATTCGCTTGCCGGTGTTGCGTTCGGGCGCCACCGCACGCGCGGCATCGCGCTGCCAGGGCGGCATGTCGAACAGCGTCGAGACGCCGCCACCGGTGCCCTGGGACAGCGGGACGTCGAACCAGGTCTGCTCGGATACCCATGTCCCGTCCGCGTCGGTGGACAGTGTGGTGCCTCCGACACTGGTCATCTCGGGCAGTGAGGCGATGGAGTCGAGGCCGACGTCCTGTTCACTGGGCGGTGACGACCAGTCTTGTCCGCCACGGCATTCCATGCCGGCGAGGTCACCACTGGCGTTGAACGCGGTGGTGCCGTGTGAGTGGGCGGTGCGCAGCGCAGACCGTACCGGGGCCAGGTCTGCGGCGGTGATGAGTTTGTCGCAGCCCCACCCGATCGAGAAGCTCCACACCGCGCCGGGGAACTGGCGATCGGTGTCCTCGAGCAGCTGGCCGATCTTGCGATAGCCGCCGTCACCTTCGACGGTGGGGCGGGCGTTCACCACGACCTTGCGTGCATCGGGGGCGATGGCATGGGCCACTTGAAGATCCATCGACAACTCGCCGCGCGGTTCGCCGGGCGATCCGCCGATGACCTCGGGGGTGAACTGCGGTAGATCGAACGTGGAGGTGAACTTGTCCAGGTCGGATTGATTGAACCCGTCGAAGGCGAAGATCACGATGGTGACTCCCCTTCCGGTGAATCCGTCCCTGGCCAGATCGTGGGCGTTGTAAGTGTTCAACAGTGCGTAGGGGGCCAGGCCCTGGTCCGGGACATCGAGGGGGATGTAGTCCGGACGTGACATGTGATGCGGTGTGTAACTGAGGATCCGGCCCATCTCGGCCACCTCCCCGCGCAGGTGCTCGGGCACCGAAGGCTGGTGTGGCGAGGCATAGAAGTACTGGCCTTTGCGGCCCCGATAGTCGCGAACGGTGACGTCGAACGCCCGTTCGACGGCGTCGGGGGAGCCTTCGACGACCACCCAGTCGTCGCCGGGGCGCCACTGGACCGACAGCGCCTGGTCCCGGGCCCAGGCGATCAGTGCCGTGGGCTGAGACTGGTCGGTGAGACTGGCGGTGAGCTGGATGCTCGGTTCTCGGGCAGGCCCGAGATCGGTCGATGCGTCCAGTAGGGATGCGTACGGGCCCTCGATGCGCTTGTCATCGGGCTGATCCTGGTCAACGGTCAGAACGGCAGCGAGCACCACGGCTCCGACGAGAAGCAGAGCCGACAGCGTGCGAGCGATCGCCGTGTTCATTGTTCCGTGTTCATTGTTGCAGCCAGAAGTAAGGGGTTGCAGCCAGAAGTAAGGGGTTGCAGCCAGAAGTAAGGGCGGGCCCGAATGGTGTTCGGACCCGCCCCGCTTGGGGATTAGCGCTCAGTCGTGGTACTGCGCTCAGTCGTTGTTGTACTGGGAGCCCGGCGGCGGGGGAGTGAAGATTGTGATACTGGGGCCGATCGAC
>WOYI010933576.1_pt1 | contig 17906 bp, 29 predicted proteins | sample 6423411 | NCBI WGS metagenome assembly WOYI01 (sample SAMN13441803, study PRJNA592873) | oil field metagenome | biome: oil field; feature: oil-well bore; material: oil-contaminated soil; isolation source: oil-contaminated soil from oil-well borehole | place: Germany: Wietze | collected 2016-10-18 ...
CATATGCACCAGGGCAATGGAAGAATTAAAGCATCGCCTTGATGAATTCAGCCTTCCAGGCAAGCCATCGGGTATAGTTTACCCGAGGGAGGTCCTGAGAAGGCTTTTTGTCATGTATTCAAGTCAAGAAAAGGACCAACACCCTCCGGTCATGGATCATATACAAGAACTCAGAAAATGCCTGGTCAGATATCACAATATTGAACAGCTTTTCATTGCCACCAAGAAGTCATGTGAAGTAGAGCTGGAAAACTATTCAGATTCCTATATGTGGCTATCTCTCCCAATGCCGGATGAGCAGCCTGAAACGGTTTCAGATATGATTTTATCAGGAGTTGAAGATCTTCCAAATACGTGTCTCGCTGGAATTCTGGCGGCAATATTAAAAAACAGAGTTCCCAACGGCATCCGGATGAATGGGATGAGTATTGACCGGGTTGGAAGCTCTTTTCGCTTCTGTATCTCAGGTTCAACTTCATTAGAAGAGATCCAAACTCTTTACGCGCAATACGAATCGAGTCGCGGTTTTGAAGCCGAAAAGTAAAGCGAAAAACAAAATCAGTCATAATGCTTAACGATTTGAGTTGACAGCCATAAAGTTAAGCAAAATTCCCCGGAAGGATAAAGTGGCAGGCGCAACCATCGGAACGCGCCGGGGAGCAAACCTCAGAAAGGAGAGCCAGGACAGCCTGGCTGACGGGCCGGAAGAGACGGCAGCGACCGCAGCGAAATCGGTGACAGCCCGGAGAGACGGGCTCTTTAAAGAGAAAGATGGAGTACTACAATAATATCCTCTGCATAAGCGCGCCGGAGCTCACCGGCGGAGATCCGGGATCTGAGAACCTTCTGGAACGGCCAATAATGACAAAGGCAGCTTATGACCAATACATATTTAGACACCCTCATGTGCGAGTACGCAGAGCAGTTACCAATAACCCCGCTCTTCTCTCCTGGCAGGCGCTGAGGTCAGACATCCAGGCGAGGTTTGAGGCCAAGTACGGTGATCCGCGCAAGCAGGTACACCGCTCGCAGATCACACAGAACATTGAGCCGGACCAGGAAGCCGGCAAGTTCTTCAGGGCGCACCGGTTTGACAACGGCAAGACCCTCCCGGAAGAGACAATCACAGAGTACTACACCAACGCCATCCTTTTAAATGCCATTCACAAGTCTATAAACAACACCAAGGCATTCCGGAAGGCACGCCAGGGTAACCGTCCGATCTGGCCGCCGATCAGCGCCCTGGTCAATGATCTTGACCGCACACAATACCCTCATACCCTACCGGGCAACCCCCGGCGCCTGGCAGACAGGTACAATGAATATATGAAGCACGGGTACCAGTCACTGATTCATGCATCATTCTGCAACAGCAATACAGAGAAGCTCAATGAACAGGGTAAAGTATTCATCCTGGCACGGTGGGCGAACCAGGTTGACCGGTGCCCATCGGTGGAGCAGCTGCTGCATGAGTACAATGCCAAGGCTGTGGAAGAGGGCTGGAAGATAGTCAAGAGTCCGATTACCATAAATAACTACCTCTTCCGGGAGGACATCCAGCCGCTGTGGCACGGGTACCGGTACGGAGAGCTCAAGAGCAAGGAGAAGTTTGCCCTGCAGATCTCCACGATCATGCCCACCATGCGCGACTCGCTATGGTATTCTGACGGTACCAGGTTAAACTACTACTACCTGTCAGAAGACGGCAAGGTATCTACATGCTCAGTCTATGAAGTGATAGATGCTTACAGCGAGGTTCTCCTGGGCTATCACATCACCCCTGGTGACTCCGAAAACTACGAATCACAATACAAGGCATATCGCATGGCTATGCAGACAGCAGGCCATAAGCCCTACCAGGTCAGTTTTGACAACCAGGGAGGCCATAAGAAGCTGGTAGCTGGTGAGTTCTTCACCAAGCTCGCACACATGGCCATACGCACGCAGCCGCACAACGGCAAGTCCAAGTCCATTGAGAGCGTTTTCGGGCGGTTCCAGATGCAGATCCTGAAGAAAGACTGGTTCTTTACCGGCCAAAACATAACCGCCAAGAGGGATGAAAGCCGTGCCAACCTCGAATTTATCAACGCAAACAAGGCCAATTTACCCACTCTCCAGGAGATAAAAGACCGGTACCAGCAGCGCCGGGGCGAGTGGAACAATGCAAAACATCCGCTTTCAGGAAAGTCACGCCTGGAGACATACTACTCGAGTACAAATGAGAAGTCACCCAAGGTAGAAGCCTGGGACATGATAGATCTCTTCTGGATCATGCGTCCGGAACCGGTCACCTGCCGCGCTTATGGCATCAGCTTCACGGAGAAGAAAATCAAATACGACTACCTGGTGTACAAGGAGCCTATGGTACCGGATCAGGAGTGGCTGTGGAACAACATTGACAAGAAGTTTTATATCAAGTTCGATCCGGAGGACATGAGCCTGATCTGTCTCTATGAGAAAGACGCCACCGGCATGAGGTTCGTGACTCACGCCGAGACCAAGATAGTGGTCCATCGCGGCAAGCAGGAGCAGGAAGAGGGACACATGGCACTGATCAGGATGATGCTTGATGAGAATAAGCGCCTGCGCCTGGCAAACAAGGCAAAGATGGAAGAGATCCTGATTGAAGCCGGCCAGGATGCCGGATCCTACGGTCTTCGCACAGCTCCGATCCAGGGACTGGAGAAGCAGCGCAAGAAAAAGAAGGAAAAGAAGGCGGAATCATTTGCCCAGGTAGAGAAGGAGATCAGCAACAGGGTGGTATTGCCTGATGATGAAGATATCGACTACAGAAGCTTATACTAACTAAATGATCGCACCATGAATGAACAACAGAAACAGCAGATTGCCGAGAGATTACAGAACTACTGTGACCGCATTGGCTCTCAGAACAAGGCAGCAAACACGCTGAAAAACGTCAGTACTGCCACTATTAACCACGTATTAAACGGTAAGTGGGACCAGATCACCGATGAGATGTGGCGCCACATCGGCGCCCAGATCGGTCACCAGAAGTTTCCCTGGGCAACGGTTGAGACCAGGGACATGAAGATGCTCAATTTTCTCCTGGAGGATGCCCGCGAGAACAGCCTTGTCTTTGCCGTGGTAGGTGATGCCGGCACCGGGAAGACAGTCGCTCTGCGGCAGTTTACCGAGGAAAACAAGGGAGTATATCTCCTGCAGTGTAATGAGTTCTGGAACCGGAAGTATTTCCTGCAGGAGCTTATTGCAGCCCTGGGGCGTGACTATGCCGGGTACACCACCGGTGAGATGATGCATGAGATTGTCACCACGCTCAAGAAGAGGGAGAAGCCGCTGATCATCCTGGATGAAGCTGACAAGCTCAGTGACCAGGTGATGTATTTCTTCATCACACTTTACAACAACCTCGAGGACCACTGCGGCATAGTTCTCTGTGCCACCAACCACCTGGCGAAGCGGATCCAGCGCGGACGCAAGCTCAACAAGAAAGGTTACAACGAGATCTTCTCCAGGATAGGCAGGCGTTTCATCGAGCTCCAGGGTATATCAACTGCAGACGTCACTGCCATCTGTATGGCAAACGGGCTGACCGAAGCCGGGAAGATCCGGGAGGTAATGGAGGAATGTGAGAATGATCTGCGGCGGGTGAAGCGGAAAGTACATGCACTTAAAAACGCGTAAACATGGCCAGCGGCATTAAACGGGCTCTTTCGGTATCTGACCTGCTGAAGAAAAAGTACAGGACACTGGACTTCACCGGTGACTGGTACCAGGCATTCGGCACCCCGGAGCGCGCGGGCGTATGGTTTATCTGGGGACCGTCAGGTAGCGGGAAGAGCAATTTTGTGGCACAGCTGGGCAAGCAGCTGTCACGCTTCGGCAAGGTGATCTACAACTCACTTGAGGAGGCAGACAGCATGACGATACAGCGATCATTTGCAGAGGCCGGGCTTGCAGAGGCAGGCAGGAGGGTGATACTGGTGAGTGAATCGATGGATGATCTGTCGGTGAGACTAAGCCAGCCCCGCAGCCCGGTTTTTGCAATTGTCGACAGCTTCCAGTACACGCGCATGAGTTACGCGCAGTACATAGCCTTCAAGGAGAAGCACCGTCATAAGCTCGTGATTTTCGTATCGCACGCTGATGGCCGGCAGCCGGCAGGCCGCTCAGCCAGGAGCGTGATGTATGATGCTGCCCTGAAGATATGGGTAGAAGGCTACAGGGCATTATCCAAGGGAAGGTATATCGGTCCTAATGGCGGAATATACACGATTTGGGAAGCCGGAGCAAATCAATACTGGATGGATTAACATGGCAACAGCACTACAGAAATCATTACTCAGGAGGTACCACACGATCTGTCACCAGCTCGGCCTGGAGGGCGACCAGAAGGAAGCCATCAAGGACAGTTACGGTGTGGCAAGCTCCAGGAACCTCTCCGAGCTGCAGCTGCGTCAAATCATTGACCAGCTGCTGACCGGAAAGAAGTCGAACAAACCCACCAGCGAGGCAGACCGCTGGCGCAAGCGTGTGATGGCAGCCATAGGCGCCTGGCTTCGCTCGCTGAATAAAAGCACCAATGCTGATGTGATCAAGGCTATTGCCTGCAGGGCATCAGGCTGTGACAGGTTCAACAAGATCCCGGTGTCAAAGCTCCGGGCCATCTATTACGAATTTGTCCGCAAGGGGGAGGCAACCGAAGCATCAAAGCAGATAAAAGAAGATTTACTAGACTATTTAAAACAGACAAACTGATGGAAGTAATTGAACGGAGAGACGTGCGGAACCGCCCGTCGATGATCAAAGGAGAGATCTCCTCCCTGGAGGTATTGATCTCGCGCAGGCACGCGTGGCTGAATAAGCCGGACAACAAGCTCAGGACGACCTACCCGGCGATCCTGCAGGATACCACTGAAATGGAAGATAACCTGGTCGCCCTCCGCGAAGAGCTGGAGATGACCGAAAGAATGGCACAGGCATGAGGCAGAAAGGACAGGTCTGGACAGACCACAGAGGCAATGAGGTGCCCACCTATGCAATCTCGCCAGTTCTGAAGACCGAAGAACGGCACGTACACAAGATTGCAGAGGCAGCCAAGCTGGCCGAGAAGTACCTGGCGAAGGTAGTTGCTCTCACCAGGGAGGCATATGAAGAGGTCTATGAGGCAAAGATCCATGACGCAAAGATCAAGGGTCACAAGCCTCCTACTGATGGCATGTCCATCAACGCATTTGACGGCTCGATCTCGGTTAAGATCACCAAGCCTGACAATGTGTATTTCGACACAACCTATACGGCTATTGTCAAGGAGAAGTTTGATGAGTACTTCAGGAGCTTTGAAGGCAGTGAGGCCGTTGAGTTCCTTCGTGACCTGGTCAATGATCTGCTGTATTCGCCTGGCGGGAACGTAGACATGGGCAAGGTGCTCAAGCTTCGCAAATATCGCGACCGGCTACAGTCATCGAGACAGCTGAGCAAAAATGGAGTCATATTCATTGAGGCCGTGGATCTCTTTGACAAGGCTATCCGCAGTAAGCCCGGAAACATGGGTATATACGTTGATGTTGCCGATGAGCATAAGAAGCTCCGGAGGGTTAACCTTAAATACACCGACCTATGAGAAAGCCGGATCTGATCACCTGGGATGCTTCGAGCAAGCATCGCCAGTTTGATAAGTCGCCCAGGATTGGATTTACCAAGTCAGGCGTCATTAACATAAACCCTCCTGCCCAGGCTTTACTTGGTATAAAGGCCGGTGATTACATCATCTTTTACCAGGACAGAAATGAGCCTAAATCATGGTGGGTTGCAAAGTCTGATCCCGAGCATGGTGTTGTTACCAGGGCTATCAAGAAGGGTGGTTCCAAGAACCTTCTTGTTAACTGGTCAGCAGTGGCTAAGACGTTTCGGGCATCGACCGGGCAGAGCGGCAGCTGCAGGTGCCAGGTAGGCATAGAAGCGGTTGAAGGGAAGTATGAGCTGATCACTGCTGCTTTGAAATCATGAAGAGACTCTTCATAACGGCCTTCCTGCAGGTGGCTATGGTCAGCGCAAATACCTACTTCATTAGTAGGATTGCCTGGCTGGGAATAGCCGCCTGCGGGTTTGGCATAAGTTATCTCTGGACAGTCAATGTAAGGAAGATCTCTGCGAGTACGACAAAGGAGCGTATTGCATATGCCTCCGGGGCCATGCTTGGCGGATTAGCGGGTGTTGCCCTGGGCACAATAATCCTTTAACAGCGAAATCATGAGTAAGAAGCAGGCAGAAGCTATTGAGATACGGAAGGTCACGAAGCGCATTTTCGGGCCGGTATCGTCATTTGAGGAATTCCTCAGACAGACAATGAGCATAGATCCCTCATGCAGGGAGTTCAAGCTTGTGATCACGGGTGGCGATGATCATCACCTGACCTGTCTGATTATGTCGACCAATGTTATAGGCGCGGCATATGAGGCTCACATCTCAGGATCTGATATACTCTCAGCGAAATGTATCAGGGAACTGGTGGGCGCACTGGAGAACATAAAGCATAACTATCATGACAAGGGAAGAGAGATACCTGGATCTGGTGTCGAGCTACGCTCAGATACCGGTGGAGGTGATAAAAAGTAAGACCAGGAAGGATCCGGTCAGGGAGACGCGGCAGATGGCTATGTATTTACTTAGGAGACATACCAGGCTTTCTGCAGCTAAGATCTCTGCATATTTTAACAGGACCAGTCATGCAGCCACGCTGAACGCGATCAAGAAGACCGAGGATCAGTTTGAGCTGTACCTGCACTTCCGTGATAAGTGGGCCCCGCTGCTAAATAAAGCCAAGAGCCTGGCGGATCTCATAGAGAGAGAAGAGAAGGACCGCCGCAGGATCTACAGCCAGATTATTAATCCGGGAGACATGTGCTGGTTCTGGAACGAGGGATCAGAGGAATTGCCCAGGCTGGGGACCCTGGCTTCAATCATTACTGACGAACAAATACCACAAAGAGTATTTACAGCTGCTGAATTCCCCGGCAGGTTTGACAGCTGTGTATATGCCGGCGAATATGTATTGCCTAAACAATTTCTGCAATGGAGAGACAGGTGCTTGAATATCGCATAATGCAGGAAGAGCGTCAGCGCATGAGAGCAATCAGGGGATGTTTCTTTTCGCTCCTGGTCATGCTGGCAATCATAGGCATCACAGTAACTACAGTAGTATTAATCAACAGGGCACATGAGAAATTTAGTAATCGCACTGACATTGTTATTCGGGACCCTGAGCGCGGAATGCCCAGGGATCTCGATCGAGGAGAGCAATGATGAAGCTCTCCGGACTTATCTGATGACAATCGCACCACTTAACACACAGTCACTTGAGGCTGCTTTCAGGCTTGAAGGTATTCACTGTCCCGCGGTAGTCTTAGCCCAGGCGCGCCTGGAGAGCGGAAACTTCTCCAGCGTTCTTTGCCTGGAGCACAATAACCTCTTCGGCATGAAGCTGCCGGCAGTAAGGCAGACATCCGCGGCGAGAGGCACCGATAACGGCTATGCAATTTATGATACCTGGTATGAGAGTGTCATAGACATGGCGCTCTTCCAGGGGTGGTACCGTAACCGCGGGCGGGACATGAGTGATTACTTCGGGTTTCTCCGGGCAATAGGCTATGCCGAGGATCAGGCATATATCCATAAGCTGAGGATCCTGATGGAGGGAAAAATCTGAGACTATGAATGAGCTGCAGAAATTAATGGATGAAGTAGGGTCCTGGAGTGATGACACCTTCGGATCAGGACAAAGGAGCCCGGCGATCCTGCATCACCTGGCAAAGGAGATCCCTGAGCTGTTGAATGCCATCGGTGACTATGATCGTGGGACAAATGATACAAGGGTAAACGTATCTGAGATGATGGAGCTGCACAGGAAAATGCGGTTTGAGTTTGCCGATGCATTTATGCTTCTGCTGGATGCTGCCCGGAAACGTGGTTTTATGGCCGAGGATCTGATCCAGGTTATTAAGCTGAAGCTGGAGGTCAACAGGCGCAGAAAGTGGGGCAAACCTGACGAAAATGGGGTTATTGAACATTTACGCGAGTCATGAGAAAGCATATATATGTACAGATTGCTCCGGATGCCATTGCTACGGTAGAGCCTGATTGCTCTCCGGAGACGATCCGGGCGCTCAAGATTGTAGCAGCTGAAGCCAGGATCAGAGCACTTCGCGGTAGTTATACTCTGCGGAATGCAAACTGGGCATTTACCTGTTCAGCCTGCGGAGATGTGATTAACGCCGGGGAAGTTTACCTGGAGTATCAGAACGGTGACCGGGAATGCATAAATGAACTGCCGGCACGCCGGCTAAAGCCCTGCAGTAATGAGCCAGGTCGATGATATGAGCGATGAGCATGACAACCTTAGGACGTTCAAAAGCCTGATGATATGGATCCCGGTGGGCTTACTGCTATGGGCTGCTATAATTCTGCCTCTTGCATGTCAGCATGAAGATTTACCTGCATCTGACTGTTACGAATGCACAACATATGTGATGCTGGAAAGATGTGATACGTTTGAGTATTCCGCCGTCACTGACTCTCTCAAATGCGGATGGAGTGAAGGTGAAATCCGTCAATACGAAATAAAGAACACCTACTCGCTCAGCGAGAAATGTTTCTACAAGATACAAGTTTGTAAATGTCAATTAAAAAGCAATTAAGATGAAAGCACTGATTACTGTCATTTTTGTGATCTTAATGATCAGCGGCTGTGAGAAGCCGGCACCGGATGTATGCAAGACATGCGTAACAATTACGACTGTCTTCAATCCCTCAGACACGACGACCGTGATCTCCGATCCTTTTGTCCTCTGTGGAGAGAGGCTTCGGGTGATGGATAACCTTGTCACCAGGATTACCAGTGAAGATCATGCTGAGAATACCCTGGTAGAAGTAACGGTTTGCGATTATGTCAAATGAGCACTATTAACTTAATCAATAACAAAAGATGAGCACAAAGAAAAGCACTGAGAAGTTTGACTTTCACAGTATCACTACTGTTGAGAAAGCATTTGAGAAATGCGGTTATGATCCCAAGGCAACGCCGGATCTGTCAGCCCTGCCTGAACAGATCAGGAATGCGCTGTTGAGCGCCTACCTGCTGATGGTTGTATTCGAGGCTATAAATGATGGCTGGCAGCCCGACTTTACCGATCGCAACCAGGTGAGGTATTTCCCCTGGCCGGATGTTTCGCGTTCCGGTCTCGGTTTTTCGTATTCGACTTTCGACTACGATGACGGCCATGCGAGTGCGCATGTCGGCTCCCGCCTTTGCACCGATTCATCGGCGAAGGCGCTCTTCATTCTGGATCAGTTCCAGGATCTCTGGAAGACATGGCTATTGGGCGTGAAAATAAACTAAGAGACTGAGGTTGTATGCTGCCAGAGCCGGATGTTTCGCGTTCCAGTCTCGGTTTTTCGAATTCGAATTACGACTACGATAACGACCATACGAATGCGCATGTCAGCTCCCACCTATGCGAAGAAACAGGCAGCATAGACCTTGCCACTTGGCAGAAGATCTAGCTTACTACAAAAGAGTACTGGTACCCGCCTTCGGGCGGAGACGGTGATCTTTCAAAGCAAAGGCTTTGGACTAGAAAAATACTTAAAGCCAAGACAAGAATTAATGATTCAGATTACAATTAATGTTTTTAACTTTGGGAAACTACGTCTAACTAAATCCTATTGTCATGAAAAAACTAACCATTCTGGCCTGTCTAATCCTGTTATTGACATCTTGTTCAAAAGAAGATCCGACTACGTATCAGATCATTAATGATTGTAAAGTTACAACTACCTCCACGGAGTACTTGAATGGATCCATTTATGAGGTGATCGTATTTCACTATTCCGGAGAGGATATTATAAAACAAGACAACATCGATGATGTCTCTTCGGGAGGTGGTAAATCGGCACTTATAGAAGCCCCGACCGGCAGTGAGAAAGTGAAGGTCTCATTTCAACTCCTTCCCCCGGAATCACCTTTTTATAACCTTTCTGCTAACGACAGAATGTATGTTGTCGCATTTACTGTTTTAGAGAAGGGTATAAATAATGTCATAAGAATAAACGATAACACCATGGTTGACGATGGTCTAGGCTTGGCTGGCGGCACAGAGTTAAGTAGCGTTAGTACGCGTTTTATTGCCAGCTGGTAGGAACTGCTTATTCGTTGGTAAATCAAGTGCAGCTGTAGAAATACGGTTGCACTTTTTTTATGTTATTATGGGAGTTTCAAACAGTCGTATGTCTATAACTATATTATCATCAAATTCTTTGATAGCTAACTTTGTCTTGAATAAAAAAACTGCAGACAATGTTTGTTATGGTTCTATCAAGAGATGCAAATGGTAATGTGTTACCATTAGTCCCGCTGAATGATTCTCATGATGTCAATGGCTCCAGCGCCTCTGCTCAGAGTAACGTTATCCAGGGTAATTGTGTAAGGATTCAAAGCCTGGGCAGCGTGATCCGATTCCGCATTGGAGATAATCCCACGGCTATAGCCACGGATCCGGCAATCGGTCCTGGCGCAGAATACTGGGCTCCTATTACTCCCGGCCAGAAGGTTGCTATAATTGGCGGCCAGGCAAACATAACCACGCCTGGCGTGTAACCTGACTGCTATGTGGAATAGAGGATCACTAGGCAGAATTGGAATGAGTCGGGGGTCGGGCCTTGACCTGTCGGAGACATCGTCGCTCTGGTACGGCTTCTCGATTGTAGAAGCCAACAGCTCTCCGGACGTCACCAGGGAGGGACAGATGTTATGGCATCGGGCGGATCAGAGTCCTATTCAATCTGCCATCAAAGGCGGCTGCCAGAATGATGACGGTACCTGGAATTACTTTTTCCTTCCCACGGACTGGAGCAAGAAAGCAGACGGCACTGCCAGTAACCGTGACGGGAGCGACGGGCAGGTGATGAACTACTGGCCGGACTTTTATTTCAAGGTCGAGATGAATAACCCCTCTGCAGGGATACATCTGTTTAAGTTCTCGCCGTATCCGATATCAGGTTTTACGAAGGTCAACAGTCACTCATTGTCAGCCTACCAGGCAGCTCTTGACAGAACAAATCTTAAGCTGAGCTCTGTAGTAAACAGTACTGCTCAGTACCGTGGCGGCAATAACAACGCGGCCTGGGATGCTTTGGCAAACACACTTCTGGGCAAGCCGGCCACTAACATCAACCGGACAAATTTCCGCACCTATGCCCGTAACCGCGGGACGGGCTGGAACCAGTACGGTTACAATGATCATAAGTGGCTGTTCTGGCTCTTTGTGCTCACCTATGCTACGCGCCACAGCCAGAAGGCTGTTAATGCTACCCTGGACTCGAATGGGTTCCGCCAGGGAGGACTGGGCAACGGCGTATCAACAGCGAACAGTACCGAGTGGAATACGTTCTGTGGTTATAACCCATTCATTCCTTGTGGTGCGTCAGATTCCCTGGGCAATGGAAGCGGAGAGGTTAATTACGAGGTGACAGATTTTGGTGGCACCGGGGTTAACCGCACTTTTACTGTTGCGAGATTTTTGGGGCACGAGAATCCCTTCGGACACATCTGGATGATCCTGGATGGCATCAATATCAACATCCAGGCAGCTGACTCCGGAGGAGAATCCCAGGTCTGGGTCTCGGATAACCCGGCAGCCTGGAATGACTCCAATTATACCGGCTACACCAACCGGGGACTTATGCATCGGGCCAATGGCTACATGAATAAAGCTCTTCTGGGCGGCGGTGCAGAATTCGTACCTTCTGAGGCAGGGATCTCCGGATCCGGGACAGGTACCTACTATTGCGATTACTTCTACACATCTATACCTGCATCCGGCACTGCGTTAAGGATGCTCGTTGTCGGCGGCAATGCGTATAGTGGTGCGAGTGGCGGTTTCGCCTGCTCGCTTTCGAATGACGCCCCGTCGTATGCGTCTGTGGCTATCGGGTCGCGGCTTCGCTTTGAGGGTGCGTAGCACCCCGGCGCTCGGGATTTTCGAGGTTGTTCTTTGATTCAAAATACAGGTTGTCTGTGCGCGGCTCATTGTCGGCGGCAATGCGAATAATGGTGCGAATGACGGTTTCGCCTACTCGAATTCGAATAACACCCCGTCGAATGCGAATGTGAATATCGGGTCGCAGCTATGCTTTCAGAAAAAACTGTTGTTCGCGCAGAGACCTTGCCTCATGGCAAAAGATAACATTTACAGAAAGGGTACCGGTACTTGCCTCCGGTGGAGAAGGTTCCCGACTATGGAAGCGAAAGAGAAATGAAGAGAGTTGGAAACTTATATGATCGGATCTGCTCTGTAGAGAACCTGGTTCTCGCAGATAAGAACGCCCGCAAGGGTAAAACGCAGAGCGTTGGAGTGCGCATACACGATGCCAGGCGAGAGGATAATATCCAGGATCTTCACCAGGCACTCGTAAATAAGACCTTCAAAACATCTCCTTATCACACCTTCATGATCCATGATCCCAAGGACCGTGAGATCTACCAGCTCCCATATTACCCGGATCGGATAGTTCATCATGCAGTCATGAACGTACTGGAGCCAATATGGATGTCAGTTTTTACTTCTGATACCTACTCATGCATCAAGGGCCGTGGCATTCATGCTGTAGTCCGGAAGCTTAAGGAAGAGCTGAAGGATCGCCAGGGGACGGCTTACTGTCTGAAGCTCGACATCAGGAAGTTTTATCCTACTATTGATCATGACATCCTAAAAGCTATTGTCAGACGCAAGATCAAAGATCCTGATGTGCTGTGGCTCCTGGACTCGGTTATCGACAGCGCCCCTGGCGTGCCGATCGGCAACTACCTGAGTCAGTACTTTGCCAATCTGTACCTGGCATACTTTGATCATTGGATCAAGGAAGATCGCAAGGTGAGGTACTATTACCGATATGCAGATGATATAGTCATCCTGGGCGAGACCAAGTCGGAGCTCCATCAGCTCCTGGGAGAGATCCGGAATTATCTTACACAAAACCTTAAGCTGGAATTAAAGAGCAATTACCAGGTATTTCCTGTTGATGCACGTGGGGTTGATTTCGTAGGATATCGCTTCTTTCATACTCACGTTCTCCTGCGCAAGTCTATTAAGAAGAGCTTCGCGCGCGCGATCAAGCGCTCAGGCACCTCCAGGGTGCAAGCTCACGCTGCCTACTGGGGCTGGGCTAAACATTGCAACAGCCGTAATCTCATTAAAAAGCTATCGGCATGACAACATTCAAGGATCTCAATATTAATACCCATCCGGATCTGATGATGGGCGAGAAGGTGAAAATCTCAAAGGTACTGAATCGGGATATTCAAATCACGAATTACCGGATCGTAGAGAGCAAGTATCCGAAGAATAAAAGCGGCAAGTGCCTTCACCTGCAGTTTAAGATTGGTGATGAGCTGAAGATACTTTTCACGGGCAGTGACGTGCTGATCCACACCATTGAGCAGGTTAAGACCGAGGATCTGCCGATCTTTTGTCAGATCATCCAGGAGGGCGAACATTACGAATTCAAATAAAGAAGCAGATGAATATTCATAGCAATGTACCATTCCCCAGGGAAGCGATCAGGTGGAAAGACGGCCAGTGGGCTCTTTTCGTCAATCACCAGGATAACGGTGTGCAGCCGGAAGAGACTGCCGGATCGAGATATACGGCTGACTTCACAATAACAAAGGAACTATCAGCGGTAGCTGCTATTGAGGCATTCACCAGGCAGCTGCAGGACCCTCAGCTTGATCAGGCTGTCATCGATAATGCCGAGGTAACAGGAGTGCCGGCCATAGATGTGACAGCAGAATACACAACCAAGGCCCCTGTATCGATATTTCCTCCTCTGCCAGCATCAGGATCTCTCAAGAAAGGCGAGATCTACAGTTATGGCGGCGGCGCTGTCATGGTTGTACAGGATCACCAGCGGACAATATACACACCTGAGGAGACCCCGGCATTGTTCTCGTTTTACAGGGAGGATCCCGAGGGAGCAGCTTGGATCCCGGGCGAAGATGTTGCTCTGAATGCTACCCGCACATTTGGAGGCAAGACATGGAAGTGCATCCAGGCTCATAAGACCCTCGAGGGCTGGGAACCGGATAAAACTCCAGCTCTCTGGCAGGAAGTGGTACAGCAGGGTACCGAAATCCCGGTATGGATACAGCCCACCGGTGGTCATGATGCCTATAACATAGGTGCAAAGGTTCATTATCCGACAATAACGGATCCGGTATATGAGAGCTTAATCAATGGTAATGTATGGTCACCGGTGGCATATCCTGCCGGCTGGCGTCAACTTTAAAACGTGAGTCATGAGTGATGTAGTAAAGCATTTTCTTGCAGGAGCAGTGATCTCCTCGGTGGTGACAGTAGTTGTATTGTTAATCCTGGGTACTGATAAGACAGCCTCTGACTGGGCGCTGGGATTAGCGTTTGCCTCAGCCCTTCTTGCTGGTGTAGGTAAAGAATGGTGGGACAAGAATCATGGAGGCTTTGTCGAGGCCGCAGACGTGACGGCCACATGGATGGGGGCTGTAGTCCCAATGGTAATATGGGGGATAATTCAGAATTATGTTTGACTATGGCGAAGATTTCCAAGATAAAAACCTTTGTCAATAAGATCAGCGACTGGGCTGGGTATATAGTAGCGATATCTGCTGCAGTGCCTATTGTGCTTGGTATATATAACAGGCTCGATCGGGTGTTTGAAGCTTTCAATAATAACGCTGACTCACTTCGAGTGATCAGGGCAGAGCAGATTGAAATGAAAGCTGATCTCGAGGCATTTGAGAGTACCGTGTTGGATAGCATTGCTATAATATCTGACAAGCTCAGGGAAGTACATGGCAACGTGTCAGCAGTTGAGAGATCTTACACCAAGTACATAAGAAATACCTTATCACCCCAGGAGTTTTTTGATTACATGGAGGGCATCACCTGGGAGCCAAAAAAAAAAGAGCTGACAGCATCCCTCCCGCAAAAACAGACTCAGTGAAATATAAAATTGTAGTTCGTAAAATTGAAAAGTGACCCTCCATGTTTGACATTGTTGCCTCTGCCCTGACTGTTGTAGTAATTGGATTCCTGATTTATCTCTCATCATGCTATGTGCGCGAAAAGATGCGGCTTCTAAATGGTCATAAGCCAATCACCTTCTCAGACGAAGCACGCTATAATAAAAAGCTTGATCAGATAATGTTTGATATCTCTCAAACACTCCACGCTTCAAATGTATTCCTCGCCAGGCTACATAATAATGGCCACTGGAATAACGGTCGAAGCATGAAGAAATTCACAGTTATCCTGGAGAAGATTACTCCGATGGCCGCATCAATTCAACAGGACTATAAAGACGTCCTGTGTTCAAGGTATCCGGAGGCAATGGACTTTCTGTTTTATCATGGACTATACCTGCAGGCAGACCTGAGCCTGTGCCAGGATAAAAATCTGAAGAGGGATTTACAAACAAAACACGAATACAACTCAGTTTATATGTTCCTCATTCGCCAGGCTAACGGAGAGAAGACCGAGGAAGCGTTTATAGGCATACTTTACAGGGATCCCGTTGTGCTTGACCGTGAAAAGATGGATTATGTTAAATCCCTCCGGTTTGATATCCTGGGATTACTTAATATGACCAAGAAGATATGATTGCTTCTGCACTTAGAGACAGCAAGCTGTTCGAAAGTCATGCCGGCATTTCTCTGTTAACCACTGCACAATCTTTATTTTTGAGGTCATGAGCGCTTTGCGAGAATACTGCAATACTGAGGTCCGGAATAAGAAAAAAGGAAGGTCTGAGAAACGACTATACAGTCGGGATCTAAAAATAGTTGCAAGGTTTTACTACCATGCAAAAATCCGTGAGATGAATTTTGCAAAAGTCATAGACGCTCTTTCCAATGAGTTTGACCTGGATGAATCGGTTATAAATTTCCGACTGCGTTTCAGGCAGAATGAACTTGACGCTATTTTTGAGGAGTCACCCCAGCCTCACGTCCTGCAGATTCGCTATCCCTACTACGCCTGGTGAGCCGACAGATCATCGAAAGTGGTCTCAAATACCATCTCAATAATCTTGATGCCTGCATATCTGTTATCAGGCGACTGAGATCTCCTGGAGAACGAAGAGAACCCGGATGTATAGTAACCTTGCAGGGCAGCATATACCTTATCTACATCGGCAAAGATCTCTAGAGCAGCCGTCCTTCGTGCGGTTGATGCTCTGCTGTCTGTGGGCAGGGGGCACTCAAATGCCAGGCGGATCTTAACAAGCGCCGACACTTGCTGAGTATCTTCACTCAGATCTTCACATCTGGGAAATGATATATCCACCAGGGCAACCGGAAAAACAACACCAGGTCGGATATCCATTGCCAGGACATCAAGCTGTCCCATATCAAAATCAATCATTTTAAGCTCAGGAACCTGGGCGGTTAGCCTGGCTACAATTGTTTCATACAGTTCTTTCATATCTATATTTATATAGCATTAAACGCTCCTTTAATCGCATTTAAAATAGTATCCTTCAGTCCCTGGCTAATTCCCATGAATCTTCTCATTGGCATAGGAATATTGTGAGGCTTGGTAATAGGCAGATAAGTGCCATTCTTTGTTGCCCACTCAGTCGCCTTCTTTTTGCTGACAAACACTGCCTTCCCGTCATTCTTTTTATCCAGGAAGTACGGAGTGCCACCAGGGTGAGCAATAATTCCTCCCTCATTGTGTATCCTGGCATAAGGGACCTTATCGGATCCGGCTGATATGACAACCTTCTCCGAGGTTACTGACTTTGGTTTAATAGAGTTTACCAAGGCACCCGATCTTACCATAAGAGATCCGCGACTGACGGCCTTCTTTGTCTGAGGCCAGGCTTGACCATCCCATTCTTTGGTAGTAAATCGTTCTTTAAAGAAAGCAGTAGCCTTCTCCGCAACTATATTCGGAAGAGATCTCTCCAAAAATTCATTGGAGAGCTTGTCAAAAAAGTCATCTATTTCTTTAAAGGAGCCCATTTTAGTTATTACATTTGTACAGGACTGAATTGTGTGGGCGTAATACCGAGTCAGCACCTCGCAGGCGATGGGGGCAAGGTAGGCTGTCCAGGGCAGCGCACAGTAAGGCCAACCTGCATACCGGACGGGTAATTACCTGTCCGGTTTCTTTATGAGTAATCCGTGACGGTGCATTTGCCATAACTTGTTAAGATCTATTTTCTTGTTCGAGGGCTGTGTCGTTTGCATCTCATACCAGGTCTTCAACGCCAGTTTATTATTCTCTACCCTGCAGTTAGCAATGATGACTTTATCCCGGTAATACTTTACCAGGACATAATTATCATATAACCTGGAATGATAGTTATTGAGAAAAACTTCATCCGGATCCAGCAGCGCCTCCTTTAATCCATCCCAAAGGGCAATCCTGTTACTGGATTTTGTGGTGTGATGTGAAAATGTTTTCTTGGATAGTTCGAGCGATCTGCCGTCGTAATTTTTGAGCCTTATGATTCCTTCGCTGCTTTCAGCATTCCATATCGCTTCTGCACTATTCTCAGTCACCGGCATGGTTGTCTTGGCAGCAGCTTTTAATTTTGGTACCGTGCTGCAGCCCCACTTCTCTGCAGTAAGTTTATCGAGATATGACGCTGCCCGGTTCGGGAATTTCCGAATGTACATCTGATTAGCCTGGAACACCTCCGCCGTTAATGCGCGATTAACTCCCCAGCCCTGGGCTTTCGCGCTCTTCCACTCATCGGTTTCGAAGTATTCATCTACCTTTTTCCGCTCCAGCTTTAAATCTATGCCGGCTGCCTCGTGTTTCATGAGTGGTTTTACCCGGCATCGGCAGTTCCATCCATTGGGTGGGTAGATTTTCTCCCACAATTTA
>WOYI011293404.1_pt1 | contig 17899 bp, 17 predicted proteins | sample 6423411 | NCBI WGS metagenome assembly WOYI01 (sample SAMN13441803, study PRJNA592873) | oil field metagenome | biome: oil field; feature: oil-well bore; material: oil-contaminated soil; isolation source: oil-contaminated soil from oil-well borehole | place: Germany: Wietze | collected 2016-10-18 ...
ATACTATAACACTTCTGTTATAAAATTGTTCGCATGAAGATGGCAGAAATGGCATCAATTTCCCGTTTAATACGCTATCTGCTTCCGCTGAAGCAGTTAAAATTAAGTTTACAAATATAAAACTTAAATATTATATAATCTTGTTTTTCTGATAGTTTTTTCAATAAATCTGTCCAAACGACCATTTTTCAACGCTTTCTGTCATTTTCCAGACAGTCAGTCGTCTCGTTTTAACCCAGGTAACTCTTCAGAAGCTTGCTTCGGGAGTCCTGACGCAGCCTTCGAATAGCTTTCTCCTTGATCTGTCGAACCCGCTCGCGGGTGAGTTGAAACTTGTCGCCGATCTCCTCGAGTGTCATCTCTTGACAGCCGATGCCGAAAAACATCTTGATAATTTCGCTCTCTCTTTCAGTAAGGGTTGAGAGCGCACGGTCGATCTCTTTCTGCAACGATTCGTTGATCAGTGTGCGGTCTGCAATGGGTGCATCGTCGTTTACCAGCACATCCAGCAGACTGTTGTCCTCACCTTCTACGAATGGAGCATCCATAGAGATATGGCGTCCGGATACTTTCAGTGAGTCGGTTACCTTATCCACCGTGATATCCAGCTCTGTAGCCAGTTCCTCTGCAGAAGGACGCCGTTCGTTCTCCTGTTCAAATTTCTGAAATGCCTTGTTGATCTTGTTGAGTGAGCCCACCTGGTTGAGTGGCAACCGCACGATGCGCGACTGTTCTGCCAGGGCCTGCAGAATAGACTGGCGGATCCACCATACCGCGTAGCTGATGAATTTGAAACCACGGGTTTCATCGAACTTCTCCGCGGCTTTGATCAACCCCAGGTTTCCCTCGTTGATCAGGTCGGGCAGACTGAGCCCCTGGTTTTGGTACTGTTTGGCTACCGACACCACAAATCGCAGATTCGCCCTGGTGAGTTTTTCCAGTGCCTGCCGGTCGCCTTTCTTGATCGCCTGTGCCAGCTCAACCTCCTCCTCCACAGTGATCAGATCCTCACGTCCAATCTCCTGAAGATATTTGTCGAGTGATGCGCTCTCACGATTGGTGATCGATTTTGTAATTTTTAGTTGTCTCATCTCTATATTTCGATTCTACTGTATTTTTTTTTACTGAAGCATTTGGGGGCGCAAAGGTACGAAAAAAAATCGTATAAACGGGTATCCTGCTCCCCCGATGCCAGGCATATAGCAAAGGAATCTGGCATTGAAGCCTAATTCCTTTGCTATAGAAACGTTATTTGGTTCCTTTTTGTTACTGAAATGCGAATGATTAACCTTTGTTAACCATGGCCTACTTCTCTGAGAGATCGATGGCGATGTATTGCGTTCTGCCGTTGGGATAGAAACCGGCGATCAGTACCACTTTGTCTTCACGGGTGCGTGTGGCTGCCACGATGTTATCAACATCCTCCTGACTGTTCACCGGCAGGTTGTTCATACGCATGATGATGAATCCTTTGTTGATTCCCTCCTTACGGAACAATCCTTTGCTGTCCACACTCACCACTTCGACGCCACTGGAGATGCCCAGGGCACGTTTCTGCTGATCGCTTAACGGTTTGAACGTAGCTCCCAATAGCGTGGCTGCATCTGTTCTGGGGGTGATCTCTGTGCTTCCCTCATCGTTTTTCAGCACCACGTTAAAAGAGCGTTTTTCGCCGTTGCGGTCTACTGTCACGCTGATCTTGTCACCCGGGCGGTAACGGTTCAGCTGGCTCTGTAGTTCGGCGAAGTTGCGGATGGGCACATTGTTGATGGCAGTCAGCACATCTCCTTTCTGAATGCCGGCAGCCTTGGCAGCGCTTCTGTCGGTGAAATCCTCCACCAGCACCCCTTTAATTTGTGACAGCTCTCGTGCCCGCTCGGGATCTTCCCTGCGGATGTTTTCGATGTTGGGTACCTGGATGCCCAGCACGGCGCGTTGTACTACTCCATATTCCTTCAGGTCAGCAGCAACCTTGCCTGCAATGGAGATGGGCACGGCAAAAGCATATCCTGTGAAATTGCCGGTCTGGGAATAGATGGCGGTGTTGATTCCCACCAGCTCACCGCGGGTGTTGACCAGCGCCCCCCCGCTATTGCCAGGATTAACAGCCGCGTCGATCTGTATAAATGATTGGATGCCGAGGCTGCCACCCATCACATTGCCTCTGTTCTTCGCACTGACGATACCGGCAGTGACGGTAGAGGTGAGGTTGAAAGGATTACCCACCGCCAGTACCCATTCTCCCACCTTCAGCGCATCGGAGTTGCCGAAAGTGAGGTAGGGAAACTCATCTCCATCAATCTTGAGCAGAGCGATGTCGCTCATTCGGTCGGTACCCACCACCTTGGCGGTGAACTCGCGGTTGTCGTTCAGCGTGACCGATACCTCCGTGGCGTCCTCCACCACGTGGTTGTTGGTGATGATGTATCCATCTTTCGAGATGATCACACCGGAGCCGAACCCTATCTGTTCACGTGGCTGTGCCGGCAAACGGTCACCAAAGCCGAAGAAGAAATCGAATGGGTTGATGTATTGTTGCTGGCGGATGGTCTTGGTCTTCACATGCACCACACCATCTACCGAGCGGGCAGCAGCCTCCGTGAAGTCGGGATATCCTTCATCTGTGGTGAGGCTGGTAAGTACCACATTATCCTTATCCTGACCGAAAGAGTTGGCAAGCATACCCATCTCCTTCGTTACAGGGTTGTCAGCGTTGTCTGAGACAGCTTTTCCTCCTTTTTCGCTGATCATGTGGTATCCAAACAGCGTGATGACTGAACTCAGAATTGCAACCAGGACAATTGCAACTACGTTTTTTGTGTTATTTGTATTCATATTGTTGGGTTTTAAGTTTATTGCTGTTTCTCATTGCAGCAAATGTAACACAAAAATTATACAGAAAGAGAACCATCGGAATAGCTTTTAACACTTTTAACGGAAAGATAATCCGATTAACCCGATTTAACCGGGCTAAGGGGATCTTTATTGGGTTGCCGCTGACAAGATGACATCCTTATGCTCTGTTCAACGCCGGTATCTGTTTCTCTTGTTGGCATATCGCCGGAAACGGAAGTTGTTAAAAGGCTGGAAGAGATCGTACAGCAGCAGGTTTAGATGGTACCCCATGCCATCCAGCAACCTGCCGGCTCGGTTGAGCACCCGCAACTGAATCCCGTAGCGTATCAGAAAGAGGAGAAGAGCGATAGCGGTGAGCAGCCAGGTGCCGCTGTAGATGCCCAGAGCAATCGTGAGTGTCAGAATCAGATAAAAAGCATAGCGAGTGAAGCTCTCCAGGCTTAGCAGTAGGGGGGCCACCCCGCGATAGTATTGTTTCGTATAGAGATACTTCGATTTCAGCGAGCGCCAGGTGAAGAAGTTCTCCACGCCCTCCGTTTCGGTCACGCTCTCGGGTGAAAGCACCACACCGGTGGGTACACCACGGGCAATCCGGTTGATATAGAGATCATCCTCACCGCCATCAATGTGTAGAATGGAGGAGAATCCCTTGTGGCGGAAAAAAAGCTCTTTTCGATAGCCCATGTTGCGTCCGATACCCATAAATGGGTGGCCCAGCAGTGCCATGGAGAGAAATTTGAGGTGATGCATCAGATTGTCGAACCGAATGAACCGATGCATCTTTGTCTTCTTGTTAATCTTTATCCGGCTGAATCCCAGTAGGATCTCCTTTCCTTGCGCAAAAGCTCTGCCATACTCCCTGATCCAATGAGCTGTGCAGGGTCTGCAGTATGCCTCGGTGAAGAGGAGATGCTCATACTTTGCAGCCTTGATGCCGATTGTAAGCGCCAGCTTCTTCTCGTAGAGACTGTCTGCATCTTCCGGGACATAGGTGTGGTAGAGGTGTGGATATTTGAGGGAGGCAGCGTTCAGCACCATGTCGGTCTCATCGGTGGATCCACTGTTGACCACAATCACCTCGTAGTCGGGATAATCCTGTTCCAGAATGAATGGCAGGTTCTCGGCCAACTCCTCCGAGCTGTTTTTTGAAGAAATGATCACCGAGATGGGAGGCAGTGCGGCATCGGTTTGTGGTGAAGCTTCCTGTTTTTTTTGATGACGGTAGGGTCTGTTGTAAATCACAAGGTAAAAGAGTATCTGTACCAGAAAGAGGAGAAACAGCAAACCCGTGAGGATCCACTTGGTAAGCGTAAACCCGGCAATGAGCTGGGAGAGGTATTCCATGTGACTGGGTTTATATTTTGTCAGAGAAACGTGAGGCAGGGATCTCTCTGCAGTTGTACGTGGAGGCCATGGTCTCACCGTAGGCACCTGCCGAGCGGATCGCAATCAGATCGCCCCGTTGTGATTCGTTCAGCAAGAAATCCTGCGCAAACACATCGCTCGACTCGCAGATGGGGCCTACCACGTCGTAACGGGTATATGGCTTCTCCGAACTGATGTTTTCAATGTGATGGAATGCCTGGTAAAGTGCCGGGCGGATCAGATCCGTCATCCCGGCGTCCACGATCAGGAACTTCTTTTGAATGCCCTCTTTCAGGTAAACCACCCGTGTGATCAGGGAGCCGCAGGGGGCCACCACCGAACGTCCCAGCTCGAAGTGGAGCGTTTGTTCCTCTTCCAGCTTCAGGTACTTCTCGAACAGCCGGAAGTAGGACTCAAAATCGGCTACAGGACAGTGGTTGGGATGCTGGTAGTTGATCCCCAGGCCACCTCCCACATTGATCACCGGCAGCGCGATACCCTGTGTGTGGAACCACTCCCGCAGCTCCAGTACTTTGACACATAGATCCTCAAACGAGGAGAGGTCGGTGATCTGGGAGCCGATATGAAAATGGATGCCGATCAGGTTGATGTGGCCACTCCCGGCTATCATCCGCAGGGCGGCAGGCAGGTCCTGTTCATTGATGCCGAACTTGTTCTCGTTCAGCCCGGTGGTGATGTAATGATGGGTGTGGGCATCTACGTTGGGATTGATGCGCAGTGCCACCGGAGCACGCTTACCTCTCCCGGCAGCCAGTTGGTTCAGCACCTCCAGTTCAGCCAGCGACTCCACGTTAAAGCAGAAGATGTTGTTGTCGAGTCCGATAAGGATCTCCCGGTCGGTCTTACCTACGCCGGCAAAAGCAATCTTTTCGGCCGGGAAGCCACACTCCAGCGCCCGCAGGATCTCGTTGCCACTCACACAGTCAGCGCCGAAGCCGTAGGAGGCAATCAGTCGCAGGATCTCCGGGTTGGCATTGGCCTTGATGGCGTAGTGGACGTGATATGGCTTGCCGTCGGTCTCTTGCCTGATGATGTTGAGCGTCTCGCGCAACAGTGTCATGTCGTAATAATAGAACGGCGTTTCGAACGCTTCAAATTGCTTTGTGGGAAAGATTCCTTTGATCATCTTGATAGGGTCTGTTTGGGGGTTATTGCGCACCGGGTGGACAATACCAGGGATGTACGCCACTCATTGGGTGACAAAAATAGCGCTTTTTCTTCGATTTTTTACATTCCGGTCAAAGAAATTGCCTCTGACAGCTTCTCTTCCATGGGCAGGGTGGCATCGATCCAATGGATGGTGAAGCCGCGTCGTTCCATTCCCCTGAACCAGGTCATCTGCCTTTTGGCAAACTGATGGATGGCAATCTCCAACTGGCGGCTCATCTCCTCACGGGAGAGAACCCCGGTCAGATGGAGAGTGACAAATTTGTACTCCAGGCCATAGTAGATCAGGTCGTTGGGTGTGATTCCCTCATCGAGCAACTGCTGCACCTCTTCGATCATCCCCTCCCGGAGACGTGCCTCCAGGCGGCGGCTGATCTTCTCCCGCCGCAGCTCGCGATCGATCTGCAGCCCGATGATGATGCTATCCATGGGCGGGTAGGCTGCCTGGCTGGGATCCTGCCGTGACCGGTAGTCGGCAATCTCGATGGCGCGGATGGCTCGTTTCTTCGTATCAATGTCGGTGCTGTTGTGAAGCGGACCGTAACTACGCAGGATCGCTGTCAGTTCGGCAAGTGATTTCTGTTCGAGGCGCTCTCTCAGCTCCCTGTTGGGAGGCACATCGGGGAGATGGTAGCCCCTCAGTACCGACTCAATGTAGAGGCCGGTACCGCCACAGAGGATGGGCTGCCTGCCGCGGCTGCGGATATCCTGACAGGCGGCATGGAAGTCCCGCTGATAATCGAACAGCGTATATTTGTCGCCCGGCTCCCGTATATCGATCAGGTGATGGGGGATGGTGTGGCTACCGAGGGTATATTCACCCAGGTCCTTGCCGGTGCCGATATCCATGCGTCGGTAGAGCTGGCGCGAGTCGCCGCTGATAATCTCACCGTTAAGAATGGCAGCCAGCTGTGCGGCAAACGATGTTTTGCCGCTGGCGGTGGGACCAAGGATGGTGATCAGTTTCTGCTGCATGGCGATTGCCGGGAGTGCTGCTTACCAGCTCCCACCGGCGCCTCCTCCGCCGAAACTGCCACCACCGCCTCCGCCGAAGCCGCCAAAGCCACCACCACCGCCGAAGCCTCCAAAGCCTCCTCCGCGGCGGTTACCACCAATGATCGGTGGAAAGAAAACAGGCGGGTTGCTGCCTCCGTGGTGACCCTCGCTGTCGATATGCTGGTCACCCCCGCCGGATATGAATGCAAACAGGACAAGGATGCCGATAACCAGGATGATGATCCCCAGCAGGGGGATCCCCTCTTCCTTCTCTTCCTCCCCGGCGGAGAACTCGCCCGAGAGGCGTGCAATCATCTCATCCACCGCAGCATTGACACCTCCGAAATAATCCTCCTCCATGAAGTAGGGGATCATCACGTTACGCACGATGCGGCCCGCATAGGCATCGTTGATACGTGCCTCCAGGCCATAACCTGTCGCAATGAACGCCTCACCACGGCTGTTGCCTCGTTTCGGCTTGATCAGGATCACAGCGCCGTTGTTCTTGCTTTTCTGTCCCACCTGCCACTTCTCTCCCAGCCGGAAGGTGAAGTCGGAGGGCGCATACCCGCCAAGGTCATCTACCGTCACCACGTAGATCTGTGTGGAGGTGGAGTCGTGGTAAGCCCGCAGCTTCTGTTCCAGAGCGCTGTTAGCAACATCAGTGAAAACTCCCGCAAAGTCATTCACCAGCCGGTAGGGAACCATCGGCTCCGGGATCTCCTGTGCTGCCAGTGACCAGGTGAAGAGGATAAAGAGGGGGAGGATACGCGCACTACTCTTCCAGGATAACATCATCGCTCAGTTCATTTATGTCGTTTTCCAATACCGGATATTGTGCCCTGATCAGTTCTCCCACCTTTTCCACACCACGGCAAATGCCGTCGGCGATTCTTCCCTCACGGAAGAATGAGAGCATCTCTTTCAGCACCTCATCCCAGAAATCTTTTTGTGTGGCATCATGGATGCCGCTGTCACCCCAGATCGCCGCCTTGTGGTCGGTCGGAGAGACAAAAATCAGCACCCCATTCCGCTGCTCGGTCGTTTCCATCTTCAGCCGTGTGAACTTACGGAAAGCCGCTTCCAGCGGGTCACCTTTGCATTGCCGGGCTACACATACGCGGATCTCTCCCGAGGTATTGCGTTCGGCACTGCGGATCGCTTCTCTGATCTGTTCCAGTTCATCTTTGTTCAGCATGGCGTTCTCTCTCTTTTTTATCTGTGGGTTCAAAATTGCACCTGAGGGGCAGATTGTGCCTCAGGTATCGCCTCGAAATAGGCTTTCGGCTCAAACTTGAACCATTTGGCATAGATTACCTGCGGAAACTTACGGATATAGGAGTTATAATCCTGCGCGATCTGGTTGAACTTATTGCGTTCCACCGAGATGCGGTTTTCCGTGCCGGCAAGCTCATCCTGTAAAGCCAGAAAGTTCTGATTGGCTTTCAGCTCCGGATAGTTTTCCTGAATCAGCAGCAGCCGCCCGAGTGCCTGGCTCAGTTGGTTTTGTGCCTGTTGGTACTCCTGCAGGCTCTCTGCCGTAAGGTTTTCAGGGCTCACAGTGGTCTGTGTTGCTTTTGCCCTGGCTTCGGTTATCTGCGTGAAGGTCTCCTGTTCGTGGGTGGCATATCCCTTTACTGTGTTCACCAGGTTGGGAATCAGGTCGGCCCGGTGCTGATAGGCATTCTGCACATTGCCCCACTGGGCAGTGACCGCTTCCTGTTTTTCAACCATGTTGTTATAACCCTGGCATCCTGTCAGTGAGATGGCACCGACAAGGACCAATAAAATAATGTAGAATAATTTTTTCATCTTGTGCTGTTTTAATAACTCTGTCTCTTTGCCTTTGGATTGGAAATGAATTGATGCAAAGATATGAAAATAATTGAGGCCATCCTACCTCTCCCTGCTTCACTATTTCATGATCATTCCCGAACCAGGGGGTTGTTACATCAGGAAAAGGTTTTGGAGTCCTGATTTTTCAGGTGATGCTTTTTTATATATCTTTGTAAACCTGTAGAGGGTTCTATTTGTTTTCTAACTTCCTGAGATAAAATGAAAAGAGTATTTTCCAGTCAAAATAATGCTTATGAGAGTTCACAATTTACTGTTGACAATCACACTTTCACTTCTTACAGTTTCTGTTGTCAGAGCCGGAGAAGCAGTTGACGTTGCAACTGTCACGCTGGAAAGTGCAGACAGCACCGATCTGTTTTATGACATCACCGACATCAGCCGGCAGATTGAGCAGCAAACCACCAAGCAGTTGCAGGAGCGTGGGGATACAGCTCTCCGGAATCCGGTCATCGGGGTGGAACTACCGCAATCGGGCATCAATCGGGATTCACTTCGCTTCGCCAATCCCCTTGATTCACTCTATTCACGAAATGAAAATGGCACTCTGATGTTGCCACCGCCTTCCAACACAACTTTTTCATTGGCCGGGATGACTTTTCGTGATACCCTCTTTTACAACCCGCTGTTTTTACCGATGATATTCACCGGCAAGATACTGCCTCGTGACCTCTCATTCTACGCTGCGGATGAGGAGCCTTACCGGGGTTTGCTGATCCCGAAAGAAAAAACATTTGCTCCTGCACTACAGCATGCCGATTTTGTGCAGGATGTGCGGCGCAACTATTACCGGAACTATCCCGACAGGATCCGTTATTCGGTAGCCAGTTTCGATACCATTCCGCGTGTGGAGAGTGATGATGCGATTGTCCGGGAGACCTTCAACCCTTTCAGGGAACTGATCAAAACAGAGACCACCTATTCCCTCAATACACCGGGGGTTGAGATGGCTACCATTGCCAGGAAGTACTGGATTTATGAAGGGGAACACTCCTTTCAGTTTGCACAGAACTACTTCTCTGATAACTGGCACAAGGGTGGTACCAGCAATCTGAATTTCAATAGCTACCAGGTGATAAAAGCCAATTACCAGAAAGATAAGATACGATTCAACAACACGCTCGAGTGGCGGCTTTCTCTGTTCAATGCCCCCGATGACACGGTGAGGAGCTACCGTATCGGTAACGATCAGATTCGTTACTACAGTGATTTTGGTTTTGACTCATTTGTGAAGAGATGGTCCTACTCAATGAACATGGAGGTCAAATCGCAGTTGTTCAATAATTTCAATTCCAATTCTGTTGATCTTCGCTCCTCCTTCCTGGCTCCTTTATATGTAAATGCGGGTGTGGGTTTAAAGTTTGACCTGGACAAGAAACCGAAGAATTTGCGCCACCGCAGTGTGAAGTGGGCGCTAAGCCTGTCACCGGTATCTATCAACTACAAATATGTGGGGAATGATGCGGTGGATGTGAAACGTTACGGTATTCCGGAAGATCGCAAATCACTGCTGGATATCGGATCCACCATCACCTCCATCTTAAAGTATAACTTCAACCGATATGTTTCATGGGATTCCCGTTTCACCTATTTTACCAGCTACGAGAAAGTGGTGTCGGAGTTTGAGAACAGCCTGAACATGGCACTGAGCAATGCATTCTCCACCCGGGTATATGTCAACGTCCGTTTCGATGATGGTGTGCCTGCAGATCCCGATTTCAAATATTGGCAGGTGAATCAGACGCTCAGCTTTGGCCTGAATTACAAGTGGTGATCTCAAAGGAAATAGCTGTTCTCCGGAAAAGAAAATCCATTGAGGAAGTCTCTGATCCTCATTCTCTTTTTGCCTTGTAGCTGCAGCTCTGTGATCCGTATGAAACCGTCGCTGACCGCAACATCCAGGAAAGAGCTGTTGTCGGTACGAATGGTCCCGGGCTTCAGTGTGTGACGTTCCCCAGTCACTTTCTCGGCGGTAAAGAGCTTGAATCGAAGGGGTTCCGCTTCATTCAGTGCGGGTAACTCGGTCCATGCCGCGGGGTAGGGCGAGAGACCCCGGATCAGGTTATATACCCTTTCCTTGCTGCTGTTCCACTCTACGCGGCAGGTTTCTCTCTCAATCCTGGGCGCACTCCTGAGCTGTAGATTTTCCGCCAGCAACTCATTTTGTGGTATCGTATGGGCTTTACCCTCAACGATGGCCTCGACGGTTCTGACTACCAGATCAGCACCCATCGCCATCAGCCGGTCGTGCAGTGAGCCGGCATTCTCCTCTTCCGGAATAGAGGTCTTCTCCTGGAAGATGATCTGGCCGGTGTCAATCTCATGCGTGAGAAAGAAAGTGGTGACGCCGGTCTCTTTCTCCCCGTTGATCAAGACCCAGTTGATCGGTGCGGCACCCCGGTATTGGGGCAGGAGAGAAGCATGCAGGTTAAAGGTCCCCAATGGTGGCATGTTCCACACCACCTCAGGCAGCATCCGAAAGGCGACCACGATCTGCAGGTCGGCTTTCAGTGCTTTCAGCTGCTCCAGGAAAGTCGGATCCTTGAGGTTGATCGGCTGCAGGATGTTCAGTCCCCTGCTCATGGCATATTGCTTTACCGCCGATGATTGTAACTTGTACCCCCTGCCTATCGCCTTGTCGGGCATGGTGATCACCCCCACCACGTGATAGCTGTTTTCAACCAGGGCATTGAGCGACTCCACCGCAAATTCGGGCGTGCCCATGAAGACGATTCGCAACGATTCTTTCGTGATAGTGATAGGTTTCATACGCTTATTCTTCGGTGTCTGAGTAATTTTGTAGCAGTACCTCGCGGTAGGAGTTGAAGACAGAAGATTGCGAGAGGATGCCCATGTAGATCCCCTTGCTGTCAACCACCGGCAGGTTCCAGGCTTTGGTGTTTTCGAAACAGGCCATCACCTCCTCCATGCTAGAGGAGATGTTTACCTTCGCGGGTGCTCCAACCATGAACTTCTCCACCGTGAAGCGGTCGTACAGTTCCGGCCGGAACATAATGTTACGGATGTCATTGATCAGAACCATCCCCAGCAGCTTGCCGTTATCGTCAACAACAGGGAAGATGTTGCGTGTTGAGTTGGAGATCACTTTCACCATCTCCCCGAGGGTATAGTTCGGCTTCACTGTAGGGATATCTCTTTCCAGCAGATCCTCCACCTTCAGGAAAGTGAGCACCGCCTTGTCCTTGTGATGGGTGATCAGCTCACCTCGCTTTGCCAGACGGATGGCGTAGATACTGTGTTTCTCGAACATCAGAATGGTCACGTAGGAGATCAGTGAGATAATCATCAGGGGGAGAAAAAGGACGTAACCACCGGTAAGCTCGGCAATCAGGAACGTACTTGTGAGAGGTGCATGCATCACACCAGCCATCACACCAGCCATCCCCATCAGTGCAAAATTCTCCTGCGGCAGGTAGTTGGTGTATCCCAACTGGTTCAGTGTGTATGAGAAAATAAAGCCTGCAATACAACCCAGGAAGAGGGTGGGAGCGAATACTCCGCCGGTACCGCCACCACCGTTGGTAGCAGTGGTTGCGAACACCTTGAAGAGGATCACCAGCAGGAGGAATAGCACGATGGTCCAGCGGCTCTCGAGATTGTAAAAGAAGCTCTCTTTGGTGAGCGTGAGATACCCGTCACCGGGCGCCAGCAAGGTGTTAATGGTGTTGTACCCTTCCCCGTAGAGCGGAGGAAAGAAGAAGATCAGCAGGCTCAGCATCACCCCTCCCAGCAGGAAGCGCTTCCATTGCTCCAACCCCTGGAAGATGGCTTCCAGCCAGCTCATGACCCGTATCACATAGAGGGAGAGAAAGCCACAGAGGATACCCAACACGATCACATAGGGGATGCGGTTCAGCAGGAATGGTTCCATCTGAGAGTAAGCGAACATGGCATCCATGCCGTTTAGGAGGTAAGAGACGGTGGTGGCTGTGACAGCGGTCACCAGCAGTGGCAGGATGGATGACATGGTGAGGTCGAGCATCAGCACCTCGATGACGAAGAGGATGCCGGCAATGGGTGCTTTGAAGATGCCGGCAATGGCACCAGCGGCACCGCAACCCACCAGGATCATCAGGCTGTGCTGTTCCAGCCTGAAGAGGCGTCCCAGGTTGGAGCCGATGGCTGAGCCGGTGAGCACGATGGGGGCCTCAGCACCCACCGATCCGCCGAATCCGATGGTGATGGAGCTGGCTATCAGTGAGGTGTAGATGTTGTGTGGTTTGATGCGGCTCTTGCGTTGCGAGATGGCATACAGTATCTTGGTCACCCCGTGACTGATATCATCCTTCACCACATACTTCACGTAGAGGCCGGCAATCAGGATACCCACGATGGGTAAGAGCAGATAGGAGAAGTTGAGGTTCTCACGGCTGAAGTTCTCGGTGAGGAACACCTGGAGGAAGTGGATGGAGCTTTTCAGCAGCCAGGCTGCCACTGCCGTGATGCTCCCCACCAGGAAGCTGACAAACAACAGGAAGTGACGCTCCTTGATGTGGGAGTCGCGCCACAGCAGCAACTGATTGAAGATTGTCCTGATTTGCATCGGCAATGACTATACTATTCTGAGTCCGGATGCAAAGATAAACAAATTCTTCACTTTCGGATAATCTGAATGGTGCCGTTTCGTGCCAGTCGGATAATGGAGGAGGTTTTGGTATCGGTTTGCTCCTTTTGTCGGTATTTGACCACATAGTCCACCCCATCAATGATTTCTCTGCTGATCTGTGAGAAACGGGCGGGTGCAGGTTGACCACTGATGTTGGCCGATGTGGAGACGATCGGCTTGCGGAACTGCCTGCATAGCTCGCGGGAGAAGAGCTCACCGGTGATGCGGATGCCGATGGTCCCATCAGCAGCGATCAGTGCTGCTGCCAGGTTGCGTGCTCCCTCATAGATGATGGTGAGCGGTTTGTCGGTCAACTCTATCAGATTCCAGGCGATCTCCGGCACATCGGTCACATAGTACTGCAACTTGACCGGATTGTCGAGCAGCACCAGCATCGACTTGCTGTCGTCACGCTGTTTGAGCTTGTAGATTTTTTTTACGGCCTCCTCATTGGTGGCATCACAGCCAATGCCCCAGATGGTATCGGTGGGATAGAGGATAATTCCGCCGTTTCTCATCACCTCACACGCTTTTCTGATATCTTCCTGCATGCTTAACTTTCTACAATAAAAAAAATGACAACAATATTTTAATCGTGGTTGATCAGTTGCATCACGCTCACATCGGTAAAAGTGTCGTCCTCCCGGATCCAATCTTTCAACACTCCCGCCACCTCGAACCCTGCTTTTTCGAACAAAGCTTCACTGGCAAGGTTGTGAATCGGGACAAAGGCATAGAGCTGCCTGAGATGGAGAAAACGAAACGCATACTCCTCCAGGAGTTGCAATGCCTGAAGCCCGTAACCCTGTTGTCGTTCAGATGCTTCCACCAGGATGCCTACGGCGGCTCTGAAGTGAAAAGGGTCAAAATCGTAGAGATCGGCTGCACCGATGGTTTTTTCCTGTTCCTTGCGTGTGATCATCAGACGCAACTGACGGTCACTGTATATATCCTGATTCGATTCAGCCAGGTATTGCCGCAGGGTATATCGCGAGAAAGGAACGGTTGCATTGCCCAGGGGCCATTGCAGGGTGTCGTTCTCCCAGCGGTAGAGCAACTCCAGGTCCTCCGGCTCGGTCGCCCGCAGGCGAATATTGCTATTTTCCAATAATGGGATCATTGTGATCTGGATCATTCTGTTTTTTTCCCCTCGTCTTCCTCTTTTTCCGGCTCTACCAGGAGGCTCTCAATCTCCGGGATGGAGGGACGGCAAAAAAGGAAAATGATGAACAGCACCAGGCTAAACCAGAAGAAGTTCAGGTTTCGTGAGATGCCGAACAGCAAGATATGGGTAAGGGTCACCGCAGTGAGGATATAAAGCCGTATGAAGTATAGCTGTCGGTAACGTCTGCTGGCATCCTCCCACATCAGGGGGCGGGGACTCTTTTTCAGGCGCGTTGCAAACCATTTAAGGGTAGAGGGAATGGCGATCAGCGTAAGCATGATGAGGTAGCGCTCAAGGGTGATACTAACCGGCTGGCTATCCTGCCAGAAAGGTAAAAGATGAAACAGGAGCAGCAGGAGCAGCAACCCCAGGAGTGAAATGCTGACAAAGTAGTGACGGTACAGATGGCGGATGGCAGTCTCCATTTTGACTCTCTGGCTCATTTGGACATGAGTTTATAGGATTCGTCGAATGGGGTTCGGTTCAGGATGGAACGACCCAGCGTCACCTCGTCGGCATACTCAATCTCGTCACCGATTGAGACGCCCCGTGCAATGATGCTCACCCTCACCGGGTATCTCTGCAGTCTCCGGTAGATGTAAAAATTGGTGGTGTCACCCTCCATGGTGGCACTCAATGCCAGAATCACCTCTCGTATCTCACCTGCTTTTACCCGCTCTTCGAGGCTGTTGATCTCCAGATCGGAGGGACCGATGCCATCGATGGGTGAGATGATACCTCCCAGCACATGGTACAAGCCCCTGAATTGTACTGTTTTTTCAATGGCCATCACCTCCTTCACATTCTCAACCACGCAGATCAACGAGCTATCACGGCTGCTGTCGGCACAGATGCTGCAGAGCGGACGATCAGAGATGTTATGACAGACCGAACAGTAGGTGATCTCTCTTCGCATTTTGAGAAGAGCCTCTGCAAAATGGTCCACCTTTTCCTCTTCCTGCCGGAGAAGGTATAGTGCCAGGCGGAGCGCTGTCTTTCGTCCGATACCGGGCAACCGGGCTAATTCGTTCACTGCATTTTCCAGCAGTGTCGATGGATAAGAGCTGTTCATATCGGGTCAATGGTTGTTTCAGCGCAAAGATACGATGATTCAATTTATCGCACAAATAACTTTTTCTCAGCGCAAATTAAAAACCAGAGGCGTATTTTTAATCCTATTTCCTTCTTCGTTTGATATAAGTTTGTAATTTTGTGTTTCCATTTTCAGGAGATTATTTTTTATATAGCGCAATCAAACTATGAAGGTACTTTTAGCGACAAGTAAGCCATTTGCCAGACAGGCAGTGGGGGAGATAGCGCAGATCATTGAATCTGCCGGTCATCGGCTCGAAAAGCTTGAGAACTATACCGATAAATCCCAATTACTTGAAGCCGTAAGAGACGCGAACGCCCTGATCATCCGGAGCGATATCGTTGACCGTGAAGTGATGGAGGCCGCTCCCCATCTGAAAGTTGTGGTGCGTGCCGGTTCCGGTTACGACAATGTGGACCTGGAGTGCGCCACCAGCCGTGATATCTGTGTGATGAACACCCCGGGACAGAACGCCAATGCAGTAGCGGAGCTGGTCTTCGGGATGATGATCTACATGCTGCGGAACCAGTTTGACGGAACCGTAGGGCGTGAAATCTCGAACAAACGACTTGGACTCTATGCCTTCGGCAACGTGGCGAAGATGGTTGCTAAAATTGCCCGTGGGTTCAGTATGACCGTCAACGCCTATTCTCCCACGCTCACCCATGATGATCTTCGGAAAGAGGGAGAGTATGGCGTGATCTCCGTTTACAGCAACAGTGAATTGTTCGAGAACAGCGATTTTGTTTCCCTGCACATGCCACTGCTGGAGGAGACACGCCACTGTGTGAACTATGACCTGCTCTCGCGGATGCCCCGTGACGGGGTATTGATCAATACCGCTCGCAAGGAACTGGTGGTGGAGGAGGATCTGCTGCAGATCATGGAGGAGCGCCCCCGTTTTCAGTACATCACCGATGTGAAGCCGGAGCGACATGAGGAGTTCGACTCCCGCTTTCCCAAACGCTATTTCACCACACCGAAGAAAATCGGGGCTCAGACTACCGAGGCCAACATCAATGCAGGACTGGCTGCTGCCGAACAGATCGTTTCTTTCTTCCGGAATGGCGACGAACGATTCAGAGTGAACAACAAATTATAAAATGGTAAATCGTATGAAGAAGTACAATTTCAACGCCGGACCGTGTGTACTGCCCCGGCCCGCAGTAGAATCAGCTATTGAAGCGATACGTGATTTCGACAACACCGGCATCGGTATCCTGGAGATCTCACACCGCACACCGGGGTGGGAAAGGATCATGAAAGAGACGGCCGATCTGTGGAAAGAACTGCTCAATATCCCCGACAACTACCAGGTTCTTTTGCTGGGAGGAGGTGCGAGTACCCAGTTCTTTGCGGTACCGGCTAACCTGATGCGAAAAAAGGCAGCCTATCTGCAAACAGGTGTGTGGGCCAAGAAGGCGATTAAAGAGGCAAAGTTCTACGGGGAGGTGGAAATTGTGGCTTCATCGGAAGATAAAAACTATTCCTATATACCCAAAGGATATACCATTCCGGCCGATGCCGATTATTTTCATATCACCACCAACAACACCATTTACGGGACGGAGATACACGAAGATATTGACAGTCCGGTTCCACTGGTCGCTGATATGTCGTCCGATATCATGAGTCGTCCGCTGGATGTCTCCAGGTATGGGATCATCTATGGCGGTGCCCAGAAAAACGTGGGACCGGCAGGCGTCGCTTTTGTGATTGTCAGAGAGGATATTCTCGGGAAAATCGATCGGCCCTTGCAAACAATGGTGGACTACCGTACCCATATCGGAGCGGCAGAGAAAGACCGTTCCATGTTCAATACCCCCCCTGTCTTCCCCATCTTTGTGATGCATGAGACCCTCAAATGGATAAAAGAACTGGGCGGCGTGGAAGCGATGCAAAAGCTCAACCGCGAAAAAGCGGCGCTGCTCTATGAGGAGATCGACCGTAACCCACTCTTTGTGGGGACAGCAGCCAGGGAGGACCGCTCCCTGATGAATGTATGTTTCGTGATGAGCGAAGAGCACAAGGATAAAGAAGCTGCATTCCTTGAATTTGCGAAAGAAAGGGGCATGGTGGGTATCAAAGGGCATCGCTCCGTGGGCGGTTTCCGCGCCTCCATCTATAACGCCTGCCCGAAAGAGGCGGTAGAGGCTCTGATCCAGTGCATGCAGGATTTTGAGAAACAAAATTAAGGATTAACCAGAAGATAAAGGGATGGGGTTCACTGTAATCTCATCCCTTCTTTTTTAATCTCTGGCGACGAAAAGTCGGCCGTTTCCCATGCGTTTATATTTATTTAACTATAAAAAATGTCGAAACTGCTTGCATATTACGAAAATATCGTAGATTTGCGGTGTAAAAACAATAGTCAAAGTTGCAAACAATTCAGATTATGGAACGACTGACTCCCCAGGAAGAGAATGTGATGCTGCTGGTATGGCAGCTCAAGGAGTGCGCCATCAAGGATGTATTAGATAAGATGGAGGAACCTAAACCACCCTATACCACAGTGGCCTCCATCTTTAAAAATCTTGAAAGTAAAAAATATCTCGAGAAAAGAAGATTCGGCAATGTAAAGGTTTTCAAACCGCTCATTTCCGAAGCGGCCTATAAAAGGCACTTTTTGTCGGGAGTAGTGAAAAGTTATTTTGATAACTCCTATAAGGAACTGGTCTCCTTTTTTGCCAAAGAGCAAAAAATTACCCCGGAGGAGCTCGCAGAGATTATACGCCTGATTGAAAAGAATCAGAAG
>WOYI010058697.1_pt1 | contig 17897 bp, 33 predicted proteins | sample 6423411 | NCBI WGS metagenome assembly WOYI01 (sample SAMN13441803, study PRJNA592873) | oil field metagenome | biome: oil field; feature: oil-well bore; material: oil-contaminated soil; isolation source: oil-contaminated soil from oil-well borehole | place: Germany: Wietze | collected 2016-10-18 ...
GCAAGCCGAAATAATTACCGAAGACCTGCGCCTGGTCCAGCGTTTCTTCAATCCTTTAAAGGCACTTTGGAAAGAGCGGGTGAAGCAGTGATCAGTGTTTAGTGTTCATGATTAACTTCTGCTTTTTAGTGTACGCAGATCATGGCCCATTGCTTTTTACTAACTCTATCAACATCAATCGCTTTCAATCTTAATATTTTTAAAAAAAAGTATAAAACGTATTGCAGATAAATTAAAATTCGTACTTTTGCGAGCCGTTTTTAGGGGAAAACTATGCTTTTCTCTCTGGAAACAATTGATAATTAAGGATTTTTGCATATTTTTGCAGTCCATTTTGAAAATTGATTATTAACTATATAAAAAACAGGTATTTATGCCAACTATTCAACAGTTAGTTCGAAAAGGAAGACAGAGCAAGGCTGAGAAAAGTAAATCTCCTGCCTTGGATTCATGCCCACAACGTCGTGGTGTATGTGTTCGTGTTTATACCACTACTCCAAAGAAACCTAACTCGGCTATGCGTAAAGTTGCCAGGGTAAGGTTAACTAACGGTAAAGAGGTGAATGCTTATATTCCCGGTGAAGGCCATAACCTTCAGGAGCACTCGATTGTGCTTGTTCGCGGGGGTAGGGTAAAAGACCTTCCGGGTGTTCGTTACCACTTAATCCGTGGCGCACTCGATACCGCAGGTGTTGAAGGACGTTCGCAACGTCGTTCGAAATATGGTGCTAAAAAACCGAAGAAATAATTAGTAAAAAACAAGTAATTAACACGTTATTTATTAGTGGTTTGGTTGAGTAAGGAATTCTCTCTATTGTCTTCCGGAGATGAACTGAAGACCGCCCAAGGGCAACCAATTTAGATAACACTAAAAAGTTTTAAAATGAGAAAGTCAAAACCAAAGAAGAGACATGTATTGCCGGACCCAAAGTTTAACGACGTTTTGGTAACCCGCTTTGTCAACGACCTGATGGTGGACGGTAAAAAATCTACCGCGTACAACATCTTTTACGATACCATGGATATGGTTGAGAAACGTATGAAAGATAGCGAAGTAGCTCCGCTTGATGTTTGGAAAAAAGCATTGGAGAATATTACTCCTGCCGTAGAAGTAAAAAGCCGCCGTGTTGGTGGCGCTACTTTCCAGGTACCCATGGAAATCCGTCCCGAAAGAAAAGTTTCGATCAGTATTAAAAACATGATATTGTATGCCCGAAAACGTTCAGGCAAATCAATGGCCGATAAATTGTCAGCAGAAATTGTTGCTGCATTTAACGAAGAAGGCGCCGCTTATAAGAAAAAAGAAGACACCCACCGTATGGCCGAAGCAAACCGCGCATTTGCACATTTCAGATTTTAGTTTAGAGTAAGTAGGATAGTACAGTAAAATTGGAATAGAAAATTGGTTTAAAATGGCTAAACAAGATCTGAAATACACAAGAAATATTGGCATTATGGCGCACATCGATGCCGGAAAGACAACGGTTACGGAAAGGATCCTTTTCTACACCGGGCTGACTCACCGTATTGGTGAAGTTCACGACGGTGCAGCAACCATGGACTGGATGGAACAGGAACAGGAGCGTGGCATTACCATCACTTCTGCTGCTACCACCACTTTTTGGAAACACAACAACATCGAACACAAAATCAACATTATTGACACTCCCGGACACGTTGACTTCACTGTTGAAGTAGAGCGTTCGTTGAGGGTACTCGATGGTGCTGTGGCACTTTTCTGTGCAGTTGGCGGTGTTGAAGCGCAATCGGAAACCGTGTGGCGCCAGGCCGAAAAATACGGCGTTCCGCGTATCGCTTTTGTTAATAAAATGGACCGTCAGGGAGCCGATTTCTTTAATGTTTTCACCGAGATTAAAGAAAAACTGGGCGCCAATCCGGTTCCGGTTCAGATACCTATCGGCGCTGAAGAAAAATTCGAAGGAGTTATCGACTTAGTTGAAATGAAAGCCGTTCGCTGGTACGACGACGAAAACATGGGTACCACCTACAGCCTCGAAGAAATTCCGGCTGATTTGGTGGAGCTGGCTGAAGAATGGAAAGAAAAGCTGGTTGAATCGGTAGCCGAAGTTGATGACCATATCATGGAACGTTACTTCGAAGATCCGGATTCGATCACCAAGGAAGAAATGCTTGCCACCATTCGTCGTGCCACGCTCGAGGGGGTGATTATCCCGATGTTGTGCGGATCGGCATTTAAAAATAAAGGTGTTCAGCGTTTGCTCGATGCCGTTTGCGAATTCCTTCCAAGTCCGCTCGATAAGGGTGAAGTAAAAGGTATCAACCCGTTTACTGATAAAGAAGTTGTTCGTACGGCTAATTCAGAGGAGCCACTGGCTGCTTTGGCGTTTAAAATTGCTACCGACCCGTTCGTAGGCCGTTTGGCATACATTCGCGTATATTCAGGTACTATTAATTCAGGTGATAGCGTTTACAATTCGCGTACCACTAAGAAAGAACGTATCTCGCGTTTGTACCAGATGCACTCGAATAAACAAAATCCGAAAGATTCTATTGAAGCCGGCGACATTTGCGCAGCTGTAGGTTTTAAAGATATTCGTACCGGCGACACGTTGGGCGATCTGAAAAACCCAATCATATTGGAAAGTATGGATTTTCCTGAACCGGTAATTGGTATCGCTATCGAACCAAAATCACAGAAGGATATCGATAAATTGGGAAATGGTTTGTCGAAACTGGCCGAAGAAGATCCAACATTCGTTGTGAATACCGACCCTGATTCAGGCCAGACTATAATCCGTGGTATGGGAGAACTTCACCTCGAAATTCTTATCGACCGTTTAAAACGTGAGTTTAAAGTAGAATGTAACCAGGGTGCTCCTCAGGTTGCTTACAAAGAAGCCATTACCAAAACAGTTGAGCTTCGCGAAACATTTAAGAAACAAACTGGTGGCCGTGGTAAATTTGCCGATATCATTGTTCGTGTAGAACCAGCTTCTGTCGGACATGTTGGTCTTGAGTTTGTGGACGAAGTAAAAGGAGGCCGCATTCCACGCGAATTTATCCCGCCGGTTGAAAAAGGTTTCAAAGACGCATTGTCAAACGGTCCGTTGGCAGGTTTCCCTCTTGATAGCCTGAAAGTTACGCTGATCGATGGTTCATTCCACCCGGTTGACTCCGACCAGTTGTCTTTCGAAATCTGTGCCCGCCAGGCATTCAAAAGCGCTGCTTCAAAAGCAAAACCAGTTCTTTTGGAACCGATCATGAAACTTGAGATCGTTACTCCGGAAGAATATATGGGTGATATTATTGGTGACCTTAACCGTCGCCGCGGCGAAGTTTCCGGAATGGAAACCAAAGGAAATGCCAAGGTAATCAACGCAAGAGTGCCGCTGGCCGAACAATTTGGTTATGTTACCGTATTGCGAACACTCTCTTCAGGCAGAGCAACTTCTTCAATGGAATTTAGCCATTACCAGGAAGTACCGCGTAACCTGGCCGAGAAAGTGTTGGCAGATGTACAAGGAAGAATTGATTTATTATAATAATTATAACAATTTTCTCTTATGAGTCAGAAGATCAGGATTAAGCTGAAATCGTACGATCACAACTTGGTAGACAAGTCGGCTGAGAAAATCGTTAAAACGGTAAAATCAACCGGAGCTGTTGTAAGTGGCCCTATTCCACTGCCAACTCACCGCAGGGTTTTCACCGTTTTGCGTTCAACCTTCGTAAATAAAAAATCGAGGGAACAATTTCAGTTGTCTTCATACAAACGTTTGATTGACATCTACAGCTCAACCGCAAAAACAATTGACGCCCTAATGAAGCTTGAGCTTCCCAGTGGTGTCGAAGTAGAAATTAAAGTTTGATAATTAAAAAGTAGTCGAAAAATGGCTGGTATTATTGGAAAAAAAATCGGAATGACATCCGTATTCAGTGTTGAGGGGAAAAACATCCCATGCACTGTGATTGAGGCCGGACCTTGTGTGGTAACACAAGTGAAGACCGAAGAAACCGACGGCTACCAAGCGCTTCAGTTGGCTTATGGCGACAAGAAAGAAAAGCACGCCACCAAAGCAGAAATTGGCCACTTTAAAAAGGCTGGTATTTCACCAAAGCGCAAAGTAGTAGAGTTTCACAACACCTACCAGGAAGAATTTGAACTGGGCCAGGAAATTGATGTAAGCATTTTCCACGAAAGAGATTATGTCGACATTGTCGGCGTTTCAAAAGGAAAAGGTTTTCAAGGTGTAGTAAAACGCCACAATTTCCGCGGGGTAAACGATGCCACACACGGTCAGCACAACAGGCTGAGAGCTCCGGGTTCTATCGGTGCCTCATCATGGCCATCTCGCGTGTTTAAAGGTATGCGTATGGCAGGCCGCGACGGTGGCAAAACCGTAACCATCGAAAACCTGGAAGTAATGAAAATTATTCCCGAAAAGAATGTAATTGTGGTAAAAGGTTCAGTACCTGGAGCCAGGGGTTCATACTTAATTATTAGAAAGCAATGGAACTAAGTGTACTGAATTTACAAGGAAAAGAAACCGGAAGAAAAGTCACACTGAATGACCAGATTTTCGGTATTGAACCCAGCGACCATGCCATTTATCTCGATGTAAAACAATATTTGGCAAATCAACGTCAGGGAACAAGCAAGAGCAAGGAACGTGGAGAAGTATCAGGAAGTACCCGTAAGATCAAACGTCAAAAGGGAACCGGTACTGCACGTGCAGGGAGCATCAAGTCGCCTGTATTTCGTGGTGGTGGTACAGTCTTTGGCCCACGTCCGCGTAACTACGGCTTCAAGCTGAACAAAAAAGTGAAGCAATTGGCTCGTAAATCGGCTTTAACATACAAAGCCAGTGAAAACAGCATTATGGTATTGGAAGACTTCAATTTTGAAGGGCCAAAAACCAAAGAAATGATAGCCTTGAAAAACAATCTGCAAATAGCTGAAAAAAAGGCACTTTTCGTTTTACCAGCTGAAAATAATAACATATATTTGTCCTCCAGAAATTTACAGGACGTATCTGTCGTAACTGCTTCTGAATTAAGTACTTATCAGATTCTTAACGCAAAGGCAATTGTTATTTGCGAGGGATCTGTTGCGAAAATTGAAGAGGCATTTAAACTTTAACGGAGAAAAGAAATGGAAATTTTATTAAAACCATTAGTTACAGAAAAAATGACCGACCAGTCGGAACGTTTTAACCGTTACGGTTTTGTGGTAGATCGCAAAGCAAGTAAACCTGAAATTATAAAAGCTGTTGAAAGCGTTTATAACGTGAAGGTTGAAAGCGTAAATACCATGGTATATGGTGGCAAAGTGAAATCGAGATACACCAAAGGCGGTATTATATCAGGAAAAACAAACTCGTACAAAAAAGCGATTGTTACCCTGGCCGAAGGTGATAGTATTGACTTTTACAGTAATATCTAATATAAAATGGCAGTAAGAAAATTAAAACCAGTAACTCCGGGTCAGAGGCACAAAGTAATTGGCGCTTTTGATACTATTACTGCATCTACGCCTGAAAAATCATTGTTGGAGCCCATTAAAAAGTCCGGTGGTCGTAACAACCAGGGACGAATGACAATGAGATATATAGGCGGGGGACATAAACGCAAATACCGTATTATTGACTTTAAGCGCAATAAAGACGGAGTTGCAGCTGTTGTCGATTCCATTCAGTACGATCCAAACCGTACTGCCCGCATCGCCCTTCTTAATTATAAGGACGGCGAAAAACGTTACATCGTTGCGCCTAACGGGTTGCAAGTTGGCCAAACGGTAATAAGCGGTTCGGGTGTTGATCCCGAAATTGGAAATACACTTCCCCTGGCTGAAATACCTCTGGGTACTTTGGTACACAACATTGAACTTCACCCCGGACAGGGTGGAATTATGGCACGTAGTGCAGGCACTTATGCACAATTGACCTCACGTGACGGAAAATTTGCAATTCTGAAATTACCGTCAGGCGAAACTCGTATGGTACTTACAACCTGTAGGGCTACAGTAGGTACAGTTGGAAATACAGAACACAACATCGAGAAATCGGGTAAAGCCGGTCGCTCTCGTTGGCTGGGAAGAAGACCTCGTGTTCGTGGTGTTGTTATGAACCCTGTTGATCACCCAATGGGTGGTGGCGAAGGCCGTTCATCAGGAGGACATCCAAGATCACGCAAAGGCTTACTTGCGAAAGGGTTCAAAACCCGTTCGAAGAAAAAAGCTTCCAACAAGTATATTGTAGAACGTAGGAAAAAATAGTAAAGAGGAATAATTATGAGTCGTTCATTAAAAAAAGGTCCTTTTATCGATTTCAAGCTTGAAAGAAAAGTGTTGGCTATGAATGATGCCAATAAAAAATCGGTACTAAAAACCTGGGCCAGGGCATCAGTAATTTCTCCTGACTTTGTCGGACATACTATTGCAGTACATAACGGCAACAAATTCATCCCGGTATACATTACCGAAAACATGGTGGGACACCGTTTGGGAGAATTTGCACCGACCCGCACTTTCAGGGGGCATGCTGGTAATAAGAAAAGATAGGCATTAATATTAAAAAGTAAGTACAATGGGTGCCAGAAAAAGACTAGCAGCTGACAAAAGAAAAGAAGAAAAAAAGCAACAATATTTTGCTGTTTTAAGAAACTGCCCTACCTCTCCCCGCAAGATGAGATTGGTGGCTGATATGATCCGCGGCATGGAAGTAAACAAAGCGCTCGACGTTTTGAAATACTCCTCAAAGGAAGCCTCAGGAAGGGTAGAAAAACTGCTTCTTTCAGCCATCGCCAATTGGCAGGCTAAAAACGAAGGAGTTCGTTTAGAAGAAAGTGAACTTTATGTATCTCGAATCATGGTTGATTCAGGCCGTATTTTGAAACGTTTACGTCCGGCTCCCCAGGGTCGTGCACACCGTATCAAGAAACGTTCGAACCACGTTACGATTTACGTAGATAGTAAAGAAAGTGTTGAAGAAAATCTTAATAATTAGTACATGGGACAGAAAGTAAACCCGATATCAAATCGCTTGGGATTCATCAAAGGATGGGATTCCAACTGGTTCGGTGGTGACAATTACGGCGACAAACTGGTCGAAGACCAGAAGATCAGGAAATACCTGAACGCCCGTTTGGCCAAGGCCAGCATATCAAGGATCGTGATCGAACGTACCTTGAAGCTGATCACCATCACTGTTCATACTTCACGCCCAGGTATTATTATTGGTAAAGGCGGTCAAGAAGTTGACAAGTTGAAAGAAGAGTTGAAGAAAATTACCAGCAAAGAGGTTCAAATCAACATTTTCGAGATCAAACGTCCTGAACTCGATGCCAAGATCGTTGCAACGAATATTGCTCGTCAGATCGAGGGTAAAATTGCTTACCGCAGGGCAGTAAAAATGGCCATCGCATCCACTATGAGAATGGGAGCCGAAGGAATCAAAGTATTGGTTTCCGGACGTTTAAACGGAGCAGAAATGGCTCGTTCTGAGATGTATAAAGACGGTCGTACTCCGCTTCATACTTTGCGTGCCGATATCGACTACGCACTGGCAGAAGCACTAACCAAAACCGGGCTCATTGGAGTGAAGGTTTGGATTTGTAAGGGTATGATTTATGGAAATCGCGACCTTTCACCTAACGTGGGACAAAAGTCTGCACGTCCGGGTGTACCGAAAGGCGGCGGCGGTAACCGTAGAAATAGAAGAAAATAGAGGTTTAACACTCAAAATCTGAAAAGGAATGTTACAGCCGAAAAAAGTAAAATTTAGAAGAGTACAGAAGGGCCGGATGAAAGGTAACGCACAACGCGGTAACCAATTGGCATTCGGTTCATTTGGAATAAAATCGTTGGAAGAGTCGTGGATTACCGGTCGGCAGATTGAGGCCGCAAGGGTTGCGGTAACACGTCACATGCAACGTCGTGGTCAAATATGGATCAGAATATTTCCCGATAAACCTATTACCAAAAAACCAGCCGAAGTAAGGATGGGTAAAGGTAAAGGCGCTCCTGAAGGATTTGTTGCCCCGATAGCACCGGGCCGTATCATCATCGAAGCCGAAGGCGTGCCATTCGAAATGGCAAAAGAAGCTTTGAGACTGGCCGCCCAAAAGTTACCGGTAAAAACAAAGTTTGTTGTACGACGTGATTATGTTGAAGAATAAAATTAGGTGAATCATGAAAATTACTGAAATCAAAGAACTGACGGATAAAGAACTCGTCGAAAGATTACAGATCGAGAAAGAAAATCTTGTTCGCCTAAAACTTAACCATGCCGTTTCCCCGCTTGATAACCCGAATAAACTGAGGGAAAGCAAAAGAAACGTTGCAAAGTTGTTAACTGTTCTTCGCGAAAGAGAATTAAACGCAAATCAGAAGTAATTCAACGATGGAAGAAAATAATGCAAGAAATCTCCGTAAAGAGAGAATCGGGATCGTTGTGAGTGATAAAATGGACAAGTCGATTGTGGTTGCCGAGAAAAGAAAGGTAAAACACCCAATCTATGGTAAGTTCGTGAATAAAACGACCAAGTTCCATGTACATGATGAGAAAAATGATTGCCACGTTGGAGATATTGTAAGGATCATGGAAACTCGTCCTTTAAGTAAAACCAAGTGCTGGCGTGTAATAGAAATTATTGAAAGAGCTAAGTAATCATGATACAACAAGAATCAAGATGTTCGGTAGCCGACAATAGTGGAGCAAAAGAAGTACTTTGTATCCGTGTATTAGGTGGAACAAGAAAACGCTATGCTTCGCTTGGCGACACAATAGTGGTTACTGTGAAAAGCGCTATACCGGGCGGCGATATCAAAAAAGGTACCGTTTCGCGTGCTATTGTAGTACGTACGAAAAAAGAAGTACGTCGCCAGGACGGATCTTATATCCGTTTCGACGACAACGCGGTAGTCCTGTTAAACAACACTGGTGAAATGCGTGGAACACGTATTTTCGGCCCTGTGGCACGTGAATTACGCGAGCACAATATGAAAATTATTTCACTCGCACCAGAAGTACTGTAATAAGAAAAATGCTCAAAATGCAAAAAAAGTTACACATAAAAAAAGGTGACACGGTAACTGTGATCTCCGGCAACAACAAAGGCCAAAAAGGCCGCGTGCTGGAAGTAATCAGAAAAACCGACAGGGCGATTGTAGAAGGTGTTAACATGATCAAGAAACATACCAAGCCTAACGCTGCAATGCCGCAGGGAGGTATCGTTGTAAGAGAAGCACCGGTACATATTTCCAACCTCATGCTGGTTGAACCGAAAACCGGAAAACCAACCCGCGTAGGACGGAAATTAAATGACGAAGGTAAATTAGTTCGTATTTCTAAAAAATCTGGAGAGGAGATCAAGTAATGGCTTACGTACCAACTCTTAAAAAGAAATATCAGGAAGAAATTATCCCTGCACTAAAGAAAGAGTTCGATTACTCTTCTGTAATGCAGGTTCCGAAATTAGAAAAGATTGTTCTTAACCAGGGTGTTGGGGCAGCGATCGCCGATAAAAAGCTGATCGAAGTTGCCACAACCGAAATGACCAAAATCGCCGGCCAGAAAGCCGTACAAACTGCGTCAAAAAAGGACATCTCTAATTTCAAGTTAAGAAAGAAAATGCCAATTGGCGTGCGCGTTACACTGCGTCGCGACCAAATGTATGAATTCTTAGATCGTTTAATTGCTGTAGCCTTGCCACGTATTCGTGACTTCAAAGGGATCGAAAGCAAAATGGACGGTCGCGGAAACTACACGTTAGGCGTTCCGGAACAAATTATCTTTCCCGAAATCGTGCTCGATAAAGTAAGCAAGATCAACGGGATGAATATAACCTTTGTCACTTCTGCAAAAACCGATGAAGAAGGTTTTGCTCTGTTAAAAGAATTAGGTTTACCATTTAAAAACGTTAAAAAGAACTAAGAATGGCTAAGGAATCAATGAAAGCACGCGAAGTGAAACGCGCAAAGTTAGTTGAGAAATATGCCGAAAAACGTGCCCAGCTGAAAGCCGATGGCGATTGGGAAGGTTTGCAAAAACTACCTAAAAATTCGTCGAAAGTTCGTTTACACAACCGTTGTAAACTAAGCGGTCGTCCGAAAGGATATATGCGTCAATTCGGAATCAGTAGGATTGATTTTAGGGAAATGGCCTCAAACGGTCTGATCCCCGGAGTTAAAAAGGCAAGTTGGTAATCGATTAAAGAACTTGAATAATGAGTAAAGTAACAGATCCAATAGCAGATTATCTGACAAGGGTAAGAAATGCAATCATGGCAAAACACCGTGTAGTAGACATCCCGGCTTCAGGCATCAAAAAAGAAATCACCAAATTGTTGAAAGACAAAGGTTATATCTTAAACTATAAGTTTGAAGATGAAGTAGGATTGCAAGGAAACATTAAGATTGCATTGAAATACAATCCGGAAACAAAAGTACCTGCCATAAAAGCGTTAGAACGCGTTAGTAAACCAGGTTTACGCCAGTATTGTGACACACACAATATTCCGCGTGTACTAAATGGTTTAGGCATTGCAATTATCTCTACCTCGAAAGGTGTAATCACCGATAAAGAAGCTCACGAGATGAATGTAGGGGGAGAAGTTTTGTGTTACGTATATTAATAGGGAGGAACGGTCATGTCAAGAATAGGTAAATTACCCATAACAATTCCTGCAGGGGTACAAGTGCAAGTTAGCGACGAAAACGTGGTTAACGTAAAAGGACCTCTTGGAGAATTGTCACAAAAAGTAGACCCTGAAATTGAAATTGCCATCGAAAAAGGCATTATCAATGTAAAAAGGGCCAACGATGCAAAACGGCAAAAGTCGATGCATGGACTGTACCGCGCACTGTTGAATAATATGGTGGAAGGTGTATCAAAAGGTTACGAAATCAAACTCGAATTAGTAGGGGTTGGTTACCGTGCCGAATTAATGCCCGACAATATACTCGACCTCGTGTTGGGTTATGCTCACCATACCTATATTCAACTGCCTTCTGAAGTAAAAGTTGAAGCAGTATCTGATAAAAGAAGCAACCCGATTGTGACACTGAAATGTCATGACAAACAACTTATCGGACAAGTTGCGGCAAAAATCAGATCATTCCGTAAACCTGAACCTTACAAAGGAAAAGGTATTAAGTTTGTTGGCGAAGTATTGAGGCGTAAAGCTGGTAAAGCCGCCGGAAAATAATTATTTAAAAAGATTAATTATCATGGCATTAACAAAAGTACAAAGGCGAACAAGAATTAAAAGTCGTGTGCGCACCGTTGTTTCAGGCACAGCAGAACGTCCAAGATTGAGTGTATTCAGAAGTAACAAACAAATTTACGCTCAACTGATCGATGATGTACAAGGAACAACATTAGTAGCAGCCGGTTCTTCAGACAAAGCACTTGCCAGTGTCGAAGGGTCAAAAACAGATAAAGCTGCGATGGTTGGTAAAATGGTAGCCGAAAAAGCTTTGGCAGCCGGTATTACCGAAGTTGTGTTCGATAGAAATGGTTATTTATACCATGGAAGAGTAAAACAATTAGCTGACGCTGCCCGCGAAGGTGGCCTTAAATTCTAATAAATTATGGCGAAAATTTCGAATAAGGTAAAAACAAGCGACCTGGAATTAAAAGACAGGTTGGTAGCCATTAACCGTGTAACCAAAGTAACAAAAGGTGGACGTACTTTCAGTTTCTCTGCCATTGTTGTAGTTGGTAACGAAAACGGTATTGTAGGTTGGGGCCTCGGAAAAGCAAGCGAAGTAACAACTGCCATTGCAAAAGGCGTTGACGCAGCTAAAAAGAACCTGGTTAAAATCCCGGTAATTCACGGAACAATTCCTCACGAGCAGACTGCCAAATTTGGTGGAGCCAATGTATTACTGAAACCTGCTTCTTCGGGTACCGGGGTAAAAGCCGGGGGTGCTATGCGCGCCGTACTCGAGAGTGTTGGTATTCACGACATTTTGGCAAAATCAAAAGGCTCGTCTAACCCTCATAACCTGGTAAAAGCAACAATGGCTGCTTTGCTCGAGTTAAGAGATGCTTATACAGTAGCAGAACACAGAGGTGTTTCAATGGAAAAAGTTTTTAAAGGATAACACGTTATGGCTAAGCTAAAAATTACACAAGTAAAAAGTAGTATCGGTTCAACCAAACGCCAAAAGGCAACACTCGAGGCACTTGGACTTAAAAAACTGAATCAGACCATTGAACACGAAGCTACTCCTCAGATTGTTGGCATGGTTAACAAAATGAGGCATTTATTAAGCGTTGAGGAAGTTAATTAATGATTCAAATTGTTCAGATGAAGTGAGGTTGTCGGATAACAAATGCACTTTATCTAACACAATTCGGAAAAAATATTTAATAAGATGAATTTAAATAATTTACAACCTGCTGAAGGGTCGACAAAACAGTCGAAACGTATCGGTCGTGGACAAGGATCAGGACGTGGCGGAACATCCACACGTGGTCATAAAGGTGCACAGTCGAGATCGGGTTATTCAAGGAAGATCGGTTTCGAAGGTGGTCAGATGCCTTTGCAACGTGTAGTTCCAAAGTCAGGGTTTAAAAATATCAACCGGGTTGAATATAAAGCAATCAACCTGGATGTTATCGAAGGCCTGGCTGTTAAAAATAACCTAAGCGTTATCGACAAGCAAGCGCTTATTGAAGCAGGTATCGCATCGAAAAACGACAAGATCAAAATTCTTGGCGGCGGAACTTTAACAAAAAAACTTGATGTTAAAGCCAACGCATTTTCGAAAAGTGCGAAAGAAGCTATTGAAAAATTAGAAGGAACAACTGAAATACTTTAGACCGTAATGAAACGATTTATTGAGACCCTAAAGAATATCTACAAGATAGAAGACTTAAGATTCCGAATCGGAACAACCCTGTTCTTACTGTTGATTTACAGGTTGGGCTCGTTTGTTTCATTACCCGGGATTGATCCGGCACAGTTGCAAAACCTGGAACAGCAAAGTTCTGACGGATTGCTCGGTCTGATCAACATGTTCTCGGGTGGTGCATTTGCACAGGCATCGGTCTTTGCTTTAGGAATCATGCCATATATTTCTGCCTCAATCGTTATCCAGTTAATGGGTATCGCCGTTCCCTATTTCCAGAGGTTGCAGAAAGAGGGAGAGTCAGGAAGGAGGAAAATCAATCAGATTACACGTTATTTAACCGTGTTGATTCTGATTCCTCAGGCATCGGCTTATCTTACCAACTTACATTACCAGTTGCCCGAAACGGCTTTCGCAATGAATGGCATTTGGTTTAATGCCCCATCAATTGTGATTTTAACCGCCGGTTCGATGTTCGTTCTTTGGTTAGGCGAACGTATTACCGATAAAGGTATCGGAAATGGTATCTCACTGATTATTATGATTGGTATTATTGCCCGTCTGCCACAATCAGTAGCTCAAGAGTTTGTCTCTCGTTTTGCTGCCGGCGGACTTGTAGTGTTCCTTGTAGAGTTTGTTATCTTGTTCGTTGTATTTATGGCGTCCATTGCATTGGTTCAGGGAACCCGCAAGATTCCGGTACAATACGCAAAACGAATTGTAGGTAATAAACAATATGGCGGTGTACGTCAGTACATCCCACTGAAAGTAAATGCCGCAGGTGTTATGCCTATCATTTTTGCTCAGGCAATTATGATGGTGCCTATCACTATTGTTGGCATTGCAAACTCTGAAAATCTGCGTGGTGTTGCGGCTGCTTTGTCAAACATTACAGGGTTTTGGTACAACTTTACACAATTTTTATTAGTGGTAGCTTTTACGTATTTTTACACCGCTATTACTATTAACCCTACCCAAATGGCAGAAGACATGAAGAAAAACGGAGGTTTTATTCCAGGCGTTAAGCCCGGTAAGAAAACCGTCGAATTTCTGGATACCGTGATGAGTAGAATTACCTTGCCGGGATCTATTTTCCTTGGTTTGGTTACTATTCTTCCCGCTTTTGCTATGATGGCAGGAATGAGCCAGGGATTCGCGTATTTTTACGGCGGAACTTCGCTGCTTATTCTGGTAGGTGTAGTTTTGGATACCTTACAGCAGATTGAAAGTCACCTGTTGATGCGCCATTATGACGGACTGATGAAATCAGGAAGAATTAAGGGACGTCCAGGTATGGGAATGTAAGAAAGTGAGAGACAGACAGATTTTACTTTAACAAAAAATTGTAATTATTCTTTATGGCAAAAATTGCATCCATAGAACAGGATGGGACGATAATTGAAGCATTGTCGAACGCGATGTTCCGGGTAGAACTCGAAAACGGTCATGTTATTACCGGTCATATTTCCGGTAAAATGAGAATGCACTACATCAAAATTTTGCCGGGAGATAAAGTTAAAGTGGAAATGTCGCCTTACGACCTTACCAAAGGTAGGATTACATTCAGATATAAAAACTAAGAGTATATATGTGAAACGAGTCGCGTTCGTTAAATAGCGGACGGGGTGAGTTTTCCCTGCCTGAACAGGCAGGACATCGAATACAAATTTTATAAAAACTATTGAGATGAAAACTCGTGTTTCAGTAAAAAAACGTAGCGACGACTGCAAAATTATCCGCAGGAAGGGACGTTTGTATGTGATTAATAAAAAGAACCCTAAGTTCAAGCAACGCCAAGGGTAACATTAATCTGTTAAAATTAAATTTATGGCACGTATTGCAGGTGTTGATATTCCAAATAATAAAAGAGGCGAGGTAGCACTTACCTATGTATACGGTATTGGCCGCAGCAGGGCAAACATCATTCTGGGAAAAGCCGGAGTGGACAAAGACCTGAAGGTACAAGAGTGGAACGACGACCAATTCGCCGCTATTCGTCAAGCAATTGGCGATAACTTTAAAGTAGAAGGTGAATTGCGTTCGGAAGTACAGATGAACATCAAACGTTTGATGGATATCGGTTGTTATCGCGGAATCCGTCACCGTATCGGGTTACCGGTACGAGGACAGAGCACAAAAAACAACGCTCGTACCCGAAAAGGCAAACGTAAAACTGTTGCCAACAAAAAAATGGCCACTAAATAATGAATTTGAGTTATGGCAAAGAAAACCGCAACAAGTAGTAGAAAAAGAACCGTGGTGGTGGAAGCCAATGGCATGGCCCACATCCACTCTTCTTTTAACAATATCATCGTAACGCTGACGAATATCAACGGAGAAGTGATCTCCTGGTCGTCGGCAGGGAAAAAAGGATTCCGTGGTTCTAAAAAGAACACTCCCTATGCTGCGCAGGTAGCTTCAGAAGAGTGTGCAAAAACTGCTTATGACCTTGGACTACGTAAAGTGAAAGTATTTGTTAAAGGACCGGGCAACGGTCGTGAATCAGCTATCCGAGCGCTGGCTACCATCGGTATCCAGGTAACCGAGATTGTTGATGTAACACCGCTTCCGCACAACGGATGCCGCCCACCTAAAAGACGTAGGGTTTAATTTTTAAAACGAAAAGGAAATGGCAAGATACAGAGGACCAAAATCTAAAATCGCCCGTAAATTCGGAGAACCCATCTTCGGGCCGGATAAAGTGTTCGAACACAAAAATTATCCTCCCGGAATGCACGGGTTATCTGCAAAACGCAAAAAAACTTCGGAATACGGATTGCAGTTAAAAGAAAAGCAAAAAGCAAAATATACCTACGGTGTACTGGAAAAACAATTCCGTAACCTCTTTAAAAAGGCCCAGGCTTCAAAAGGAGTTACCGGTGAAGTGTTGCTGCAGTTACTCGAATCGCGTCTCGACAACGTGGTTTTCCGCATGGGTATCGCTAAAACACGGGCAGCTGCCCGTCAGTTTGTAACACACAAACACATTACAATTAACGGAAACGTAGTAAATATTCCATCGTACCTGGTTAAACCGGGCGACGTTATCGGCGTTCGCGAAAAATCAAAATCGCTGGAAGAAATTACGACCTCACTGCATTCGCGCAGAAGTTCGCATTACGAATGGATCGAGTGGGATAATGGCCAAATGGCCGGTAAATTCCTGAATCGTCCGGAGCGCGAAGAAATCCCAGAAAACATCAAAGAACAACTGATCGTAGAGTTGTATTCAAAATAATAAATTTACTAGAATTATTATGGCAATATTAGCATTCCAAAAGCCTGACAAGGTGATAATGTTAGAATCCGACGACAAAGTCGGTAAATTCGAGTTTCGTCCCTTAGAACCGGGATACGGTATTACTGTGGGTAATGCGTTGCGTCGAATCCTGTTATCGTCGTTGGAAGGCTATGCAATTACAACCGTTAAAATTGAAGGTGTTGACCATGAGTTTTCTACGATAAAAGGGGTTATCGAAGATGTTACTGATATTATCCTGAATCTGAAACAGGTTCGTTTTAAAAACGAGGTGGAAGATTTTGATAGTGAAAAAGTATCGATCTCAATTACCGGACAGGAAGAACTCACCGCTGGCGACATTAACAAATTCATGACAGGGTTCAGGGTTTTAAATCCTGAACTCGTGATTTGCCGGATGGAACCCGATGTGAAGATACAAATGGAACTCAACATCAACAAAGGACGTGGTTATGTCCCGGCTGTCGAAAACAAACCGGTAGAAGAAGAATTCGGACTGATTCCGATTGATTCAATTTTCACTCCGATCAAGAAGGTACAATACGCCGTAGAAAACTATCGTGTAGAACAAAAAACCGACTATGAAAAGCTGGTGTTGGATATCACTTCCGATGGTTCGATCCACCCAAAAGACGCTTTGAAAGAGGCAGCTAAAATTCTTATCTATCACTTCATGCTATTCTCGGATGAAAAGATCACTCTTGACTCCGACGAGAAATTTGCAAACGAAGAGTTCGACGAGGAAGTTCTGCACATGCGTCAATTGCTCAAAACCAAATTGGTGGATATGGATCTTTCAGTGCGTGCATTGAATTGTCTGAAAGCAGCCGATGTGGATTCTTTGGGCGACCTCGTTACATACAACCGTAACGACCTGTTGAAATTCAGAAATTTCGGGAAAAAATCATTGACCGAATTGGATGATCTCCTCGACAACATGGGGCTCAACTTTGGGATGGATATTACCAAATACAAATTGGATAAGGAATAATAAGCAATGAGACACAATAAGAAATTTAATCATTTAGGACGTAAATCAGCGCACCGTCAGGCAATGCTGTCTAATATGGCTAGTTCTCTCATCGAATATAAGAGAATTACAACCACTGTGGCTAAAGCAAAGGCCTTGCGTATGTATGTTGAACCGCTGATTACCAAAGCAAAAAACGATACCACACACTCGCGCAGGGTTGTATTTAGCTACCTTCAGAGCAAAGAAGCCGTATCTGAACTATTCAGAGAAGTGGCTGAAAAAGTAGGCGATCGTCCGGGAGGATATACCCGTATTCTTAAAACCGGTAATCGTTTAGGCGACAACGCTGAAATGTGTATTATCGAATTGGTAGATTTCAACGAAGCGATGTTGGCGGCTAAAGAAGATGCTTCAAAAACCAAAAAACGTCGTTCACGTCGTGGTGGTGCGAAAAAAGAAGAAGCTGCCGCACTGGTTGCCGAAACCAAAGCTGCCCCAAAAGCTGAAGTAGTTGCCGAAACCAAAGCAGAAGAACCTGAAGTTGTTGCTGAAACTGCAGAAGAAACAGCAGCCGAAGCAGAATCTACCGAAGAAGTTTCTGACGAAGAAGAAAAGAAAGAAGAATAGAGTATTTCTTTACAATATTGAAAAGCCGGTTTGTAGAATGCAGATCGGCTTTTATATTTCCGGGCGTAGCGAATTCCAATTTGAGAATTGCCGCGACTATCTCGAGAACAGATTTTAAAATAATGTTTGTTCTTGGTGAGGTCTTGTTAATATTGACTTTTTTTGTGTTTTTTTAATTCCTGTGGAAAACAAAAAAGCAC
>WOYI010438993.1_pt1 | contig 17891 bp, 20 predicted proteins | sample 6423411 | NCBI WGS metagenome assembly WOYI01 (sample SAMN13441803, study PRJNA592873) | oil field metagenome | biome: oil field; feature: oil-well bore; material: oil-contaminated soil; isolation source: oil-contaminated soil from oil-well borehole | place: Germany: Wietze | collected 2016-10-18 ...
CAGATCAGACCGCTAAACGACCGACCGGCCACAGGCTCCATGTCGGGAGTCCTGGCGTCGGGCCGGCGGGACTTTCCCTGGCGTTGGAACTGGCGCGCCGCGGCGTCACCGTCTAAGATGACGTCCACCTCAGCGCGGACCGCAAGGCCAACATGCTCAACGCGTGCAGTATGGAGATTTGCCGGGCACTGGGGCGTGGAACACTCGCTACGTCGCGTGGACTCTCGCTACGTATGCCGCACGCGATCAAGTTCCTCACCGAACTCAACGGCGCCACGCTGGCGAGCGTTGACTTCCTCCTCCCAGGAGCAAGCCCCGCAGGAGCATCGCGCGCTTCCTTTCTGCCCAACGAGAGCCGCGACTACGCCAGCAGCCCGATCGTGAGCGCAGAACCTGGAACGACACCACCACCACCACTACAGCACCACGATCACTACGCCGAATCGACGGTGCCCGGTGTCCGCGCACCACGCGTGCCGCTCGGCGCTGGGAGGTGTCTGTTCGACCCTGTTCGGCAATCAGTCCACCCTGCTCTGCACCCAGCGCACCCTGACGACCACCCAGCGCGCCCTGACGACGGAGCCCTACACCGAACGGGCCCACAGCCGTGGTGTGCCGATGAAAGTCGTCGTTGCTGACGATGGGGCGATCCAAGCGACGTACTGCCAGCCTCTGACCCTGATCCGGCCCGACGGTCACACAGCCCGGCGCGGCAACGCCGTCGACCCCAACGACTTCGCAAGCCACCTCGATCGGCGCCCGCGCTATAGAGACCTCCGAAACAGCCTGTGCAGCGTGTCAGTTTCGGCGATCGGTCGTGGGATCAGCACGGACACCGCGATCACACCGGCAGCGGTAGCTCTGTTATACGGGGAGTTCGCCCGGTCCGCACGACCGGCGGTCCACTGAGCGGACGCTGCGGCAGGGATGCGATACCGTCACACGCGTGCTGCCCGCCAGCGTTCACCAGTGGCAAGAGGGAGGTCGGCTGCTGTCGACGGGCTCGGGGTCGGTGTTCGTCCGCTCCTCGCCCGGCCGCGGGCCGACGCTGCTGCTGCTGCACGGCTTTCCGTCCAGTTCCTACGATTTCCGCGGCGTGGTCGACCGGCTGGGCGATCGGGCCTGGCTGACGCTGGACTTCCTGGGTTTCGGGCTGTCCGACAAGCCGCGCCCACACCGCTACAGCCTGCTCGAGCAGGCCGACATCGTGCAGAGCGTCGTCGCCGACACCGGTGTGGGGCCGGTGGTCCTGCTCGCCCACGACATGGGCACGTCGGTAGCCACCGAGCTGCTGGCCCGTGATCTGTCCGGCTCGCTGCCGTTCGACCTGCAGCGCGCCGTGCTCACCAACGGCAGTGTGATCATCGAGCGGGCCAGCCTGCGGCCGAGCCAGAAGATCCTGCGCGGGCCGCTGGGACCGATCCTGGCGCGGCTCACCAGCGAACGTGGTTTCGTGCACGGGTTCGCCAAACTGTTCAGCGCCGCCCATCCGCTCTCACCCGAGGAGGCCGAGGCGCAGTGGGCGCTGCTGGCGCGCGAGGACGGCCATCGGATCCTGCACCTACTGTGTGCCTATCTCAACGAGCGGGTGCAATTCGCCGGGCGCTGGCACGGCGCGGTGCGGGACTGGGGCAAGCCGCTGGGTTTCCTCTGGGCGCTCGCCGATCCGGTGGCCACCACCAAGGTGCTGGCTGGCCTGCGCGAACTGCGGCCGGCCGCCGAGGTGATCAAACTGCCCGGAATCAGCCACTACCCGCAGCTCGAAATTCCTGACGAATTCACCGCGGCCGCGGTGAAGCTGCTGCAACTGTCCTAGCGATCAAGGATCGCTAGCGCTAGGCCCTGGCCAATTCGCAGCTGCTAACTAAGCATTCTCGCTCAGAAGGCCGCAAAACCCGAAGGCCAGCAGGGCGGCCAACTCTTCCTGCAGGTGGCCAACACGTGCAACGACTACTGAACCGTGGGCATGGGGTGTTGCCCCGGCTCGCCTTGACCTGGCCGTCGGCGAGACCGGCGTTGTTACCGAAAGATCGGGGGAAATCCAGTGGTTGACGAACGAGCCGTTGTCCTTGTTGCCCCCTATCAGGATTCCGCTGCCGCCCAACGCGATTTCGACGGTCTGCGCGCCGCCGCCGAAGCCAACACCGTGCCCCTGCGCGGTGCTGTGCTGGTCGCCAAGGATGCCGACGGCACCGTGACTGTCGCCGACGCCGGCTGGGGCGCTGCGGCCGGCGACATGATCGCGCAGGCGGTCCCCGCTGGTACCGGCGTTGTCGTGGCGGTGGTCCCAGAGTCGGGCACTCTCGAGTTGGAACGCACACTGCGGGGATTCCTCGCCAAGTCTGTCGTCGGACTGGCGTCGGTCACGCCCGAAGGGCTCCAGGCCGCACTGTTCGAGGCGGCCCGCGAGTTCATCCCCGACCGCACCCGACTCCCCTTGCCCGACGTGTCGTTCAGTGGCGTGGCGGGTCGCACCCTGTCCGAGTCGATCGGCGACTGGCCGATCGCGGCGGGAGTATAAGGCCCTCGACGGCGCGCCGAATGTCTTGATCGTGTTGATCGACGACGCCGGTTTCACGGGACCGGACACGTTCGGTGGTGCCATCAACATCCCCACGCTGACACGGCTGGCGGAGAACGGCCTGAGCTACAACCGGTTTCACGTGACCGCTGTCTGCTCGCCGACGCCGAGTGGAACGACACCACCGCGTCCATCGCCGATGCTTCTCAACATGCTCAGGGCACTATCACGCCGACACGCCGACAGTGTGAGACGCTCGCTGGACTGCAACGAACTCGTCGAGTTGGTGACGGCCTATCTCGAGGGCGCTCTGGACCCTCAGACCGGGGCCCGCGTGGACGCACACCTGATGAAGTGCGACGGCTGCGAGAACTACCTGCAGCAGTTCCGGGAGACCGTGCGCACGGTCGGCAGGATCCGCGATGACGAGCTCGACCCGGAGTTCCGCAATCGCCTGCTGGAGGCGTTCACGGACTTCCGATGAGCATGAACAAAGCGGAATACGTCGGCCATGCCGCACGTTGCACCGTTTCGTGAATGAACGCGTGCGCGACCTGTTCAGTCCGCTGACGGTGAAGTCCCTCACCATCCCGAACCGCTTCGCGATGGCGCCGATGACGCGCAGGGCCTCGCCGGGTGGCGTGCCGGGGCCCGACGTCGCCGCCTACTATGCGCGGCGCGCGGCTGGCGGTGTCGGGTTGATCATCACGGAGGGCATTCGGCTTTCGCACCCCGCGGCGGGCTGGCCGCAGGAGATTCCCACGCTCGCCGGTGACGCCGTGCTCGCCGGGTGGCGTGCAGTCACCGACGCCGTGCATGCCGACGGTGCGGCGATCGCCGCGCAGCTGTGGCACCAGGGCGCCGAACGCGACGACCGCGACGGGGTCGTCCCGGTCAGCCCGTCGGGGGTCGACAGCGCCGGCGACGCGAAGGGACGCGCGCTGGGCACCGACGAACTCGCAGAGGTCGCCGATCTCTACGCACAAGCGGCGCGCCATGCGAAAGCGGTCGGTTTCGACGCCGTCGAACTGCATGGTGCACACGGCTATCTCCTCGACGAATTTCTGTGGGAGAAAACGAATCGCCGCACCGACACCTACGGCGGCTCACTTGCCGGGCGGACCCGCTTCCCCGCCGAGGTGGTCGCCGCGGTGCGCGAAACGGTGGGCCCCGACTTCCCGATCATCTTCCGGTTCTCGCAGTGGAAGCAGACCGACTACACGGCGTCCGTCGCGAACGACCCGGCGGAACTGCACGAACTCCTCGCGCCGCTGACGGCCGCCGGGGTCGACGTGTTCCACCCGTCGACCCGTAGGCACTACAAGCCGGCCTTTCCCGACGTCGACCCCGAACTGAGCCTGCCCGGCTGGACGAGGAAGGTGACGGGTGCCCCCGTGATCGCCGTCGGCTCCGTCGGGCTGGAGACGGAGTTCAGCCCCGGCCGCCCGGGCGGCCCCATCCCGCCGGCACCGGTCGACCGGCTGCTCGGCCAGTTCACGGCGGGGGAGTTCGACGTGGTCGCGATCGGCCGCGCGCTGCTGGCGGACCCCGCCTGGGTCAACCGGCTGCGCGAAGGGTCACTGGACGCGTTCAATGGCTATGACGCCCAAACGGCGTTGGCCCAGTTGAGCTGACCACATAGCGGGAAACAAGCAGGCAAACGGAGCTTGGCGAGCATGTCCTCGAAGGCGGGCTCGGTCTTCTGGTCGTACCAGGGCTGGCAGGCGTGGCGACTGGTGAGGTCGTCGGGGTGGTAGCCGCGGGTCGTGTACCAGACGATGACGAGGGTTTGCACGAGGAACCCGGCACGGTGGGTTCCACGGCCCGCGGCCCGCGGTTGCGGGCTTGGCGGGTCGTCCGCGGCGGCCGGTGCGTGGTGGCGCGAGCCGGTGCAGGACGGCGTTGGCCGGTAGCCCGGTGGCGATCGTGGTGCCGGGTGACAGCAGCGGCCGACGGTGGTAGGCGGCGTCGCCGATGGCGTGGATGTTCTTGTGCGGGAACGCTTCGGCGAGCACTTCGAGCATGGCGCCGTCGAGTTCGGTCGGGGAGGCGGTGTCCTTGCCGCCCCAGAGCCGAAACAGGATCGGCAGGCACACCGGGTGGCTGCAGAACGGCAACCGCACAACGATCCCGACGATCACCCACCGGTTGCCGCGACCCAGCTTGGCCGGGCCCTGCGCGGTGTCGTCGTGGGTCCAGAACGCGTTGTGCACCCGCTTTTCCCAGCGGCGGAACAGGGTGTCGTCCACCGCGACCTCGATCGGCGCGTCCGTATCGAGCAGCCGGTCGACGATCAGCCGCGCCCCCGGGAGCCCGAGCCGGTCGGTGTCCCAGGCGTAGTGGGAGAAGAACCGGCACGCCGAGTGGAACGACACCACCGCGGCCATCGCCGATGCTTCTCACATGCTCAGGGCACTATCACGCCGACACGCCGACAACCCCACCAGAAATACAGACACCAGCTGTCACAGCCGAGCAGCGCGAACGGTCAATTAAAACGCCAAAACTGCGAAAGTCGAGAGCGAAGTATCGGTTTGGCTGAAGTATCGGTTTGGCTGGAGTACCAAAGATGACCGTCACGACGTCGACTGACCGGTCGTCATGCCGGATGAAGCCCACTCCGAACTCGGTATAACCGCAATCGTTGATGGCGGATCCCGCACCACCCCCGTAGGCGCTCACGATCGCATTGTCTTGGGGATCACCGGTGCCGAGGTAGGCCGCCCACCCACCGTCGTAGTTGCGGGGTTGGCCATCCTGTGGATTCTCGGATCTCGCGTATTTCTGCGCGGCGTCTTCGAGGATGGGGTTGTAGGTCAATCGCGGACACGGGGTCTTCGAGCGGTATGTCGTTACGCCGACGACAATCGGGGCGAGCGGATCGTCGGCGTTGGCGATCGGCGTCGCCAATGTCCCGGAAAGCGCCAATGTCACGGAAAGCAACGACGCGCCAACGAAGGCGATCGCGACGGCGATCGATACAGATGTTCGTGCGGTTATCGCGACGTTCCAACCATGCAGCTCTCGATGATTCCTCCCGGACTGACATCGCCACGCTGATGAGCTCCTGGCTCCAGAGCGTGACGTTAAGGGTTGCAGCGCCAACGAGTAACTAGGTATTTCCCTAGTACCGGCCATATACGTGCGCGGCGATAAGCTGCTGTCGATACCCGAACCGTGACAGGGGACGCCACCATGAAAACCAAGCTCACGAAGATGCACATTGGACTGGCCGCTGCGACCGCGATCGCCGCAGGAACAATACTGGCGCTGCCATCTGCCAATGCCAGGGCGAACTGCACGGTGCCGGGCACACTCCTGAATCTCCACCACTCCAGCGGGTACGACGTGGCCATCGATGCGAGCGGTTCGTCGCTGGGGCCGCACGTAGCCATCCGCACCCCGGACGTCACTTCGGATGGGAACATCACGAGCGGCGGTATCACCGGCCGCACAATTGATTTCACGATCGGGTGGTCCGGCACGCTGGCTTACGATCACTTCACGGGGACGGTGGGCGCCGACGGCATCGCGCACGGCACGTCGACCGGAACGACGACTCCAGTCCACCTGAACGAGGGGCCGTGGGAATCCGTCGACCCGCTCACCTGTAGTTAGATGCGTGCTCCGATGGCGGGTACGGGCGAACGGATCTGGCCGCCTTAGAGTTTGACGTCCTGCTCGTCGTGGCCGAGCTCGACGTCCGTGCCGTTGAACGTGCCGTGGCACGACGTCACGACGTGATAAGTGACGAACGGCAGGGGCGCGGGGACTTGGAAACTCGCTGAGCCGTTCGCACCGATGTCGAAGGCTCTGTTGCCCAACCCACCGCCGGGACCGTTTGCCGTGTAGGTGCACTTGCCCGCGATGTTCGAGGAGTTCGTGCCCTTGACGGTCCACGTCAACCCCCTGACGAAGGACACGCGGACCTTGTCCGTTGGCGGGGCACGGGCGCACAGGTCCCGAAGGCCGGAACAGTCGGGGTGGGCGAGCCTGCTGGGCACTACTGGACGGCGGGAGTGGGCGTAAGAGTGGGATCGGGATGGGCCGTCGCCGCTGCAGGCACACCGACACAATGCTCACCGCGTCGTATTCAAGGCTGTCGTCGCGGTGGAACCCCACGCCGAACTCGGTGTAATCGCAGTTGCTGATCAAGGGACCTGCACCCTTCTTGTAGGCATCATTGATCGCAGCGGCTTGGGGATCACCCCAACCCATGATCAACTTCGCCGTACCGTTGTACCCGCTGAGGTCGCCACCGCGTGGGTCGCCCGGTCGCACCGCTGTCTGGGCGGCATCCTCGAGTACCTGGCTGTAGGTGAATGCCGGGCAGGCCGTGCTGGACCGGTCGCCGTTGACTGTGGACCTAATCGGGCCGAGCGGCTCGTCGGCGTGTGCGATTGGCATTGCCGATGTGCCGGACACCAACGATGCGCCAACGAAGGCGATCCCGATGGCGATCGGTACAGGTGTTCGTATGGTCATTGAATTTTCCTCGGTTATCTACGATCACGTAGTCCCCAGGGCCCGCCCGTCGCGCAATTCCCCGAGGTTCGGTCGCGCGCTGACGAGCGCTATGCCTCTCGCGCGTGACGTTATTAGTTAGTTGCGGTGTCAACGAGGAACTAGGCGTTTCCCTAGGGAAACTCAACAGTCTTCGGGCTGATGATTAGCGTGGCCGCGACCTCGCCGCTCGTCATGCCCGATGCCGTCAGGCGTGCGACGTTCTGCTCGGACGGAGTGAGCTCGTGCCGGCGAGTGTCGATGATGATGATGATGGCGGCACGGTCCATTGCAGCGCGGGCGCGGGCGGCCCAGAGCGGCGTGCCGAGACGCTCGAATACCCTCCGCGCCTCCCGTGAGCGAAGCCGTGGCAGCCTGCTCTTGGCGTTGCCGGCGCTGAATTCGGCCCAGCAGCAGTTGTGTGCGGGCGCGTTCGAAGGGCATCGGGATCCGATCGTGTTCGACCATGGCCTGTTGGGCGGCACGGTATGCCCCGTCGATGTCACCGCACGCGCTTCCTGAGGTGCAATCTGCATGCCTACGCAGGTTCGACAACAACCCGACCGCTCACGTAGGGTACCTGCATATGAAGGCAGATAAGGGAGCATGCCGTCGGCGATTGCCCGACGACCAGGTTGGCCTGGTCGTCGAGGTGTTCCGCATGCTCGCCGACGCCACCCGCGTCCAAGTGTTGTGGGCGTTGGTGGATCGCGAGATGTCGGTCAACGAGTTGGCCGAGCATGTCGGCAAACCGGCCCCCTCGGTGTCGCAGCACCTGGCCAAGCTGCGGATGGCGCGGCTGGTCCGCACTCGCCGCGAGGGCACCACCATCTTCTACAGCGTGGAGAACGACCACGTCGCGGAGCTGGTCACCGACGCCGTCTTCAACGCCGAGCATTCCGGACCTGGCGTCCCCGGTCACCACGCCAGCAGCGGCGAGTTGCGAGCACTGCATCCCGCCGCCGCATCGAATGACGCACTGCCACAGCAGGAGAGCTGACATGGCCCACGAACCAAACACCACCGACCGCACCGCACACCACCACGAACACGGTCATGAGCACATCCACGACGGTTGGGGCGGCAAGGTCGGCGCGGCTGTCCGGGAGGTGTTCGCTCCGCACAGCCACGATGCCTCCGACAGCATCGACGACGCCCTAGAATCTAGCGCCGCCGGCATCCGCGCCGTGAAGATCAGCCTTCTCGCCCTCGGCGCGACCGCCATCGCCCAAGTCGTTATCGTGGCGATCTCCGGATCCGTGGCATTGCTGGCCGACACCATCCACAACTTCTCCGACGCGCTGACCGCCATTCCGTTGTGGATCGCGTTCGCGCTCGGTACCAAGGCCGCCACCCGGCGCTACACCTACGGCTTCGGACGCGCCGAAGACCTCGCGGGACTGTTCGTCGTCGCGATGATCGCCCTGTCGGCCGTCATCGCCGGGATCGAGTCGGTCCGACGCCTGATCAACCCCGTGCCGATCGAGCACGTCGGCTGGGTCGCGGCCGCCGGCCTCATCGGGTTCGTCGGCAACGAACTCGTTGCGATGTACCGCATCCGTGTCGGCCGGCGCATCGGCTCGGCCGCCTTGGTCGCCGACGGCCTGCACGCCCGCACCGACGGATTCACGTCCCTGGCAGTCCTGTTCGGCGCTGGAGGTGCGGCGCTGGGCTTCCCATTAGCCGACCCCATCATCGGCTTGGTCATCACCGTCGCGATCCTCGCGGTCTTGCGCACCGCCGTGCGCGGCATCTTCCGTCGCCTCATGGACGCAGTGGATCCGACGTTCATCGACTCCGCTGAGGCCGCACTCGCCGCAGAACCCGGTGTGACCGCTGTGCGGAGCGTGAAAATGCGGTGGATTGGCCACACGCTGCACGCCGACGCCGAACTGGACATCGATCCCACCATCAGCCTGGCCGAAGCCCACCGCATCGCCCACGACGCCGAACACACCCTCACTCACGCCGTATCGAAGTTGTCCAGCGCTCTTGTGCACGCCTATCCCTCGGACGGAAACACTCCGCCACGATGATTGGCCATCAGCCACATCCCCCTGGCAAGCGGCAGTGGGTTCTGCCCTTGAAATATCCCGGGCGTTCCTGAAGTGTGGTGGCATGCAACGCAGCGTGCTCATCGGCACCCTTGCCGCTCTGCGGTTCACCACCGGCATCGCCGCATGGATGGTTCCGAACACGACGGCCAGGCTGATCGGACTCAGTTCCGCCCGCGACCAACCCTTCACAACTCAACTATTCGGCTCGCGTGAACTGACGTTGGCAGTCGCGATCACCGACGCCGCGTCACCGCGGCTGCAGAAGCGCGCGCTGCAGCTTGGACTGCTCACCGACGTCCTGGACGTCGCCGCTGCCGTGCGCGGGGTCCGGGCCCGCACCCTGTCGGCCACCGGCGCCATCGTCGCCGGAGGCGGCGCGGCGCTGTTCGCCGGCATGGGAGTTGTGGCACTCAATGCTCAGGAACAGTCGGCGGTGCGTTCGCCGTAACGCACGTCGTAGGAAACGAAGCGGATCGTGGGGGCAGTAGGGTCGGAGATCGGATCGGCAGAGACGCTGTATCGCCGGTAGCCCTCAGGACGTTTCGACTCCAATTCCGCTTGGATCCTGTGCGCGCGGTGGCGGCAGCTCCGAGAAAGGCTCTTGCCACCGACGTGGTGCTTGCACCCGGCACTGGGTCGACAGTTCTGGCACAGTGAGCGCGGGAGGTTGGCATGGGATGCCGAACGTGACGAACGACGGTGTCTTTCCGGGTGGACCGCTCCGATGGATCCTCCTGCCGTTCCAGCTCACGGGATACGGTTGGTGGCTTCGCGTCATCAACCTTCGTTCCCGACAACCCGTCGTTGGCACCTGCGACGTCGATGTTTCGCTGGCAAGTCACGGGGTGCGGGTTCGCACGGTGTGGAAAACGATCGAAACGATCGGGCGCGGCGTCGAACGGCCTCGGCGCGTGATCCTCTGGTTGGCCGACGAAACCGCGGTCAAGAGACCGCCCCGCACGTTGCGGCGCCTGGTGCGGCGTGGCCTGGAAATCAAACACTGCGGGGACTTCGGCCCGCACAACAAATACTTCCCCTACGTCATGGCGAGGGAACCGACGCGCACGCTGGTCACCGCCGATGACGACGTCTATTACCCGCGGAATTGGCTGTCAAGGCTTGTGGCCGCGCATCGCGACGGCGAGGTCACCGCCTACCGTGCGCGGATTCGCTCCAACGAACCCTACTTGAAGTGGCCTATGTGCACGACCAGCGAACCCTCCGATCGAGTGTTCGCAACCGGTGTCTCCGGTGTCGCTTATCCACCGGAACTGTTGTCGGTGCTGCGGCGTCGTGGTGACGTCTTTGTCGCGGTGTGTCCGCATGCGGATGATGTCTGGCTGCACTTCGCGGCGGTAGCCAGCGGAATCCCCGTTCGCCAGGTATCGAACGTGGCCGCGAACTGGTGGCCGCAACTGGGAGTGGCCGGCATCGGGCTGTGGGCCGAGAACGTCATGAACCATGCCAACGACGTGGTCATCGAGCCCACCCGCCGCGCATGGTTGGACGTGAAGCGAATGTGAGGGGCGTTGATTAGTCGCACGTGCCGTAACTGAAGTCGGGGTGCATCTCTAGCTTCACTTTTCGCAGTCGAGGGAGCTGGTCGATGATGCGCGCTACGGCGCACCCCTGATCACGCGCTGTGCGGACACGTCCGGCAGGTAACGTTCGGCGACCTCGAAATCGGCGTCGTCATGCACAACGATGAGACCTCGGTCGGCGGCCGTAGCGCAGACGAGCAGGTTGACCACGGACAGTGCGCGTAGCGCACCAGCGCCCGCGAGCCGGTACTGGGCCGAGTCGATCCATCGCCATACCGACTTCGGTACGGGAACATCTGGGTAGAGGTCGCGGAAGGCCTGATTCATCTCGTCGAATTCGCTGGAGTTGCGAGCCGACCGGCGAAACTCGGCGCGTTGCGGTTCGCACGATCCGATCGCCCCGCTCAACAGCGGCGCGGTCCAATCCTCGGTCAGCTCCGGCTGGCATTGGATCCGCCAGATCGCCGACGAATCGGCGAGGAAGTGGATCAACTGCCAACGGCCTTCTCATCGGCGCGTACCGCACGCCAGCCCTCGTAGTCCCAGGCCTTGGCATCTCTGCGGGACCGGGCGAGTGCCTCGATGCGCCGGAAACGCTCCACGTAGTCACGCAGGGCGAGGTTCACCGCTTCCTTCTTGGTGCGCACTCCCGCGATCCGCATGACTTCGTCGAGCGCTTCGTCGTCGAGGTCGATCTGCGTTACCGACATGAGGCACCCTCCGATGTGGGTCATATACAAGAACTAGATACATGACCAACATTACGCTTGGATCGTGGCCAATCGCCGCCCATTGGCCGCGCTGTCTCGCATTGATACAAGTCAGGCGGGGTCTTCGCTGGAAGAGTCTTTCTCGACAGCAGAGGCCACGGTGAGAGGAATAGTCCGCTATGACCACCACAAACGCCACCGGCGAACTCGATGTGCTGATCGTCGGCGCCGGCTTCGCCGGCTTGTACCAACTGGACAAACTGCGAAAGCTCGGCCTAAAGGTACGTGCCATCGAATCCGCGCCGGGCCTCGGCGGTGTCTGGTACTGGAACTGCTATCCGGGCGCTCGCGTCGACACCTGGGGTCCGATGTACCAGTACTCAGACGAAAAACTCTGGAAGGACTGGAACTTCACCGAGCTCTACCCCGGTTGGGCGGAGGTTCGGAAATACTTCGACTACGTCGACGCCAAACTGGATCTGTCGAAGGATATTTCGTTCAACACAGCGGTGACTGCTGCGAGATTCGATGAGAACACCCGACGTTGGACGGTGACCACCAAACACAACGAGACCGGTGAGGAGCATCAGACGAGCGCTCACACCGTGTTGCTGTGCACGGGCTTCGGCTCCAAGCCGTACACGCCCGAGATCCCAGGGCTGGACACCTTCAAGGGCGTCATGTATCACACGGCACGGTGGCCGCAGAACGGGTATGACCTGACCGGCAAGCGCATCGGCGTCATCGGTACCGGAGCGTCGGGTGTCCAGGTGATTCAGGAGGCCGCGCCCATAGCCGAGCATCTGACGGTGTTCCAGCGCACGCCGATGTTGGCGCTGCCCATGCGGCAAAGGCCGCTCAGCGCTGAGGAGAACGCCAAGGACAAAGAGACTTACGCCGAGCGCATGGCCAGCCGAAACAACAGCTTTGCCGGGTTCGACTTCGACTTCCTCGATCGCGGAGCGCTGGATGACTCCGATGAGGAACGCCAAAGGGTGTACGAAAAGATGTGGGAGACCGGCGGGTTCATTTCGTGGCTGGGAACCTACAACGACATCTTCCTCAACGAGAAAAGCAACCGCACGTTCTATGACTTCTGGCGTGACAAGACCCGTCAGCGAATCAACAACGAGGAACTGTGGGAGACTCTGGCCCCGACTGAGCCGCCTCATCCGTTCGGCGTGAAGCGTCCATCGTTGGAGCAACGGTACTACGAGGTTTACGACCGGGACAACGTCGATCTGATTGATATCTCGGCCAACCCGATCGACCATGTGAGCCCCAAGGGCGTGGTGACGGCAGACGGTGTCGAGCATGAACTCGATGTCCTGATTCTGGCAACTGGCTTCGACGCGGTTACCGGCGGACTCACCGCCATCGATATTCGCGGTGTCGATGGTCAGTCGTTCGGCGAGTCGTACAAGAACGGTGCGCACACTGCGCTGGGCGTAGCCACATCGGGCTTCCCGAACATGTTGTTCGTGTACGGCCCGCAGAGTCCGAGTGGCTTCTGCAACGGCCCGACATGTGCGGAGGCCCAGGGTGATTGGGTGGTCAACTTCATTGCCGACATGAAGCGCGAGAACGTGACGCGGTTCGAAGCGAGGCCCGAAGCCGAGAAGCGGTGGCGGGACGAGATCGATCTGATCTTGGCTCAGACGCTGTTCGGATACGCAGCGTCCTGGTACATGGGCGTGAATGTTCCGGGCAAGCCGGTCCAGATGCTGATGTACCCGGGCGGACTGCCTGCGTACCTCAACGCGGTCAACGAATCACGAGCGAACGAGTACCCGGAATTCACGCGCACCTGACACAGGAGTTGTCGGTCAAAGCCGCTATCGCAGACCCATTGGCGGGCTTCACTTTGAAAGGGGGACACCATCGAAGGCCTCATGATGGACACACCCCTCCAACTAAAGGCACTGCTGTGGCGGGCTGAGCATCTCTACTCCCACAAGGAAATCATCACCCGCACCGACGACGGGTTGCGCAGCTACACGTTTGCCGAGTTCGGTCGGCAGGTTCGTCGTCTGGCTAATGCACTCGCGCAACTGGGCATTGGTCCGGGTGATCGCGTAGGCACGTTGGCGTGGAACAATGACCGGCACCTGGAGGCGTACTTCGCGGTTCCCTGCATGGGAGCGGTTCTCCACACGATAAACCTCCGTTTGTCTGTCGAACAGGTTGGTTTTGTGATCGACCATGCCGACGACCGGGTTCTCCTTGTCGCTGCGGATCAACTGCCGACCCTCTCGAAGCTGTCTGAGCGGTTGACGCGAGTGAAGGCGGTGGTGCTGTTGTCAGGCATTGTCCCCGAAGACAATCCGCTCCCCGTCGCACTGCTCGCCTACGAAGACATCGTCGCCGGCGCTTCAGACGAGTACGACTTTCCCGACTCAGACGAGAACACTGCAGCCGGCCTCTGCTACACCTCGGGCACTACTGGTGACCCAAAAGGGGTGGTCTACAGTCACCGCAGCACGGTGCTGCATGCGCTCATGTTGTGCGTGCACGGATCGATCGGCGTCGATGAGCGTGAACGCTATGTTTTGGTGACGCCGATGTCGCATGTGAATTCCTGGGGAATGCCCTACGCGTGTCTGCTGCAGGGGGCCACGATCGTGCTCCCGGGCGATCATCCGCTTGGTGCGGATTACCTTGAGGTTATTGCTCATTCGCGAGCCAGTATTTTCGTCGCGGCGGTCACTGTCGGCATGATGGTGCGCCAAGTCCTGGAGGAAGCCCCACCCGGCACCTACGACATCTCGTCGCTACATACCATGTGGCTCGGCGGCCAGGCGCCGCCAGTGGACGAAATGCGCTGGTGGAACGACAATCACGGAGTTGAGGTCCGGCAAGGGTGGGGTATGACAGAAGCCTCCCCGCTGCTGACGTTCTGCGGACTGACGACTGAGCACGATCGCTTCTCCGAGGACCAGAAGTACGAGGTCCTCAGTCGTCAGGGCCAGCCGCTCCCGCTCGTCGAACTGAAGGTAGTCGATGACAACGGAGACCAGCAGCCCTGGGACGGCGACACGGTAGGCGAGATTCTTGTGCGCTCGCCCTGGGTTGCGCGGTCATACTTCGATGATCCGCGTTCAGCCGACAGCTTCACCGCAGATGGCTGGTTCCGCACCGGTGACATAGGTCGTATCACGCCGGACGGCTACGTGGTCGTCGTCGACCGCGCCAAGGATCTGATCAAGAGTGGCGGCGAGTGGATCTCGTCGGTGGCGCTCGAAAACGCGCTCATCGGGCATCCTCAAGTGCGCGAAGCGGCGGTCGTCGCCGCACCGGATCACATGTGGATCGAACGTCCCGTTGCGTTCATCGTGGCGCGCCGTGAGGTGGACGCCGCGGATCTCGCCGCGTACCTCCGCGAGAGATTCCCTTCGTTCTGGGTGCCCGACCGTTTCGAGTTCATCGCCGAGGTGCCGAAGACCGGCGTCGGGAAGTTCAACAAGAAGTTGCTCCGCAGTGACTACCTCTAGTCCATGAGCTCGAGAACGACCAGTCCGATAACCAAAGGCAAGAAGCAGGAGGCACCACGATGAAGAGCCATGGATTCGCCGAGTTCAGTTCTGGCCATGTCTTTTTGAAGGCACCACGCTGGCATGACAGTAAGCTGTGGCCCAGCGACTTCTTCCGTAGACACGTGATTACCGTGGCACCCGATGGTGCAGTCGAGACGGTCGTGGATGTGCCGAACTCCCCTTCCGGACTCGGTTTCCTCTCGGACGGCTTGGTTCTGATCGTGTCCCGGTACGACCACAAGCTGCTGCGTCTGACCCCTGACGCCAACTAGATTCATCCCGCTAGACGGCCTATTCCAGCAGAGAGAGAGTCCTATGTTTTCGGGGCGCATTGCTCGTTTCGACGCACCCAACCAGCCCTTCACCATCGTTGATGTCACTCTTCGCGAGATTGGCCCCGGTGAGGTCCTGATCAAGGTGACTCGCAGCAACATTTGCGGGTCTGACCTGCACGCCTGGCACGGGACGTTCGTCACCGGCGGACTGGGTGGACAGCTTCCAACCGTCCTCGGGCATGAGATGGTCGGGCAGATCGCGGCCCTCGGTAACGGTGTGAACATCGACTCCAACGGAGCTCCGATCGCCGAGGGCACGCGAGTAGTGTTCCCGTACTTCTTCTCCTGCCACGTATGCCGAAACTGCTTGCGCGGCCGTAGAACCGCGTGTGAGAACCTGCGGATGGCGATGCTCGGCCGCGCCGACGAGCCCCCCTATTTCGTCGGCGGGTATGGCGACTACTTCCTGTTGCCCGCTGGCGCCGTTATCTACCGGGTCCCCGACAGCGTGCCGGATGAGTTGGCGGCCGGTGCGAACTGCGCGCTGTCGCAAGTGATGTTCGGGCTGGAGCGGGCGGAGCAGACCTTCGGTGAGGACGTGGTGGTGCAGGGATCCGGAGCGCTCGGTCTGTACGCGGTGGCCGTGGCCAAGGCCCGAGGCGCCCGCCGAGTCATCGCTCTCGACGGGGTCGCTGATCGACTCGAACTGGCCACAGCGTTCGGAGCTGACGAGACCATCGACATCACGAAGGTCACCGAGGTGAAGGACCGCCTAAAGCTGGTGCGTGAATTCACCGATGGGCGCGGCGCGGACGTCGTCGTCGAGGTAGTCGGCCACCCGTCGGCGATCGATGAGGGACTGAAGATGGTGGGGTTGTATGGCCGTTACGTGGAGATCGGCAACATCAACCTCGGCAAGACCTTCGAATTCGATCCGTCCCGATTTGTCTTCTCGAACAAGACGATGATCGGTGTCTCACTCTATGAGCCGCAAGTGCTGTCGCGCGCGTTGACCTTTCTCGAGCTCTACCAGGACAAGTTGCCGATGGAGCGGTTGGCGGCTGCGAGCTATCCACTCGAATCCATCAACGACGCCTTCGCGGCGGCAGAGGACAAACGCGACGTGCGCGCGAGCATCGTTCTGTGACAGCGGACGGTCTTTCGCCGGTCACGTCAGGTCAGTTCGTGGCCGTTCGCGATGCCAAGGCTGCGCATTTTTCGATACAGGGTGGCGCGCCCGATTCCGAGGATTCGTGCGACTTCACTGCGATTGTTGCCGACGCTGGCCAGAGTGTCGATGATGATGTCCCGCTCGGATTGCTCGATCGGGGAGAGTTGGCGGCGGTGGGCTTGTTTCAACAGCCACGGGGGCAGGCTCGATACTTCGATCTGACCTTGTACGGCACGTTGTAGCGCTGCGGCGAGCACATCACGGAGTTGTGCGATGTTGCCCGGCCACGAGTACCGCAGCAGTGCTTGCTGGGCTGGGAGCGCACAGGTGATGACACGATCGGGTGACAATTCCGCGAGCAGACTGGGAATCAAATCGGCCACGTCTCCCACGCGCTGAGCCAGCGGCGGCAGCCACAATTGATGCGGAAACGCCGCTAGCCCCCGAAGGACGGCATCACTGGGATCGTCCGAACACGTCACGATCAACCGGAAGGGTCCGACGGCGTTCCTGGCCAACCTCTCCAGTTCCGTTCGAGATGCCGCCGGCAACTGATCGATACGACGCACGATAACGGTGTCACCGGCCGCCAGCGCGTCACGACAGCGATCGACAAGGCGAGTCCTGGTGTGGGAACTTTCACCGTGAGAATCGAAGATGTGTAGTCCCGCAACGGAATTAGCCTGCACGTGCAACTGCTGAGCCACGCTCATCTTTCCGATGCCTTCCGCGCCGGTGATCGCGATCGGCTCATCGATCTCGGCCAGTTCAGCGAGCCGATCGCGCACGTGCCGCCACTGCGGGCTTCGGCCAGGCAATGCCGTGGCGCGGTCGGGGCCGCGGCGGACGGGCCGCGGCCCGCAGTTTGCAGTCCACTCGGTGATCTCGGGGACCAACTGCGCCACAATCCCGGGCTCGCCGCGACCAGAGTCGTCGACGACGGTCACCAGCATGCGGAAGGGTCCGCTTTGGAGATCGACGACCCCGGAATCTTTTTGGTGCGTTTTCACGAATGTGGTAGCAGCATCCCAGATCACAGTGTGATCAGAGTTGTTGATCTGCTCCGCGGCAGCAGGGTTCGTCAGGAACATGTTCGACCGCAGCGCTATGACTGGCCCGCGGTACTTGCGGCAAGCACTCAAATAGCATTCGAGTAATGCGGACTCAGCTGTTGAGGAGAGCTGCGCGAGACGTGTCTCGATGTGTTTGACGGCCTCGACCAGAAGTGGGGGCATCAGTGGGTTGAAGTCACTGGAGAAGCAAGTGAAATCCAGGACGCCCTCGATGCTCCCACCTAGGGGATTCCGAATCGGAACTCCTACGCAGGAGAATGGCCGCAGTGATTCGACGAAGTGCTCCCCGCCAAGTACCGCTACCGTCTGGCCCTCTTCGATGGCCGTACCCACCCCATTGGTGCCCGCGAATTCCTCGGTGAACCCGAAGCCCGGCGCGATACTTGACCGATCAAGCCGGCTGCTCAGCGACTGCGTTCCCAGCCAGCGTTGAATGATCCGAGCGCCGGGGTCCAGGACTCCCGACATGGAGCCTGTGGCCGGTCGGTCGTTTAGCGGTCTGATCTG
>WOYI011001619.1_pt1 | contig 17858 bp, 15 predicted proteins | sample 6423411 | NCBI WGS metagenome assembly WOYI01 (sample SAMN13441803, study PRJNA592873) | oil field metagenome | biome: oil field; feature: oil-well bore; material: oil-contaminated soil; isolation source: oil-contaminated soil from oil-well borehole | place: Germany: Wietze | collected 2016-10-18 ...
CCGCTGGCCCACGCACGCAACCCCGTTTCAGCGGGGATTTTGCAAGAGGCTCTGTCGGCCGAGGATATCCAGCGCATCTGCGACAGATTCGTTGCCTTCGAGGAAACCGAGCCGTCGAAGATCTTTCCGAACGCTGCTGCGCTTGCGCGAAGTGCTGGGCGACGGCTTGTTCGAGGACCACAACGACTTCGTCGACCAGCTCGAAACGGCGCTCGCGCGACTGGACATGAAGTTGAGCGCGGCCGACCGGAAGGTAATCGTCAATGCGGTGAGCTGGCGCGTAGAGGGAGCGCCGCTGGTCATCCGCAAGCACCACAAGCGCGGCAAGGTCCAGCCTGATCCGTTACGGCCTGTATGCGGTGCAGATCGACGGCAAGCCCTGCGTCGTGGAATACGAGCCAGACAGCGAACTGCGCGACCACGAACAGATTCCGTTGCTCGAAGCGGGTGGCATCGAAGACTTCATCCGCCGCGAGGTGCTGCCATACACGCCGGGCGCCAGGATCGTCGAGGCCGACACCAAGGTCGGTTATGAAATCAGCTTCACCCGGCACTTCTACAAGCCGCCGGTGCTGCGCAGCCTGGCCGAGATCAGCGCCGACATTCTGGTGCTGGAGCAGGAGACCGAGGGCCTGCTGTCAGAAATCATCAGCGACACGACGCCGTGAGCCGGGGGTTTCCGTGTCGCAGGCTGCCTTGCATACAGGGCCAAACGATCCTTATATTGCGGGCTACATTCAATAGGGGCGGGGATTCGGGCCATAGGCAAGGCGGCTCGCATGAACGTGCCCGATCCCCATTGGACGCGGGCACCCGGCGTTCCGCGCGCGCAAAGCGTCGAATCGTGGCCGGGAATCGTGGCCGGTCCTTTCGTTGAGCTACGGTCGGATCAAGGTCAGGCTGACTGACATACAAACGTTGCTCTCGCGCGTACGGCGCGGTGGGCGCGATCTGCCTGCGCCGGCAGGTGTCGTGGGCCCGCGGTACCGGGCGCACTGCATTGCCGCGGCGGGGCTCAGTGTGTGGCGCCGGCCCCGAGGCGGGGATTGGCCTGGGATTCGCGCCCGGGGGCGTTCGCCTGGTGGGCCACGGTGCGGTTGTCCACCGGCAGCAGTGCATCCAGTTTTCCGTCCAGGCGCAGCTGGGCCACGCTGGCCATGTCGCGGTCGGTGCGGGCGACCTCGGCCTCTTCGGCCGTGCTGTCGGCGTCGGGGGCGCGGGTCAGGGTGGCCAGTTGCGGGCCGACCAGCCGGGTCAGCGCGAAGTAGCTGTCGGCGCGGATGCCGGCGTTTTGCAGCAGCAGGCCGGGCAGCATCCACGAGGCCACGTCGGTGCGCTGCGGCTTGGCCGCCTTGCGCGGATCAACCAGCAGCCACGTGCCCGGTTCGCTCAGCATGGTGCCGCCGTCGACGAAGCCGGCGCTCTGGAAGGCGTTGCCGAGCGCGGGCAGGTGGTCACCGTAGAACAGCAGCAGGGTCGGGCGTTCGCGCCTGGCAAGCACGTCGGCGAGGCGCCCCAGTTCCTGGTCGGCGTGATGGATGTGGTAGAGGTAATTCTGCAGTTCCAGCTTGTCCTTGCCGGTGATGCCCGCGGGTACCGGCATGGCGTCGCGCGCGGCGGTGTCGGCCGGAATGGTGTCGTACGGACCGTGCGCCTCGATGCTGATGGCGAACAGGAACTGTGGCGGACCACTGTCCTTGAGCTGGGTGAGGATCTCGTCGGTCATGCCGCGATCGGCCATGTACTGGCCGTCGTTGGCGGTGCCGGCAGGAAAGGCCGACTGCGAGACGAAACGGTCGAACCCGATCGCCTTGAACGCGCTGCTGCGGTTCCAGAACGACGGGTCGTTGCCGTGGATCGCCACCGTCTCGTAGCCATTGGAGCGCAGTGTGCGCACCAGGCCGGGCACCACCTTCGCATTGAGCTGCAGGTAGGGGAACTGCAGGTCCGGGAAATAGCGCAGCGACAGCCCGGTCAGCACCTCGAACTCGGTGCGGATGGTGCCGCCGCCGAAGGTGGGCACGTGCAGCGCGCCGCTGCTGCCGTGCCTGGCCAGCCGATCCAGGTTGGGCGTGATCTGCGAGTCCTGGTAACCGTTGAGGATGCGCGGGTCGAAGAACGACTCGCTCTGCACCACCACGATGTCGGGCAGGCCTTCGCTGGCGGTGGCGCCGGCGACCGCCTGCCGCCGCAACGCCTCGTCGGTGCGGCCGAGCAGTTCGCGCGCCGCGGCCGTGTCGGGCTTGCGGGCACCGTGTCCGTACTGCAGGCGATAGATCATCAGCGAGCTGAGCAGGCCGGAGTGGGTGGCGGTGGAGGTGGCCGACCACGGCTCCAGCCACAGCGTGTGGCCGTTGTAGAGCCGCGTCCACGGCGTCGCGCCGCCGATCAGCGTCGCCAGCAGGGCCAGCGATGCCGTGCCGGCCAGCAGCCGCGGCGCGCGTGGGCTCTGCGGCAGCAGGCGTGGCTCGCGGCGCCACAGTGCACCCATCAGGGCGATCGCGGCGAGCATCGCCAGATAGGGCCAGGGACTGTGCGGCAGGTAGGCGCCCAGCACGTGGGCGCCACCCTTGCCGAGCTGGCCGATCATCCGGAAATCGGCGGGGATCAGCGGCGTGCCGAGGTTGGCCGTCTTCAGACCGTTGACGGCATACACCGTGCCCTCCGCCGCCAGCGCCAGCCCGAACGACAGCATCGCCCGGCGGGTGAAGGCCAGCAGGGCACCGCCCAGCAGCAAGCCGGGCAGCGCGTTGGCCAGCATGTACACCGGCTGGTCGAACAGCCGCCGCGGCGCCACGCCGACGCCACCGTCGATCAGTCCGGTGAGCAGCACGAAGGCGAGCCCCATCAGGGCGAGCATCGGCGCGCCCTGCCATGGGCGGCGCGGTGCGCTGGAGATGGTGAGCGTAGATGTCATGGCGTCCTGCGGCTGTCACAAAACGGACGCATGAGAGTAATCGTCCCGACATGAACCTTTCATGGGGGCCGCCTGTGGCCACTGCGTCGGGCCGCCTGCGGCACAATGCCGGGATGACGATGCCCGAACCGCCCGCGCTGCGCGCCCTGATCGACGACCGCTACACCCAGCTCACCGCTGCCTGCCGCGCCGCCGGCGTGGCCGTGCAGGACGACGCCGGCGTGGCCGAGCGGATCCGCCGCACCCTGCTGGCCAGCGATTTCGCCTTCGAGGTATGGCGCAGCCAGCCGCAGTTGCTCGGGCCGGCCGGGTTGGAGCGGCTGCGTTCGCCCGCCGACGCCGCCTCGCGCGGCGACGCCCTGCGTCTGCCGGAGGATGAGTCGCAGACGCTGGCCCTGCTGCGCCGGTTCCGCCGTGCCGAGGCGCTGCGGCTGGTGTTCCGCGACGTCAACGGCCTGGACGAGCTGCCTGCCACGTTGTACGACACCAGCGTGCTGTACGAGGTGCTGCTGGAACAGGCGCTGGCCTGGTGCGAACGCCAGTTCGCGGCCCGCTACGGCTGCCCGCGCGGTGCGGACGGCAGCGCGCAGCGGCTGGTGGTGGTCGGCTTCGGCAAACTCGGCGGCAGTGAGCTGAACTTTTCCTCCGACATCGACCTGGTGCTGGCCTACCCGCAGTCCGGCCAGAGCGATGGCGCGCGCAGCCTGGACAACAGCGAGTACTTCGTGCGGCTGGTGCGCCAGCTGGTGCGATTGCTGAACGCGCCGACGCTGGACGGCATCTGCGCCCGGGTGGACCTGCGCCTGCGCCCGTTCGGCACCGCCGGACGCCTCGCGCTGCCGTTCGCCGCGATGGAGCAGTACTACCAGAGCGAGGGCCGCGACTGGGAGCGCTACGCCTGGATCAAGGCGCGCCCGGTGGCCGGCGACCGGGCGGCCGGCAAGCAGCTGCAGGAACTGCTGCGGCCGTTCGTCTATCGCAAGTACCTCGACTACACCGCCTTCGCCGGCCTGCGCGAGATGAAGGCGCTGATCGACGCCGAAGTCGCCCGCAAGGATCTGGCCGACAACCTCAAGCTCGGCCCCGGCGGCATCCGCGAGATCGAGTTCATCGTGCAGCTCACCCAGTTGATCCGCGGCGGCCGCGAGCCCTCGCTGCGCGTGTGCGGCCTGCTGCCGGCGCTGACCGCCTGCGAGGCGCGCGGGCACATCCCCGCGGCCCGCGCGCGTGCACTGCGCGCGGCCTACATCTGCCTGCGCGGGGTGGAGAACCGCGTGCAGATGCTGCGCGATGCGCAGACCCACGACATTCCCGAGGATGTGCTCAGCCGCGAACGCATCGCGCGCGGCCTGGATCATCCCGACTGGTCGGTGCTGGAGGCCGAGCTGGCGCGCCATCGCGCGGTGGTCAGCGAGGAGTTCGCCGCCGTGCTGATGCCGCAGGGCGGTCGCGCGGCCAGCGTGCCGGTGGCCGACACCGCGCTGTGGCTGGCGGCCTGCGCCGGCACGCTGGAGGCGGCCGAGCTGGAAGCCATCGGCTTCGTGCCCGGCGACGCGGTGGCCGACGCGCTGCTCAAGCTGCCGCAGGCGGCCAACGTGCGCGCCATGACGCCCGGATCGCGCGAACGGCTGGACCGGGTGATGCCGCAGTTGCTGATCGCCGCCCGCCAGACGGCGGCGCCGGTGGGCTGCCTGCTGCGCCTGTGCCAGCTGGTGCAATCAGTGGCGCGCCGGTCGTCTTATCTTGCGCTGCTGGAGGAGCAGCCCGCGGCGCGCCGTCGCCTCGCGCGCTTGTTCGCCGATCGCGCCTTCCTGGCCGAGCGGGTGATCGCCCAGCCGCTGCTGCTGGACGACGTGCTCGACCCGCGCATCGACCAGCTGCCGTTCAAGCGCGCCGATATCAGCGCCGAGATCACCCGCGTGCTGGGCACGCTGGACGAGCGCGGGGCGGAGGCGGAGCTCGAACGCATCAACGAGTTCAAGGCCAGCGTGGCGTTCCGGCTGGGGCTGGCGTTCAACGATGGCCGCGCCGATGCGGTGTCGACCGCGGGGCGCCTGGCCGCACTGGCTGAGTCGGTGGTGGTGGCGGTCACCGCACTGGCCGAGCGCGAACTCGTCGCGCAGCACGGTCGCCTGCCCGGCAAGGGTTCCGGCTTTGCGGTGCTCGGCTACGGCAGCCTGGGCGGCGAGGAGCTGGGCTTCGCCTCGGACCTGGATCTGGTATTCGTCTATGACAGCCGTCGCGCCGCTGCGATGAGCAATGGCGCGCGCCCGCTGGAAGGCTCGCGCTGGTACCAGCGCCTGGCGCAGCGTGTGATGAACTGGCTCACCGTGCTCACCCGTGCCGGCCGCCTGTACGAGGTGGATACGCGGCTGCGGCCGGACGGCTCCAAGGGACTGCTGGTGTCGAGCTTCGACGCCTTCGCCGCGTACCAGCGCGGTCGCGCCTGGACGTGGGAGCACCAGGCGCTGCTGCGCGCGCGCGCGGTGGCCGGTGATCCGGCGCTGCACGCGGCGCTGGCGGCGCTGCGACGCGACATCCTCGGCGCGCCGCGCGAGCGCGCGGCGGTGCTCGCCGAAGTCTCCAGCATGCGCCGGCGCTGGCGCGCCGAGCGCGACCGCTCCGACGCGGGCCGCTTCGATCTCAAGCAGGGTCCGGGTGGGCTGCTCGACATCGAGTTCGCGCTGCAGGGACTGGTGCTCGCCACGGCTGCAGCCTGTCCGGCCCTGCTCGAGGTGACCGACACTGTCGGCCTGATCGACGCCTGCCACGACGCCGGGCTGCTCGATGCGGCGCAGGCCGAGGTGTTCACCCGCGTGCATGCCGAGCTGCTGCAGCGCGCGCTCACCTGCACGCTGGACCTGCGCTCGCGCATCGACGCGCGTGACGCCATGCTGGCCTCGCTCTCCGCTTCGGTGCGGGGCGTGACCGACGCGCTCGGATTCGATTTCTACGGCTGAGCGCCGTCGCCGGCGGCCGCCATGCGCTCGCGTACCCGGGCGGCCAGACCGGCCGTCTCGCGCAGCGGCGCCGGCGCCGGGATGGCGGCGTCATCGCCAGCGCACAGATAGCCGGCTTCGCGCAGCGCCTGATGGAAGCGCGCGATGCGTGGCGGCAGCGGGGCGGCGAGCACGGTTTCCACCGGGCAGCCGACGCCACAGGCCTCGCTGAGCATGTTCACCGAATCGGGCGTGGCCACCAGCCGATCGGCCCAGCCGAGCACGCCGGGGTAGGGATTCGGGCCGTCCGCGGCATCGCGCCAGAAGACGCCGGGCACGTCGTCCAGCTGCCTGCGCAGCAGCTCGGCGAGCGCCGCGGGCGTGCGTCGCGAGGCGACCACCATCAGGCTGCCGCCGTCGCGTTGATGCCGTGCGCGCAGCCGCTGTTCCAGCGCTTCGGCGTAGCGCGCGTCGAGCGCGATGCCTTTGCGCGGCCCGCCCAGCAGTACGCCCATGCGCGGGCGCGGAAGCTCGCCGAGCCGGGGGAACGCCTGGCGCGCATCGGCCAGCCAGGCCTCGTCGATCGGGTGCAGCGAGCCCAGCGGCGTGAGCACGTTCGCACCGTGCAAGCCATCGTGGCGCGGGGCGATCACGGTGTCCCAGTACGCCGGATCGATGCGCGGATCGAGGATCTGCACGGTGTGGCAGGCGCCGCCGGACAGCGGCCGCAGCAGGCGCGTGAACAGCGCCGCCGCGCGGCCGCAGCCGAGCGCCACGCGGGGCCACGGCGGTGCGAACAGCTCGCGCTGCGCCGCCGGCAGCGCCAGTCGACCGCCCGCCAGCAGGCGCGGTGCGAACCACGACCAGGGCGCGCGCGGCTCCAGCACCAGATGCCGCACCGGCAGGCCCAGCGCGCCGGCCAGTGCCAGTGCCTGGCGCTGGTTGCCGGTGGCCTCGTCGGTGATCGCCCAGCACTCGCCGGCGGCCCTCAGCATGCGGGCGCGATCGCGGCGATTGTTCCCGGAATCTGCACAGTTCGTTTCACCAGGCGGGGTCCTGCCGGCACAGCGAGGCACGTACACTCACAGCGTCGTGCGCCAGCATCGGCGCGTCGCGCCAATCCCCAAGGATACCCATGAGCGAGATGCTTTCCGATACCGCCCTCGACCAGCTGTTCCGCCGCGCCCGCACCTTCAACGCCTGGTTGCCGCGGGAGGTCAGCGACGCCCAGCTGCACCAGCTGTACGAGCTGGTGAAGTTCGGCCCGACCAGCGCCAACAGCTCGCCGATGCGGCTGGTGTTCGTGAAGTCGCCCGAGGCCAAGGCGAAGCTGGCCCCGCTGCTGTCCGAGGGCAATCGCGCCAAGACCGTGGCCGCGCCGGTGACGGCGATCGTCGCCAACGACCACGCCTTCCACGACAGGCTGCCGCAGCTGTTCCCGCACGCCGATGCCAAGAGCTGGTTCGCCGGCAACCAGCCCTTGATCGACACCACCGCCTTCCGCAACGCCACGTTGCAGGGTGCCTACGTGATCCTGGCGGCGCGCGCGCTGGGCCTGGATTGCGGCCCGATGTCCGGCTTCGACAACGCCGGCGTGGACGCGGCGTTCTTCGCCGGCACGGCGGTCAAGTCCAACTTCCTGATCAATATCGGCTACGGCGATGCCAGCCGCGATCTGTTCCCGCGCAGCCCGCGGCTGTCGTTCGACCAAGCCTGCACGATTGCCTGATTGCCCGATCGTCCGATCCGCCCGGCGCCGCGCGCCGGTTCACCCTCACCAGGAGTCCATCCATGCGCGCCATGAACGTCCTCGCTCTCGCCGCCCTGCTCGGCAGCACCTTCGCCGCCCAGGCGACGCCGGTCACCTACAAGCTCGACCCGAAGCACACGATGGTGCTGTTCAGCTGGAACCACTTCGGCTTCTCCAACCCTACCGCCAACCTCGGCATCGGCGAAGGCACCCTGGTCTATGACGAGGCCAACCCGGCCAAGTCCAGCGTGGAAGTGACGATGCCGCTGGCCAACCTCGATACCCACGTCAGCGCGCTCGACGAGCACCTGAAGAAGCCCGATTTCTTCGACGCCGAAAAGTACCCGGTGGTCACCTTCAAGAGCACCCGGGTCGAGCCGCTGGGCGGCAACAAGTTCAAGGTCACCGGCGACCTCACCGTGCACGGCGTGACCAAGCCAGTGGTGCTCGACGCCACGCTCAACAAGGCCGGCATGCAGCCGATGCTCAAGGTGCCGGCCGTCGGCTTCGATGCCACCGGCACGCTCAGGCGCTCGGACTTCGGCGTGGGCGCCTACGTGCCGAACGTGAGCGACGAAGTGCAGCTGCGCATCACCACCGAGGCCGAGGCCGGCAAGGCCAAGTAAGCCGCTGGCGGCAGGTTGTCGAAGCGGTCGCACCGGCACCGGGGCGACCGCTCTTGGTTGGGCCGCTGCCCGTGCGGCCGGGACCCGGCGCAGGCCTTCGATCGCCCGGCGGGCTGCTACCATTGGCGGCTCGACTTTCCTGTCTGGAGCTCCCCATGTCGCGCCCCTCTTCCGCGGTGACGTCGATCCCGGCAAATGCCCAAAATCGGTACGAAGTGACGCACAGCGACCTGCCGCTGTCCTGTCCGATGCCAGGCATGGCGCTGTGGAACTCCCATCCGAAGGTGTATCTGCCCATCGTCGACGACGGCGGCGAGTCCACCTGTCCCTACTGCGGCGCGCATTACGTCCTGCGCGACTGAACCGGCGCGGTGAATCCGGCGCCGGACCCGCGCATTCGGCACGATCACTGCTTGTCTTCAGGGATGAGGGCCTTCATGCCAGAGACCATGTCCGCTGCCGTCACCCGCGCCGTCCGGTCGCTGACCGTGGTTCAGCTGATTCCGGCCATGCATTCCGGCGGTGCCGAGCGATCGGTGCTGGAGATCGGTCGCGCCCTGGTGGCGGCCGGCCACCGCTCGGTGGTGATCTCCGCCGGCGGCCGGCTCACCGAGCGCCTGCAGGCCGAGGGCAGCGAGCACATCATGCTGGACATCGGGCGCAAGTCACTCGGCACGCTGGGCCGGATCGGTGCGCTGCGCCGGGCATTGAAGGCGATCGATCCGGACATCGTGCACGCGCGCTCGCGCATGCCCGCATGGATGGCCCGCTGGGCCATCCATGGGCTGGCGCGCAAGCCGCATTTCGTCACCACGGTGCATGGGCTCAACTCGCCCGGACGCTACAGCGCGGTCATGCTGCGCGGCGAGCGGGTGATCGCCGTGTCGCAGACCGTGCGCGCCTACGCGCTTGGCCACTACCGCTGGCTGGAACCGTGGCGGGTGCGGGTGATCCCGCGCGGGATCGATCCGCAGGCATTTCCCTACGGCCATCGCCCCGACGATGCCTGGCACAAGGACTTCTTCGCCCAGTATCCGCAACTCGCCGGCGCGCCGCTGCTCACGCTTCCGGCGCGTGGCACGCGGCTGAAAGGGCACCATGACGCGATCGAACTGGTCGCCGACCTGCGTGATCGTGGCATCAGTACGCGCTTGTTGCTGCTGGGTGCGCTGGAGCCGGGCCGCGAGGCGTACGCCGAGGAACTGCGCGAGCTGATCCGCCAGCGTGGCCTGGAAGCGCAGGTGGTGCTGTCGCCGCCGCGCGACGACGTGCGCGACATCTATGCGGTCTCCGCGCTGATCCTGCAGCTGTCGAACAAGCCGGAGGCGTTCGGCCGCACGGTGGTCGAGGCGCTCTCGCTGTGCCGGCCGGTGCTGGGCTACGCCCACGGCGGCGTGGGCGAATTGCTGGCCGAGCTGTACCCGGCCGGCCGCGTGCCGCTGGGCGATCGCGAGAAGCTGGTCGAGCGCGCCGCCGAACTGCTGCGCGTGGCGCCGCCGATCGCGATGCTGCAGAGCTATCGCCTGGCGGACATGCAGCAGGCGACGCTGGCGCTTTACGAGGAGCTGGTGGCGCCGCCGGCCGATTGATCGGGCCGGGGCGGGCGGTCCCGCGACGGGGCATCGGCTCGCCTACAATGCCGGTCATCCTTGCGCTGGTCCGTGCATGTCCTCGTTCTCCGTTTCCCTCCGCGCCGCCCTGCGGTCGCCGCTGCTTCCCTACTGGCTGGTGGTGGCGCTGCTGCCGTTCGGCCGCAGCGCCGAGTTGGGTACGGCGCTGTGCCTGTTCGGCACGGTCATGCTGTTCCTGCGCTTTCCGCATGCGCTCGAGCAGCACGAGGGGGCACGCTGCCTGCTGCTGATCCTGGCCGGCTACGTCGGCGCGGCGCTGATTTCCTCGTTCGATGCGCAGGCGCCCGGCAAGAGCTGGACCACCGTGGCCGGGCTGCTGCGCTTTGCCCCGCTGGGGCTGTATGCCTGCTTCGCGCTGCGCCGCGTGCCGCGCGTGCACACGTTGTATCTGGCGATCGCGGCGGTGATCGCGCTGTGGGCACTGGATGCCTGGGTGCAGGCGCTGACCGGCTGGAGCCTGGGCGGACACGCCGAGGCCGAACGCATCTCCGGCATCTTCGGTGCCGACAACCTCAAGCTCGGGCCGACACTGGCGGTGTTGTCGCCGTTCGCGCTGTGGGCGGCGCGCGCGCGTTGGGGCGCGCGTGTCATGTGGCTGGTCGCGCTGCTGCTGCTCGGCCCCGTGCTGCTCGCCGGCGCGCGCGCGGCGTGGCTTTGCTACGGCCTCGTGGTGCTGGCGTTTGCCTGGCGCGAGGCGGGCTCGTTCCGGCGCTTCGCGCTGTTCGGCGTGGGCGCTGCCGCGGTGGTGGCGCTGGCCGGCGCGATCGCGTGGCACACCTCGCCACGCTTCCATGCGCGCATGGAGCGCACCGTCGCAGCATTCGGCGGCGGCGAGCAGGGCGTGGACGTGGCGCTCAGCGGCCGGCTGGACATCTGGCGCGCGAGCCTGCGCATGGCGGCGGCGCATCCTTTCAACGGCGTGGGCGTGCGCGGCTTCCGCTACGCGTATCCGCAGTACGCGCCGGCCAACGACCACTTCGTGGTGGGCGAATCCTGCGGCGTGGGCGAGGGCGCCTGCCACGCGCACCAGATCGTGCTGGAGGTGCTGACCGAGACCGGCGCGATCGGGCTGGCGCTGTGGCTGGCTGCCCTGGTGGTGGCGCTGCGCTACTGGCACCGCGTGGGTGCGGCCGCGCGGGCGCAGGCGTTTCCGGTGACGGTGGCGCTGGGCGTGATGCTGTTTCCGCTCAACACCCATCTGGCGTTCTATTCGGCGTGGTGGGGGTTGCTGTTCGCCTGGCTGCTCGGCCTGTGGTGCGCCGCGCTGGGCGCGGTGCCCGACGAGGAGGTGCGCGCGTGACGCGGGAACCGCTGTCGGTGGTGGTGATCACCTACAACAACGCCGACACGCTGGATGCCTGCCTGCGCGAGGTGGACTGGGCCGACGAGATCGTGGTGCTGGATTCGGGTTCCACCGACGCCACCGTCGCCATTGCCGAACGCCATGGCGCGCGCGTGGCAATGCATCCGTTCGACGACTACGGCCCGCAGAAGCAGCGGGCGATCGACATGGCGTGCCACGACTGGGTGCTGAATCTCGACGCCGACGAAATCCTTTCCCCCGGCACGCGCGAAGTGATCGAGCGCGCGCTGCAGCATCCGCGCCATGCCGGCTTCCGGCTGCCGCGGCGCGAACGGATGTTCTGGACCGTGCAGCACCGGCGCAGCTGGCGCAACGGCCACCTGCGCCTGTTCGACCGCCGTCGCGGCCGCATGAACGACGTGGACGTGCACGCCGCGGTGGAAGTGGGCGGCCCGGTGAAAACCCTGCACGCGGCCGACTTCGTCAACGACGGCGACGGCGACATCGCCACGCGGGTGGAAAAGATCAACCGCTACACGAGCGGCATGGTGGCCTACAAGCTGCGCAAGCGGCAGCGTTTCACCGGCCTGCGCATGGTGTTCTATCCGCCGGTGTTCTTCCTGCGCCAATACATCGGCAAGCGCTACTTCCTCAACGGCTGGGCGGGCTTCATCGCCAGCGTCACCGGGGCGTTCTACGCCTTCCTGAAGTACGCCAAGCTGCACGAGGTGCGCGAGCAGGCGCGCCTCACCGAGCGGGCGAATCGACCCGACTGACCACCGGGGACTCGGCCCGATGGGCCGCCTCCTCCAGTTGCAGTTGCGCCACGAACTGGACAGCGATCACCTCGGTGGAAAAGTGCTGCTGCACGAAGCTGCGCGCAGGCTGGCTCAGGTGATCGCGGGTCCGCTCGTCGCACAGCTCGAGGATGGCATGGCGCCAGGCGGGCACATTCCCCGGAGGCAGCAGGCGGCCCGTCTCGCCGGGCGACAGGGATTCCGGGACGCCGCCGATGTCGCTGGCCAGCACCGGGATGCCGCAGGCCTGCGCCTCGATCGAGACCCGGCCGAACGTCTCGGTCGCGACCGAGGGAAAGGCGAGCATCGAGAAGCTGGAAAAATAGCCGGTCGTGTCGTCACTCCAGCCGGTGAAGTGATGGCGCACGGCGGTGTCCGGCATGGCTGCCGCGGCGGCACGCAGCGCGGCGGCGTCAGGGCCGTCACCGACCCACAGGCAGTGCAGCCTGGGCTCGGCGCGCATGGCCTGCTGCGCGGCCTCCAGCAAGGGAAAGATTCCCTTGCCCCCGTGCATGCGACCGGCGTAGCCCAGCACGATGGCGTCCTGCGGAATGCCGAGCGACGATCGCACGGCCCTGCCGCGCGCCGGATCGGGGCGGAACTGCGCGGTATTCACCGGGTTGTACAGCACCTGCACCGCGTGCGCCGGCACGCCTTGTGCGAGGTACGCCTCGCGCGCGTGCCGGGAGACCGCGAAGAAGCGCTGGGCGAGCCGAGGCAGGAAGAATGCCGAGAACCGCTTCATCGCCGGCGTGCGGTGGCGGAACAGCGCGACCGGGATGCCGTGGGTATGACCCAGCAACACCAGCGGCCAGTACTCCTTGCCGAAATTGCCGACCAGCCAGTCCGGATGTGCGTCGCGGATGACGCGTCGGACAGCAGCGTAGCCGCACGGGTCGAGTGCATTGCGGAATCGTCCCGCGTGGCGGCGCACGCCGCTGTAGGCCAGGCCGTGCCAGATCAGCGAGTCCGGGCACAGCACAGCATCCAGTTCGTGGCCGTTCGCCACCAGCCCCTGGGCAAGCGCCACGAAATGCGTGGCCGCTCCGGTGTTTTCCGGATGGGTACCGACGAACAGGAACTTCATGACCGACGATCCTCGTAGCCGGTAAAGGCACGCAGGGCAAACGGCAGCAGCCAGTGGTGCCGCGCCACCTGCACCCGCGGCAGCTGGAACAGATCCATGCCCGGCCGGGCACGTCCGCGACGCGTGGTGGTGGCGGCGACGTAGCCGGCGTCCCGTGCGGCCTCGGCCACCCGCGCATCGACGTCGCCGTAGGGGTAGCAGAACTGGCGAACCGGCGTGCCGAGGATGTCTTCCAGCGCGTGCCGGCTGCCGCGCACTTCATCGCGCAGGGCGGCATCGCTGCAGCGAGTGAGACGCGGATGGCTCCGGCTGTGCGCGCCCACTTCCATCCCCGCGGCCTGCCAGGCGCGGAGCTGCTCGGTGGTCATGATCGGCTTGTCGATCCCCAGCCGATCGGCATCCCAGCGGTTGTGGCTGCCCAGCGCATCGCTGACGGCGTAGCAGGTGGCGGTGAACCCGTGCTCGCGCAGCAGGGGCAGCGCATGCTGCAGGTTGTCGACGTAGCCATCATCGAGCGTGATCACCGCGACGCGCCCGCGCTGTTCGCCGGTGAGATAGGGCATGGCATCGGCCATCGACAGTCCCCGATAGCCGGCACGGCGAAGCAGCGCGAGCTGGCGCGCGAAGGCGCCAGGAGCCACGTAAAGGCTGCGATACACCTGCAGGTGGCGCGGGGCGCGCGCCACGTTGTGATACATCAGGATCGGCACGGCGACACCGGGCCGGTCGGACCTGCGCTGGCTGATCATGACGCGACCCGGTGACGACGGGCTTCGCTGCCGGATGCTCGGCCGTGGTCCGGTGACGAAGCGTTGATTCGAGCGCGCCGATGGTCGGCTGGATGCCTTTCAACGGCCTGTCTGCGGCGCGCGTCAGTACACCGGCGGCATGCCGTCCGGCCGGGTCTTGAAGCGCTTGTGCACCCACAGGTATTGCTCGGGCGCTTCGCGCACCATCTGTTCGATGCAGGCGTTCACGCGGGCGGTGTCCGCCAGCACGTCGTCGCTGGGCACGTGCTCGAGCGGGGCACCGAGGCGCAGCGCGTAGCCGCCGTTGTCCGGCAGGCGGCGGTGGAAGAACGGGATCACCACCGCGTTGCCCATGCGCGCCAGGTGGTGGGTGGCGGTGATGGTGGCGGCCGGCACGCCGAAGAACGGCACGAACATGTTGTCCTTGCTGCGCATGTCCTGGTCCGGCGCATACCAGAGCGTGCCGCCGCCGCGCAGGTATTTCACCGTGCCGCGGATGTCGTCCTTGTCGAACATGGCGTCGGCGTAGTGCAGGCGCGCGCGCAGCACCGCCCATTCGAACACCGCCGAGTCCATGCGCCGGTACATGCCGGCGATGCGGATGCGCTGCGACACCAGCCGCGCGCACAGCTCCAGGTGCGAGAAGTGGCCGCCGACCAGCAGCACGCCCTTGCCCGCGGCGCGCGCGCGTTCGAGGTGCTCCAGCCCTTCCACCGACAGCGGCAGGCGGGCGATCGCCTCGTCGCGGCCCATCCAGCCGAGCGCGAATTCCACCAGCATCAGGCCGATGTCGCGCAGGTGCGCGTTGACCAGTGCGGCCTGCTGCGCCCGATCCAGTTCGGGGAAACACAGCGCGATGTTGGCCGCGGCCACCGGGCGCCGGGTCGAGTCGACGCGCATGGCCAGCCCACCCAGCCAGCGGCCCACGCGCATCAGCGCGGGATAGGGCAGCCGCGCGATCAGCCAGATCACCCCGAGCCCGCCCCAGGCGGGCCAGTGGCATGGGGCGAGCAGGGATCGGCCGAAGGAGGGGCGGGGCATGCCGGGCATCGCGCCATTGTAGCGAGTGGCGTCAGGTCGGCCCGTGCGGTGGGCCATTTATACTGGCCGCCCGCCACAGGGGGCCGGCCGTTGCGCTTTTTCTATACCTTGCTGATGTATCTGGCCACGCCGGCGATCGTGCTGCGGCTGCTGACGCGCGGCATGCGCCACGGCAGCTATCACCAGCGCTGGCCGGAGCGCTTCGGTGTGTTTCCCGCACCGGGCCTGAGCGGCTCGCTGTGGGTGCACGCGGTGTCGGTGGGCGAAGTGAATGCAGCCGAGCCGTTGATCAAGGCGCTCAAGCGCGCATATCCGCAGGCGCCGCTGGTAGTCACCACAGTGACGCCGACGGGCTCCGAACGGGTGCGCCAGCTGTTCGGCGACGGCGTGTTCCACGTCTACCTGCCTTACGACCTGCCATTTGCGGTGCGCCGGTTCCTGCATCGCGTGCGACCGCGGCTGGCGATCATCGTGGAGACCGAGATCTGGCCGAACCTCTATTTCGCCTGCCAACGGCGCGGCATCCCGTTGATGATCGTCAATGCGCGGCTGTCGGAGCGTTCACTGCGCGGCTATCGTCCCGTGCGCGGACTGGTGCGCGCCGCGCTGCGCTGCGTGAACCTGGTCTCGGCGCAGTCGCGTACCGATGCCGCGCGCTACCGCTTGCTGGGTGCGCCGACAGAACGCATCGTGATCAGCGGCAACCTCAAGTTCGACATTCCGGTGCCTGCCCAGGCCCAAGGCAAGGGGCAGGCCCTGCGTGCCAGGTGGGGGCCGCTGCGCCCGGTGTGGATGGCGGCGAGCACCCACGAGGGCGAGGAGCTGGCCGTGCTGGAAGCGCATCTGGAGGTGCTGCAGCGCCTGCCCGATGCGCTGTTGCTGTTGGCGCCACGCCATCCGGATCGCTTTCGCCTGGTCGAGCACCTGGTGCGCAACCTGGGCTTTTCGGCGGGCACGCGCAGCGGCGATCGCGTGCCCGCGCCGGTGCATCAGGTGTTCGTGATCGACGCGATGGGCGAGCTGATGCCGTTCTTCGCCGCGTCCGACCTGGCCTTCGTGGGCGGCAGCCTGGTGCCGATCGGTGGGCACAACGTGCTGGAACCGGCGGCGCTCTCGCGGCCGGTGCTGGTGGGTCCGTATACCTTCAATTTCGACGACATCACGCAAATCATGATCCAGCAGGGCGGCGCCCTGCGGGTGGCCGGCAGCGATGCGCTCGGTGTCGCCGTTCTCAGGTTGCTGCGCGACAGGACGGAGCTGGAGAAGATGGGCGAGCGCGCCCACGCAGTGTTCGACAGCGAGCAGGGCGCCGTTGGTCGCGTGATGAAGCTCATCGACCACATGCTCGGCGAGTGACCAAAAAGCCGGACCGCGAGGCCCGGCTTTTCGTCTGCACAGCTGGGCGGTCGCGTCACTCGAGCAGGGCGTTGATGGCCTCGATGTCCTTCAGGTCCGCCGTGCCGGTCGTCTGCTTCAGCAGCAGCTTGTCCAGGATGAACTGGTGGCGCGCCTGCGAGTACTGGCTCTCGGATGAGGTCAGCGTCTGGATTGCGGTGAGCACGTCGAGGATGGTCTTGGTACCGACGCTGAAGCCCGCGCGGGTGGCGTCGAGCGCCTTCTCACCGGCTTCCACGGCGGATCTCCCAGCCTCGACCTGGCTGATGCCGGCGATCACCGAGCGGTAGTAGTTCAGCGTGTCGCGGGTGACCTGGCGGCGCTGGGCTTCCAGCATGTCCTGCGCGGCGTCGCGCTGGTAGATCGACTGGCGCACGCGCGACTGCGTGGCGCCTCCCTCGAAGATCGGCACCGACAGGGTCAGCCCGATCGTGGTGGAACTCGGCTGGCGGAAGTGCAGGTTCGAGTGCTGGTACCAGGTGGCGCTCTTGCCGTAGCTCACGTTGGCATTGATGGTCGGCAGGTGGCCGGCGCGCGCGGCGGAGATGCTGTGTTCGGCGGCCTCCACGCTGAATTTCTCCGAGAGAATGTTCGGATTGTTCTGCAGCGCCAGGTCCACCCATGTCTTCTGGTCGTTCGGGCTGGGCGGGTTCATCGGCAGGTCGTCGCGCAGCTTCTTCAGGTCGCCGGTTGGCTTGCCGGTGATCTGCGCCAGCGCCTCGCGGGCGTCATCCAGCGTATTGCTGGCGGAGATTGTCTGCGCCTTGGCCGACTCGTAGAACGACTTGGCCTGATAGACGTCAGTGATGGCGGACAGGCCCACCTTGAAGCGCTGGTCGGACTGCTCGTACTGCTGCTTGTAGGCCTCCTCGTTCGCCTTGGCGAAGGCGAGCGCGTCCTCGCTGGTCAGCACGTTGAAGTACGCGGTGGAGACGCGCACGAACAGATTCTGCAGTGCCGCCTGGTACAGCGCGTCCTGCGCGCTGGACTGCGAGTGCGCGGCCTTCAGGTCGGCGATCTTGCTCAGGTCGAGCACGGTCTGGCTGAGGTTGCCGGAGATGTCGCGAGTGCGCGAATGGCCCGGGTTGGCGGTAGTCTGCACCAACTGGCCGGTGTTCGGGTCAAGCGTGGCGCTGGTGCCGCTGTTGTTGGTCTGGCTGAGCGACAGGCCGGCCGACAGCTGCGGCAACAGCAGCGCGCGCGCCTGGTTTACGTTTTCGCCGATCGACAGGCGCTGGGCATCTGCCTGCGAGAGCACCGGATCGTTGGCGCGCGCTTCTCGATATGCATCCAGCAGATCCTCGCCATGGCTGGGCAGGGAGATTGCCGACAAGGCCAGGGCCAGGGACAGAAGCTTCAAACGCATGGGGTGCCTCATGGGGATGTCTTGGGGATTGTTCAAAAAACGAATCGGCGCGAGGGCTCGGCGTGCACCAGATAGGGGAGGTCGGTTTCCAGCAGTACCTCGTCGCGGTAGCGGCCCGCGCCCTCGTGGGTAAGCAGCGCCACCTGTTGGGCCGGCGATGCACCGTGGATCACCAGCAGGCGGCCACCCGGCCTGAGCCAGGTGAGCATGCGCTCGGGCAAGCGCGCCACCGCGCCGGTCAGCACGACCACGTCGAA
>WOYI011261245.1_pt1 | contig 17840 bp, 18 predicted proteins | sample 6423411 | NCBI WGS metagenome assembly WOYI01 (sample SAMN13441803, study PRJNA592873) | oil field metagenome | biome: oil field; feature: oil-well bore; material: oil-contaminated soil; isolation source: oil-contaminated soil from oil-well borehole | place: Germany: Wietze | collected 2016-10-18 ...
AGATTGGCCCGGTGCAGCGCCTGGCACGCCCCATCCCCGCCGGCGACTGGAAGCGGATCACCTTCTTCTACACCACCGGAGAGCAGTTCAAAACCGCCCAAACCATCAACGACCTCGTCATCAAAGCGCAGGACGAGCGCGAGGTGCTTTGGCATACGCTGCGGGAGCGCGCCCTGCGGGCCAACGAATATCAGGCTGAAACCTTGCCTGAGATGGCGATTGACCCGGAGATCGTCGCACTGTTGGGCAAACTGGGAGCTGGGTAGGCCATTCTTATTCCTCATTTGGCAGGGTTTCAGGGCGTCAATCCTGGCACAACGGGATTTCTGAGAATGCCTCTTGATTTCCTCCCTTCCGGCAGTGGCAGGTTTTTTCTCGCGCCATAGCCGGGTTCGAAGCGAAACCTGATCCTGTTGGCATCGCGAGAGGCTGCAAGGCAGCCCGAAGCCACCTCAGTGTCCCGCCAACAAGCGCAACGACAGCAAGATGCGCTAATCCCACCCACCCAAGGCTGATCTTTATCGCAATGTAGGCTTTCAGAGCAATCGCAACGTCATGGCGCTAAGAATTCTGAGCAATCTGGGATAGGTTATTTTAATAGTTCGTTCCTTGCGGGAAATGGTCCATCAACGCGTTCCTTTGCCATTGATGTCTTAGGAACCCTCACAGGTTGCAGGAAGGGACTCATCATCTTGGTGACACTCGATAGCCTTAGTTGTCCTTTCGGTGCGGGTTACACTGCTCCTGAGTTTCCCTCTTCGTTTGATGGTATCATCGCCTGGACAAGGGGTGTTGGTTGTGCAGAGTGGAGACAGTAAGATGAAACAGCCGGGAAAATGGCGTGAAACGATCGATCCGACCACATTGGCATTCAATCACTTTACGTTATCCAAGGTGTTGGGCTATCCTTATGCGGGCAATGATGTTTTCTATGTGGAAGGCGTCTCGGAGGGCAGCCTTGTCCATGCTTTTTTGAAAGTGGAAAGACAAGCCGGGTCTGATGTCGCCAATGAGATCCGCATCATCCGTCAGCTGGAATTCCCCTTTGTGCCAACGATCATTGACTACAGTCTGGATTCACCAAGGTTCATTCTGACCGAAGCGAAACCCGGCGAACGATTATCAACACTGGTCGGGGAAAACAAGAACAAGGAATCCCATTATTATTTAGTGCAATATGGCCAGACTTTGGCGGCGTTTCACCAGCTTCATCCTGATTGCGAGCCAGTGAAAGATCGGCGTTTTTTTCATGTCCCTCCACGCTCGTATTTCGAACGCAATAAGCTTTTAGATGTTTACGGCTTTTTGGAAACAAACCCGCCGGCGCCCACAGATCCCTGTTTTGTCCACGGCGATTTCCATTATGCCAATTTGTTGTGGGATGCAGGGGGGATCAGCGCTGTCCTGGATTATGAATTGTCAGGTCTGGGCAACCGGGAATTTGATATCGCGTGGGCTTGTTTCTTACGACCAGGGCAGAAATTTCTGGATTCCTGGGAGGAAATAGAGCTGTTCCTGGCGGGTTATGCCAGCGGCGACACCTTCAATAGAGAAGGGTTCAACTATTATTATGCCCTCATTGCGAGTTGGTTTTATACAATTGGGGCGGGAGAACCGGGATATCAGGAGAAGGTCAGGGCCTTGCTTGCCCCGCTGGTCTGAGGAGGGGTGCGGTCGCCATCATTGATGGCGCCTCCATCCGCAATTCAACCAGTTGTCATCAGATTCGGGAATTGACCAGGCGGAGAGGGAGGGATTCGAACCCTCGGTAGCCCCAAAGGCTACAACGGTTTTCGAGACCGCCCCAATCGTCCACTCTGGCACCTCTCCGATCGGCAGGCATCCATTATACTCGAAATCATTTAAGGGGATAAGGTTGTGGCTGCCGCTTACAGCTCAAACGTGGTCAGCCGCTCGGGGAAATGGACCGGGGGCATCCCCTCGACGCCGCGCAGCTGCTCCTGCAGCGCCTCGGCCGCGTCCGCCTCGCCGTGGACGAGGATGATCCGTTCGGCCTGGCCGGCGACGGCGCGGGCATAGGCCACCAGCTGGCCCTGCCCCGCGTGGGCGGAGAGGCCGTTGATGGTCTCGACCTGGGCCTTGCGCACGTAGGTCTCGCCGAAGATGCGCACTTCGCGCTCGCGATCGGCCAGCCGGCGGCCCAGGGTGTGCGGCGCCTGCCACGAGACGATCAGGATCGTATTGCGCTCGTCGTCAATATTGTTCTTCACATGGTGCAAAACCCGCCCGGCCTCCACCATCCCCGACGCGCTGATGATGATCATCGGATCGCCGCGATAGTTGAGGGCTTTCGATTCCTCTACGGAATGAGTATAGGTCAGCTGGTCAAAATCCAGGGCCGGGTGGCGGTGTTCGGAGATGAACGCCCAGGTCTCATCGTCATAGCATTCCGGATGCCGCCGGTAGATCTCCGAGGCGGAGACGGCCAGGGGACTGTCGACAAAGACCGGCACTTTGGGCACTGAACCGTCAGACATCATCTGGTTCAGGAAATAGACCAGGGTCTGGGTGCGGCCGACGGAAAACGCGGGGACGATGAGCTTACCGCCGCGCTGCAGGGTCCGGCGGACCACGTCCTGCAGCTCGGCATAGGCATCCGCGGTGTTATCGTGCGGCCGGTCGCCATAAGTGCACTCCATGAGGAGCGTGTCCACGTTCATCTCCGTGGGGAAGACGGGGTCACGCAGGATGGGCTTTTCCGGCCGGCCGATGTCACCCGAGAACCAAAGCCGGTGCCGGCGGCCGTTTTCCTCCAGGTCCAGGATGACCGCGGCGGACCCGAGGATATGGCCCGCATCCACGAATTGCGCCCTGACGCCGGGGATCGGGTTGAACGGCTGTTCATAGGGGGTTTGCTCAAAGAGGGGCATCGTGCGGGCCGCGTCCTGCTGGGTATAGAGCGGCTCGACGGGCGGCAGGCCTTTGCGGGCGCGCTTTTTGTTCACATATTTGACGTCATACTCGTGGATGTGGCCGGAGTCCTTCAGCATGATGTCGGCCAGGTCCCGGGTCGCGTCGGTGGCATAGATCGGGCCGCGGTAGCCCCGCTTGACCAGGTTGGGCAGGTTGCCGCTGTGGTCAATATGGGCGTGGGAAAGGATGACCGCGTCCACCGCGGCGGGGTCAAAGTCGAAATTCAGGTTGTAATCGTAGGTCTTGGACCGCTTGCCCTGGAAGAGGCCGCATTCCAGCAGCAGCCGTTTGCCGTTGACCTCCAGCAGGTATTTCGATCCGGTAACCGTTTGGGCGGCGCCATAAATGGTTAATTTCATGGTAAGGGTTCCTTGATCCCGATGGTTTTGCTGATCTGATCGCCAAAGCGGCTGAAGCGGTAAGGGACATCATGCATGGCTTCCGCCAGCTCATCCCTGCTGGCCGGCTCCGCCCAGGCGATCCGGTTGAGCACATCGCGGGGCAGGATCACGTCCGAGGGGACGCCCAGTTCCTGGCCGGTGGCCTTGCGCCATTCCTGCAGAGCGTCAATGCGCTCGAGGATGGCTTTTTCAGGCCGCTTGTGATAGGGTGGGTGCTCCGGCCTGGCATTCTTGCCGTCGCGCACCGCCTGCATCAGCTTCTTGCCATAGCGGTCCGCCAGGCGGTCGCTCAGCGAGGGCAAAAGGTAAAGTTCTTCCTTGTTGTTGGGGCAGGTCTGGGCAATCTCCACCAGGGCCTGGTTGCTGAGCACTTTGAAGGGCGGCCTGTCCTGCGCGGCCGCCTGGTCTTCGCGGAAGAAATAAAGCGATTTGAGCACGGCGGCTTTTTCCGGGCTGAGGTCGCGTGCGCCGTGCAGCTTCCAGAAGTCATCGTTGGAAGATTCGGTGGTGTCCTCAATATTCTGAGTCTCGCGCCGGAAGTCTTCCAGCGCCAGCGGCCAGCGCCCGGAGTCTTCCAGTTCCGCCCGCAGGTGTTCCTGCAGCGGGATCAGGTAATGGCTGTCCAGCCGGGCATATTCCAGCATTTCGGGCCTGAGGGGGCGCTTGCCCCAGTTGGCCCGCTGATATTTCTTGTTCATCTCGACACCGAAAAATTCTTCCAGCAGGGAGCCGTACCCCACTTTTTGATAGCCCAGCGTCCGGGCGGCGATCATGGTGTCGAAAAGAAAATTGAACCGGAAGCCAAAATCCCTGAACAGACAAATCAGGTCATATTCGGCGGCGTGGAACACCTTGAGGATCCGCTCGGAACTGAAAAGCGGCCCGAGGGAGGAGAGATCGGGGAGGGCCAGGGGGTCAATCAGGTAGTCTTTTTCGCGCGTGGAGAACTGGATCAGGCAGACCTGCTCCTGATAGGCGTAAAGGCTGTTGGATTCGGTATCAACAGCGAGGGTGTCCGTTTGCGAAAGTTCCTGTACGACGGCCTCTAGTTTTTGGGGCTGGTCTACCCAGACCAGTTCAGTGTTTTTGAGCGATGATAGCATACATTGATTATAGCGTATCTGGGCGGATGGCGAGGTCAGAAGGAATGCAAAGTTGGCGATAGGGAGCCCGGCTCAAAGGTTGTGAATCTATGAATTCATCATAGCTGGTGGGCTGGCAACCCACCCTGCACCTTACTGTGGCGGCCCTGGGTGAGATGTAATGCTATAATTTGGAAGGTTGGGTTCCTATAACGTAAAAGAGATTGGAAGTGCTATGAGAGCGGTGATCCAGCGGGTGAGCGAGGGGTCCGTCACGGTAGACGGCAAGACGGTGGCGGAGATCGGCAAGGGCCTGGTGATCCTGTTGGGGATCGCGCCTGAAGACACGCTGGCGGCGGCCGAGCAGCTGGCGGATAAGATCGCAACACTGCGGATCTTTGAGGATGAGAACGAGAAGATGAACCTCTCGGCGCTGGATGTTTCAGGGGAGGCGATCGTGGTCTCGCAGTTCACACTCTACGCCGACACGCGCAAGGGGCGGCGGCCGTCGTTCATCGGCGCAGCCCGCCCGGAGCTGGCCGAGCCGTTGGTGGAATCCTTTGCCCATATGCTCACGGACCGCGGCCTGCCGGCCCAGACGGGCGTCTTCGGCGCACACATGGACGTGGCGCTGGTGAACGACGGACCGGTCACGATCGTGATGGAGTATTAGGGGGCGGACCGAGTAAGATCCGCCATAAGAGCATCAAAAACTCCGGGGATTTTCGAAAATCCCCGGAGTTTGGGTTCCCAGCGTTTTGACCGTCTTAGGGGACGAGTAGAGTGTGTTTTTTGTGGAGCAAGGATAATGGGTGAGATCGTGCCTGAGCGCGAGTAGCATGACGGAAGGCGAAGGTAAATGGCACTTTCATTGTCGTTTGAGCCTCTGCTGGATAATTATCCCTTATCCGCCAGGCGGGCGGCACGCAGGGTGTTGCGCAGCAGCATGGCGATGGTCATCGGCCCAACGCCGCCGGGGGAAGGCGTGATCGCACCGGCGACCGCCACGGCCTCATCGAAGGCCACATCGCCGACCAGGCGGTAGCCGCGCTTGGCCGAGGGGTCTTCCACCCGGTTGGTACCCACATCGATCACCGTTGCGCCGGGCTTGATCCACTCACCGCGCACGTACTCGGGTTTGCCGATGGCGGCGATCACCACATCCGCTTCACGCACGCGCGCGGGGATGTCCCGGGTATGCGAATGGCAGATCGTGACGGTGGCGTTGGCCCGCAGCAGCAGGAGGCTGACGGGCATGCCGACGATGTTGGAGCGGCCCAGGACAACGGCCCTGGCGCCGTCGAGGTCCGTGCCGTTCTTTTCCAGCAGGACCATCACACCGGCCGGCGTGGCCGGAATAAAGAGCGGCTCGCGGCCTTTTTGGGCCAGGCGGCCGATGTTGATCGGATGGAAGCCGTCCACGTCCTTATTCAGGCTGATGGTATTCAGCACGCGTTCCTCATCCAGCCCTGCGGGCAGGGGAAGCTGCACCAGGATGCCGTGGATCTTGGGGTCGGCGTTGAGTTTGCGCACCAGGTCTTCCGCTTCTTCCTGGGAGGCCGTCGCCGGCAGTTCGTGGCCTACGGAGAGGATGCCCGCTTCCTGACAGGCCTTGTGCTTCATGCGCACGTAGACCTTCGAGGCGGGGTTATCGCCAACGATCACAGTCGCCAGGCCCGGGACGGGCAGTCCCTGATCGATCCGCTCCTGCACGCTGTGTTTAACTTCCTGCCGAATGGACTCCGCAATGGCTTTGCCATCAATGATTTTTGCTGGCGACATAGGCTCCTCCGTTGAATTTGCAATTTTAAGGATTATACCTGAATCAACAGTTATAATTCCTCCATGACCTATACAAACACCTCCTCTGAAACCATGGTGATCGGCATCGCCGGCGGCACCGGGTCGGGTAAAACCACGCTCGCAGAATTGATCCTGAACAGCGTGGGCCGCGACCGGATCGCTTACCTGCCCCATGATGCCTATTATCGGGATCAGCAGCACCTGCCGCTGGAAGAACGCACCCGCCAGAACTACGACCACCCGGATTCACTGGAGACGGAATTGCTGGTGGCGCAGATTGAGCAGTTGAAATCCGGCCGGGCCATCGAAATGCCGGTCTACGACTTCACCACCCACAGCCGCAGGGCGGAAACCGTGCATGTGGATGCCCGCCCGGTCATCATGGTGGAAGGCATCCTGATCTTTGCCGAGAAGGCGCTGCGCGACATGTTTGACGTCAAGATCTACGTGGACACCGACCCGGACCTGCGTTTCATCCGGCGGCTGAAACGGGATATTGAAGAACGCGGCCGCACCGTTCAGTCCGTGATTGACCAGTACCTGGATACCGTCCGGCCCATGCACCTGGAATTCGTTGAATCCTCCAAGCGCTATGCGGACATCATCGTGCCGGAGGGCGGACTGAACGCGGTGGCGCTGGATATGGTCATTGCCCGGCTGCAGGCCTTTTTAAATGGAGAGTTACCCCTTGACAATCGAGGAAACACCCCCGCCGTCTGATGAGATGGATTCCGGCAAGCTGGATTCACCGGATAATAAACCAACAAAAAAGACATCCAATATCCTCCGCATCGTTATCCTGTTGGCCGTGATCGCATTGACCGTTGTGCTGGTCATCAACCGCGAACGCATCCAATCCCTGCAGGCTTACGGCTATCCGGGGATTTTCCTGTTTTCCATCCTGGCCAACGCGACCATTTTGGTCCCGGTGCCGGGCGTGGTCTTCACCTCGGCGATGGGCGCGGTGTTCAACCCTCTGTGGGTCTCCATCGCGGCCGGCGCCGGGGCAGCCCTCGGGGAACTCTCCGGCTATCTGGCGGGGTTCAGCGGCCAGGCCGTGGTGGAAAACAGCGAACGTTATCAGAAGGTCACCCGCTGGATGGCGAAGTATGGCGATGTGACCATCCTGGTGCTGGCCTTCATCCCCAACCCGCTGTTTGACCTGGCCGGGATAATCGCCGGGATCCTCAAGATGCCGGTGTGGAAATTCCTGATCTACTGCGTAATCGGCAAGATCCTGAAAATGATGATGTTCGCCTATGCCGGCGATTGGGTCATGGGTCTGGTGGAAAATATCTTTTGAGGTTTTCCTCTCAGCGTTTTCTGCTAAAATTGGCGGACATAACGCATTTCCTCTGGAAAGTGGTTTTAATCACGGGTTAGGGTTAAACTTTTAACGCTGAAGTCCATTTAAAGCGTGGACATGAAGAGAATGGGCACATTGACATTGTCCGGTGCGAGGCGCACTGCGGAGACAGGTCATTGGCCTGCGTTCAAAATTGAGATATTTTATGCCTGAGAACAACGAGATTTGAGGTAATGATGACAACTGGTGAAACCAAAAAACAGATGAGCCCGGTTTTGGATTGGATCATGCGCGTGGTGAAGGGCGTGCTGGTGGGGGTCGGCTTTATCACCCCCGGCCTGTCCGGCGGCGTGTTGGCCGTGGTCTTCGGCATTTATGAACCCCTGATGCGCTTCCTGGCGCATTTGCGGGAGAAATTTGTCAAGAATTTCCGGTTCTTCCTGCCCGTGGCGATCGGCGGCGTGCTTGGCGTGGTGGCCTTCTCTGCCGTTGTGGACTACGCCTTCGAACACTTCGCGGCCCAGTTCACCTGGCTGTTCATCGGCTTCATCGCCGGGACGTTCCCGTCATTGTTCAAGAGAGCCGGCAAGGAAGGTCGCAAATCGTGGCATTGGGTCCTGCTGGTGCTGATCGCCGTGGGAACGGTCTTTTTCATGCGCGGGATGGAGAACATGCGGGACGTGCAGATCCAACCCAGCTTCTTCAACTGGGTCCTGAGCGGCGCGCTGATCGGCCTGGGCGTGGTGGTGCCGGGGATGAGCCCGTCCAACTTCCTGATCTATCTGGGCCTCTACCAACCGATGGCCGCCGGGATCAGCAGCCTGGATTTGGGCGTGATCATCCCGCTGGCCCTGGGCGGCATCCTCTGCGTTTTGCTCCTGGCGAAACTGGTCTCGTGGCTGTTCAAGAAGTTCTACGCGGTGATGTACCACCTTATCCTGGGCATCGTGGTCGGCTCCACCATCGCCATCATCCCCGCAGGCGTGAGCGGCTGGACGATCGCCGTCTGCGCCGGGCTGTTCATCGTCGGCGCGGCGATTTCCTATGCCCTGGCGAAATTGGATGAGAAGTTCGAGCGCGAAGAATTGATCGGGTAACCTCCACTCATGGATGAATACTCTCAACGCCCCTGCCGGGTTGTTACAGCAGGGGCGCTTTAATTCCCTTCCCTTCCGGAACGGGTCCTGCCTGCTCCCCGCGCTGCTTCGCTTCGGAGGCGATATGGAGGCACGTGACCAGCAGGGGCCTTTCGTGCAGACCGCGATTAATACAACCGCAGGACATCCCCCGGATAGATGAAATAGGGATAATGCAGGTCGTTGAGGGCGGTCAGCGTCTCCCAGGAGAGACCGAACTCGGCCGCGATGCCCAGCAGCGTGTCGCCCGGCCGGACGGTGACCTGTCCGATAGTGGTGGGCGAGGGCGTGAGGGTGGGTGTGGCGGTTGGGGTCGCGGTGGCGGTTGGGGTGGGCGTCGGTTCGGGGTCGCCGGCCAGGATGGCGCGGTTGCCGAGGACAGACCAGGAATCCAGGAAGGCGTCCAGGTAGAAATACTTGGTGGCGCCGTCCAAAGGATCCATGACCTGGATGCGGGTTGTACTGTAGCCGGTGAGGACCATCACGTGTTCGAAGTGGGCCACGGTGGTGGTGGCGCCATTTTCCGCCTGATATTCCACCGGCGTGCCGGGCCACATCTGCGCGACAACCCAGATAATGACAGGCCGGCCCGCTGCGATCTCCCGGCGGAGGTCATCCCAGGTCAGGCCCGAATACGATTTGGCGGGGACGCCGAAATCCCGTAAGACCTGGGCGACGGGCGGCGGATGGATGCCGTAGGAATAGGGCGGGATATTGCCCCAGGTGCCGTTCCAATAGCCTACGAACCCCTCTTCCGGATTGTCGGAGGTGGGGAAAGCGGACATCACGTCATATTCCGTAAGAGCATACCCAAAGAAAGCGGCCCAATCGGCTGCGGCGCGGGCCTCACAGGAGAGGGTATAGGTCTGCGGATAACCGTAGACACAGCAGACGTAGGCCTCATCGGGCAGATCCTGCGCCAGCGCACGCGAGGGCAGCAGCGCTGCAAAGATCAGCGCAGCCAGGGTCAGGAGAAGTAAACGCCGCGAGGTCAGGGACATGGAATTATTATAGCGGCAGCGAGGGTAAGGAGGGGACATGGGGACGGGTAGGTAGTAGGTATTAGGTATTAGGTATTAGGTATTAGGTATTGGGTATCAGGTATTAGGAAATCGGTGAACGGCAGGCGTGTAATCCATCTTCTATCTGACGAACTTGTACCGCTAAAGGTTCCAAGCACAGGTGGACTGAGGCGGATTTGGTTCTGCTGGAAAGATGCAGGATGTGTGCCGGGGCGTTATAATGGAAACAGGTTCTCACCCCAAGGAGCGTACCCATGCCTTTATACGATCAGTTTGCGCCCATTTATCAACGGGGGCCTTATCTCCGGTTTTCCCAGGGACTGGCGGAAACAATCCTGCCGGAATACTTTGAAGAGATGGGCATCCGGCCCGGCGACCATCTGGACGTCGCCTGCGGAGAGGGGTCGCTGGCGGTGGCGCTGGCCGCCCAGGGCTCCAACATGACCGGCATTGACCAATCGGCCCGGATGATCGAACTGGCCCGGACACGTGCCGAAGCGGTCGGCGCCAAAGTACGGTTCATGGTGGAAGATATGCGGTCGCTGCCCTTCGAGGCCGAGTTCGACTTTGTGACCTGTTTCTTCGACAGCCTCAACTACATGCTCACGGTTCAGGACCTGCGCGATGCCTTTGCCGGCGCATTCCGGGCGCTGCGTCCGGGGGGATACTATATCTTCGATATGAACACGGTTTACGGCCTGGCAGTGGACTGGATGCGCCAGGAGACCTATATCCAGAATGAAACGGATGACTTCCTGGAGCTGCACCGGCAGGAATTCGATTATGAGAACCTGATCGCCAGCATGATCGTGACCGTCTTCCAGAAAAAGGGGGCGTTGTGGGAACGGTTCGAGGAAACCCACCGGGAGCGGGGTTACCCGATCGCCGATATCCAGTTCCTGCTCAATACGGTCGGATTTGATATCGCCGGGATGTACAGCAGCCTCAGCAAGCGCACCCGCGTTCAGCACACGTCGTCACGGGTGTGGTTCGCGGCGCGCAAGCCCGGCTAGGTTTGCAGGGATTCCCGCACTGATTTGAAGGCGTCGCGCAGGATGATCTGGAAATTCGCTGGCTCGAGTTCCGCCAGCGGTAGCCAGCGGGCATTTCGGATTCTTCATCGAAAACATTAGTATCGCTCATCAGAGAGGTGGAAAGCGCTTCGCACCCATAGAAGAACAAATGGGTGTGGTACGGCCTCATCACCCGGGTTGTAATAGAAGAAGTCCTCTTCGACCCGTGCGAGCTTGCCCATTTTGACGGAAATCCCGGTTTCTTCGCGGATTTCACGTGCCAGGGCTTCGGTGACGGGTTCGCCCAGGAGCTTGCCTTCGCGGACGATCCACCCGTAGACAGAATTGTGGAAGATTATCTTCTCCAGGGGAACGGGGACGGTGTTACCCTGCATTGACAATTATCACCCACCGGGAAGAGTCTGGGATTCAGGATAAAATTAGCATAGAGCGCAATGATCTCACCAGCAATCAGTGGGCGAATTGTGCGATAAAGCTCGTTTTGATCTCTGGTTACTTGCCTCGTCATTGGCCTGGTGATATGATTTGGTACATTGGAGGCCGTTTGAAAAATCTAAGCAGCACCAAGCGAATCCGCTACCTGCTCCTGTTGGCGATCCTGATCACCCTGCCGTGCTATGGCCTGGGTCTGGTGTTGTTAAGGGTTAACCGGGCCCAATCGCCGGACGTGACGCCGACCGTCACACCGACGGCCACCACGACCGCAACAGTCACCCTGACCCCCTATATCACCTACACCCCCACGATGACGCCGACGATCACAAACACCGGCACCCAGCCGCCCACGGCGACGCCGACGATGACATCAACCACGACCTGGACGGCCACACCGACCGATACAGCCACCCCAACGCCTCCCCCAACCGCTACCACAGCACCGCCCACAACGACCGCCACGAATACCGCGACGCCAACGGTGACGTCAACAGTGACGAATACACCCTGATCCCCAATGCAGAAGGACCCGAAACAAAATGAATGACATTTTGCCATTATTGAAGAAGATGATCTCCGCACCCGGCCTTTCCGGCTTTGAAGGGCCGATCCGAGAGATCATCGCCCAGGCCTGGCGGCCGCTGACGGATGAACTCTCGGTCAGCAGGATCGGCAGCCTGCAGGGCCTGAAAAAAGGCCGGGGAGAAAGCCCCCGCAAACGCGTTTTGATCTCGGCGCACATGGATGCAATCGGCATGATGGTCACCGAACTCCAGGATGGTCTGATGCACATCACCCAGATCGGCGGGATCGATCACCGCATCCTGCCGGGCCAGCCGGTGGTCGTCCACGGGCGGCAGGACCTGCGCGGCCAGGTGGTCCAGCCGCCGGCGCACCTCCTGCCGGAGTCAGTGGGTGACGGCCCCGTGGAGATGCCTTACCTCCTGGTGGATGTGGGCCTGCGCCCGGAGGCCGTGGCGGAAAAAGTGCGGGTGGGCGACCTGGTCTCCTACGCGCAGGAGCCGCTGGACCTGACCGGCGAGGCCCTGGCCGGGCATACGCTCGACAACCGGGTGTCCGTCGCGGCGACCACGCTTTGCCTCGAAGAACTCCAGACCCGCCTGCATGATTGGGATGTCTGGGCTGTGGCTTCCGTACAGGAAGAAGAGACCTTGGGCGGCGCGTGGACCTCGCCCTTTGATATCCGGCCGGATATTGCCATCGTGGTGGATGTCTGCTTTGCCACGGGCCCCGGCGCCACGGACTGGCAGAACCTGCCGTTCGGCGACGGGGTGGGCCTGGGTTTTGGGCCAAACATCCATCCGGCGCTTTACAAGGCTTTTGAAGAAAAAGCCAAGGCGCTGGAAATCCCCGTTCATAAAGACCTGATGCCGAAAATGTCCGGGACCGATGCGATGGCCATTCAGATCGTGGCCGAAGGGATCCCCTGCGCGGTGCTGGGCATCCCGCTGCGGTATATGCACACACCGGTTGAGACGGTGTCACTCAAAGATGTCCGGCGGGTAGGGCGGTTGATGGCGGCGTTCATCGCCGATCTCACGCCGGATACCCTGGATCAGATCAATTGGGAAGCGTGATCCATGACCAAAAAATTAGAAATCTCAGCCAGCAAGGCGCCTGAAATCGGACCAAGCCAGTTTCAATTATTGGAACAGCTCTGTAACGCCACCGCGGTTTCGGGGGATGAACACGAGGTGCGGCAGATCGTCATCGAGAAGGTGAAGTTGATCGCCGACGATGTCAAAGTGGACGCGATGGGCAATGTACTGGTGACCCGCTTCGGCAGAGGCCCGAACCGGGTGCGGGTGATGTTGGCGGCCCACATGGACGAGATCGGCTTCATGATCGTCAAGAAGCATGATGATGACCTGTTCGAGTTTGAGCGGGTGGGCGGGATTGATGAACGCCAGCTGCCCGGCAAGGCCGTGCTGGTGGGACGCGACCACCTGCCCGGCGTGATCGGGGCCAAGCCGATCCATCAGACAACGGCCAGCGAGCGCAAAAAGAAGATCGAATACTCCTCCCTGCGGATCGACCTGGGGCCGGAGATCGGCGAGAAGGTCCAACCCGGCGATCGGGCGACTTTTGCCACCCGGTTTGAGATCCTGGGGCCGTCGCTGCGTGCCAAGGCACTGGATGACCGCCTGGGTGTGGCCTCGCTGATCGAGCTGCTCAAACATGCACCGGACAATATCGACCTGCTGGCGGCCTTCACCGTGCAGGAGGAGGTCGGCCTGCGCGGGGCGCGGGTGGCAGCCTATCATTTTGACCCCGACATGGCGGTGGCAGTGGATTCCACGCCGGCTTATGACCTGCCGCCGTGGGATAAAGAAAATGAGAACGTCCGCTACAACACGCGGCTTGATGCCGGCCCTGCGATCTATGTGATGGACCGGGCGACCATCGCCGACCGGCGGCTGGTGCGGCTGCTGGCAGAGACGAGCGATGAAGAAGGCATCCCCTACCAATATCGCCAGCCCGGCGGCGGTGGCACGGACGCCGGCGCGATCCATCTGGTGCGCGCGGGCATTCCCAGCATCTCGGTTTCGGTGCCCTCGCGCTATGCTCATACCGCCGCAGGCATCGCCCGGATTGAGGATTGGGCCAATACGCTGCGCCTGCTGCACGCGGCCCTGAGCCGGGTGACACCTGACCTGCTCACAGGAGAGCGGCGGGACTGACCCGCTCATAACCATAATAACCCTTTTGACCGATTTGCCATTTCCAGGAGTGCTTTGATGAAATCCTTAATCCAAAAACTAGTCGAAACCCCCGGGCCTTCCGGGTTTGAATACCGGATCCGCGATGTGGTCCGTGAGAGCATCGGCGATGCCGCTGATGAGGTTCGGGTGGACGCGCTGGGCAGCCTGATCGCCCGGAAAGGCGAGAAATCCGAGAATGGGATGCGGGTGATGGTCTCGGCGCATATCGACGAGATCGGCCTGATGGTGACCCACGTGGATGAGAACGGTTTTTGCCGTGTCACCAACGTGGGCGGCGTGAACCCGCTGACCTGTGTGGGCGGACGGGTGTTGTTCATGAACGGCACCCGCGGGGTGATCGGCGCAGGCGGGGTTGAACGGGGGAAGATGCCCAAGGTGACCGACTTGTTCGTTGATGTCGGTGCCACCCGCAAGGAAGAGTGCCCTGTGGGCGTAGGCGATGTTTGCGGGTTCGAACGGCCTTTCATGGACCTCGGGAAGCGCATGGTCGCCAAGTCCATGGATGACCGGATTGCGGCAGCCATCGCCATTGAAGCACTGATCCGGCTGGAAAGCACGCCGCATGAGGTTTATTTCGTCTTCAGCACCCAGGAAGAAGTTGGCATCCGCGGGGCGGCCACGGCGGCCTATGGCGTGGAACCGGAGGTCGGTTTCGCGGTGGACGTGACCCTCAGCGGGGATACCCCGCAGGCAAAGCCCAGGATGGTGACCGCACTGGGCAATGGCCCGGCGATCAAAGTGCGGGATAGCTCCTTTATTGCTGATCCCCGCCTGGTGGATTGGATGGTGAGACAAGCGGAAGCGGCCGATATCCCGTACCAGATGGAAGTTTTGACCGCCGGCGGTACCGATGGCCATGCGATCCAGATGACCCGGAGCGGTGTGCCTGCCGGCTGCATCTCAATTGTCTGCCGCTATATTCATTCCCCCTCGGAGATGGTGGATACCGGCGATGTTGAAAACGCAGTGGCACTTCTGGTAAAACTATTGAGCGAGCCGATTGAACTCGGCCAGTTGGGTTAACCGTTGCAGGAGCGAATGGCTTGAAGAAATTCCGTCAATTTTTAGGGCTGGGCCTGGTCCTGGTGCTGCTGCTCTCGGCCTGCGAGAGCCTGCCCTTTGATTTACCCGGGGCGCAGCAGCCGACCGCCACCACGACCCCGCCCGCTGGGGCCGATGGTGACCTCACGTCCACACCCGAAACGACCACCACGCCGGAAGCGACGCCGGAGCCGGTGACCGAATTGACGGTTTGGGTCCCGCCCGAGCTGGACCCGGCGGCGGAGACCGAGGCCAGCCGGCTTTTTGCGGCCCAGCTGCAGCGCTTCTCTGATTTACATGATGGCCTGGCGATCGTGGTGCGGGTGAAATCCGCCAGCGGTACAGGCGGGCTTTTGGACGCCCTGACGGCAACCAGCGCCGCAGCGCCGGATGCCCTGCCGGACCTGATCGCGCTCAGCCGCCCCGACCTGGAAACCGCTGCATTGAAGAACCTGATCTATCCCCTGGACGGGATGACGTCGACGCCCGACGACATCGACTGGTACGGCTTCACCAGGGAAATGGCGCTCCTGCAGGGCAGCACGTTTGGATTGCCCTTCGCCGCTGATGCGCTGGTGCTGGCCTACCGGCCTGAATTATTGCCTGAATTGCCTGCCACCTGGGACGAGTTGATTGAGCAGGGCCTCGTATTGGCTTTCCCGGCCGATAGCGACCAGGCTCTGTTCACCCTTGCACTTTACCAGGCCGATGGCGGCCTGATCCAGGACAACCAGCGCCGCCCGGTGCTGGAGATGGATCCCCTGTTGAATGTCTTCACCTTTTATCAGGCCGGCGTCCAGTCGGGGGCTTTGCCATCCTGGTTGAACCAATATCAGACCCTGGGCCAGGTCTGGTCCTCCTATCGGGAGGGGCAGTCCAGCCTGGCGGTCATCTGGTTGTCGAACTACCTCAAGGACCAGCCGGCTGATACGGCTGTTGCTTCGTTATTGCCGATGTCCGCCGGTTCTGTCACGTTAGGCACCGGGATGAGCTGGGCTGTGGCTACCTCCGTGGAAACGCGCCAGGCTCTGGCCGTGCAGCTGGCGGAGTTCCTCGTGCAGCCCGAGTTCCTGGCGGAATGGACGGCCGCGGCTGGGTATATCCCCCCTCGGCCTTCTGCGCTGGAGGGCTGGGTCGATCAGGGATTGCGCAACACCGTGAGCCAGGTGGCATTGATGACGCAGCTGCGGCCGACCAATGATTTGATCGCCAGTCTGGGGCCGATCCTGCGTGAAGGCACCCGCCAGATCCTGCAGGAATTGGTGGACCCCGGTCAGGCAGCCCAGGTGGCTGTGGAGAGCCTGGAGGAATAAGGATGGCCCTGGAAGAACTTCCCCAAGAACCCGAACCAAGACCGATCGGGCCCTATTGGATCCTGATCGCGCTGGTGATCGGTGTGCTTATCCTGGCAACGCTGGCTTTCCTGCGCCCGATCGCCGGGGATGGCCCAGCCTCGACTCCCGTTGACACCACCGCTTCCCTCACCCCGGAGGGAATGGATACCCCGGAGGCAGGTGAGCAGACCGTCACGGTCACCGCAGCACCGCCGGCCCCGGAGGATATCGGCTATACCGATGGGATTATCTTTTGCGGTTCGGTGCTGGTGTTGATCCTGTTGGTAGGCACACTGCGGGAAGTGATCCGCCGGCGCGGATATTGAGGAGGACCTGATGAGTGACCGACTGCGAGAATTTGAGGATTATCGCCATCAGATGAACGACCGCATCGCTGAAATCGAGCACCTGGGGATCAAACGCTTTTTCAATCTGGATACGAAAACCTATGAGGATGGCGCGCTGGATGCCCGCACGAAGGAATTGCTGGGCCTGGTCGCCTCGATGGTGCTGCGCTGTAACGATTGCATCGACTATCACATCATCCAGTGTGTGGATGCGGGCTGGTCGGATGAGGAATTATATGATGCGTTCAACGTGGGACTGGTGGTCGGCGGGAGCATCGTGATCCCGCATCTGCGCCACGCGGTGGAAACGTTGGACCTGTACCGGGAGCGGAAGAAATAGGGGGCGGGCGTTTAATTAATCGTTGAACAAATAAAGACACCCCCTGCGGGTGTTTTTTAGTCAAGAGGAAACTCGTGGGCTGTCCCATAGACAACACAATTTCCACCCAGCACCTCCGGTAGGATGCGCTCCGGTTTTGAGCGCGCCGAAGACGACGGTGCGTTCAAAGGAGGAATGCAGCCTGCGTTGCTGATCTTACCCTGGCGGCCACGGTGGGCCGCCCCTACCGCAACAGGTTATGATGTGTGGGCTTGGTTAAGGAATGCCGGAAGAGGTCTGGCTTCGCTCATACGGGTTTATGAGACCTTTTATATACTGAAATCCGAGCCGATCCAGTTGCCTTCCTCATCGGTATGGATCACGCCGTTCTCATGCACGTGCATTTCATCTTCCAGGCGTTCCAGCCGGGCCAGGACCTGACGCATGGCGTCGCCGAGGGTGTCGGGCAGCCGGTCGTGATGCAGGTCGATGGGTTCTTCGCTGTCCTTCCGGGTGCGCTTGACGACCTGGCCGGGGACGCCAACCACGACCGAATCGGGCGGGACGGGCTTGACCACCACGGCGTTCGCGCCGATGCGGCTGCCTGCGCCGATCTCGATCGCGCCGAGGATCTTGGCACCGGCGCCGGCCACCACGTTATGGCCCAGGGTGGGGTGGCGTTTGCCTTTCTCCAGGCTGACGCCGCCCAGGGTGACGCCGTGGTAGAGCGTGACATCATTGCCGATTTCGGAGGTCTCGCCGATCACCACGCCCATGCCGTGGTCAATGAAGAAGCGGCGGCCGATCACCGCGCCGGGGTGGATTTCCACACCCGTGAACCAGCGCGCGATCTGCGAGAACCAGCGCGCCAGGAAATAGACCTTGTGGCGCCAGAGCCAGTG
>WOYI010725402.1_pt3 | contig 17821 bp, 14 predicted proteins | sample 6423411 | NCBI WGS metagenome assembly WOYI01 (sample SAMN13441803, study PRJNA592873) | oil field metagenome | biome: oil field; feature: oil-well bore; material: oil-contaminated soil; isolation source: oil-contaminated soil from oil-well borehole | place: Germany: Wietze | collected 2016-10-18 ...
GAGATGAAAAGCATCAGGAATCATAAAGGCGAAACGGGATTGTTTCGCCTTCTGGGTGTCTCATCCGACGGTTCCCTCCTGGTGGAGGGTGCAGATGGTCAAGAATTTAGTCTTCAGTCTGCCGAAGTGTTACCTTCTTCGTCTTCGTCCTCGGGATAATCGTTTTCCTCTTCAACAATTTCCACTTCGGACTCAAGGTCCACTTCCACATCCTCCACAGCAGCTTTTCGCCTTGATCGGCGTGGCGCGGTTTCACCTGCGGCTACAGATGCGGCATTGGTTTGTTCGGAGAGTTCCACTTCCTCCCGGGAAATGCGAGCAATTGCGGCAATGCTATCCCCTTCGCCCAATTCCATAACCTTAACCCCTTGCGTGGAGCGGCCTTGAACTGAGATCTCAGCGACTTTGGTGCGCAGCACAATCCCACCGCGGGAAATCATGGTGACTTCCTCGCCATCAAGCACAACGCGCGCTTCGGCGATATCCCCAACGGATTCGCGCACGTCCTGATTAATCGTGGTGACGCCGAGCGTGCCGCGTGTCTTGGGAATATATTCTTCCAGGCTGGTGCGTTTGCCCTGACCCTTTTCGGTCAAAACAAACAGGTAGCCTTCCGGCTCAGCGACTTCCAGCGCGGCCACCTGGTCATCACCGCGCAGGGTAATGCCGGTGACACCCATAGTTGTACGCCCTGTGGGGCGGACCTGCTTTTCGTGGAAGCGTAAGGCTTTCCCCTTCCTGGTAACAAGCAGCAGATCATCCTGACCACTGGTCATGCGGACCCAACCCAATTCGTCACCGTCATTGAGACGGATGGCGATCAGACCGGATGGTCGCACGCTCTCAAAATCAGACATGGGTACGCGCTTGATGCGACCGAGTTTGGTGGCAAGAGCGCAGAATTTAGCATCACTGAAACTTTCCACAGGCAGCAAAGCCGTAATGGTCTCATCCGGTTCGAGGTTGAGGATGTTGACCAGGGGGATGCCGCGTCCCTGGCGGGCTTCTTCGGGCAGTTCAAATACCCGTTCGGAATAGACCTTGCCCTTGTTGGTGAAGAAAAGCATGGTGCCAAGCGTGTTGGCACGCACAAAGAAGGTGACAGCATCTTCACCACGCATGCTCTGACCGATCACACCGCGACCGCCTCTGCCCTGGGAGCGGTAAGCCTGGTCCGACACGCGCTTGATGTATCCGCGGTCGGTAATGGAGACAAACACCGGTTCATCCTGGACGAGGGATTCGTCCGAGATGTCCATTTCGAGATCAGGGACGATATGCGTGCGGCGGTCGTCGCCATACTTTTCGGCCAATTCGTTGAGGTCGGTGCGGATGATCTCAAGCACTTTATGGGGGTTGGCGAGGATGTCTTCAAGCTCGGCAATAGTTTCGAGCAGGGCCTTATATTCGTCCTCAATTTTCTGGCGTTCAAGGGCAGCCAGGCGGCGCAACTGCATATCGAGAATTGCCTGAGCCTGGATTTCGGTGAGGGTGAAGCGGGTCATCAAATTCGATTTGGCGACTTCAGCATCTTTTGATTCCCGAATGGTCTTGATTACGGCATCGAGGTTGGCAATGGCAATCAGGAGCCCGTCCAGAACATGAGCGCGTTTTTTGGCTTTATCGAGTTCGTAGAGTGTCCGGCGGGTGATGACGACCTGGCGATGTTCCAAAAAATGCGTGAGTGCGCGTTTGAGCGTGAGCATGCGGGGTTCAGCGTCCACCAGGGCGAGCAGCTGCACACCAAAGGTTGACTGAAGCGGGGTGTATTTGTAGAGCTGGTTGAGAACACGCTTCGGTTGGGTGCCGCGTTTTAGCTCGATGACGATGCGCATGCCATTGCGGTCGGATTCATCCCGCATGTCCGAGATGGAGTCAAGGCGTCCTTCGCGATGAAGTGCAGCGATGCGTTCAATCAGGCTGGTTTTGTTGAGCTGATAGGGTATTTCGTGGATGATGATGGCAAAACGTCCATCGCGAATTTCTTCAATGGTAGCCGCGCCGCGCATTGTTAGGTGACCGCGACCGGTGCTGTATGCCTGGCGGATGCCCTCACTGCCGACGATAATGCCGCCTGTGGGGAAGTCTGGTCCGGGAATGAGCTGCATGAGGTCTTCAACGCTGACCTCATCAAGCTCGTCGAAGCGGTCAATGAGCAGGTTGAGCGCAGCTACCAACTCGCGCAAGTTGTGCGGCGGAATGTTGGTTGCCATGCCGACCGCAATACCGTTGGAGCCATTCATCAGCAGGTTGGGGAGGCGGGCAGGCAGAACCTCTGGCTCTTTTAGAGAACCGTCAAAGTTGTCGAGAAAGTCAACCGTGTCTTTATCCAGGTCTGCCAAAATTTCATCGGCGATTTTGGTTAGCCGGGCTTCGGTGTAGCGCATGGCTGCGGGGGAGTCACCATCGATCGAGCCAAAGTTGCCCTGCCCATCAATCAGGGGATAGCGCATCGAGAAATCCTGCGCCATGCGCGCCATTGAATCGTAGACGGCTGAGTCGCCATGGGGATGGTATTTACCCAAAACTTCACCGACGATGCGGGCAGATTTTTTGGAAGGCGTGTTGGCACGAATGCCCATGTCTTGCATGGCGTAGAGGATGCGCCGGTGGACCGGCTTGAGGCCGTCGCGCACATCAGGGATGGCGCGGGCGACAATGACGCTCATGGCATAGTCGAGGTAAGCCGTGCGCATTTGCTCGTCGATGCCGACAGACTCAAGGCTGCCAGAGTTGTTCACGACGGGTTCTTCAGCGGGAATTTCAGGTTGGTCGGTCATGTTTTCTTTCTTTCGAGCCTAATTAACGTATTTGCGTAACCTTGTTATTATACCCCCAATTATCCGATTAAAAGCGCGAAAGCGCAAAATTGCGCCATTTTTCAAGAATGCGTCAGATGACGGGAAAAACCCTGAGAAGATATATCATCAAGTAAAAAGCCGTATTTTATAAAAAAGCCCGGGTATCAGGGCCCGGGCGGTTTGTAACAAAAGCAATTTAATTGACCGGACAACCGGGGATCCGGTTGGCAGAGAAGAAACACCACCAACTGGTTGGCATAAAGATCACGATGACCATGATGATGATAATCGCAATTAGCAACAGAATGAAGAAGTTGGAATACCAGGGGGTGCGGGGCTTTAGCTCCGGTGTGGGCTCGGGCGCAAGCGGTTGCTGGGGAACGGGTTTCTGGGCAGGCTGATAGACGGCTTGCGGAGCCGCGGGCATAGGCTGGGGTACCGGTTCTTCCACGGGATAAGCGCTGTAGGTGGGAGTCTTCGCCTGGTCAGGCCATTCGAAACTCATTACAGTCGCTTCCGCCAGGGTGATGAGGTCGCCATTATTGAGGCGTTGGGGTGAACTGATGCGGACACCATTCAAGAACGTGCCGTTCGTGGAACCGAGGTCTTCAATGTACACACCGTCGGTGCGGGTAACAAAGCGCGCGTGACGGCGGGAAATTTCCTGGTCTGGAACCGGGATATCATTGGCGAGGTCACGACCAAGGGTCACTTCAGTTTTCTCGAGATAAAAGCTCGAACCGGGGATGGGTCCCGAGCGCATGACGATAAGAGGTTTTTGTTCTGGCATGGTCGCTCCTTGAATAAAGCAGTCAATTTTGTTAATTGATTTTACCATTGTCTTGTAAAATCCGTTGAAGAGCTGAGAGCAACACAGGTTTAAAATGAGTCGAAACCCGCTGGAGAATTGTTGACGATGGCAAGGAATCCTGCTATTATCAGATTAATGAGCACTCTCGCAAAAAAAGACAATTGGTTTAAGCGGCTGATCACTCGCCTCCAACAGGAATTTAAATGGCTCGCGCCGGGTATGGGCTATAAGCGCTGGTTGGTATTGACCATCATCGGTTCAATGCTGCTGGGGCTTGGCGCGGCGGTATTGGTTTTGGATTACTATCGCAGCACTACGAATGAAGCCTTGGTACCCATCCTGGCGGTGCTCTCCCTGCGTTTTTTGGACAGACCGATCCGATTCCTGCTCTTCGGCGGAGTGGGGCTGGCGATGATCCTGATTGGAATATGGGGCGCGAACCGCTCATTATTACGACCATTTGAGAAAAATGGCAAACCTGTATGGGATACGCTCAAGAATTATCGTCAACGCGAAAAGGGTATCAAGGTTGTGGTAATTGGCGGTGGGCATGGACTGGCGGCACTCCTGCGAGGTCTAAAGGAGTACACCCACAATATCACGGCTATTGTGACCGTCGCTGATGACGGTGGATCATCGGGGGAACTGAGACGCGACCTGGGGGTATTGCCACCCGGAGACATCCGCAACTGTCTTTCAGCTCTTAGCAGCGATGAAGCGCTGCTTTCACAGGTTTTTCAGTATCGTTTTACTGCGGGTGCTGGCCTGGAAGGGCATTCCATGGGGAACCTCTTCATCACAGCTCTCAGTGAGATCACCGGAAGTTTTGAAGAAGCGGTAGCTGAATCCGGCCGGGTTTTGGCGATCTATGGACAGGTGCTGCCTTCGACTTTGAGCAATGTACAACTGGTTGGGGAAGTGCAGGATCAGGCAACTCAGGAGATTGTGGAGGTGAGGGGCGAGGCGGAGCTGACACAGTATCCTGGCAAGATCCTGAAGGTCTGGCTCGATCCGGCAGAATCGCCGGCATTTCCACCTACCACCTCAGCCATCCTGGACGCGGATCTGATCCTGATTGGTCCGGGCAGCTTGTATACCAGTCTGCTGCCGAACCTGCTGGTGAAGGGGATTTCGGATGCCATCCTGGCAAGCCGCGCGGAAACTTACTATATCTGTAATATCGCCACCGAGCAGGGTGAAACGGATGGATTCAATGCCTCGGACCATGCCCGGGAGATTGACCGGCATATCTGCAAGCACCTGTTCAATTTAGTGATCTGTAATAAGAATTATCATGGAGACTTGGGCGGGAAAGCGCAATGGGTCTACTTGGATGACGAGATGAAGCAGAACTACCGCGTGTACGAAGCGGACTTGGTGGATGACCTGTATCCCTGGCGGCACAGTTCCCGGAAACTGGCGAGGGCCATCATGAACTTGTATGAAGAGCGTACAGGACCTTTGAATTAAACTGGGTTTTTGGGATAATAGACAAAACTGCACGGTTTGCAGGTGGCAGATATTATCAGAATGCCATGAAAAGAAATGTACTATTATTAAATGAGTAATACTGACAGAGCAACTATCGGATATAATTCTAAAGGTTAAGCTTAAACAGTCTGGCAGCTATGCCAGTCAAAAATAAACCAAATTCACTCAATCGGAGGATATATGAAAACTAAAGTAGCAATCAATGGCTTCGGCCGCATCGGACGTCAGGTCTTAAAGCGCATCCTCGAGGACGCTTCAGACACTTTGGAGATCGTGGCGATCAATGATCTCTTTGATCCCCAAACCAATGCCCACCTTTTCAAGTATGACTCAAACTATGGCATCTACAAGGGTGACGTTGAAGTCAATGAAGCTGGCAACCTGGTAATCGATGGCGCTGAAATCAAAGTCTTTGCCGAAAAAGATCCGGGCAAATTGCCTTGGAAAGATCTCGGCGTGGATATCGTTTTTGAATGCACCGGTATCTTCACCACTGCCAAGAGCGATCCTGCAGCAGGCAAAATTGGCGCAGACGCGCACATCCAGCGCGCTGGAGCCAAGAAAGTCATCATCTCTGCACCTGCCAAGGGCGAGGATCTGACGATTGTTTTGGGTGTGAATGAAGATAAATACGATAACGCGATTCACCACATCGTTTCAAATGCTTCCTGCACCACCAACTGCCTGGCACCTGCCGCCAAGATCGTGAACGACCGCTATGGCATCGTCAGCGCCGTCATGACCACCATCCACTCCTACACCAATGACCAGGTCATCCTGGATCAGGGGCATAAGAAAGAACTGCGCCGTTCCCGCGCTGCTGCTCTGAACATCATCCCCACCAGCACCGGTGCTGCCAAGGCAGTAGAGCTTGTCATTCCTGAGCTCAAGGGCAAGTTTGACGGCTATTCTCTGCGCGTTCCAACCCCCACCGTTTCCATCGTCGACTTTGTTGCCCTGGTGGAAAAACCAACCACCAAGGAAGAACTGAATGCCGCCTTCGTCGAAGCTTCTCAAGGAGCACTGAAGGGCATCCTGGGCGTGACCACTGGTGCTTACAATCAGCAACTGGTTTCGAGCGACTTCAAGGGCGATGATCGTTCATCCATTGTTGACCTCGAAAAGAATATGGTCATGAATGGCAACCTGGTGAAGGTTGTGGCCTGGTATGACAACGAATGGGGCTATAGCTGCCGCACGGTTGATCTGGGCAAGATGATTGCAAAAAAACTCTAAACCTCAAGGTTTTCTGATTAGATGGATGCGCAGCATTGTTTCAAACAACAGTGATGCGCATTTTTCATACAAGGAGAAAAAATGTCTGACAAGAAAATGGTTACCGATCTGGACGTGGCTGGTAAGAAGGTGTTAGTGCGGGTGGACTTTAACGTGCCAATTAAGGAAGGCAAAATCAAGGACGATACCCGCATAACCTCTGCTCTACCGACAATCAATTATTTGCTTGACCACGGAGCAGCAGTTATCTTGATGTCTCATCTTGGGCGACCAAAGGGTCAACCCAACCCTGAGTTTTCGCTGAAGCCGGTAGCGGATCACCTGGCTACTCTGATCTCTGCACCAGTCAAGTTTGCCGAGGATTGCCGCGGTGAGATAGCCAAAGCTGCCGCCGAAGCCTTGAAACCGGGCGAAGTTCTGGTGCTCGAGAACACCCGCTTTTACGCGGAAGAAGAAAAGAATGACCCGCAAATGGCAGCCGATCTGGCATCCTTGGCAGATCTCTATGTGAATGATGCTTTTGGTTCAGCGCATCGTGCGCATGCCTCAACCTATGGCGTAGCGGAATTGCTGCCCTCAGCAGCCGGTTTTCTGATGGAAAAGGAAATCAAATACCTGGGTGACGCAATCGCTAATCCGCAGCGCCCGTTCGTGGCGATTTTGGGTGGCGCAAAGATCTCGGATAAGATAGGCGTGATCAACAACCTGCTCAAGAAAGCGGACAAGATCCTGATTGGCGGCGGTATGGCCAACACCTTCCTGAAGGCGCTCGGCTACGAAATGGCTGATTCTCTTGTGGAGAATGAGGTCCTCGATACTGCGAAAGAACTGCTTGAGAAATCCGAAGGAAAATTGCTCTTGCCGGTGGACATGGTAATCGGTGACGCGTTTGACGCTGAAGCGAAAATGGAAACCCTGCCAGTGGGCGATGTACCGGCTGGCTGGAGGATCCTGGATATTGGTCCCAAAACCGTGGAAACTTTTGGCAAGGAAATCGCCAATGCAGGTACGATTGTCTGGAATGGACCGATGGGTGTGTTCGAGTTCCCGCGTTTTGCCGCAGGCACATTTGCGATCGCGCACAAAGTGGCTGAGAGCAAAGCCGTGAGTATTATTGGCGGTGGGGATTCAGTTTCTGCCATCAACCAATCTGGGCTGAGTGATAAGATCACACACATCTCAACGGGTGGCGGTGCCTCTTTGGAAATGCTCGAAGGCATTGAACTTCCCGGGCTGGCGATCCTTTCAAACAAATAAACACAGTTTTTCCCGGAGAGCCGTTCAAAAAACGGCTCTCTTTTGTTTTTCAAACGGTAAGCGTCCAAAAAACCTTTTGTGAATTAATGATAGAATCGCACTTAGCATACCGATTCCACGGCTTTTGTTTGGGCTGTAAAATCATCGATGGAGAGTGATATGAGAAAAATGCATAAAATGAAGTGGATTATCCTGGGGCTTTTGAGCCTGAGCCTTGTATTGGCTGCTTGTGCCCCTTCTGTTCCCCCTACCCCTTCCGAAGCGGAAATCGCTCAGCAGGTAGCAGCGACGCAGCAAGCCAAGGCGACTCAGAACTCAGTGGAAACTTTGGTGGCATTGGTGACGCAATTGAGCAATCAACCCACCTGGACCCCTCAGCCAACCTGCCCGGTCTGCCCGACGCAGGTCGTGGTCCTGCCAACCGCGCAAACCACTGCCAACCCGACCGCAGGTACGCCTGTGCCCACAACCGCCCCAACGGAAGCAGCTGGCGCGAAATGTTTCCAGTTTGATTTCGTGGGTGATGTCAACTTCCCCCCTGGTACTGTTGTGAAGCCAGGTACGAAATTTTCTAAAACCTGGACTGTAAAGAATACCGGTACCTGCAAGTGGACCAGGGATTATGACCTGGTTCTGGCGGGTGGGGAGGCCTTTGGCACCAATAAACGTGGTGACATTCCCAGAGAGGTGCTGCCGGGAGAGACAATCGACCTCACAATCCCAGATATGATTGCACCGCAGACCGAGGGCACCTACTACAGCTACTGGATGATCGCAGCACCAGACGGTGCGCGCATCGGCTATGGACCCGGGCAGCAGTGGGGGCTGGGCATCCAATTGATAGTTTCGAACGAGTAAGCAAGACACAACCGCCCTTTTGGGCGGTTGTTATTTACGTGGAACTTTAACTGACTGATGGGCGTCTATATCAAAGAGGTAGTTTCGGCTATTAAGGAGATAGAAAATGAAAAGTAAAACCATTAGTAAACCACGTTGGATTTTTCCAGGCTTAATGGTGCTGGCCTTAAGTTTGATCCTGGCAGCCTGTGTCACGCCTGGCACCCCTGCGCCTACGGGCGATCCTGTTGAACAAGCAATGCAAACCCTGCAAGCACAAGCAACGCAGGAATATTACCAGACCGTGGTGGCTCAGTTAACGGCAACCTCGCCCGTGATTGAGAACACCCCGACATTAAATCCCACCGGTATCAATCAAATTCCGGGGGAGACGACTCCGCCTGCGCAGACTACAGAAGTGCCCACGGTTGCTGTGACTCAGATCCCTGCCACACCAACCCAGCCGGCACCTACTGCTATCCCTGCGACGCCGACCAGAATCCCACCAACAGCTACACCCATCCCCTGCTATCAGGTGACATTTGTCCAGGATATTACCATCCCGGATGGAACTAAAATCGTTGCCGGAAATTCGTTTACAAAAACCTGGCGCGTTCGCAACAGCGGTTCCTGCACCTGGGACACACGCTTTGATATCGCTTTTGTTGATGGCACTCAGATGTCGTCCACCAAAGTCTGGGATCTGGCAAAAGAGGTAAAGCCGGGTGAGACTGTGGATATTTCAATTGATCTGACTGCCCCGTCAACCGTCGGCTCCTACCAGTCGAACTTCCAGATGGTCAACCCAAATGGTACGCGCTTTGGCACCGGTCCAGACAGCAAGGGCTCATTCTGGGTGAAGATCCAGGTCATTGACGGCAAGGGCATGGTTTACAGCTTTGCCAAAAACGCCTGTGATGCGCGCTGGTCCACAAGTAAAACCAACCCATTGAGTTGCCCTGGCAAAGAGAGTGATGTCGATAAAGGCTACGTTTTAACCAAGGACAAACCTTACCGCGAAGATGGCGGTCAGGAAAACGAAATCGGTTTGATCACTCGGCCAAATGATGCCAGCGATGGCTACATCCAGGGCATTTATCCCGCTTTCCTGGTGAAAGATGGCGATCAATTCCGCGCGACGATCCAGTGCGAGGCGAATAGCCCGAAATGCAGCCTGAAGTTTGAACTTTACTATCGTATTGGAAATGGGAATTTCACTGAACTGGGCGAGTGGCATGAAGTCTATGACCAGATGTGGAATACGCTGCAGATAGACTTATCATCCCTTGCTGGTCAGAACGTGCAATTCTCGCTCGTGGTCTGGAACGAAAACACCTCGCAAGATAACCGCGGGTTGTGGCTCAATCCGATGATCTTCCGCACCAAGTAATTTACTCAAGTTCTAGTTTATGGCTGACCGGAATTCCACGGTCAGCCTTTTTTTGGATGAATGGTCAAATTCAGAACGGCTTGATGATAGTTTTTCGTAGGCCGGCTTCCTCGGTTGAAGCCGGCTTTGGTTTGCATTGATGGATCCGGAATGAACTGCGCAATCCGGCCTACGAAAAGATTTCCACGTTACAGGCAATGATTGGTAGCGTGGGTAGGCGACAGACAACCTTATTCAACCCGGGTATCGTTATAGCCTATCCACTTGTATATATTCCATCAGACCACAGGCCATGATTTGTAGATACCGTCTTGATTGTTCGGAATAATGGTTAGAATCACAACGGCTTAATGATAAAATATGAATTAACTAAAAGCAGAGGATGGTAGAACTGATGAGAACACCGATGGTTGCTGGCAACTGGAAGATGAACAAAGGGCTGTATGAGACCCGCGACTTGATCCGCGAGATGTATCCTGTTTTACATGCCGTGGAGGGGGTGGAAGTTGTGATTTGCCCGCCATTTGTGGGGCTGGGAGTCGCAAAACGCGAGGTGGAAGCATCGACCATCAAACTTGGAGCACAGAACATGCACTGGGCAGACTCGGGCGCTTTTACCGGGGAAATTTCTCCGACCATGCTGAAAGAGCTGTGCGAGTATGTCATTTTGGGGCACTCAGAGCGGCGCGCCATGTTTGGCGAGACGGATGAAACGGTTAACAAGAAAGTTTTGGCGGCATTGGCACACGGACTGAAACCGATTGTATGCGTGGGCGAGACTTTGGAGGAAAACCAGAGCGGTATTACCGCCGAGGTGGTTAGCCGTCAGGTGCGGGCAGACCTGGAAGGGCTAAACCAGGAGCAGGCGGAGCAGGTGGTGATTGCCTATGAGCCCGTCTGGGCGATTGGCACCGGTTTGGCAGCCACCCCTGAAGGCGCAAACGCTGTGCATAAGGATGTGATCCGCCCGATCCTGCGCGACATGTTTGGCGAGACGATAGGAGACGGAATGCGCATTCTTTACGGCGGTTCGGTGAACCCCGGAAACGCCGCAGAGCTGTTTGGTCAATCCGACATCGACGGCGGATTGATTGGTGGAGCGAGCCTGAAGGCTGAGTCTTTTATCGCGCTTGTCAAAGCCGCGATGTAAAGTGATTGCAGAGTATGAAGCCGGGCGAAAGCCCGGTTTTTTTTATCCAGAGTGCGCTCAAGGCAGGCGATGGGCAGATAGGTATTCAAATGCACTTGACAAAATTAGTTCAACTCAGTATACTAATTTTACAAGTTAAACAATTCATACTTTTCGAACGGAGAATTTAAAATGGAAAAACCTACAGGCAAATATGCATGGACGGTCAAGGTGGGTGAAAAGGGGCAAATTGTTATCCCCAAAGAAGCCCGCGATATATTTGACATCAATCCCGGCGACACGCTGATTGTTTTGGGCGACGAAAAACAAGGCATAGCGATACCGCCCAAAGATGCGTTTACAAAACTTATAGCCACGCTTTTTGATGGTACTGCGCCGGAGAGGGAAGACGAAGAATGAATGCTATCACAATTACGAACCTGTCTAAAAAATACGATGGGCTTACGGCGGTAGACAATTTGAATTTGACGATTGGGCAAGGCGAATTGTTCTCTCTTTTAGGTGTCAACGGTGCGGGAAAAACCACAACTATCAAAATGTTGTCCTGCTTGATTAAGCCAACAGGCGGCAATGCGGTGTTGCTTGGCGATAGCGTGAAAGAACACCCGCAGGCTGTCAAAGGGAAAATTAATATCTCACCGCAGGAAACAGCCGTAGCCGCAAATTTATCAGTAACTGAAAACTTGGAACTCATAGCGGGAATATATGGTCAGGATAGCAAAAGCGCAACGAAAAGCGCTGACGAAATGGTGTCACAATTTGGGCTTGACCGTGTTCGGAAGAAAAAAGCAAAACAATTGTCGGGCGGTATGCAAAGACGGCTCTCTATTGCAATGGCTTTGATTTCTAACCCACAAATCTTGTTCCTTGATGAACCCACTTTAGGGCTAGACGTTCTTGCCCGCCGCGAATTGTGGGCATCCATTGAGGCACTAAAAGGAAAGGTTACAATCATTCTTACAACACATTATTTGGAAGAAGTAGAAGCGTTGTCCGATCGTGTTGGAATAATGGCAAACGGCAAATTGACGGCTGTTGGAACGGTAGCGGAATTGACGAAGCAGACCGGCACAAGCAAGTTGGAGGATGCTTTTGTTATCCTATCAGGAGGCACAGCGTGAGAATTATTTTGTTTGCAAAACGCAATGCGAAAGAGGTTTTGCGTGACCCCATCAATCTCTTTTTCGGATTGGGATTTCCGCTAATACTGCTGGTACTGCTGTCCGTCATCAATGCCAGTATTCCTCCTGAAGCACATAATACGATGTTCTCGATTGAAAACCTTGCGCCCGGTTTAGCAATGTTCGGAACCGCGTTCATGGCATTGTTTGCGGGTTTGCTGTTGTCCAAAGACCGTACTTCATCTTTCTTAATGCGCTTGTTCGCCTCACCCATGACCTCTTTGGATTTTATATTAGGCTACACTTTGCCAATGCTCGTTATGGCGTTGGCGCAAGCCGCAATAACTTTGCTGGCTTCCTGTATTGTTGGGCTTGAACTTACCGCCAATCTCCTGCTTGCTATTGGTGTGACAACTCTGACCTCGCTTTTATTTGTAGGATTCGGCTTATTATTTGGCAGTTTGCTGAACGAAAAGGCGGTAAGCGGCATTTGCGGGGCCTTATTGACGAATGTTGCGGCATGGTTGTCCGGGGTATTTATTCCGATTGACTTAATTGGTGGCGCTTTCAAAAAAACGGCTGAAATTTTGCCGTTTTATCATAGTGTGCAAACAATCCGAGCCGTCTTGGGCGGCAATTTTGACGAAATGCTACCGCATTTGATAATTGTATTGGGTTATACGGTGGTTATTTTTATACTTGCGATTATCGTTTTTCATCATAAAATGAGCGGTGATAATGCTTAGAACCTATATTAAGGAGAGCGGTTCATGGATGAGGAACTAGACCACATGAAGAATTCGGATTGGATACTTTGCCCTGTTTGTAAGAACAAAACCCGACTACGAATACGGAAAGACCAACACTAACAAACCTTCTTTTATTTTGCCCGAAGTGCAAGCAAAAACTTTGGTGAATGTCAAACAATTGAATACTGTAGTTATCAAAGAGCCAGGCGCAAAGTTACAGAGCCGATAACAGTGGGATTGCTCGCAGTTATCGGCTCTTTCCGTGCCCTTGACCATGCCTTTGAAAACTTCTATAATAGGGCGAACGATGGTGAGTGAGGAAAGTAGGCTTTAGAGCACCAACAGGGAGGCGCGGTCGTGATTGAGAGCGGCGCTTGGTATGCAAAAGTTGAAGTTCCCTCAGGAGTCGCGCGGGTGAAACGTTTGTGCAAGTAGTCCGCGCCGGGAGTTCCCGTTACAGAACGACCTGAGAGGGCTGGCTCTGCCAGCCAAGAAGGGTGGTACCACGGCTTTTTTGCCCGTCCCTTTATCCGGATGGGCATTTTTTTGTCCGAATGACAAATTGATGAGGTGAAGAATGTTGGAAATTGAAGGGAAGTTGCAGGCGGAACTGGCGCGCGGGATTGAAGCGCTTCAGACTGTTGCGAACGCAGAATCGCTGGAAGCCTGGAAACAGGAATTCCTTGGGAAAAAGTCGCTGGTGATGCAGGTTTATGGCTCGATGGGAAAGCTTGCCAAAGAAGAGCGCCCAATAATCGGCAAAGCCGTGAACCAGGCAAAAGCGGGGTTGGAGGCAGCCCTGGCAGAAAAAGAAGAGGGCATCAAGGCTGCCAGCCAGCAGGAAGCTTTTACCAAAGAAACCCTGGATGTGACCCTGCCTGGGCGCAAACCACGCCGCGGGAGGATCCATCCACTCCATTTGACCTTGCGCCAGATTTACAGGATCTTTGGCGATATGGGATTCCAGATTTACCGCTCGCCGGAAGTGGAAACCGACGATTACAACTTCACTTTCTTGAACATGCCGCCTTATCATCCCGCGCGCGATATGTGGGACACTTTCTATACTGATAAGGAGGGCGTTGTGCTGCGCACGCATACCTCGCCAGGGCAGGTACGGGTGATGCGCGAAAGAGCGCCGGAAAATATCCGCGTCATCCTGCCGGGCACCACCATGCGTTATGAGCAGCTGACAGCCCGCTCGGAAATTGAGTTCATCCAGGTGGAGCTGCTGGTGGTGGGCAAGGGCATTACCTTTGCCGATATGCGCGGCACGCTCAACGACTTTGCCCGCAGAACCTTTGGCGAGAACGCGCGCACGCGTCTGCGACCGTCCTTCTTCCCCTTCACTGAGCCCAGCGCTGAAATGGATGTGGAATGCTTTGTCTGCGGCGGCGAAGGCTGCGGCGTCTGCAAGGGCACCGGCTGGCTGGAGATCCTTGGCTGCGGCATGGTGCATCCGACCGTGCTCAGGTATGGCGGATATGACCCGGAGGTCTATTCCGGTTTTGCCGCCGGCATGGGCATCGACCGCTCAACCCTGATGCGCTATCACATTGATGATATCCGCCACTTCCGCAATAACGACATCCGCTTTCTGGAACAATTCTAAGAGGAGATGAGATGAAAGCACCCTTAAGTTGGCTCAAAGATTACATCGACCTGGACGGAGTTGGCATTGAAGAGATCGCCAACCTCCTGACCAATGTCGGTCTGGAAGTGGAAAGTGTGCAGTTGGTGGGCGTGGAGAAGCCTGAAGGCAAACTAAAGAATAAATATTTTGGATTGCCCTGGGATAAAGAGAAATTCGTGGTCGCAGAGGTGCTGGAGGTGAACCAACACCCCAACGCTGACCGTCTGACACTCTGCGAGCTTAATGACGGCACGGGGATCACAACTGTTCTGACCGGGGCACCGAATATGTTCCCTTACCTCGGCAAGGGCAGGCTGGAACAGCCGATCAAAGTGGCCTACGCCCGCGAAGGGGCATTGCTTTACGACGGGCATCAGCCCGGACAGGTTGTGACGAAACTCAAAAAGACTACTATCCGCGGGGTTGAGTCGCGCTCGATGATCTGTTCGGAAAAAGAACTGGGCATTTCGGAAGAACATGAGGGCGTGATCGAACTGGATGAAGATGCGCCAGTTGGCATGCCGCTGGTGGATTACATGGGCGATGTGGTCTACGAGGTTGCAATCCTGCCGAATATGGCCAGAGATGCGTCCATTTTGGGCATCGCCAGGGAACTCTCAGCGGTTTTGGGAAGACCACTGCGCTTACCTGAGGGGGTTGCCCTGGAAAAGGGAGGAGCAATCGCGGAGAAGGTTGGCCTGGAAGTGCGCAACACCGAGCTGAACCCGCGCTTTATGCTCGGGATGGTGGAAGAAACGCAAGCCCGCCAAAGCCCCTACTGGGTGCGGCGGCGGCTTTCGCTGGCGGGGATGCGCCCGATTGATGCCCTGGTGGATGCCACGAACTACACCATGCTCGAGATTGGTCAGCCCCTGCATGCCTTCGATTACGACCTCCTGCGCGAGCGGGCGGGCGGCAAGCCGACCATTATTACCCGCACGGCTTACGAGGGCGAAAAGATCACCCTGCTGGATGGATCTGAGCCGCAGCTTGACCCGCAAATGGAACTGGTGACCGACACCGTTGGACCGCTTTCCATCGCGGGCGTGATGGGAGGCGGTGAAACAGCAGTCCATGCGGAAACGCGCAACCTGCTGATTGAGTCGGCGAACTGGAACTTCATCAACATTCGCAAAACCCTGAGCAAAACCCGCATCAACAGCGAAGCCGCTTACCGCTTTAGCCGCGACGTTCATCCGGCGCTGGCAGAAACTGCATTGAGCCTGTGCTTGAAACGGGTGCAGGAGTGGGGCGGTGGAGAGGTGGTGCAGGGTGTACTGGACGAGTACGCCAAGCCCTATGTAGATACAGTCAACCGCATATCGGCTGAAAAGATAGCGGAAGTGCTCGGCCAGGAGATCTCGCTGGAAGAATCCACCCGGATCCTTGAAAGGCTGGGATTCACCTGCTGGATGGAAGGCAGGGAACTGGTAGCAAAGAGCCCCGCAACACGCACGGACATCGAAACTGGGATTATCGGGCAAAGAAACCTGATCGAAGAGATCGCCCGCGTCTATGGGTATGAGCGCATCGCCGGGAAGCGCCTGAGTGACGAGCTTCCTCCCCAGGTTGGCAACCCCGGTTTGGAAGCTGAGGAACGTATCCGCGACATCATGGTCTCGATCGGTTTGCAGGATACCCTGGCTTATCGCCAGACCTCACCCGAACGTGAAGCACGATTGTTCATCGGCAGAAAAGCGCCAGAGGGTCTGGCATATGTACGCCTCAAGAACCCGATCACACCCGAGCGCACGGTCATGCGCCGCAGCGCCATGGCAACCATGCTTGAGTTGCTGGAATACAACGCAAAGTTCAGACCAGGTCTGGCACTCTTTGAATTGGGGCCGGTCTTTTTGCCGCTGGCGGATGAAATTCTGCCCCATGAGGCACTACGCTTGAGCATTGGCATGACGGGTGCGTGGGAGGTGGCGAGTTGGGATCGCCCCCAGAGCCCGGCGATGGATTTCTTTGACCTGAAGGGCGTCGTGGAAGCGCTGCTGGACGGTCTGCACCTGGAGGAGGTCAAGTTCCAGGCAGTCGAACTCCCATGTTTTCACCCAGGTAAGTCTGCTGAGGTGAGAGTGGGGGAAGAAATCCTGGGCGTGATGGGCGAACTTCACCCGCAGGTCAAGAAAAACTTTGCCTTCGGGCAGGACCCGGTGCTGGTGGCTGAGTTTGATGGAGAGGCATTGGTAAGGTTGAGTAATGCGGTTTTCACCAACCGGCCAATCTCGAACTATCCGGCGATGGTTGAGGATATTGCCCTGATTGTCGACGAGAGCGTGCCGGCGGATGATCTGGAGGCGTTGATCTGGCAGGCTGGCGGAAAATTGCTGGTGGATGTGAAGCTGTTTGACGTCTACCGGGATGCCAGGTTGGGAGAGGGCAAGAAGAGCCTGGCTTACCAGCTGACTTACCAGGCGTTTGACCGCACCCTGACCGATAAAGATGCCCTGAACATTCGCAACCGGATTGTGAAACAAACCAAAAACACATTTGGCGCAGTACTGCGCAGCCAGTAGGAGAGCAAATGAAGACAGTCTTTTTGTTTACCCGAAATGGAATGGGGGATGCTCCGGAAAATTTGCAGCAAACCCTGGCCGTGAAATTTCTGAGCCTGGCAGCCCAGGCGGAGGAGAAGCCCGCGCAGGTTGTGTTTTATGCTGAAGGCGTGAAACTGGTGTGTGAAGGCTCGCTGGTGCTGGAATGGCTGCGGATCCTGGAAGCAGCGGGGGTGGAGCTGACAATCTGCTCAACCTGCCTGGAGTACTTTGGACTGACCGACAAGGTGCGGGTTGGTAAGATAGGCGGTATGCCCGGAATTCTGGCCGCGCTGCAAGAAGCGGAAAAAGTCATCAGCTTGTAGTGAATACTGTAATGAAAAGACGCCAACCTGAGTATCGGGCTGGCGCCTTTGAATCTTTAGGGTGGTAAATCCATTTACCAGCCGAACGCCAGTCCCCGCTTTCCGAGGATGGTGTCGTCGAAGAGTACCTCGGCGGGGGTTTGCGCCAGGCCGGCACAAACCAACAAGGGTAACAAATGCTCCTCTCGCGGATGGCAGTAGCGGGCATAAGGGGCTTGCGCCCAGTTGAGCAAGCTGCGGCGCGTGTCTGCGTAGGCAGTATGCTGGGTGGCTTCGATCAACCAATCCTGAAAGGCATCATTGGCAGGGTCTGGCGCTTTGGTGGCGCTCCACGAGAAGGCTGAAATATTGTGGAACGAGAAGCCCGAACCGATGATAAGCACGTTTTCCTCCAGCAGCGGGCGTAATGCTTCGCCAAGCTGCAAATGTCGTTCTGGATTCAGACCCCGAATCAGCGAAAGCTGGAGGGTGGGGATATC
>WOYI010097712.1_pt1 | contig 17812 bp, 22 predicted proteins | sample 6423411 | NCBI WGS metagenome assembly WOYI01 (sample SAMN13441803, study PRJNA592873) | oil field metagenome | biome: oil field; feature: oil-well bore; material: oil-contaminated soil; isolation source: oil-contaminated soil from oil-well borehole | place: Germany: Wietze | collected 2016-10-18 ...
CGCCGTATGAAATCTGCAACGCCCTTGAACCGATGATCCTTGCTTTCTCAAATCTAGTGTACTTCATGTTCACCACACAGGATGTCCCTCTATCAGGGTGACCGATATAAACCTTTTGCAAATTTCGTCCCCCTTATTTTTATCTGTTAGTTGAACACTAACAACGCGCGCGAGGAGTGTGCAAGCATATTTTTACAGTGAGCTGCATCGCCGTATGATGGCTGACGAGCTTACTGTCTGCGCCGCTGCGTTCTTCCGTAACAAGGGGAAGGACGTGGTCGCCGAAAAGGAATTCACCATGGGTATTTCCCTTGATCTCAGATGGATGTCCGTCAAAGAATCCCAGGCATTGATGGACACCATGGTTTCCTCGGGCGTGCTGGAGCTCAAGGACGGTTATCTCCGCCCCAAGTTCGACGGGGCCGAGCTCGAGATCCCCATGGCTTACAGGCCGTCCGCGGAACTCATAGCGTCCGTCACATCCAAAAAGAAAAAGACCGAGAACGGGCTCTTCCCCGAAATGATCTCCATAGCTGAGAAGAGCGGCATGAGGCGCGCCGGATATATTGCCGCATGCAACGCTCTGCAGAAGAAACTGGACGTCGATATAGAGGTCGCCGGCGTCATAGTCCTCAGAGACATAGGCGCCGACGTCTCCTCTCTTTACAAGAAGGTCTACGACGCCGTCCTGAAGAAATGACCTTCATTTCTTCTTTATGAAATCGCCGAGGGTCATCTTTCCGGATGAATTGCCGCCGGTGGACTGGCCTGCGCCCGACAGGACGGTCTCCAGGAGCTTGACGTCCAGAGCCTTCTCTATCTTCTTGACCAGCTTGTCATCGGGAACGAGCCTGTTCGCCTCGACCTTGGCAATGGTCCCCTTCTTTTCGCTGATGAATTTAGAAAACGCGTCCAGGTCCATTCCTTTAGCCTCTCTGGCCTCGCGTACGACCTTGCCGTAGTTCTCGACGACCTCGACCGTCTTTGCCTGGGCGTAGACGTCCTTGGTGCCCATTCTTTTCTCGCGCCTCTCGAGCCTCTGCTCGATTACCGTCCTGCTCCCCCCGGTGGACCCGGTGGACCGGCCGGAAGACTGGGAAGACATTGACGCTTTATAATCATCTCCGAATCTGGCACATTCGGGACAAACCTCTAGTTTCGCGCCGTCGATCATCACTGATTTAGTGAACGGCACGCTCTTACCGCACATCTCGCAGGGCATCGAACCTCAATTGTGCGCTCTGATAATTAATAACTACGGTCGGAAAACCGTCACAACGCGCGTTAATGACGAAAAGTAATAAAGATGGGAACGTATAGCCTTCGGGATAACATGGCGGATCAGGGCGAAGGAGAGACTGCGGAACTCAAGGCGAAGATCGTATCGCTGGAAGAAAGGAACGTACGTCTGATGGAGGATCTTCAAAATGCCGAGAACGAAAAGCGCTTCTCGGAGAGCGAGCTGTTCAGATTGCAGAAGGATCTTGCCCGCGTCAGGACCGAATTGGAGAGGCTCAGGAGCCCCCCGCTCATCATAGGCTCCCTCAGAGACGTCCTTCCTGATAACCGTGTCGTGGTCAAGAGCTCCACGGGGCCTGATTTCATCGTTTCCGTTTCGGAGTACGTTCCGAAGGAAGACCTGGTCCCTGGAGCCAGGGTTTCGCTGAACAAGCAGACGCTGGCACTCATGAACATCCTGCCGTCCTCGCTCGACCCCATAGTCACCGGGGCGGAGATCATAGAGAAGCCCGATACCACTTACGACGACATAGGCGGGCTCAAGCAACAGATGCTGGAGCTCCGCGAGGCTGTCGAGGACCCTCTGCTCAGGCCAGAGCTTTACACAAAGGTGGGAATAGAGCCTCCGAAGGGGGTTCTGCTCGTAGGTCCGCCAGGGACCGGAAAGACGCTCATGGCCAAAGCCGTCGCCAACGCCACCAACGCGACGTTCGTCAGGCTTGTAGGGTCCGAACTGGTCCAGAAATACATAGGCGAAGGAGCGAGATTGGTCCGCGAGCTGTTCGAGCTTGCAAGGGATAAAGCTCCGAGCATAATATTCATCGACGAGCTCGATTCCGTCGGAGCGAAGAGGCTGGACGCCGCCACGTCCGGCGACCGCGAGGTCCAGAGGACGCTCATGCAGCTGCTGGCCGAACTCGACGGTTTCAAGCCCACGGGCGACGTCAAGATCATCGGGGCCACGAACAGACCCGACATCCTGGACGATGCTCTGCTCAGGCCCGGAAGGTTCGACCGCATCATAGACGTCGGAATGCCGGATGCAGACGGGAGGCTCCAGATCTTCAAAATACACACGTCTCACATGAACATCGGCAAGGACGTCAACCTCAAGATGCTCGCAGAGCTCACGGATACCGCCTCGGGGGCGGAGATCAAGAGCATATGCACGGAAGCAGGAATGCTGGCCATCAGGGACGGTCGCGACACCGTCACCATGAGCGACTTCACGAGGGGCAAGGAGAAGGTAATGGAGGCCGGACGCAACAAGATCAAGGCTGCGCCGGCCTATATGTTCGGCTGAATCAGTCGTCTATCTCGCCGGGCTCTGCGTCCGCACCACCATAGAAAGATAGCTGCGATGCCGCATATATCTCGGCCATGCCGATGGACTCCTTGGCGGAGACTCCCCTCACTTCGCCGAACACGCCCATGGAGTCCATCGCCTTGAAAAGCTCGACACCGACAACGGTCTGTGGCTCGGAATCATGCTCCATCATGTCGTAGTAGAGCGAGTCCGGATCCGTGAACCATCCCAGCATCCTGTCCCTTTCTTCCTCGCTGAGGATGTCTGACTTGGAAAGCAGGCCGAATGTAGGGAGCTGAAGCCTGAACTGCACCAGTGCCGACAGTGTCATTGATGTCACGAACCCGTTGGGGTCCCTGCATAGAGCGGGATCCGAAAGATAGACCAGCATGGAGCTCTCTTTCCCGAACGCTTCCACGGTCACCTTCGAGGACTCCCTGAACGCGAACAGTTCAAGCTGTCCCGGGGTGTCGATGAGCAGATAGTCGGACCTCATCGTGTTGATTATGTCTGTCATTTTGGATATGTTCATGGCCATGAGGTCGGCGGCGACGATCTGTGCCCCATTGGGCCCCAGTCCATACTCCTCCATGACTTCGGCCGTGTTGACCCATTCGCGGATGTCCACGTCCGGTTCGTATGGCAAGGTATCGGTTCCGGGGTCCAGGTTCAAAATCAAAGCATCGAACCCCTGTTCGTCCAGCCAGTTCTTGTAAGCAGCGACGAGTGTGCTCTTCCCGCAACCTGCGGTGCCGACGAAAAAGATATTCTTCACGTCTACGGAGAGACTGTATATCGATTTAAGGTTGATTAGCCCGGGAAAGAGCTGTAACGAGCATTACCGTTATTAACCCCTGGACTAATTCCGTCGCATGATATCGGAAAAAAAGGGTGGCGCGGCCTTCGCCATACTGGGCCTGATGGCTGCCTCTCTGTTCTTCGTATTGATGATACTAGCAATCGCCGACAGCTCCGGCTGGGTATTGGGCGAGGACCTCATAAGGACGCTCGCAGAATCCGATTCGGGCGTGTATCTCAACTCGGGCATCGCCCTGGGTGGGATACTACTCGCCTTCGGATCCATCGGGATGGTTTTCAATGGAGGCCGCCACGGCAAGACCGCGGAGGGCGTGCTCCTGATGATCTCCGGAATACTATTTGTCTGGGTCGCATTCTTCGAGCCCGAAAACCTTGTGCACGACGCCGCAGCCATACTTGTCTTCATAACCTTCGTACTTGCAATGGTCACGTCCATATACGATGACTTCATGGATAACCGCAGCATGATGTTCGGTGCGTTTACCGTGTTCCTGATGATCGTCTCGATCGGAGCATACTTCGCATACGATGTCGCGATGTACCAGATGGTCTGGATCATCGCAGCCGTGGTCTGGATCATCGCCAGGAACGCTAAGGGCCTGATGAATGAACCAACGATAAATAAGAGGAAGTAAATCACTGACAGAGGTAAATGAAATGACAGTAAGACCTATGATCGTAAAGGCCGGCTTCGGATTCGGCATAATAGGCGGTTTGATTGCGGTTATCGCTGCGATAATGGCCTTCGCCCCCGAATCGATGACAGCGGCCAACATGGGACTGGGCTTCCTTGTTGCAGTGATTTTCTTCGCTCTCGGAGGAATGTTCATGACCAACGGTCCTGGAAGCTGGGGCATAGTCGTTTTCATGGCGGCTCTCGCAACCGGTACCGCAGTCGCGGTCACGATGTACGGGTCCATCGACGTCTGGTTCGGAATTATTCTCGCGGTCATCGGCATAATCGAGATTGTAATCGCGGCCAACTCCCAGACGGGTCGCTGGATCAGGACGGACAGACTTACAAACTGAACAATCAGACCGTCCGGAAGTCCCGGGCGGTCCGTTTTATATATACTAAATATAGCCCACCTACAAATAAAACGGTAGTATTATAACTGGTTTTTTCCATCGACGTATGTGGACGATAAATACACATCCGCTCTGAAGAGAATCGCTTTGCTGGGCGGAATGGATGATTATATCGCTGTATCCTCCAGAGAACTTGGGGATACGCTTGAAATGAGCCAGCAGTCCGCCTCGAAACGGATATTGGAGCTCCTCGACGAGAAACTGATAGTACGCGACCTGGGAGCCAGAAGACAGCGCATAAAACTGACCCAGAAAGGAGTCGACGAGCTAAAGAAAGAATACAACGAATACCGCAGGATATTCGAGCTCACCGACCACGTTACCCTCAGAGGCCATGTGGCCTCCGGAATGGGGGAGGGGGGATACTACATATCTCAGCCTGAATACATCGAGCAGTTCCAGAACAAGCTCGGTTTCAGACCGTTCGAGGGAACGCTAAATATCGCCGTCAACAAAGAGGACGCGGGAAAGCTGGAGGTCCTCAGAGGCACCGCAGGGCAGCTGATCAGCGGCTTCGAAAGCGAGGGGCGGACCTTCGGGAACGTTGTCGCCTATAAGGCCAAGATCAAGAACATCGACTGCGCCATCGTGGTGCCCGAGAGGTCCCATTACGCCGACGTGATAGAAGTCGTGTGCCAGTACCACCTGAGACGTACCCTCAGCCTGAACGACCGGGACCCCATAGAGGTCAGGGTCAACATCTGAGGTTCACTTGAGGTTCTCCATTACCGACCTGAAGATCATCATGCCGTCCCCTTCCTCGGGACCGGGGTTCCTTGTCCAGTCGGGACGCGTGAAACGGGTCATGACACGCTCGGGATGAGGCATCATGCCCATGACGTTGCCTGCCGGGTTGCATATGCCTGCGATGTCCGACGGCGAGCCGTTTGGGTTCCACGGATATACGGCCTTACTTCCGTCCGGGTTGACGTAACGGAACACTATCTGACCGTTGTCCTCGAGCTTGCTTACAAAGTCCGGATCGTTGCTCATGAGCTTCCCTTCCGCGTGTGCGGAAGGGAACATCACGAGACCGCCCTTGGGGATCTCGGATGCGAATATGCATTTTCCGCGGTCGTCGTTCCTCAGGACGGTGGGGCGGCATTCGAACCTGCCCGAATCGTTGGTGTACAGCGCGGCCGTAGGCACTTCCGACATTGCCCCTTCCATGGCGGGCAAAAGACCCAGCTCCACCAATATCTGGAACCCGTTGCATACCCCCAATACGGGTTTTCCGGACTCCACGAACCTTTTCAGCTGCGGGCCCATCAGGCTTCTGATCCTTGCGGCGAATATCGCTCCGGCCCTTACGTAGTCGCCTGCGGAGAAGCCTCCCGGGAGCGCGAGTATGTCGTAGTCCTCGAGACTGCGGGCGAGGCCTGAGGGGGCGTTCCTCTCCATCTGTTTGAGGTGTACCTTTTCCGGGACCGCGCCGACCGTGCTGAAGGCGTCGGCCATCTCGTCCTCGCAGTTTGTACCCTCTATCCTCAGCACGCATACCCTGACTTCCTTCATGATTGTCCCCCCATGATCTTCCAGATGGGGTCGTTCCATGCCTTGCGCATCTCCTCGACCTCGATGATTGCGCCGGAGTCCATCAGTTTCAAGGAGTTTCCTCCCGTTTTGCCTATGTTGTGTGCGGAGCCTCCCATTATCTTTTCGAACTCCTCCGCGTTTTCTTCCGAAACTTCGGCTATCCAGCGGGTGTTGCTCTCGGAATAGAGGACTTTGCGGGGCGACATGTCGGCCGCCTTCCTCAGGTCGAGGACGGCGCCCATCTGTCCCGAAATGCACATCTCTGCGACCGCGACGGCTATGCCGCCATCGGAACAGTCATGGCAGCCGGATATCAGACGTCCGTCCATCGCCTTAAGCACCTTCCCGGTCAGTTCGCGGACGTTGTTGACATCGACGGCCGGTACGGCCCCCTGTCTTCCTCCGAAGACACGGTACAGCAACGATCCGCCCAACTCTTCCCTGGTCTTGCCGATGACATAGATCCGGCTGCCGGGCTTCTTGAAGTCGGCGGTGACCGCTTTCGATATATCGTCGATGATACCGCAGCACAGCATCATAGGTGTCGGGAGCGCCGAAGCGCCGCCCGGCGCCTCGTTGTACAGGCTCACATTGCCCGAGGGGATCGGAATGTTGAGCGCCTTTGCGAAATCGCCTATGCCGCGGACGGCCTCCCTGAACTCCCCGAGCCTTTCCGGCTTCTCGGGATTCCCGAAGTTGAGGCAGTCGGTCAGCGCGTTTGGCATCGCACCGACGGCCACGACGTTGCGCCATGCCTCGTCCACGGACGACATCCCTCCGTTGTAGGGGTCCAGCGCGGTGAACCAGGGATTGCATCCTATTGCGGCGGCCAGTCCTTTCATGCTCGAAGGAACGGGACGGAGAACCGATGCGTCCCCGGGCCCGGTCTCGTTCATCTCTCCCACCATCGGGTGGACCACCGTAGCGGCTCTGACCTCGTGGTCGTACTGCCTTATCGCCCACTCCTTGGACGCGACGTTCGGGTCCGAGAGGAGCTTCAATATTATCGCACGGTCGTCCGGAAGGCGCGGAACGCGCTCGTTCTCGATCGACGACACGACGGGCGCGGTGTACGGTCTGTGGTAGAGCGGACCGGCCGTCAGGAAACTCTGGTCCATTTCGAATATCTGCTCTCCGTACCAGAAGATGCGCGTGCGTTTGGTGTCTGTCGTCATGGCCACCGGCGTTGCAAGGACGTCCCATGCATCGAAGACCGCCAGTACGTTTTCGAGGTTCTCGGGCTTGCATGTGCACATCATCCGTTCCTGGGACTCCGATACCCAGATCTCCCATGGTGCGAGCCCTGACTCCTTGAGGGGGACCTTTTCGAGGTTCACGTCCGCACCGCATCCCGCTTCCAGTGCCATTTCGCCTACGACACAGCTGAGCCCTCCTCCTCCCAGGTCCTTCATCCCGGTTATCAGATGTTTCGCGTTGACCTCGAAGCATGCATGCATCACCGGCTCCTTGGTTATCGGGTCGCCGAGCTGCACCGAGCCCCTGGAATCCTCGTCCGAAGTTTCGGTCAGTTCGCGCGAGGCAAAGTTGACGCCGTGTATACCGTCGCGGCCTGTGCGGCCGCCTATGAGGACCATGACCTCTCCGGGCCCGCCGGCGCAGTTCCTGGCAAGATCGGCGCGTTTTACAAGTCCCAGACATGCGACGTTCACAAGGCAGTTGCCCGTGTATCTTTCATCGAAGAACATTCCTCCGGTTATCGTAGGTATCCCTACCCTGTTTCCATAGTCCCTTATTCCCGATACGACGCCGCTCATCAGGTAGCGCGGGTGTTTGGTCCCTGGGGGAAGGTCACCCTTCCTATCCGGATATCCGAAGCACAGCGGGTCCGCCAAAGCAATAGGCTGGGCGCCCATGCACACCACATCCCTTAGAATTCCGCCTATCCCTGTTGCCGCCCCTCCGTACGGTTCGACCGCGGACGGGTGGTTGTGGCTCTCTATCCTCAGAGCGTAGCCGTGATCGTCGTCGAAGACCATCACTCCGGCGTCGCCTCTGGAAAGTACGTCGTCGCGCCCTATTCCGAACACGAACTCCTTCAGTATCGCCTTGGAGCTCTTGTAGCAGCAATGTTCGCTCCATGCCTGCCCAAGCGACTGGAGCTCGATGTCCGTGGGGTCCCTTCCTTCTTTTTGGAAGTATTCTCTTATCGTCTTCATCTCGTCGGGGGACAGGCTCAGCGCCATATCTCGCGATATATCCACCAGATCTTCGTCCGATGCCTTTCTTATCGATACTTCGAAAAGCTCGAAGGGCTTGTCGAGTCTGGTCATCAGGTCCTTGACCATTTGATCATCTCACGGTCACTTTGAAATTCTGGATCACGGGGTTCGCAAGGAGCTTCCTGCACATCTCCTCTCCCTCAGATACCGCTTCTTCATGGGTACCTTCGACTTCTATGTCGTAGACCTTGACGGTCTTGACCTCGCCGACCCCCTCGAATCCAAGGGCCTCCAAGGCCTTCTTGGTATTCCTGCCCTCCGGGTCTGCTACCCCTTTCTTGAGCTCGATGCGGATCTCTATTACTGCCATTGCTACGAGTAAACGCGCGCACCGATTAATAGGTTATGAAAAAGGGCTCAGGAACGTTTCCTTCCGAAAACAAGATATCCCGTATGACCCAGCATCTCGAAGGACGGCCGAACTCCGCCGGGATGGACCTCCATTCCCCTCTGGAGGTTCTCCATCGCCTTTACGCCGGCGAATCCGCGCTCTCTGAGTGCCAGCACCGATGATTCGAGCTGGTTGGCGTTAGGTACGTATATGCAGATCCTTCCGCCCGGCCTCAGATGAGGCGACATGTTGTCGAGCGCGAGCCACGGATCGGGCATGTCCATGGTCAGCGCATCGGCGATACACTCGAATTCCACGTCCTTGGCATCGCCCGTAACGCATTCCCAGCATCCCTCTGCACCCGTACGGGAAATATTGCGCCTGGTTCTTTTCAAGTTCTCTTCCTTGAGCTCTATTGTGACCACCTTTCCGGAGGGTGCGACCGAATTCAACAGAGCTGTGGTCAGACCTCCCGACCCGGCCCCTACCTCGATGACGGTGATCCCGCTCTTGATGTCGCAGTTCAAAATTATGGTCGCCGCGTCCTTCGGAGTGATTATCTGGGCACCGCGGTCCAGCGACTCTATGAGCTCGATCACGCCCGGCCTGAAAACGGTGAAATCGTTTCCGGCGATTTTGACCATGGAACCGTCGTCCGCATCCGCGAACTTGGAGCCGTCGACGGTTCCGAGCGACTGCACCCTGATCATTTCGAACGACATCCTGAACCAGTATCTCTTGCCCGAGCCGTCCTCTAGATAGACCAGCTCGCCCTCTTGGAACGCCATGGAGGTTCAACACCCTCTGGAGTAATAACTTGTTGCGTTCACATCGGGTGGGCGGCGTACGCCTGAGTCTCGGAATCCTTGCCGCAAACCGCGCATTTGCCCTCGGACTTCGGAGCTTTGTAGGGGATGCCCAGTATCTTGAAGCCTGTTGTATCTTCGAACTTGTGTCCGCACTCCGGGCTCCCGCACCAGCACATCCTCAGTATCCTATCTTCCATGGTGTCGTCCAGGTCCGCCTTGGGGACATCCTCCATCGATAAGATGTCGGACACCCTGGATTCCTGCACGGCCTTGGCCCTTGCGTACAGCGTGGCGGAAATATCGTCGAGCAGAAGCCTGGTACCTGCGGATACGGAGTCCGCGGCTATCGCACCCTTGTCCCCGGTATCTCTTCTGGCGAACGAAACCACTCCGTTCTCCAGTGCCCTGGCTCCGATCTCTATGCGGAGCGGGGCCCCGCGCATCTCCCATTCGTAGTACTTGGCACCGGGCCTTTCGTTCCTGTCGTCCAGCTTGGTCCTGATACCGGATCTGTTAAGTGTGTCGGTCACGAGCTTGCAGGCATCGAGGACCTGTTCGGGAGACTTTTTCGATATTATCGGTATGACCGCCACCTGGAAAGGTGCGATGGGCGGCGGGAGGATCAGCCCTTTGTCATCCCCGTGCACCCCTACGACCGCTCCGAGCAGGCGCTCGCTCATCCCGAAAGTTGTCTGATGGGCGTGCTGATGCTCCCCGTTGAGGTCTTCGTAAGTTATGTTGTAAGGAATCGAGAAGTTGGTGCGGTAATGGTGTATCGACCCTATCTGCAGGGTCCTGCCATTGGGCATGACGGTGTCTATACCTACCGTATAATGGGCTCCCGGGAACTTGTCCCAGTCCGTTCGTACCAGAAGGAAATAGGGAAGGCACAGCTCATGGGAGATCTTCTCGAGCATCTCTATATCTTCCTCTATCTGGCACTGTGCATCTTCTTCGGTTGTGTGACAGGTGTGCGACTCGAAGAAATGGATCTCGCGGACCCTTATGAACGCACGCGTCTGTTTCGTTTCGTAGCGGAAGGTGTTGACGATCTGGTATATCTTCAGCGGGAGGTCCTGATGGGACCTGATCCATAGCGAGAACATCGGGTACATCGCCGTCTCCGAGGTCGGTCTGACGACCAGGGGCACGTCCAGCTCGTTTTCTCCGGCGCGGGTTACCCAGTAGACCTCGGCGTCGAATCCCTTGATGTGCTCTTTCTCCTTTTTGAATTCGGTCTCCGGGATCAGCAGCGGAAAGTTGACCTCGCCGTGTCCCGTGGCATCCAGCTCCCTGCGGGTGTAGGAGTCGATCATGGTCATGATCTTCCATCCGTAGGGGGTCCATACGTTCATCCCCTTTATCGGGTACCTCTTGTCGCAGAGGCCGGCGGACTCCACTATCTCGTTATACCATTCGCTGAAATTCTCTTCTTTCTTCATGAGCTCACCGCTTCAGCGCTTCGGCGATTATCGGCGCGACCGAGATGTGCGAGAGCTCGTTCTCCAGCGTATTGCAGCACAGGATCGTGTCAAGAGAACTTCCGGTAAGCCTCTCTATCGCGTTGCTGACGAACACGCCGTGGGTGCATGCGACGGAGATCGACTCTGCCCCGGCCTCCCTGAGGGCTTGCGCGGCGGCGATGATCGTGCCTCCTGTGGAGATCATGTCGTCTACTATCAGGACATGCTTGCCCTTGCAGTCCACCTCGGCCGGCGCTATCTTGACGTCGGAGCCCGAGAGACGGGTCTTCTGCAAGTGGTCGTACAAAAGGTCCATCCTGTCCGCCACGTCTTTGGCCCGCCCCAAGGCGCCGAAGTCCGGCGAAAGCACGAGGTCTATGCCCCTGTCTTTGAAATAATCCGCAATGGGTCCCGCCGCCTTGAGGTCCTGGTGGGGGCACTTGAAATAGTCCAGGACAGACTCCTTGTGGATGTCCACGGTGATTATGTGGTCGCAGTCGAGGCCCAGGTGCCTTGTCATCACCCTTGCGCTCTCCGGCTCTCCGGGCTTGAAAACCCTGTCCTGCCTGGCATATCCGAAGTACGGTATTACGAGTGTTATCGTCTTCGCACCGAGGCGCCTGACGGCGTCCTGGAGGAGGAACATCTCTATCATATTTCCGTCCGGGTATGTGTTCTGAACTATCACGACGTCGTCGTTCAGTTCCTTATGGTCGATCCTGGTGTAGCACTCTCCGTCCGGGAAGCGGGTAGTCGCAGCCTGCACATAGGTATATCCGAGAATGGCGGCCAGTTCTTTGGCGAGGTCTCTGGATGACGAACCGCCTACGATTATCATGATTCGGCGATATCGCTCGGACGATATTATCTTATCTGATTCGCGCAGGTGCGCTCATTAAGATTATATCAAACGAATTGCATCATCTGGGTATGCCCGCGCAGGATGTCGTGACCGAAGAGAAGATGGAAAGATATCTCGACATCACCGCCAGAGCGATGGCCAAACTGAAGATCGCCGTCCCGGAGAGGTCGTTCGGCAGAAGAATGGCGGACGATTTTCTGAATATGGCGAGGTCCTATTACGAGGATGCGGAACATTTCCGCGACGAGGGAGATCTTGTGACCGCGTTCGCGGCCGTCAACTACGCCCACGGATGGCTGGACTGCGGAGCGCGCATCGGCCTCTTCGACGTGGGCGGGGACGATGAACTTTTCACTTTGTTCGAGTGACGGAAGCCTCGTCGGAAGTCGCCGAGCACGAAACCATCCATACTCCGCCGAGGGCCGATCTCGTCTCGGCCATAGGAGCATTGGTGAATATGCTGTTGCCCAACATGCACATGGAAGCCATGAAGCCCCTGTCTTCCAACTCTCTGATGGCCAGATCGACCTCCGGGCTCCTGATGCGGGCTTTTTCGGAGAATTCATTGGATATTTCGAACAGGCGTTCCAGAGATGGTTCCCTGAGGAAACCGTCCATCGCCTCCGAGCCCGCATTCCTGATATCGATGTACTTTTCCCTGTCGGAGAGGATGTCGCTTGTATTCATCGGGGGGGCCAATACTGCCAGCGTAAGTTTCCCGACGTTCACGTGAAAGTCCTCTACCTTGCCGAACGGAGGTATCCCCGCGACGGTGCGGACCGGCTGCTGGCATTTGCCCATTATCCCCGCAACGTCGCCTCGGCCGCCGCCCCCCAACAGGTCTGCCACGTGTGCGGCGCGGTATCCTTCGGATCTGTTCTTGCCTGTTATACGGCATACGCAAAGCGATACCGCTACGGCATCTGCTGCCGACATTCCGAAGCCCTGCCCGACGGGGAGGCCGTGCTTGACATCGATCTCGTATCCCCCGATGGGGTCGATGGCCCTTACGGCCCTCCTGATGATCGAATCGCTTCCCGTCCCGTCGTTCACCTTGGTCGCTATATCGTTTCCCTGAACGGGAGCGACCTCCACGGTGGTTCCCAGGCTCAGCCTGATCCCGGCACCCCTCGACCCCGCGCCGAGCGGGTCCAAGGAAGTTATCGGTTGGAAGAAACAGGTTATGTGTCCGGGACAGAAGGCCGATATCATAATCTCTCCGAACAGAAGTCCAGAATATAGTCGGATATGGCGATCTTGGTTCCGGATATGTCCACGGCCTTCTGTTTGGTGACCAGGATCGCTGATGAGGAGGACTTTCCGGCCGCGTCGATATCGTTGGCGACCACCGCGCTGAGGTCGTACTCCTCGAGACGCGCCCTGGCGCGCTTGATCAGCTGTTCGTCGGTAAGGCCTGACTCCGCCTTGAACCCTATCACCTTCTTGCACTTCCTCCGTATCAGAGGCAGCACCTTTGGGACGGGAGCGAAGTCCGCCTCGAACTTTTCATCGCTGGGTATCTTACCGTTGAATATTTTTGTAGGAGCGAAATCGGAAAGCGCGGCCGGGACGATCACTATGTCATGGTCCAGCCCGTCGACCATTCCGACCAGTTCGGCGACCGTCTGGAAACGCCTGGACTTCACATAGCTCGGTATCTCCACGTTGCATCCGCCCATCCAGAGCTCGACCTCCGCCCCGCGTTCGAAAGCACGTTTGGCGAGCGATATGGACATCGCCCCCGTGGAACGGTTGGTGATGATCCTCATGTTGTCTATCGGCTCCTCGCTGCGCCCTCCGACGATCAGTATGCGGCGGCCGTCGAGGTCGTTGCCGCAGAGCAGTTTGAACGCCCACGCGACGACCTCGTCCCTGGAGGCGACCTTGGCCCTGACGCCGTCCGAATGGGGACCTATGAACTTTGCGCCCATCTTCTTCATTTTCTCTATGTTCTCCGCCACCGCGGGGTTCCTCAGCATCGCATCGTGCATGGCCGGGGCCACCGCGACAGGCAGATTGTTGCCCAGAGCGACAGTGGCCATCGACGTCACGGTCGTATCGTCTATGCCGTTGGCGATCTTGGATATCGTGTTGGCCGTCGCGGGGTATATCATCAGAAGGTCCGCGGTGCGGGCGTCTCCCATCAGTTTTACATGCTCGACCTGCCCGGTGAGTTCGGTTATAGGCTTTTTCCCGGATGCGAACTCTATGCTCTGCGGGGTGACGATGTCGCAGGCCGCTTTTGTCATGACCGGTATCACCGTTGCGCCGTGACGTATCAGCTCCCTTATCGTCGAGAAGCAGTCCGTGGCGGCGATGCTCCCTGTTATCCCGAGTATTATGGTCTTACCTTTCAGCCTGCTGCTCTTTTCGCAATGGATTTCTTCTGATGGATGCATTTTACTCACCTATGATCTTCATTGTTTCTTTCAGGACTTCGTCCCTGGAATGTGAGGCATCGATGATCCGGAATCCGTACTCCTCCGCTATCTGACGATAATTTTCACGTACCCTTTCCAGATAGACGGCGACCTCGTACTTGCTCCTGGCACCGCGGGCCCCCACGCGGCGCATCCCCTCCTCGGGATCTACGTCCAGAAGTATCGTTATGTCCGGCTCGATGATCACCGGACGGTTCAATTCCTTCAGCCATTCCTTCTTGGACTCCGTTCCGTTAAAGTTCGCCGATTGATAGGCCATCGTCGAAGCATAATATCTGTCGCAGAGAACGGTCTTCCCTTCATCTTTCCATTTGATTATCTCGGCGGTGTGGCAGGCACGGTCGGCGGTGAACAGCAACGCCTCTGCGTCCTGGGATATGCATTTTACGGCACCGCTCCGTATCAGCTTTCCGACGGGTCCGTCGGTGGGCTCCGCGGTTACAACCGTACTGACGCCTTCGGACCCCAATATCTCTGAAACCCTGTTTATCAATGTGCTTTTCCCTGCACCGTCGATACCTTCGAAAACGATGAAACGGCCTGCCATCCTGATTTGTTCTAATGGTCTCGGAATATATTATGCTTATACCGCCAGACGATGTACCAGTTCGTCGAGGGATTGCACATCCTTGATGTCTATCCTGCAAAGTTCCGCCAATCTGCTCCTGACCGCCGTATCGTACTGGACGTCGAGAGCGTTGAGATGGACCTCGAGGTCCGAGGCGATTATGTCGCCCTTCCTGTCCCAATCCGTGAGGATGACCGCTTTTTTCTTCTTATCGGCCACGTATTCGGCGGCCTTGATCGGTCCTCCCGAGGCCTGTACGGTGTAAATGTCACCGAATATGCCCAGATGCTCCAGCGCCGTTACGTCCCTGCGGCCCTCCACGAGTATCACTCTGTCCCATGACATCTCTTCGAGCACCCGGAGAACCTCGACTATTCTTTCGTATCTCTCGGCATCGCTCATAGGGCACCGCCGAGCCTAGCCATCGCAACATCGGCGTCCCCTTCTATGAGGACCGTCTTCCGTCTGTCGGTCGCCCCGCTTATCACGGTGGCCCTCATCCCCGTCATCCCGCTTATCACGTCCTCGACCTCGCGGTTCGCCCTGCCGTCCAGGGGAGGCGACTTCACCCTGACGATCAGACGCTTCCTCCACTCGTCGAAACCGTCGGGGCCGGAAACCGAAGAACGCGGCGATACATAGAGGCTGACCTCCAGCCCGCCCGTCGTTTTCCGTGAAACGTCCGAAAGCTGCATGGTACATGATGGACCGGGGACGTTATCCCTTTTTCCCATCGGTCCTTGGAACGATTAGATGAAATATCGACAGACCATAGTGCATCCGATGCAGGCTGGAGCGTACAAGCCGATGAAGTTCGAGGACCTTTCAGAGGTCTACAGGGAGGAAAAGTCGAAAAACCTCCTTTCAGAGGTCAGGGGCGACCTGTATCCCGCGATGGCTTCGCTTCTTGCGTCCCTCAAAGCGGATTACGACCGCCTCCTGTCCAAGGACCCGGATTCCATAATGTGCGAGGGCGCCAACCAGCGCCGTAAGAAGGCGAGCCGTCTGGCAAGGGAGATCGTTGCCCTGAGGATGCAGAAGATAAGCTCGATGGCCCTCCGGGCGGCCGGGGGAGCGCAGGGGGCGACAGAGATACTTACTCCCGAAGAGAAGACGTATTACGCCTCGGTGCTCGAGGCCTCGAGGGTCCATATGTCGTCCATAGACAGGATGACGGGGCACGTGAAGTACGAGATACGGCCGATAGATACGGCCGAGGAGGTCAAACCGCCCGTCCCGAGGGCCCCTGAACCGCAGACTCTCAAAGACATGCCTGTCTTCGACGAGGGGCCCGAAGATCTCTCCGATACCGAGGAGATAATTTCATCGCCCGAACCGGCCGGGCTCGCGGAAGAGGAGCGCGAAGAGCCGGATTATGTGCTTATAAGGGTCTTGGAAGACCTGCCCGTGTTCGCAGGCCCCGACCGCGACTACGACCTGAAGAAAGAAGACCTTGTGACCATGCCCAAAAGCATGGCCGATGCGCTGATCTTGAGGAACAGGGCCGTACTGGTCAGGCCTTCGCCCTGATGGTCCTCGTATCGCCGGGAAACTCCAGGCAGTCGATGTTGATGCGTTTCTCGCCGATGATCCGGGATACCGTATCGCGGGCGGTGTCGGGCGTGTTGTTCGTCTTGCTCAGATGGGCCAGGAATATCTTGCGCCCTTCCCGTTTCGTACGCATTATCGCATCGGCGCAGGCGACGTTCGAAAGATGCCCGATATCGCTGCCGATAAGCCTTTTGAGGCTCAGGGGATACGGCCCGTCGGTCAGCATGCGGCTGTCGTAGTTCGATTCGATTACGGCCAGATTCGCCATGGACAGCGCGTGTTCCACCTGATATGTAAGCTTGCCTGTGTCGGTTGCCACGAGGATCCTTGTGCCTTCGGTCTCGGTCATGAATGCATTGGGCTCCGCCGCGTTGTGAGAAGTCGGCAGCGGAGTTATCCTCATGCCGCACAGCTCGAACGGAGTTCCGGTCGATATCTGCCGATAGTCGATCTGGCCCAAGGCGCAGGATTCGAAGGTGGGCCTGTTGCAGTATACCGGGATGTTCAGCTTCCTGGCGGTCGCCCCCGCCCCGGAAACGTGGTCGCTGTGCTCGTGGGTAAGCAGCATCGCCTTGATAGACGTCGGGTCTACTCCCTCCTGGTCCATCAGCGCCATTATCCTGCGGCAGCTGATGCCCGCATCTATCATGATGGCCTCGCCGTCCGACTCTATGACAGTACAGTTGCCGTCACTGCCACTGGCCAGAACATGCGCTTCGAATAGTCCCATCCTTTCTGCCCTCAGACCTTCTTTTTGTAAATGTGGAACACTATGTCCCCTCTGGAAATTATCCCCACGAGAACGCCTTTCTCCAGTACCGGGACGCGGTTGATCTTCCTCTCGAGCATCGCCTTGAGCACGTCCACTATGACTGCGTCTGGGGTCGTGGTCAGAACGCTGCGGGTCATTATGTCCTCCACCTTTGTATTGGAGACCTCGTCCGCCGCATCCTGGAGGGCTACGTTCTCGATCTCGGAGTCCATGGGATAAGAAAGCATCTTCCCGCCCCCGGCCCCCATCTTCTCCTGGCGTCTGACGATGAGATTGAGGATATCGTCCTCGCTTATTATGCCCACGAGGTGGTTCCTGTTGTCGACCACGGGAGCGCCCGATATGTTATCGACGGCAAATTTGATGGTCGCGCGCTTGACAGTGTCTCCCGGTTTGAGCGTGACGACCTGCGTCGTCATGAGATCCCTCACTTTGAGCTGCGTCATCTTACCATGTTATAGGCGAATTTGGTTATATTCATTTGTACAATGGCCGGGTTTCCTCTACTATCTGGAGGATAAAAACAGACAGGTTTATTAATGAAAACAGGTTGTAGAGGTTTCGCAGGGGCCTGTAGCTCAGCTAGGTAGAGCGTTCGACTCTTAATCGAACGGCCAAGGGTTCGAATCCCTTCAGGCCCGCCATCTCATAACTTATCTTACCTAAAAAGCGGTCGAACTTGCAAACACGCTTGAATTTTTAATGACCGAAGAGCGTTCATATGTTGTTCTTTGAAAACGAGCCTCGGTGTTCATATATTATTATGTAATCATTTCTATAAATCAC
>WOYI010224572.1_pt1 | contig 17798 bp, 13 predicted proteins | sample 6423411 | NCBI WGS metagenome assembly WOYI01 (sample SAMN13441803, study PRJNA592873) | oil field metagenome | biome: oil field; feature: oil-well bore; material: oil-contaminated soil; isolation source: oil-contaminated soil from oil-well borehole | place: Germany: Wietze | collected 2016-10-18 ...
TCCTTGAATTGCGTGCCCGAAGCCAGACAGGGACAGCGATCAAAGCCCTTCTGGGGCTAGCGCCAAAGACGGCCCGGAAACTCAATGACGACGGGAGCGAGATCGATGTACCCCTTGGAGAGGTAAAAAAGGGAGACAGGCTTCGGATCCGACCGGGAGAAAAAGTACCCACCGACGGCGTGGTGCTGGAGGGGACAAGTTCGATCGACGAATCCATGATCACCGGTGAGCCGATCCCGGTATCCAAACAGGTGGGTGACAAGGTGACGGGAGCAACGGTCAACGCAACTGGGAGCCTGATCATATCGGCGGAAAGGGTCGGAAGCGAGACCCTTCTTTCCCGGATCGTCAACATGGTTTCCGAGGCCCAGCGCAGTCGGGCCCCGATCCAGAGACTCGCTGACAAAGTTTCGGGCTATTTCGTTCCGGCTGTCATGGCAGCTGCCCTTGCAGCCTTCGGCGTCTGGTTCGCGGTGGGTCCCGAGCCCCGATTGGCCTATGCACTAATTGCCGCCGTCTCTGTTCTGATAATAGCCTGCCCTTGCGCCCTCGGACTTGCAACCCCCCTGTCCATCATGGTGGCTACCGGCAAGGGAGCTACAATTGGAGTCCTTTTCAGGAACGCGGAAGCAATTGAAACCCTTCGGAAGGTCGATACACTTGTGGTGGACAAGACGGGAACCCTGACCCTTGGCAAACCGCGGCTCACCACCGTGATCGCCGCCCCGGGCTTTGACGAAAAAAACATGCTCTCCATGGCGGCGACCCTGGAAAAAGGAAGCGAACATCCTCTTGCGGCCGCCATCGTATCCGGAGCCCTCGAGCAGGGAGCAACCCTTGCTGAGGCCGGGAATTTCGACTCTCATACCGGAAAAGGTGTCTCAGGCGAGGTAAATGGACAATCCGTTATCCTGGGGAACCTGAAACTGATGGAAGAATTCAAGGTCGATACGGGCATACTTGGTGCCGAAGCGGAAAGGCTGAGAGCAGAAGCACAGACCGTGATGTTCGTGGCAGTCAACGGCAAGACAGCGGGACTTCTCTCTGTATCCGACCCGATCAAGCCGAGTACTCCAGAAGCCATCAAGCAGCTCCATGAAGAGGGAATGCGCATCGTCATGCTCACAGGGGACAACCAAGCAACGGCTGAAGCGGTCGCCCGCAAACTGGAGATCGACGAGGTAGTAGCTGGAGTATTGCCTGACGGAAAGGCCGCAGCGGTCCAGCGTTTCCAGAAGGAGGGGCATATTGTCGCCATGGCGGGTGACGGGATCAACGACGCGCCGGCTCTAGCCCAGGCGCAGGTTGGCATCGCCATGGGTACCGGCACCGACGTCGCCATGGAAAGCGCAGGCGTGACCCTGGTCAAGGGCGACCTGACAGGTATCGTGCGGGCACGCAGGCTTTCGCGGGCGACCATGCGCAACATCAAGCAGAACCTCTTCTTCGCCTTTGTCTACAACGCCCTGGGTGTCCCTCTGGCCGCGGGCGTGCTCTACCCGGTGTTTGGGATCCTGCTCAGCCCTATCATTGCCGCAGCAGCCATGAGCGCAAGCTCCATCTCCGTTGTGACCAATGCCCTCAGGTTGCGGTCGCAGGATATCAGATGATCAAAATCAAACATGGCAAATAAGAGGGGGAACGTCTTTCCGATTTGCCTCTTGACTCTTGGCCATAGTCCGGACTTTATGCTCCCATCAAGCCCAACAGGTCATGATCAAAACAAGGAAGCCGAACTATCTGTGAGCTGCTCGGGATGAATTCAGGAAACCTGCTGCACTGCTGCTGGTAGGAGGAATGTTGTTTATGATGATGAGAAGAGGCGAGTGCTGCTGCGGAGGTCACCATTCAGTATCTGGTCCTGCCACGACAGTGGAAATTGATCTTCAGATAAGGCATTGCTGAACGAACGCGACCACACTCCTGGAGGACATGCCGCCAGGTGAAACCAACACAAAAAGGACCTCACCATCCAGGGAGGTCCTTTAGTCATTCAGTTCGAAGCCGTTTGATCCGGCTTCTCCTTTGCTTCCTGCGTGCTATCAAACAATTTCCGCTGACTATCTCCGCGCAAGCTTCTATCAGCAGCTCAATGCAAGGCCAGGTAGGCTTTAACCCGGATTTCTACGTTATGTTGAAGGTTCCGGTAGAAAAATGCGTAGTCATAGGGGTGGTAGAACCCCGGGATCCCCACATCCAGATCTTTGATGTTTAAAGGCGTGGGGATCACGAAGGCACCGTTCACAGTTTGCCCACCAGTGTAGTACGGGATCTCCAGGGCATCGTTCTCCGTGAGGAAGAGAGCCCCCAGGTTCTCTTCGGCGAAAGAAACCTTGTTCGTGATCGTCATGGTAAGGGGATTGACCGCCACAGCACCCTCTCCGACAATACTGTATCCCGGGTTGGGTCCCTGAGTATTGTACGTAATTATGGAACCGGTCTCATCGGGAGTCGCCGCGATCTTAAGGTGCGGGTATTTCACCAGGTCATCGCGAGTTACGGACCAACCCACGATATAGGCAGCCACCAATTTTTCACGGAGTTTAGGATCGCCGAAACGGCGCTCCATAAGCCACAGGATCATTTCAGACCCCTGGCTGTGCCCCGCCAGAATGAACGGTCGACCGTTGTTCCAGTGTGCCATATAGGCGTCGAAGGCCGCTTCAACATCCGAATAGGCCACGTTCAGGGCCTTCCAGTTCGGGCTATCCTCTGCAGAGTTCAAGACCGCGAGGTTCGCCTGACGATAATAAGGAGCACAAAGGCAGGCGGAAGTCCGGAAAACTCCAGCCTGGCTTGACATGAGATCGCGGACCTTCAGGTCTGCGCTTTCTCCTTCCAGTGACTGGTTCCAATTTTCGTCACCACGATAGGTAGTGGGATGAACATAGAAGACGTCCACAGGAAAGGGCCGGGGTTCGCCCGGCAGGACGGCCCAGCTCCCTGAAGAAGCATAGTCCGGGGCAACGGGAGCCCGCGCCGGATCAAAGGGCTGGGCAGGATCTGCCCATGACGATCCGGAAAAACCCAAGGCCTGGGCAAGTAAAAACATTGCTACAAGCGCGAGGTTAAGACGTTTTGACATGTGGTTCACTCCTTTCGAAACTGTGCTGTTTGGGTTTCGGCAGCCTTATACCTGGTTCTCCGTTCCAGATAACATCCTGGCGACCGCCTTCCCTGAGGTCATAAGCTGCCTTTCGGCAAACGATCCGGTGAAACCGCAACGACTGTATGGACATCAACCTTATTGTTTATTTCTAACATTTTTTTATTATGACACCTGCTTATTAAAGTCGTCAATTCAGAATTGAGCAAAGTCTCTAACCGTCTCGGGGCTTTTTTCAACCCTGATCGACAGGCCGTTGGGTAATTCAAGCAAAGCTTAAACGTTTTGCAAACACATCGTATCAACCCAATGTAAAAATACATTAAAGGTCAGATAGCCGCTTTACAAGATGCTCCTGAAAGGAACATGTTTTGCCAAACCCCGCAATATTTGTCAAGCGAAGGGTGAAGAAATGGAGTACGGCCCATAATGCGGAGGTCGACCAATGCTAAGGCTCCTCGACATGGCATAAAGTATCCGTAACTCGTGATCTGCCGGTTATCGCAAAAGACCGCCGTTCCGGTTTATGGGTATATGTTGACATACATGCACGAAGGTATGTATACTCTCGTGGTTTGATTCATTTTTAGGGGGGGAGAATATTCGCTTATGGTGCGAAGGGTAAGGGAAGATGCTCTGGAGACAAGAAAACAGCTTCTGGAAGCCGCTCTCGAGATCATGAGCGAAAAACCGTTCTCAAGCGTCTCCATGACTGAAATAGCAGGGGAAATAGGCCTCTCGAAGGGCGCCATATACTGGCATTTCAAAAACAAGAATGATGTCCTTCTCAGCCTTATCAAAAATCTGCACACCCGGATGGAGGATGAACTTTGCGCCGAGCGTGAATCTCTCGAATCCATCGACGACATGCGTTCATACTTCAAAAAGAAGATGCGAAGACCTATTCAGAACGAAGAATTCAAGAAACTTGACAGGCTGATGCTCCGCTGTGAGGAATGGCCCCAGGAGGTCCGCAAAAAGGGTCTTGCGATGATGCTGGAGAGCATGGATCAGGAACAGAAGATGGCGGAAAGGCTGCTCGTCAGATCCCAGGAAGAAGGCACCATCAGGAAGGATGTTTCACCAAGAGATCTGTCATTACTGACCACGGCCATGTTACAGGGCATCTTCATGTTCCAGGTGCATGATTTTTATCACGTCGACTTAACGGAACATATTGATTTCATATTCGACGCCTTCAAGAAGGAGCTCGATCCGATAAACAATACAAAACAGAAAGGGTAGGTGTACCGCACAATGACATCCCCGGAACAGAACAAAAAACCAGGAAGACCGAACAAACCCAATTCCAGGATGGTAAAAACAATTGCCGGTCTGCTGCTTATAGGGGTCATCGTTTTTTTCGGAAGATCATATCTCAGCGGCAGGTCGGACGGCCAGCAGGCCCCAATGCAACCACAGGCACCGGCAGTCGTTCTGTATACGGTAGAAAAAGCCGACCTCGCCGTAGGCAGGGAATACGTGGGCCGGGTGGAACCGATCCAGACGGTTTCGCTGAAACCCCAGGTCAGTGGAGAGATAGAAAAGGTCAATTTCAAGGAGGGCTCGATGGTCAAGGCCGGCGAGCTTCTTTTTACGCTCGACGACAGGCAGTACAAAGCAACAGTTGCCCTGAGGAAGGCTGAACTGGCAAAAGCCGAGGCAAGCTACGACAGGGCATTGAAATATGACGAACGCCTTAAGGCTGCCGACAAACGCAGCGTATCTGCATCGGATATCGAATTGTCGGAAAGCGATGTTTTGCAGAGTAAGGCTGCCGTAGAACAGGCAAAGGCTGCCCTCCGACTCGCGGAGATCGATCTTGGATACACGAAGATCACGGCGCCGATCTCAGGACAGGTGGGCAAGGCGCTTTTCACGAAGGGGAACTATGTAACGCCGTCAAGCGGGGACCTTACTACGATCGTCCAGAAAAACCCCATACGCGTCACTTTTTCTCTTCCCGACAAGGAGTACCTGGACCAGCTTGAGGCCTTCCGGTCATCAGGCGACTCCGTCTACGACGCAACGGTCCGGCTTTCAAACGGGAAGCTGTACCCGGTAAAAGGATCGCGTGACTTCGAAAACAACGTGATGGACGACAGGACGGGGACCATGATGATAAGCCTGCGCTTCGAAAATCCTCAAGGCGTTCTTGTCCCTGGAGCTATGGTCCGGGTCGCGGTAAAACCTGCAAAGTCCCGCATAGTGTCAGTCGTACCGCAGGAAGCGATCCTTGCCGATGCTGATGGAGACTTCGTCTACGGTGTCGATTCAAGCGACATGGTCATCCAGCGCAGAGTGCAGCTCGGCGAGGAATTCGGTACGATGCGTGAAGTGGTTTCAGGACTGGAACCGGGAGAAAGGATCATTCTTCGGGGCCTGCAGGCAGCACGGCCGGGAGTGAAAGTGAAGCCCGTATCCGCGACGAACGGCAATACTTCCAAGACGCCGGCGGAGCTTGCGATGGAGTCGGATTTCGACCTGAAAACCATAACGTCCGGAGATGCCGGCGGGGACACGCAGTAGTCTGCGGGAGGAGAAAATAACCCATGTTTTCAAAGTTCTTCATAGACCGCCCGAGGTTTGCAATGGTCATAGCCGCCGTCCTCACGATGGCGGGAATAATCGCGGCGTTTAACCTGCCTATAAGGCAATATCCCGATGTCGCGCCACCGCAGGTATATGTGTCGGCGACATATTCCGGCGCCGACGCCGAAACGTTGGCGAATACCGTAGGCGTTCCCCTTGAAGAGGCGATCAACGGCGTCGACGACATGATCTACATGCGATCGACGTCAAACAACACGGGGCGTTACTCAGTGATTATCACCTTCAAAACGGGAACGGACCCGGATATGGCACTGGTCAAGGTCCAGAATCGTATCCAGCAGGCAATACCTCTTCTGCCGAGTGAAGTTACGACGAGAGGTATCAGGGCGCGGGCCATGTCTTCGGATACGCTCGGGTTCATCGCCCTCATATCGCCGAATGGAACTAGAGATTCGCTTTTCCTGGCGAACTACGCCTACAACAACGTAAGCAATGCCCTGAAGCGCGTACCGGGGCTGGGCGACGTCGAAGTTCTCGGAGCAAGATACAGCATTCGCGTCTGGCTTGACCCGGAACGCCTTGCATCGATGGGACTCAGCACCACGGATGTCGCCAACGCGATAACGAGTCAGAACAGGCAGGCATCCATCGGATCGATCGGATCAGCCCCCGGCAACACCGATACTCCGCTGGTCTACACGCTGACGACGACCGGACGCCTCGGAAGCGTGCGCCAGTTCGAGAACATCGTCCTGCGGACGACAGATGAAGGTGGCCTTGTCAAGCTGAAGGACGTATCGAGGATAGAGCTCGGATCCGAGAATTATTCCTTCCAGGGTGCTTTCAACGGGTCTCCTTCCGCCTTGATGCTGCTTTCGCAGGCATCCGGTTCAAACGCTCTCGAAGCCATGACCGCAACAAGGGAAGCCCTGTCCGATATGAAAAAGAACCTGCCCGACGATACTGCATTCCTGATAGGATATGACTCCACGGACTACGTGAGAACGACGATCTCGGAGATCCTCCTCACTCTCGTTCTTACGTTCTCCCTGGTCGTCCTGGTCTGCTATGTCTTCCTGCAGGACTGGCGGGTCACCCTTGTTCCCGTCATGGCGATACCCATTTCGCTCCTGGCCACCTTTACAGGCCTGATGTTGCTTGGTTTCAGCATAAACATCCTCACCCTGTTCGCCTTCGTTCTCGTCATAGGAACTGTCGTGGACGACGCCATCATCGTCGTCGAACGAGTCATGTACGTCATGCACAGGGACAATACTAATTCAGTCGATGCGACCATCCAGGCTATGAAGGACGTCACGGGACCCATGACCGCTACGACGCTTGTCTTCCTTGCGATATTCATTCCCGTTGCGTTCATGGGAGGCATAACGGGGGAAATATACCGCCAGTTCGCCGTAACGGTATCCTTTTCCGTCGTCTTCTCGCTCATTGTCGCACTGACGCTCAGCCCGGCCATGTGCGCGCATATGCTCAACAATATCAAGCCTAAGACTTCCGGACCTCTTGCCTGGTTCAATACTATGGTGTCCAGGGCCTCCAAAGGGTACGTTGCCGGTTCGATGTGGATAGCACGCAGAACGGTCGTCACGCTTGGGCTTCTTGCACTGGTAGTTGTGGTTAGTGTCGGGATCATGAAAATTACGCCGACGGCGTTTGTCCCCGACGAGGACCAGGGAGCCGTTTTCGCCGTCGTCCAGCTTCCTGAGGGAGCGTCGCAGGGAAGAACCCTGGCCGTGATGGACAAGATCGTTTCGCGGTTCCGGAATATCCCAGGGGTCAAAGACGTCATGAACGTAGTCGGCTTCAGTGTTCTGGGGGACTCCGGAGAAAACGTCGGAACCGTCATTTTTATCCTGGATGACTGGTCTCTCAGGAAGACGAAGGAAAAACACCAGGATGGTATCGTAGAGCGGATCCGTTCTATTGCGGCTTCCGTTCCCGAGGCAAAAATCAGCGTCTTCACGCCTCCGCCAATCCAGGGGCTCGGCATCGCCGGAGGATTGGATATCCAGCTGCAGGCAACACTGGATACCGACCCTCAAAGACTTTCCAGGGTTCTCGGCGAGTTCATCGGAAAGATATCTCAGGCGCCCGAGTTCAGCTACGCTTTCAGCGCCTATACCGCCGACACGCCCCATCTATACCTTGACCTTGACAGGGAAAAGGCGGAGAGTTACGGAGTTCCGATATCGAATGTTTTCAGGACTCTGCAGACATACTTCGGCACCGCATACATCAACGACATCAATATAGGAACGACGGTGAACAAGGTCTTATTGCAGTCCGACTGGCCCTACAGAAACAAAATAAACGCTATAGGGAACATCTATGCCAATAGCACGACTGGAGAGCGCGTTCCTCTGGAAAGCCTCATGACGCTCAGGAAGACGCTTGCACCCCGCGCCGTCAGTCGTTACAACCTCTCTTCCAGCGCTGCGATAACAGCCTTCATGGCGCCCGGATACTCTACGGGACAAGGCATCGCAGAGATGGAGAAACTTGCTTCCGCCCTGCCCGAAGGGTATTCCATCGAATGGTCGGGGATGACATATCAGGAGCGGCAAGCAGGCGGACAGACAGCCCTGGTAATGATAATAGCCGTTCTGTTCGGGTACCTGTTCCTTGTAGCGCAGTACGAAAGCTGGTCAGTACCTTTGGGAGTCATCCTCTCGCTGCCGGTAGCCCTGATCGGGGCCATGGCCGGAATATTCATCATGGGAATATCTCTCAGCATTTACTCCCAGTTGGGTATCCTGCTGCTTGTCGGGCTGTCCGCCAAGAATGCGATACTCATTATCGAGTTCGCAAAGGAACAGCATGACGTGAATGGGTTGCCGATACTGGAAGCTGCAGGCATCGCAGGATCCGAACGGTTCCGGTCCGTAATGATGACCGCGTTTACCTGCGTCGTCGGAGTCATTCCCATGCTCCTCGCATCGGGTGCGGGCGCAACAAGCCGCCTTCACGTCGGTACGACGATATTCTTCGGTATGATCATAGCGACAACATGTGGTATCTTCCTGATCCCCGGCCTGTACGTCTTCCTGCAGACATACAGGGAGAAAATAAAGGCGCGAATACGCCGCGCGTTCGTAAAGAATGAAGAAGAGGTGTAGGATCATGAAAAAGCTGACAGTCGTACTTGTGTCAATATGGTTGCTGGCATTCCTCTCCTTTGGAGCATGTGCGGCGGACATGGTTCCGGCTCCGAAAGACGCGGAACTCGAGGCCGGCGACTGGACAACGCTGTCGAAGAGATATCCGATGTCCTACCTTGCATCGGATGGCGAGGTCCCGGAAGCCCCTTCCCCGGAGATACTCTCAAACTGGTGGGATACTCTCGGAGATGAAACCCTGACCCGACTCATAATGTACTCTCTGGAAAACAACAGGGATCTCATCTCGGCAAGGGCAAAATTCAAAGAGGCGCGCGCAGCTCTGGGAATCAGCAAATCTGCAGTCTTGCCATGGCTTGACAGTTCGAACACGCTGACTCGTTCAAAAACCGGAAAGAATGGATCCGCCTCAGGAAGCCAGATCGGGCCCATAGATTTCTACAGCCTCGGAATCGACGCGTCATGGGAGATCGACATCTTCGGCGGACAGGCACAGAAGATCAAGGCCGGCAAGGCCGACCTTCAGGCACAATACGGAGCACTCCATAACGCGTGGGTGACGCTTTCCTCGGAAGTCGCCCTGAACTACACGTCGCTTCGCACTCTGCAGAAAAGACTTCAGGTAGCCGAAAGCAACCTGGCCCTGCAGATGGATACAGTGGAATTGCTTCAGTCGCAGTATGATTCCGGGCTCAAGGACGGGCTTGCCCTGAGCCAGGCAAAGTACACAATGGAACAGACTCGCTCGACGATCCCTCCGCTGCGCACCAGCATAGAAGCAACAATGAACAGGCTTGCAATACTTGTCGGTCAGGTACCCGGAAGCCTGGAAGAGATGCTGGGCGAGTACAAGCCCCTGCCGAAACCTGAAGCGGTCGATCTGATCGGCATTCCCGCTAATTCGCTTCGCCAGCGCCCGGATATCTATTCGGCCGAGCGCCAGCTGGTTGCACAGATCGCACGCAAGAAAGCGGCCCAAAGGGACCTCTGGCCGAAATTCAGCCTGTTCGGCTCGATAGGTCTTGAATCCTTTACCTCTACCAGCGGATTGTCCTTCTCCGATGGAGAAAGCTACAGTTTCGGGCCCAGTATTTCTTTGCCCATATTCCACGGCGGCGCTATACGAAACAATATCAAAGTCCAGACGGCGAAACAGGAACAGATGCTGGCGACTTATGAGCAGACCGTACTGAACGCCGTTGCGGAAGTGCGCGATGCCCTGACTTCGGAAACGCAGGAGCGGGAACGCAACCAGTCTCTCCAGCGCGGCGTCGATGCTGCGCGAACGGCTTATGAAGTCGCACAGGACAAATACAAGAACGGCCTCACGGACTTCAACAACGTGATAAGCGCCCAGAGCGCACTGCTCATTTTTGAGGAACAGTACGCGATAAGCGAAGGGCAGATGCTCTCGAACATTGTGCGCGTATTCAAGGTGCTGGGCGGAGGATGGGCACCCCTGACGGAAGGGGACCTTTCGCAGCCTGTCGAGGAACATGCAACGCAGGCTCGGGAGACTCGGATCTCAAGTGAAAGCCAGCGTTATCTTGAACAGATACGGCAGGAGTTGAAAAGCACTGAGGAAATGTAACCCCCGTCTGCCGTAGTGCCGCCCGAAGCTGTTCTGGAACAGAAACATTAAACGCCGGAATTTTGGGGTATTTGGTGGGGAATTTTATCATCCCTGCCCGGCGATATCCACCCCCGGGCAGAAACAGCCACCGAGACTCCTGCAGTGAATGCTTATTTCCACCGGACCCTTTGCCGGAGTGCGATACCCCTGAAGGAGAACATTTTCTTCCTCATGCAGAAAGGGCAGATGTGATGGAACTGCTCCAGACAAGCGGGCTTCCTTTTCCCGGAGACAGGATTAACAGGGGACGGCGCATCGCCGTAATGATGAGCGGAGGCGTCGACAGCAGTGTCACCGCATGGCTCATGAAGGAACGGGGATGGAATGTGGTTGGGATAACCCTCCGGATCCCCTTGGCCGATGCGGTCTCTATCAGGCGGCCCTGCTGCGGAAGGGATGCTTCCCTTGTCGCCCGTGATCTGGATATTCCTCACTACCTGCTCGATGTGGAGGAAGAATTCGAGAAAGAGGTGATCTGTCGCTTCCGGTCAAGTTACCTGGAGGGGCGAACGCCTAATCCCTGCGTCGACTGCAATACGATCATCAAGTTCGGGCTCGTATGGGATTTCCTGGGATCGACTTTCGGGATCGACTACCTGGCGACAGGACATTATGCCAGAGTGTTGCGCTCCGGAGTAGAAGCGTTCCTCGCAAGGGGACAGGAAGAGAGGCGGGATCAGAGTTACTTCCTCTACGGCATTCCGAGAGAACGCCTCCGATTCCTTGAACTTCCACTTGGGGAGATCGAAAAACCCGAAGTACGCCGGCTGGCTGTGAAGGCAGGACTCCATGTCGCCGAAAAGCCCGACAGCATGGAACTCTGCTTCGCGGCAGAGGGTAATTACCGCAAGATACTGTCTTTTGAACCTCATCCGGGTCATTTCGTCGATCCCGCTTTTCATGTTCTCGGGGATCATCCGGGCATCGAAAACTACACCATCGGGCAACGTTCGGGACTTTCCGCGAAAGATGGGAAGCCTCTTTACGTCCGACGGATCGAAAAGGAAACCGGGCGGATCATCGTCACCCGGCGGGAGGAACTCTACGAAAAAGTCGTTTCCGCAACCGGGGTCAATGTGCTCATGCCCTCCATCTATCGCGATGGCGGGCGATTCTTCGGAAAGATCCGGTCAGGTGGAGAGCTTTCGGAGTGTTTCCTGAGAGCTGCAGGAGCAAAAGAGATGGAAGTGGTTTTTTCGGAACCCCAGTTCGCCCCCGCCCCGGGACAACGGCTGGTCCTTTACGACGAAGACGGCCGGGTCGCGGCGGGGGGGGAACTTTCCAGGTCCGAAAATTCCCGATCCACCGCATGGCCTGGGAATTAGCTCCAATTTCCCGGGATCAGGCAGGGTCGTAGCGCACAGTATCTCATCTTAAAAATCGGCGCCCTTTCGCGAGGCGATCCCCTTCGTGAAGGGGTGCCGGATCTCGCGCATTTCCGTTACAAGGTCGGCCATGTCCAGAAACGCAGGAGGTGCGGACCTGCCGGTGAGGACAACCTCCACGTGAGAGGGTCGTCCCCTGACCGCCCGCACGACGGCATCGGCATCGACAAGCCCGTAATCGACGGCGACGTTCATCTCGTCCAGGACGACAAGATCATAATCTCCCGATGCCAGGCACTCTTCAGCAAGTACAAGCCCTCTCTTCGCTTCCTCGACATCGACGGGCAGCACCTTTCCCCGGTAGACATAATCGGGAGTACCGGTCCTCTCGTGACGAACTCCAGGAAGCATGGCCAGCCCCGCGATCTCGCCGTAGAAATCCCACCCCTTCATGAACTGTATGAAGGCCACCCTGCCTCCGTGACCTGAAACCCTTAGCGTCAACCCCAGTGCCGCAGTGGTTTTGCCCTTGCCGTCGCCCGTGTAAACCTGGACAAAGCCCGGGGCGAAAATACGCTTCGCATCACATTTTCCTGTCATTATCCGTTCCTCCTTTCGCGCCCCCCATTTATTGTAATCCAGGCGGCGCGCAAAAGATCTCACTATGGGTTATCCTTAATAAATGGGGTAAAGCCCCACAGGAGGTTATATATTTGAAGATAAAGGTCAATCCGGAAGATTTTCAGGTGGAAGAGATCCTTTCGATCCCGCCTGCCCGGACAATGAGATCGCATCGTGTATATCGCCTTAAAAAAAGGAACTGGAACACCGTGGACGCACTCGCGGAGATCGCAAGGGAGAAAAAGGTTTCCCTGAAGGAGCTGCACTGGTGCGGAAGAAAGGATCGTTCAGCGCTGACGACCCAGTACTTCTCCACGACTTCTACCGTAGACATGTCTTTCAAAAGCACTAACGTTTCGACCGAATTCGCGGGCTTTGCAGACTCGCAATTGAGCCCCTCCTCCATATCCGGCAACCGGTTCAGAGTCGCACTGAGAGACATGACCACGGAGGAGACCGCCAAAACCCGGAAAAGGCTCGACTCCGTGCAACGATCCGGCTTCGCCAACTACTTCGACGACCAGCGCTTCGGTGATGTCGAAAGCGGGGGATTCATCGGAGAGATGATCGTCAAGCGGCGCTTCAAAGCCGCCGTAAAAAAGATATTCACTGCCTGCCACCCGGAGGCCCCTGCGGAGACGCGAAAACGCAAAAAAGCCCTGGCGGACAGGTGGGGAAGATGGAGTGACGTGGCGCAGTTATGTCCGGAACCGCAACTAAAGTCGATGCTTGAAGCCATGATGAACGGAGAGGGATCTATCGGGGCGCTGCGGAAGGTCCCGCGTGAGGAGATGGGGCAGTACTTCTCTTCATACCAGAGTTTCATCTGGAACCTCGTCCTTGCGGAAGTGATAAAAAACCGGGAGCGCAGGCTTTTCGAGATCCCATGCCGGACGGGATCACTCCCCCAGTACGATGGACTCACCCCTGACGACCTGACATTTCTTTCGGAGCTGCAGATCCCGACACCCTCCGCAGACATGCCTCCGATGCCGGGGGAGACAGGAGCAATACTCTCCCGCATCCTGTTCGAGCGTGGTGTGAGGCTTTCAAAGTTCCGCCTGCCGGAGATCTCCCAGGCGTACTTCGCCTCGTTCGACCGCCCGGCGATAGTTATCCCGGATGATCTCTCCTGGAAGGAAGAGCCTGACAGACTCTTTCCGGAACAGCTGATGCTCACTCTCGAGTTCTTTCTCCCAAGGGGATCGTTCGCCACGATGCTGATTAAATCCATAGGCGGGAATACTGAATAAAAGAAGAGCGGGGAGAGTGATCTTCATGCGAAAGGTTCCGGCCCTTCGGGAAGGCGATACTGTAGCCTTCGTATCCCCTTCGAGCCAGTCGACCCGGGAATCGGTCGAAAAGGCAGTAAAGGTCGCGGAGGATATGGGCTTTTATGTCAAGGTGGCCAAGAGTTGCTACGGATCCGAGGGGTATCATGCGGGCCCGGACGCCCTGCGCGCCAATGACGTCAACAGGATGTTCCTCGACCCGGAGGTGAAGGGGATATTCTGCGTCCGCGGAGGGGACGGGGCCACGAGGCTTCCGCCGCTTATCGATATTGAAGGTGCCTTTAAAAATCCCAAGGTATTCCTGGGATACAGCGACATAACGATCCTTCATCAGATGTTCAACCGCCCAGGAGGCTTCTGCACCTTTCACGGCCCGATGCCCGCCAGCGAATTCATAAAGGACACCTTTCCCGGCTACGTGCGGGACAGCCTTCTCAAGGCCGTCTGCTCCACGGAACCGCCGGGTGAGATAGTACCTTATGAAGGGGCCGCACCCATGGAGACCCTTGTTCCGGGAAATGCCGATGGAGAGCTAGTGGGAGGGAACCTTGCCCTGGTGTGCGCGCTTCTGGGCACACCGTGGGAGATCGACACGCGAGGGCGCATACTGGTTCTCGAGGATACGGACGAACCGGTCTACCGCATCGACAGGATGCTCACCCAGCTTCGTCTTGCGGGCAAGCTCGACGCCGCGGCCGGGATCGTACTGGGGCAATTCACCCAGATCCAGCCGAGAAAACCGAAGGATTCTTTCACGATCCCCGAGGTCTTCGAGGCTGTCGTGGCCCCTGTCGGCAGACCAACCCTTATTAACGGCTGTTTCGGCCACGACGTGAAGAAGGCCACTCTTCCTCTCGGGGCCAGGGCCGTGATCGACGGGACTGCATCAACCCTGACTGTTGTGGAAGCGGGGGTGGAGTAAGGCCGGGAACCGTGAATCGTTAATCGTGAATCGCAAAAACCGAAAATCGGAACAATTAATTTTCGTTTTTGAACGTGGCTTTACGGTTCCCGATCCAAGGGTGACGGGTTACGAGTCCCGGTTTACGGTTCACGAATCACGATTCACGATTTACGATTAACGGCCGGGGGTAATCATGACTTCCTTTGCGATGCTTCTTCTTGTTGCGGCGGCGTTCCTTCATGCGGGGTGGAACCTCGTGGCCAAACGCGTTGCGGGCGGTGCGGCCTTCACATGGCTTTTCTCGGTGCTATCGGCCTTGCTGTTGTTTCCTTTCGCCATCTTAGCGACATGGGGGCAGGGATGTTTCACCGGCACCGCTCTTATCCCTCTGGCCGCGGCGAGCGCCCTCTTCGAAACAGGTTACTTCCTTTTCCTCCAAAAGGGATACCGTGCGGGCGACATGTCTGTGGTATACCCCCTGGCGAGGGGAACTGGGCCCCTTCTTGCAACCCTGATGGCGATCCTGATACTCGGGGAAAGCCCTTCGATACTCAACCTTGCCGGAACGGGACTGGTTGTTGCGGGGATCCTCTGGATAGCGGGCGGAATACACTTTTTCAGGGATTCCGGTTCCAGGGCGGCACCCCTGCTTGGTGTCGCGACAGGAGCCTGCATTGCCGCCTACTCTACAGTGGACCGTATGGCCGTCGGAGTGGCGGGGTTTCCCCCGACCCTCTTCTTTCTTTCCGTGATAGTGATCCAGGTATTTCTTCTGACCCCTCTTGCCCTGAAGGACAGGGAAGGCATATCCTTCCAGTGGAGGCGCAACAGGATGTCTGCCCTTACCATAGCCGCCCTGGCCGTGACGGCCTACCTCGCGGTACTTTACGCCCTTGCCATCACACCCTTGAGCATCATCGCCCCTGCACGGGAGATCAGCGTCGTGATAGGAACGTTCCTCGGCACGACCGTCCTCGGTGAAGGCGACAGAAAACGCAGGATGACGGGATCTTTCATCATCCTGCTCGGGATCGCCGCACTGTCGTCTGGATAAAGGCAAAATCAAAGGATGAAAAAACCATGGAGAAGAAAGAGAGCAGAAACACCAGAGCCGCCGACACTGCCCAACGGAACCTCTTCGATAACGACCATGAACGGGAGAAGGACCGGCAGCCTGTTGTCGAAGAGATCGCGCCGCGAGAGATAACCTGCAGGTCGGCCCTGAACAGGACAAAGATCCCCGGTTATGACTACTGCATGAACCCGTATGTTGGCTGCACCCATGGCTGCGTCTACTGTTACGCATCGTTCATGTGCCGGTTCACGGACCATAGGGGAAATTGGGGAGAGTTCCTCGATTTTAAGATCAATTTCCCGGACGTACTGGCCAGACAGCTGGGCGGAAGGTCGCGGCGAAAGGGGAAGGTACTGATAGGAACTGTGACAGATGCCTACCAGCCGGCCGAGGCTCAATACGGGATCACTCGATCAAGCCTGAATATCCTTGTGGATCATCCTCTGCTGGAAGTTCATATTCTGACCAAGTCGGACCTGGTCCGGAGGGATATTGCGATCCTTCATAAACTTACGGCGTGCGAGGTCGGGTTCACCATAACGACCATGGACAAAAACATCTCCCGGGTGCTGGAACCGGGCGCTTCTCCCCCGGATCTTCGCCTGGAAGCAGCCGGGGCGCTTATGAAGGCGGGGATCCCGGTATGGGTTTTTGCAGCTCCGCTGCTTCCGGGTTTGACAGACACGGAAGCAGCATTGAAAACCCTTGTTTGTGCTCTTCAGAAAACAGGCATCAGGAAGATCGAGTTCGGCTCCCTGAACCCATATCCGGCAGTCGCCCGTCGGCTTAAAAGCGTCTACAAGCGGAATTTTCCCGAGGCATTGCCGAAACTGGAGGAATACCTGCGTCACCCGGATGGCTGTCGCGAGGAAATTGTCAGCCGCATCGGCCGGCTGAGTTTTTGAAAGGAACCGAAATAATGATGGGTTACAGGATCTCAGATCCTGCTGCAACCCTCAGGGGCCTGACTTCCCGCTCAAGACGGCTTCCCAATTTATCTGTCGCGATATCAAGGTCATACTCCGCTTGCAGGCCAAGCCAGAACTGTGGAGAAACTCCAAAATAACGCGCCAGACGCAAAGCAGTATCCGCCGTTATGCTGCGGCCCCCCAAAACGATCTCGTTTATCCGGCGTGCATCCACACCTATCTCGATCGCCAACCTGTTCTGGCTAAGATTCAACGGTTTCAGAAACTCTTCAAGCAATACTTCCCCCGGGTGGACCGGATGCAGTTTTTCGATCATTGTTACACTCTCCTTAGTGATAATCGACTATTTCGACGTCATAGGCGTCACTTTCGCGCCACTCAAAACAGATACGGTATTGTTCATTGATGCGAATACTCCATTGACCGATTCTATCGCCTCTGAGTTTTTCCAGTCGGTTCGCGGGAGGAATGCGCAAATCGGCAAGCGATGAGGAATTATTTATCATGCGCAACTTGCGCAAAGCGACCTGCTGAATTTCCAGTGGCAATTTGCGTGATCGTTGGCGTTTAAAGATCATGCGAGTTTGCTCGTCTTTGAAGGTTTTTATCACAAAGCCATTATAAGGTGCACTACGCCTGGCGTCAAACACCCAATGTGATTGTTTCGCCCGTTTTCTGATTATCGAGGGCCACAGAAGGATACCGGCACCCTTGCAGAAAAAGTTCGAATCTGACAGACTTGGATCGAACAGTTGCCGAAAGATCCGACATATCCCTTGAAAAAGAGAGGAATACCAAGATGAAGACACTACTTTTCGACCCCCTTTCAGGCGCCTCCGGAAACATGATCCTTGGAAGCCTGATAGATCTCGGGGCGGACGTAGAAAAGATACAAAAAGCCATTGAGTCGGTCGCCGATGTAAGGCTCTCTTTGGAAAGGACCTGCGGGAGAGTTGTGGAAGCAGCGAACGTAAAGATCCAACCCCTTCACGAGATCCCTGAGCGAAACTACCAGGAGTTGGTCGAATTCATACAGAATTCGAGGTTGCCCGGGATCACCAAAAAGGACGTTCTGACCGTTTTCAGGATCATGGCGACCGCGGAAGCGAAGATCCAGGGACTTTCAATTGAGCATCTCCCGTTTAACGGGGGAGAACAGGATAGAGTACTTGCCGAGTTGGCCGGCTGCTGCACTGCCCTCCACGATCTGTGCCCGGAAGCCG
>WOYI011040816.1_pt1 | contig 17798 bp, 19 predicted proteins | sample 6423411 | NCBI WGS metagenome assembly WOYI01 (sample SAMN13441803, study PRJNA592873) | oil field metagenome | biome: oil field; feature: oil-well bore; material: oil-contaminated soil; isolation source: oil-contaminated soil from oil-well borehole | place: Germany: Wietze | collected 2016-10-18 ...
GGTGACGACCGAGATGACAAAGAAGCAGCGCCTCATTCTGGAGGCACTTATGATCGTGTGACTATGTTTTCCGGGAGTTCAGGCACCCCCAATGGCGATAGCCACCACGGTCCACTGCAAGGGGACATGTCGCGGAAAAGGGCAACCCCGGGGACAAGCTTGGCCCAGCCCTCACCTCACCGGGCGGGAAGAAAAATCAAAAGGTATCCGGAGCCTTCGGGGCCACCCCTTTGGAGACCTCCGCTGGCATACCCCCTTCCGTGCTCCCGGCAACCTGCGCGTAAAAGGTCTCAATATCGTGGACGATTGTCTGCCAGTTGTACCTGGTCCGGACAAGCTCCTTCGCCTTCTCGCCGAACCCGGCCCGTAAGGCGTCATCGGCAAGCAGGCGTCCGATGGAGTCGGCGAGCGCCTCCGGCGTGCATCTGGTATTGAACCCGACGGTGTTGTCGATCCATCCGAGCAGGTCTCCCTTCCCCGTCGTCACGATGGGGGTTCCGCAGAGGCACGCTTCGAGGAAGGTGACGGGAAAGCCGGTGAACCTCGGCGTCACGAAGACGTCTGCGTCGGTGTACGCAGCCATCTTGTCTTCCTTGCTCACGAACCCGGTGAAGACCACCCGTTCGTCGAGGCCAAGCGACCTGACCCGCTGCCTGAACTCGTCGTTGTGGCCCATATCTCCGCCCACCAGCATGAGAACGGCGTCGCCCTCCTCCCGTGCGACCAGGGCAAACGAGCGGATCAGCAGATCGATCCCCTTCGTCGGGTCGAGCCTTCCTAAGTAGAGCACGACCTTCGTGGCGTCGTCGATGCCCCACGCGGCACGGAACCTGCCGCGGTCCGGAAGATCGGGGTACTCGGCGAGGTCGATGCCGTTGGGGACGATCGTGATCTTCCCCTCCGCAACACCCAGATCTCGGTAGCGCTCCGCCTCCGTCTCGTTGAGCGCGATCACCCCTGCGGCTCCGAGGATCACTTTCTTCGACCAGAACCGGTCGAAGAGCCGCTTCATCCGCGTGGAACCCGTATCTTGCGGGAGCGCCCCGTGCGCCTGGAGCACGTAGGGGACGCCGTACTTCCTCGCGTAGTGCGAGGCGATGACGGTGAGCATGGTGCGGTGGTCGTGAATGTGGACCAGATCAAACTTGCCGATCTCCTTTCGCGCGACCGCCGGCATACGGTAGGGCATCACCGGCAGGATCGTGCCCAGGGTGTATTTTCGTAAATTCTCAAAGTAGTAGACGTCCATCCCGTCGACGCCGGTCAGGTGGTTTGTCGGCAGGTCGTTTGGATAGATGCTCCTGTTCGTCGTATAGACCGTGATCTCGTGCCCGTTCTCGTGAAGGGTATGGGAGATGTCGTATGCGACCCGTGCCACCCCTCCCGACTCCCAGAGCGGTTTGAAGAACGGAGTAACCTGTAATATCTTCATGCATGTCCCCCTGTTTGCCGCTGCCGGAGCCGCCTCCGGATCAGACCCGCATAGCAGTTTAAGCAGAACGGCGTCACCAGCCAGACCCCGCACTCGACCAGGGGCGCGAGCCCGTGCTGCCGGATCCGGTAGCGGTAACTCTCCAGGTTGTATGTCAGGTAATCCTCGCCGATCTGCTCAAACCACCACTGTCGGTTGACTTCACCGTTCTGAACCCGGTTCGAGCACTTCCCGATCCAGTGCTGCACCTTCTCGCGGGTCCGCCCTTCCGCCACCTCCGGCTGGAAGTCGCTGTTGATGACGCAAGGGGTGACGGCGTAGTCCCGGATGCCGTGCCGGTCGAAGTCCACCGAGAGGATCATGGTGCTGTTGATCTCCTCCTTGAAGATCTCGGTGTCGAACTGGAAGTTCCCGAGGGAGTAGGCGATCAGGCCGTTGTTATACCGTTCCAGCCCCTGGATGGTGTGCGAGTGGTGCCCGAGAACCAGGGCCGCCCCGGCATCGATGAGGGCATGGGCGAGTCTGACCTGGCCCGGGGATGGATAGTAGGTGTTCTCGATCCCCCAGTGCAGGGAGACGACGATGTGGTCGCACCGGTCCTTGAGTGCCCTGATGTCGTTGATGATGGCCTTTCTCTTCAGTTTGGATACCGTAACTCCCGGCGGCGACCGGAACCTTCCGCTCGTGTAACCGAGGAAGCCGAGCCGGATCCCGTTTCGCTCGACGACCAGCCCCCCGGGGGGGTCGTCGCCCCGTGCCCCTCCGATGTAGGCGATACCACGGGTTTCCAGACCCTCAAGGGTCTTCTCGAACCCTTCCCGCCCCCGATCGAGCGTGTGGTTGTTTGCCACACTGAGAATGTCGAACCCTGCGTCCTTGAGATACTCGCCCGCTTCCGGCGGGGTTGTATTGACCCAGCGTTTCCTGCTCTCGGTGCCGCTTTCGGAGAGGACCGTCTCCAGGTTCCCGAAGAGCAGGTCTTTCTGCCGGAGTTCATCCTGGATCAGGGCAAACGGTTTCTTGTCGTTCCTGATCCAGAGCAGCACGTCGCCGACGGCCCGCAGCCGCACCGATGTCATGCATCTCCTCCGGCAGCCCTTTCGCTGTTTATAGAAGGCCCGGGCCTGTGGCCGGCCTTCATCGTCGGCCTGCAGGCCCCCACTCTCTTCAGTCCCGGTGGTGGAGCACCGTTGCCGTCTGTGGGAAAAATCTTCATATCTGGATTATCTGGAATGCTGCCTTCCCTCCCTCGAAGCGTTGAGTTCCAGACAGGCAGTGTGACAATATATATTTTACCCTGCTTACGGCCGTCGGCTTGCCGACCCTGGCGCATACGGTGGCCCCGGAGACTCCGAAGTTCCGGGTGGGGCACGAAATGGCACCGGAACCCGCGCCGCCCCGAACTATTAACTGCTTTTACATCGAGTATGTATCTGGACTGTCAGGCGGCAGATGATGAGAGTTACCCCCACTGACCGGTGATGAAGCAGGGGACTGATGCCGCTGCCCTATGTATAATTGCTGTTTATTTTTCCCGCACGCTCGCCCCGCAGTTTCTCGCCCGCGTCAGAAGCACCGAACCCCCGTGGTCGCCGAGCACCTCCGTCGCCGCCCGGGCCACATCCGCCATGCCGGAATCCCCGACGGCGTAGACCGTCGGCCCGAACGAACTTAAGCCCGCACCGGCGGCGCCGGCCTGCACCGTAGCCTCGAGGAGCGTTGAGACGACCGGGTGCTGCATGGCCACCTCGACCTTCTTGAACCCCAGATGCTGTGTCCGGTTGATCGCCGAGCCGAAGAGGTCGAGGTCGTGCTCGATCAGGCCCGGGATCATCCGCATCAGCACCTCATGGCAGACCTCCCGCACCTCATCGAGCGGCACCGGGCAGTGCGTGCGGAAGATATCGACCTCCCTTCCTCCGTGCGCCCCCGCACCGGTATCGGGGGTAACGACCAGGATGCGCCAGTCCTCCGGGAACCGGTGCCGGGCGAGAACCGGCGGGGGCGCGATGCCCCGTGATGCCGCCGAGGGGCGGAAATCCTGCTTGCCCTCCCGGGAGCCGAACCGGTGTCCGCCGTCCAGGATAAACCCGCCCTGCTCGAACGCCGCCGTGCCGATGCCGGAGGTCCCGCCACGGCCGACGATCTTCGCAAGGTCGGATACCGGGAGATCGCGGTCGTAGAGCCGGCAGAGGGCGGCGGCCGTGGCGAGCGCAACCTGTGTCCCGCTCCCGAGCCCGGCATGCTGCCGGGCGGTGGCATGCAGAGCGATCTCCGCACCTCCGGGGAGTCCGAGCGTCTCCTTCGCCGCCCGGGCCGCATCGGCAACCCTGCGGCGTGCCTCCTCGTCGCCGCCGCGAACCTCGATCCCCGTGGCTTTCCGCGCATCGAGCACGCACCCGGGCTCGTCGAGAGTGACCCCGACCCCGCCGTCCACCCTCCCCGAGGCACCGTTCATATCCAGCAGGGTGATGTGGATCCGGGACGGGGCGTCAACGAGCACCCTGATCTCGTCTGTAAACGCCGTGCAGGGGAAGATCTCCTCGATGGCGATCAACGGCTCTTCGCGGTGAATGATCCGGTATTTCCGGGAGAGCATCGGTTCGCACCGATGGACGTTGAATGTCCGGGCCAGATCCGCACCGGCATGGATGACGCGGGCATCGGTGATCTCCCGGCGCGACTCTATCTTGTGGCGGCCGAGAATTCTCCCGATGGGAATATCCGCGCGCATAAGATCCTGCCTGAACTCCGGCGCAAGCCGCCGGAGCGGGGTGCAGGAGACCGCATAGATGAGGACCTCTCCCGTTACGCTGTCCTGTAACTCCACAACACGGTAGTTGACCTCGTCGCCTGGCTCGATATCAAGTGCCGCTGCGGTTTTTATGTCGGCGGCGACGACATCCTGAACGCGGGTGGTGATGGTGACCGGATGACCCGTCGCCATCTCAAGCAGGTTGGTCACCGATCCGTCGGTCCCGATGAGGACCTTCTGCATCGGGGAGAGCCTTCCTACGCCCTGCTCGATCTCTTGTATCTTCTCGACGATCCTGTCTGCCGTCAGGGGTTTCATATCCGAATAGATGTGATGTATGGCGACTACAAAAAGGTGGTGTCGGGTGATCCCGGCCCTGCCGGCCGGTTCACCTCGAGAAGAGCAGGGAGAGGAGGTCGGGCGCCTGCATGAGTCCGAATGACCCGCCTGCCGCCTCGCGCTCGGAGAACGCGGCAGCGTCGTCCTTCCCCTTCCCGAGTATTGCAAACGGTATCGGGTCCGCGGTGTGGGTTTTGAGCCGTATCGGCGTCGGATGGTCGGGGAGGACCGCGACGGTCGTATCCGGTCGGTCGAGGACAATCGCGATCGCCTCGTCGAGCCGCTCGATCGCCCGCACCTTCTCCTCCACGCTTCCCATATGTCCGGCCTCGTCGGGGGCCTCGACGTGCATGTAGACGAAGTCGAGGCGGTCGAGGGCGTCGACTGCATACCGGGCCTTCGCCTCGTAATCGGTGTCGAGGAACCCCGTTGCACCCGGGACGCGGATCACCTCCATCCCGGCAAGGCGGGCGATGCCGCTTAAGAGATCGACCGCGGAGATCACGGCGCCGGAGAGGCCGTACTTCTCCGTGAAGGACACGAGCGACGGCTTCCTCCCGCCGCTCCACGGCCAGACTTCGGTTGCCGGGGCCTTTCCCTCCCGGATGCGGCGCCGGTTGACCGGGTGGTCGGCAAAGACCTCCCGGGACCGCTTCATGCATTCGAGGAGGATACCGGCATCGTCTCCGCGCGGAAAGTAATCGCGGACCGGCTGGCCGACGATGTCGTGGGGCGGTGTAGTGACGGCACCGTGCGCCCTGGAGACGACCATCAGGTTCCGGTAACTGACCCCCGGGTAGACCCGGACCCTGCCGAGTGCAGCGTCCAGGTCGCGGAGGAGTTCGGCGCCCTCGGCGCTGGAGATGTGTCCGGCGTTGAAGTCCTCCATCACCCCGTCACGGACCGTGACCAGGTTGCACCGATAGGCCATCTCCCCGTCCTGGAGGGTGACTCCCATGCTGGCGGCTTCGAGCGGCCCCCTCCCGGTGTAGGAGGTGCGGGGGTCGTAGCCCAGGATGGAGAGGTTCGCGACATCGCTCCCAGGCTCAAACCCCTCCGGTACGGTCCGGAGCATCCCGCACCGTCCTTCCCGTGCGATCCTGTCCATATTCGGTGTCTCTGCGTACTCGAGGGGTGTCCTGCCCCCCAGTTCGGCAAGCGGCTCGTCCGCCATGCCGTCCCCGAGAATGATGATGTATTTCATGCGAACCTTCTTTGTGATCTCGATGATGAACGGCCTGCTGTAATTCCCTTGAAAGTGTATCGCTTCTGGCCCCGGGAGAGTGGCCGCGCGCCCCTACCCGAGCATGGCACGGACCGCCGTGCGTACGCTCTCTTCCGAGGTGGTCCCGCACCGCCAGCCGAGATTCTCGATCTTTTCAACCGAGAGTTGCATCCTCGGCACATCGCCGACCCAGCCGCGTGCACCGCCGGTGAACCGGTAGCGGACGCCGGAGAGACCCATCTCTTCTGCGACGATGTCGGCGATGGCGACGACGTCAATCCAGTCTTCAGAGCCGATATTGAAGGTGTTCACCGGGTCGTGCGAGTGTTCGATCCCGAACTGCACGGCGCGGACGCACTCCCCGACCTCCAGGTACGATTTTGTCTGCCTGCCGTCGCCGAGGATCTCGAGTTCATGCGGGTTCTCACGGAGCTTCCGGATGAAGTCGGAGATGACGCCGTGTCCGCTCCGCTCGCCGATGATATTTGCAAACCGGTAGACCCAGGATGTCATCTCAAACGAGTGGCAGTACGACGATATCAGCGCCTCGCAGGCAAGTTTCGTCGCACCGTAGACGGATATCGGCTCAAGCGGAGTATAGGTCTCCGGCGTCGGGATGACGGCCGCATCCCCATAGACGGTCGAGGTCGAGGTGAAGACGAGTTCCGGCACGCCGTGCGCCCGCATCGCCTCAAGAACCCGGTGCGTGACGACGATGTTGTTCCTTATCTGTGAGTCCGGGGTCACGGCGCTCTGCCGGACATCGGGGTCTGCGGCGATGTGGTAGACCCGATCGGCGCCCTTGAAGTGCTCCTGCCAGCCGTCATCGAGCAGGTTCTGCCTGATGAAGGTGACCTGCCCGCTCGCCGTATGCTGAGCGAGGTTCCTTTCAGTGCCCGCACTGCAGTCATCGATGACCAGCACATCGTCTCCCCCTGCAACCAGAGCGTCGACGACGTGCGAACCGATGAAGCCGGCACCGCCCGTTACGATACAGAACATCATAGTGTAATCTCCCTCCCATGCTATAGGATTTACTTATCGATGGAGCTGGAAAAGCCCCCCTTAACCGGTCGGCGAGGGGATTTTGATAGTTCCCCCATGAGTCTTCATACTGGCTGCCTCCGTGCTCTTCTGAAGAGATCGGTGATGCGGCAGCACGGGGAAAGGTTAATGCCCGCATATGGTTTATTTCTCCATCCGGTAGCTTACCCCGGGGCATATTTTACCTGATTACCTCCAACATATGAATAATCAAGAGGAGTTGTCTAATTGAGAGAGGCATGCATCCGTTGCAGGGCCGGCCGGTCTTTGATCGCCGCTGCAAAACAGGCCGTGCAGGAATCCTTTGCACCCACGCAGGTGTCCCCGCGGCCCGGCGGCGATAGAGCCCGCACGCAGACCCGGGCATCCGGGCACGACCACACCGGCGCCGGCAGCACCCCGGCAACCGTGTTCATCGATACCTGCCCCGGAGCCGGGCCATGAGCCCGGGCCTCCGCGAACACGCCGGGATCTACCTGCGGGGTCTGATGATGGGAGCCTGCGACATCGTCCCCGGCGTCTCGGGGGGGACGATCGCCCTCATCACCGGGATCTACGAGCGGCTGGTCGGTGCTATCGGCAGCGTCGACCCGGCTTCGGCAAAACACCTCGCGAAGGGCGACCTGGAGTCTTTCCGGGCAGACCTCGAGAGAATCGATCTCCCATTCCTCGTCGTCCTCATTGCCGGGATCGGTACTGCCTTCCTTCTGATGTCGCGGGTGATCCTCTCCCTCCTCGCCAACCACGCGGTAGAGACCTACTCCTTCTTCCTCGGCCTCATCCTCGCCTCTGCAGTCGCCATATTCCTTGAGATTCGCTCCCCGGGCGCGGCCACCCTTGGGTACCTCGCCGTCGGGACCGGCGCCGGGTTCCTCATCGGAGGGCTCGGGCACCTCGACGTCGGCCACTCTCTACCGGTCCTCTTCCTCACCGGGATGGCGGCGCTCTGTGCCATGATCCTCCCCGGGATCTCGGGGGCCTACATAACCCTCGTCCTCAACCAGTACGAGTTCATGCTTGCGGCGCTCCGGGCCCTCTCCCTCCCCGAGATCTTCGCCTATGTTGCTGGCGGTGTTGCGGGCCTCCTCCTCTTCACGAAGGCCCTCAAGTACCTCTTAAAGACGTATCCGGGAGCGATGCTCGCCCTGCTCACCGGGCTGATGCTCGGCTCGGCGAGGATGCTCTGGGAGAGGGGGGCCGAGGGCGGGGATATGGTTGCCGGCGGCTGGGTCTTCTTCCTTGCCGGCCTCATCGTCGTCGGCGCGGTAGAGTACGCGAAGAGGCGTTATCAGGGCAGCGGGGCCTGATCCCCCCTCCCCTTCGAGACGATCCGAAAACTTACTTCCACCCGAAGGTGCAACGAGATATACATCATGTTTATCGGCATCGACCACGGCACTACCGCGATGCGCTTCTCCACCGGTGAAGCGGAGTTCAAGATCTCCCGCGAAGACGCCAGGCACTTCTCGGCCGGCGATCTTGCCCGCCTCTCCCCTCTCGACGAGATCGAGGGTATCGCCGTCTGCTACTCGATGGGCGACGGCATATCGGCCATCACCGATATCCGGAAAGTTAGAAATCGGGGCGTCATCTCCCGGGAGGGTGCCGGCAAGCACATCGGCGGCGGCACCCGGGTCTACGACGAGATCAGAGAGAGCGGTCTTCCCGCCGTCGTCATCCCCGGATTGCACCGTGCATCACCGACCGATCCGCGGTTCAAGGCCTACTCCCACCAGGCGAGCCCCGAGAAGATCGGGATCCTGTATGAGGTCTCCCATGACCTCGGGGGCGACATCGTGGTCTGTGACGCGAGCTCGAACACCGTCACCCTCCTCGTGACCGGCGGCCGGATCACCGGTGCATTTGATGCCTGCATCTTCGCACCCGGCACCCGGCATGGTGCTCTCGATGTGGATGCCATCCGCCGGATCGACCGGGGCGAATCCACGGCGAACGATGCCTTCCTCCACGCGGGCGTGGACCACTCGTTGCCTCCGGAACTCAGGATAGAGACGATGGCCATGTTTACCGCGATGGAATGCACCTCCATGCTTCTGATAAATCCCGGCGCAAAGGTCGCCCTCGCCGGCTCCATGGCACCTGCCATTGCACCGGGGGTGGAGGCGCTCCTCTCGCGGGAGGTCGCCGTCTACGACGAGTGGTGTGCGTCCCGGGGACTCGCCAGGATCGCTCGCGATGTCTTCTCGGGAGCGACCGGGATCCTCGGGCTCGCGGTGGAGCGGTAGCCCCCGCCCGGGCGATCTCCCGGGCGCCCTTTCCATTTCGTACTCTTTTATCTGGTGTCGGGTAGTATAGTGGACTAAAGAGGAGTGACCAGAAGCGTGCAGCCGGAATGCCCCAGTATCGCTGATCTCATGCTCCTGATGGCGTCAAGTCTCCAGGAGACGGCACGCGCCATAAATCCGGAGAATGCAGGTCAGTTTCTCGATGAGATCCTCAACGCGAAACGGATCTACCTTGCCGGCGCCGGACGCTCGGGCCTTGTTGCCCGAGCATTCGCCCAGCGGCTGATGCATCTTGGGTTTGAGAGTTACGTCATCGGTGAGACCATCACGCCCGCGTTCGGGCCGGGAGACGTGCTCGTTGCCTTCTCGGGTTCGGGAGAGACCCAGTCCGTCGTGGACGTCTGTGAGACCGCCCGGGAGATCGGGGGGAAGATCTGCCTCGTCACATCAACACCCAACTCGCATATCGGGCGCATGGCCGACTGCATCGTTGAGATCGGGAATAACTCGCATAAGGACCCGGATATCCCGCGTGACTATGAGATCCGCCAGCTCACCGGGCAGTACAGGTCGGTCTCCGGATCCTTCGCCCCTCTCGGGACACTATTTGAGACCGCAGCGCTGGTATTCTCCGACGCGATCGTCTCCGCCCTGATGGAAGTGAAGCACTGCACTATCGAGGAGATCAAGGGCCGTCTCGCCAACGTCCAGTGAGCGGGGGTATCCCGGGACCCCTGTTCGTACTCTTTCTAGCCACGCCGGGCGATTGCATTTAAGACGTCTGCGGGGCAATGGGTGTTCCGGCACGCTTGCGGCTCCGGGGGGTCTTGCCGTGTGCCGGAGTATTTATATTATTAATCATTAAGATTTAAAGGGGGTTTTTGTTTGAGAGAGTTACGCATTCATGGCAGGGGTGGTCAGGGTTCCGTGACCGCCGCCGAACTCATTGCTTTCGCAGCATTTGAGGGCGGTGTGTTTTCCCAGGCATTCCCGGCTTTCGGGGTGGAACGGCGGGGTGCCCCGGTTCAGGCGTTCGTCCGTTTCAGTGACGAGAAGATCCGGCTGCGCAGCCAGGTGTATGAGCCTGACTACATCATCGTGCAGGACCCGACCCTGATCGGGGATGTAGACGTCTTTATGGGCATGAAAGCAGGTGGGATCGCCATCGTCAATACCGAGAAGCCCGACTTCGATGCCAGGGTCCCGGAGGGCGTGAAGATCTACACCATCGATGCGACCACCATCGCGCTCGAAGAACTTGGTGTGCCCATCACCAATACAACTCTGATGGGCGCTTTCGCCGCAGCCACCGGCGAGATCCAGCTGGAACCGCTGGAAAACGCACTGCGGAACCGGTTCTCCGGAAGCATGGCGGATAAGAACGTCAAGGCAGCAGAGCGCGCATACAACCTGATCGGAGGTACCGCGTAATGGCACTGCGTGTCGGTTGCGCCGCGCCTCCGGGCAGGGCTCTCGATAACAAGACCGGCGCCTGGCGGGTCTTCAAACCAGTCTTTGAACCCGAAAAGTGCACGAAATGCGGCATGTGCGCCATGGTATGTCCGGAGGGGTGCGTCCACGAGACGGAGGAGGGCACGTTCGAGCCCGACCTCGACTACTGCAAGGGCTGTGGCATCTGCGTGGAAATATGCCCGAAGAAAGGTATCCGGATGGAGAAGGAGGAGAAATAATGCTGGAGTTTATGGAAGGGTCGCATGCGGTGGCCGAGATCGTGAAACGCTGCCGCCCGCAGGTGATCGCCGCCTATCCCATCACGCCGCAGACGCACATCGTCGAGGATCTTGCTCAGATGGTGGCGAACTGTGAGATCGATGCCGAATACATCACGGTCGAGAGCGAGTTCTCGGCCCTCTCCGCCTGCCTCGGTGCGAGCGCGGCGGGTTCCCGGGTCTACTCGGCAACGACTTCCCAGGGACTTGCCCTGATGTTTGAAGTCTGCTTCAACGCGGCGGGGATGCGCCAGCCGATCGTGATGACGATTGCGAACCGCTCGCTCGGTGCGCCGCTCTCGATCTGGAACGACCAGCAGGACTCGATATCCCTGCGTGACTCCGGGTGGCTGCAGTTCTACGCGGAGGACAACCAGGAGGCTGCCGATCTTCACATGATCGCGTATCGGGTCTGCGAAGACCACGACATCCTCCTGCCGGCGTTCGTCTGCTTCGACGGATTCATCCTCACGCACACCTACGAACCGGTCGCACTCCCCTCCCAGGAGGAGGTGGATGCCTATCTCCCGGCCTTTACGCCATACCAGCGGCTGGACGCTGAGGCGCCGCTGAGCATGGGGATGTACGCGACGCCCGAGTACTACATGGAGTTCCGCTACGAGATCGACCGGGCACTGTACCGTTCCAAACAGGCATTCATCAAAGCGGGTCGTGAGTTCGGCGAGCAGTTCGGCAGGGACTACTCCGCTCTCGTGGAAGGCTATCGCCTCGAGGACGCCGATACCGCGCTCGTTGCCATGGGCTCCATCTGCGGCACCGCAAAGGACGCCATCGACGAGATGCGCGAGCACGGCCGGAAAGTGGGGCTCTTAAAGATCCGGACCTACCGGCCATTCCCGGCCCGGGAGATCGCGGATGCGCTCAAAGGCGTCTCGACGGTAGCGGTGCTCGACAAGAACATCTCGCTCGGCAGCGGCGGGGCGGTCGGCACCGAGGTGAAGTCGGCGCTCAGCGGTTCCAGTCAGGCTGTATACGACTACATCATCGCTCTCGGCGGGCGCGACGTGAGGAAGAGAGATATCGCCGCGGTCGTCGACCTCGCCGAGAAGGGAAAAGGAGATATGTTTTATGGATTACGGACGGAGGTGCTCTGAATGGCTGAGGTAGAAGAGGGATGCGAGCTCTTCTCGGCCGGACACCGGGCATGCGGAGGGTGCGGCCCGGCGCTTGCGGCGCGTCTCCTCCTCAAGGCGACAGGAAAGAATGTCATCATCGCCGCTGCGACCGGGTGCATGGAGGTCTTCTCCACGCCCTATCCGGAGACCGCGTGGGGGGTTCCCTGGATCCACTCGCTCTTCGAGAATGCTGCAGCGGTCGCGTCGGGGATCGAAGCGTCGTTAAAGAAGCAGGGGCGCAGCGAGAAGGTCGTCTGTGTCGCAGGCGACGGGGCCACGTTCGATATCGGGATGCTCTGCATCAGCGGCGCCTTCGAGCGGGGCCACGACATCACCTACATATGCTACGACAACGAGGCCTACATGAACACGGGCATCCAGCGGTCGGGCGCGACACCCTACGGTGCGAGCACCACCACGAGCCCTGCGGGGAAGTGCTCGCCCGGGAACGTGCACCAAAAGAAGGATATGCCTGCGATCCTCGCTGCTCACGGTGCGCCCTACGTCGCGACCGCCTCGATCGCTTACCCGAACGACTTCATCCAGAAGGTCGAGCGGGCCATCAACACCCCCGGACCCTGCTACATCCAGGTGCACACCCCCTGCTGCACGGGGTGGGGCTTTGAGTCCGGTGAGACGCTCGCCATGGCCAAGCTCGCCATCGAGACCGGCCTCTGGGTGAACTACGAGCTGGTCAATGGGCAGGTGGAGAAGGCGAAGAAGGTGAGGCGCAAGCCCGTCGAGGAGTACCTCACGAAACAGAAGCGTTTCCGGCACCTCTTCAAGCCCGCCCGCCAGGACGACATGATCGCGAACATCCAGGCGGTCGCCGATGCGAACGCGGAGCGGTTCGGCATCGACATCAAGAAGAAAGAATCGTCAGAATAAAGTACAGCCCGAAGAGTATCATGGCGAGTCCGCTCGCCTGCACCACTTTTTTGTAATGGGGGCCAAGCACGTTTGCTCCGCGTGAGACCGCAAAGGCGAGGAGCCCGAGCCAGACGATATCCGCACCGATGTGCCCGAGATAGAATTCGGCAAACGACGGGTGGAGCGCAAGAAATCCGACACCGAACGTGAGCCACCATACCCACCAGTAGGGGTTGCCGAGCGTGCAGGCCACCCCGAAGGCGACCGGGGTCCGGGTCTCCTCGTTCACGGCGACGGCATCTCCCGCGTGAAGGAACTGCGCGACACCGAGCGCGATCAGGACGCCCGATCCGAGGAGGGCGATGAGGTCGATATACGGGACGTCGCGCACACCAGAGGCTATGGCTGCAACCATGACGGCTTCGGGTATGCCGTGCCCCGCTACCAGCCCTGCAACGAACCGCCCGGGTTCCCGTGACCCGAGGCCGAGGACCGAGGCGGTCATGGGGCCGGGCGAGGCGGCCCCGGAGAACCCAATCAGAAACGATGCGACGACGATCTCGATCATTTGCCTTCTCTCCTCCGTGAGATGAGGAGGGGAAGGATCAGGACAAGCGCGACCGCGAGCCATATGGTGCCGAAGGTGGTGAGCAGAATCTCGCGATCCGGGGTGTAGAAGCGGACCTCCACGACCGTCATCCGGTCCCAGGTGACTTCCGTAGTCCCGTTCGGCCCGGACGAGATGACCCCGCCGGGGCTGATCATGCCGATGAGCGGGTTTCTGACGTCAAATCCCTCCGGAAGGGTGACGGTTATGGCATGCGGTGTGTCGAAGGCCGCGACAAGGCGGTTGTCTCTCACGGGGGCCTGATAGGTGACCGTGTAGTTACCCTCCGGGAAGGCGATGGCACCCCTCCCGGTCTCCCGGTAATCGACCGGGCCGGAGGGGGCGAGCACCTCGATACCCTCGATCTGGAGCGGGACCCGCTCTCCCATCAGGCCCGGGGTCCAGAACGTGTGTTCGGTGCCGGTGACCTGGACCGAGGCCTCGTAGGAGGTGCCGCCGGGGAGCACCCGGAAGATGGCCTCCTCCTGTGCCGCCGCCGGGGCACAGATCAGTATCAGCGCAAGGCAGAGAGCAGCGACTGCAGGTCCGCGTCGATCTCGAGGGGGGGAACGCATTGTCGTACCACTGTTTCTGGATCTTTTAAGAGATGACCGGTCACCACACAGACGATCCGCTCATCCTTATCGATCAGGCCGAGTTCGGCAAGTTTCCGTATTCCGGCGACTGAGGCCGCTGAGGCGGGCTCGACGCCGATGCCTTCCTTCCTTGCGAGATCCCGCTGCATGGCAAGGATCTCGTCATCGGTCACGGCCGCCGCCGTGCCACCGGTTGCGCGGATGGCGACGAGCGCCTTCTCTGCATTCACCGGGGCGCCGATCCGGATAGCGGTCGCAATGGTCTCGGGTGAGGTCTCTGGAACCAGCACGTCGAGGTTCTGTTCTATCGCCTTCACGAGCGGCTGCGAACCGGCCGCCTGGATGCCGGTCATCATCGGCAGCCGGTCGATGAACCCGAGGGCCTCAAGCTCCCGGAGTCCCTTGTAGACCGCGGAGATGTTGCCCGCGTTTCCGACGGGGAGGACCATCCGGTCGGGCACCTCACCGCCGAGCTGGTCGATAGCCTCAAACCCGATCGTCTTCTGGCCCTCCAGGCGGTAGGGGTTGACCGAGTTTAAGAGGTAGAGGCCCTGGCTGATGCAGAGCTCGTGTACCATCTCGAGCGCTTTGTCGAAATTGCCGCGGATGGAGATGACCCGGGCGCCGTGCATCAGCGCCTGGGCGATCTTGCCGAGGGCCACCTTTCCCGCAGGCAGGAGGACGACGCAGGGGATGCCGGCCTTCGCCGCGTAGGCAGCGAGGCTTGCGGAGGTGTTTCCGGTGCTCGCACAGGCGACGGTCGTCATCCCGAGCTCGCGGGCCATACTGACGCCCACGGTCATGCCGCGGTCCTTGAACGAGCCGGTCGGGTTCATCCCCTCGTGTTTGGCGTAGAGTTCACTGAGACCCAGTTCTCTGCCGATATTCTTTAAGTGGTAGAGCGGGGTGCCCCCTTCCTGGAGGGAGACCGGTTCGCCCTGAACCGGGAGGAGCTCACGGTAGCGCCAGACCGAGAGGGGGCGCCGGTTCCATTCATCCCGGGAGACGTCGATGCCGTCCAGGTCGTATTCGACGGCCAGCAGGTGTCCGCAGCGGTTGCATGTGTAGATGATCTGGTCCGGGGTGTAGATTGCACCACAGTGAACGCAGACGAGACGGTACATAGAAAACCGTTGATCGCCCGGATACGTATAGATATGGTATCCGGGAGCGGGACCGGTCGCTTCACCGGTGCCGCCGCTCGCGCCGGACACGGGAGACGAGCACGAAGAGCAGCCAGATGACCGGAGTGCCGACGAGTGCGAGGCGCCCGAGTTCCTCTGGTGATGTGGTGATCAGGAACGGTGCGATGAGCATCCCTGCCGCCGCTGCCGCAAGCACGATGGCGAAGGCAGTCGGGCGCACCTCAAAGTCCCCCTCTGCCCGGATGCGGCCCGCCACCCGCTGCCGGGAGAAGGGGTAGAGCCAGGCGATGCCGGCCGGGGTGCAGGTGTCCTCTACGAGGTGGAGGACGCACCCCACAAAGAATGCGCACCCGAAGGCCGGGAGGAGCACGAGAGGCTCCCCAAGCCAGGTGAGGATGAGGCCCAGGTACGCTGAGAGGATCAGGGAGGTCAGCCCGACACCCGCGAATGAGTGGAGCAGCCCGCGGTGCCGGTGCCGGTAACTCTTCCGGAGGAGCAGCGAGAATATCAGGGAGAGCGGGTAGTAGATGAGATACCTGATGGTATAGCCGAAGATCGGAAGCACCACGGCAAGACCGTTTAAGACCTGCCCTTTCTTCCCTTTTATTCCGCCTATTCGACCGTTGAATATCGCTGCGTCGACGGCATCCGCGTCCGGCGCAAGCGATCCGATGAAAGTGCCGAAGAGGAGGACGGCGATCAGGGCCGGGTCGAGGACGGGAGCCCAGGGAGCAATAAGAAGTCCGGCCGTGGCGAGACTGAGAGATACGTGCTGGTCACCCCGCATGGAATATCTCTACAATTTAGAGAGTAGACTGTGATAAAGGTCCCTTCTGCGGTCCGAAAGTGAAGGAAGCCTTAGTTGGGCTTCACGGACCGCTGCCGGGTCGACTTCGACGGAGAGGAGTTCTGAGCCGGCCCCGCACCGGCCGATGACGGTGCCGTCCGGGTCGGCGGCGAGTGACCCTCCACAGTAGATCTCGCCCGGCGCGCCGGCGGTGTTGACCCCTGCCACGTAATATCGGTTATCAAGAGCTCGTGCGGGGAGCAGGGTCTCCCAGTGAGGCAGCCGGCAGCAGGGCCATGCGGCCGGCACCAGCATGCACTCCACCCCGGCGAGCGCGTAGACCCGGAAGAGTTCCGGGAACCGGAGGTCATAGCAGACGGCAAGCCCGAATCTCGTCCCGTCGACCGTGAAGGTGGCGATCCGGTCGCCTGCCGTGTAGTTGCAGTCCTCTCCGTCAGGAGAGAAGAGGTGAATCTTCGCGTAGGCAGCGAGGAGTTCGCCGTCTGCACCGAGCACCACGGCGGTGTTCCTGGGGCGGCGCCCCCGCACCGCTTCGACGATCGAACCTGCGATTGTGATGCCGTTCTTTTGCGCTATCTGCCTGAATGCGGCAGTGAGCGGACCCTCCAGGGGCTCCCCGGACCCCGGTGGGATCTTCGCCGACCACCCGGTAACAAACTGCTCGGGAAAACAGATGAGTGACGCCCCGGCCGCTGCGGCCTCTTCAGCCAACCGGCCGGCGGCATCGATCATCCCCGCCGGGCTGCTCTGGCCGCCGGCAATCTGGGCAAGCGCTATCTTCGTCATCGTTGGGATGGGCTGGTGTGGCCCCTGCAGGAGAGAAGAAGCATGGTGGCGCCGATGACAACGAGGGCGGCGAGTGCCACCATGACGTACGGGGCGAACGGGATAACTACTGCGAATATCTGCGCCCCGATGAGAATTCCGCCTGCAATGATGCAGGTGCTGATCAGGACCGCTCCGGGAAGCGTAAGGTCGGTTGTCATGCGGGGACTCCGGTGAGTACGGGGAACGCTGCTCTGATTCCGATGAGGATGAACTGGACTGCAATCGCGATGAGGAGCATACCCATCAGCCGGTTCACGGCGCGGTACTCGCGCTGGCCGATGCGCCGGACGATGACGTCGGAGCGCTGCATCATGTAGTAAGTGATCCCGATGGACGCGCCGGCAGCGAGCGGTACGACGGCAATTGCGGCGAGACTCATGCTCATCGCCTCGTTCATCAGCACGATCGCGGTGGTGATGGCGCCGGGCCCCGTGATCATCGGGATTGCAAGCGGCATGACGGCGATGTCGTCCGCGTCCTGCCCCTCGTACTTCTCGGTAGCGGTCATCTTCGTCCGTGAAGTCTTTGCGTAGACCATGTCCATACCGATCCCGAAGAGGAGGAGGCCGCCTGCAATGCGGAAGGCTTCGATGGAGATGCCGAAGAGCTGCAGGATCCAGCCGCCTGCGACGGTAAATATCAACAGGATTACCAGGGCGAACTGGGTTGCATCACGAGCGACCTTGAGTTTTGCCCCCTCGTCCATCGTGCCGGTGAGGGAGACGAAGATCAGGGTGGCTGCGAGCGGGTTCACTACGATGATGATCGAAGAGAAACTCAGCAGCGCAAAACTCAGGAGGTCTACCATTCGTGATCAGGTATGCGACAGGTCTGATATTAGCACTTGTGGTTTAGAGGGGGGATGGGTGATCCGTTTCTCCGGAAACCTGCTCCGGAGAAGATTTTTTCCCGGCAGGTCGCGTTGGTGTGGGGATATCCCTGCGGAGGCTTCGCTGACGGCTTGCGGTTCGGTGGGGACGGGCTTTATCTCCGCGGGGCTCGCGGGGCAGAGCGGGAAGACCCCCTGCGCAAGCTGG
>WOYI011506214.1_pt1 | contig 17778 bp, 10 predicted proteins | sample 6423411 | NCBI WGS metagenome assembly WOYI01 (sample SAMN13441803, study PRJNA592873) | oil field metagenome | biome: oil field; feature: oil-well bore; material: oil-contaminated soil; isolation source: oil-contaminated soil from oil-well borehole | place: Germany: Wietze | collected 2016-10-18 ...
CAGGTTGTGCAGCAGCACCCCGTTTATGCCTATGAATGGCTGCGCCATCAACCCGAAAATGAACCGGCCAAAGTCATTCCCTTATATCACCATGAACGGTGGGACGGAACGGGATATCCATATAGCCTGAAGGGGAAAGAAATCCCCTTACTGGCAAGGGTAGTGGCTGTGAGTGACGTCTGGGACGCGATTACGTCCGACCGGCCGTACCGTAAAGCCATGAGCATGGACCAGGCAATTTCTTTGATGCATTCAAAATCCGGCAAACATTTTGATCCGGATGTTGTGGATACGTTTATGTCCCTGGGCTTGCATGAGGCCCGGATGGTCCCCTGTACCTTTCCTGTTTTTGTCTGAAAATTAATTTTTTGGGGGATGCTGATTATAAAAACAGAACCAACCCTTCACCAACTGGTGGAGACTCCGTCTCCACCTTTATCTTTGGTCTTGTAAAGGGCACTGTCGGCCCGGTTCAGGAGGTCTTCCACAGTGTCAGTCCAATCCTCAAGGCTGGCGATCCCTGCGCTGAAAGAGATGGTGAAACTCTTCTCTCCGAAGAAGATCGGTGATGAGGCCAGGATATTGCGGATACGGTCTATGACCAAAAGAGCGTGCTCGACATCCGTCTCGGGTAGAAGCAGCAGGAATTCATCCCCGCCGAACCGGCCCAGAACGTCGACATCTCGGATGATCTCCTTGACAATTTTGGAGAATACCGAAAGGGCCCGGTCTCCGGCCAGGTGGCCATAGGTATCGTTGATATGTTTAAGGTTATCAAAGTCGATGACGACCAGCGATAGAGCATGATGGTAGCGTTTGGCCTTGCGGAACTCAATCTCGGCCAGGTTCATAAAATGGCGCCGGTTGGAGACCTGGGTCAGTTCGTCCACAGTCGCTTCGTGGTAGAGCTGGTCCAGCAATTGTTTACGCTCAGTGATATCCCGGCTCAGGCCGTGATAGCCGATCAGGTTGCCGTAATTGTCATAATGGGGCGCTGCGACGATTTCCGTCCAAATCCAACTGCCGTCTTTGCAGCGCTGTTCAATCTCAAACCTTGTCGTCTGGTTGTTATTGCCAACCTGTTCAATCTCCTGGTGATGGGCGATCTTCTTCCGCACCAATTCGATCCCCTCGGGTTTGAAAATGGACCAGATTTGTGTCCCGATGACCTCCTCACGGCGATAGCCCCGGATCCGTTCATCCGCTGAACTGACGTAATCAATCCGATAGCTTTTATTGATATGCCAGATGGCATCAACGGAATTCTCCGTGAGAAAACGGTATTTTTGTTCGTTCTCACGTAATTTATCTTCCATTTTCTTTCGGGAGGTGATATCTCGGATCACATTGAGCACGTGCTGCTCACCGTTGACCTCATTTAATTTTGAAGAAAGCAGACCTGATAACAGACGTCCGTTCTTCCGCCGGAATTGAAATTCCATGTCCTCAATGGATCCCGTCTCGGTCACGAGGACAACGAAGCGGGCGCGTTCTGTAGGGTCGTACCAGATATTGAGATCTGAGGTCGTCTTTCCTTCCGCTTCTTCCTGCGTATACCCGAGGAGTTTCGTAAAGCCCTGGTTGACCTCCAGGATGAGGCCATCGTTCAGGCGAGTGATCAGGACGGCGTCGGGAATCGTGCTGAACATCAGGGTGTATTTCTCTTTGGATTCAAAGGTCACTTTCATTAACCGCTGATTCACCAGGAAAATGAAGCCGAACGTCCAAAGATCAGCACTGATAAAAATAATGATATAGGATAATATCTCGAGTGTGGTGGGCCCGGAGGAGAGGGTGATGTTCGATCGGGCCAGCCATGATAAACCCAATATCAAAAAGAAAATCGCATTGAGGGCGAAAGTCGCCGCCATGAAATTGGAAAACAGCTTGTCATTTTCAGCGTTTTGTTGACGGATGGTGATGGCGCTTAGAATTGAGAACACCGCGATGATCCCTGCGGAAGCTGCATTGGGAAGGGTCACGTTGCCCAAAATATAGGGGATAGCTGTGGCGATAAAAAAAGTGCCGAAGAAAAGCGGCGCACGGTGAGGCTTTGACGGGGCGTTAAAGAAATGGAGTATCCCTTGGAAAAGAGACAGGTTGCTTGCCACAAGGATGGTATTGCTAATGACGTATTTGAAAATGCCCAGCGGGAAGAATGACTGCAGATAAATAAACAGGAAATAAAAGCCTATCAATACAATGCTGGCGATCCACCAAACAACGCCGGATAAATCCTTGTTCCTCTGGTGCTGGAGGTAGAGGACGAGGACGGCAAGGAAGCTCGTCAGACTGAAAAGAATTAATAATGTATTGAGATCGATTTTCATGGCTGGTTATATTATAGAAGATGTCAGACTAATTTTAGTATTAGTGTGGAGGGGTTTCCCGAGAACCGCACTTAATTATAACAAATCTCGCACTCATAAGTTTCAATTTATGAGCTCGTTTCAAGGATTAAACGTTCAGGTTTCGCTTGTTTGAAATACTGACGATAAGCCTGGGTTTCTGCGAGTAAGTTCTGCAGGATGTCATTATAAATGGCGAGGGCTTGCGGATCCGCGCTTTGATCGGCAAGCGTCACCCGCACATTATCATCCGTGATCTCCGTCTGGAACACACCTTTCGCTTCCCAAAGCTTCAACCCGATCCGTACGGCTTCGCGCTCGGTCGCACAGGCGGCGGCCAGGTCGGTCAGCGTTGTCCGGCCGGATTTATGCTGCAGGGCGTATTTGACCAGACCAGCCAGCCTGTTCTTGAACCGGGTCGGGTCTGACAGGCCGGGGTCTTCTCCAAAGAGATAGATCCGCTCAGGTGAGACCACCCTGAGGCTCTCTTCCAGCACGCTTTGGGAAGGCGGCGCGGTCCAGATGATCAGCGTGCGGCCTTTTGCCAGGGTCTGGCGCGGCCGGGCATCGCCATCGGGCGGCGTCGCTGCTTCCGCCCAGAGCTGAGCGCTCGGGTCTTCCTCGATGATCTTTTGCAGTTGTGTTTTCGGCCTGGGCGAAAGCCTGAGGTCAACGACCTCAACCGAGCGGCCTGTTTTTTCCTTTTGGCCGCGCTCGGAATAGCGGAAGGTGATCCATTCCGCACTGACCTGCGGCGTGCCCTGGAAGTCGCTTTGGGAGAGGTTGCAGACCAGGTCAAAGGGCGCATCCGGCAGCGGTTCGCTGGCACCCTTCCACCAGATAAAGCGCTGCTGGCCGCCCGATTCATCAGAGACCGTCACCTGGCGGTGTTCGCCGGTTTGCCCGACCTCACGGGCTGCGTCCAGCCGTAAATCACGCACCAGGAAGTTGAGCGGCGGGTTGCCGGGGCCAAAAGGCGCCAGGCGATTGATCTCAGATACCAGTTCCAGGTTGATTTCCGCCAGTGACAGCGTTTGGTGGATTTCGATTTCCGGTACGAGGGCCACTTCCCGGGCCCGCGCCTCGATTTCGGACAGGACTCCGCGTTTGAATGGGAGGAAATCGCGGGCCGGGAGGGCCATGCCCGCGGCCATGGGATGGCCGCCATATCCGGTCAGCAGATTGGCCTGCGTGCCGATGGCCTGGGTGATGTTGATGCCTTCCACGGACCGGGCTGAGCCGTGAATGGGGTCGGTCCCGGTGAGCAGGATGGCAGGCTTGTGATAGCGTTCCACCAGGCGGGCGGCCACGATGCCGACGACGCCGCCCGGCCAGTCCGGAAAGTGCAGCACGATCGCCGGGGCGCGCCGGTCATCGGGGGACTCCTGCAGGAGGCGCTCGGCAGCCTTTTCCACCTGGCGGGTGGCAAAGCGGCGTTTGGCGTTGAAGGCCTCAATGGTCGCGGCCAGGACTCTGGCGCGGCCGCGGTCGGACGTGGTAAGGAACTCAACCATCGGATTGGCGTCCCCCAGCCTGCCGACCGCGTTCAGGCGCGGCGCGATCTGGAAGCCGATATGGGTCTCATCCAGGTGCAGGGGGTTAAGGCCGGCATTCTTGAACAGGGTCTGCAACCCCACCCGCTCAGTATGGCGGAGATGTTCCAGTCCTTTTTGGAGGATCCAGCGGGTATCTGCGCGGAGGATGGCAACATCGGCGACGATGCCCAGCGCGGCCAGCTCGTAGTACGCCCCGACATCGAAGTCCGCGCCCAGATAGGCATAGAGCCCTTCCATTAACTTGCAGGCGACGCCCGCGCCCGGCAGGGTTCGCAAGGGATGCCCCTCGGGTAATCTCTGCGGGTTGACCACAGCGTCCGCCGGGGGCAGGCTGGCGCCGAGGCTGTGGTGATCGGTCACGATCACGGGGATGCCGGCATTGACGGCCGATTGGACGTTATCGTGCTCGGTGATGCCGGTGTCACAGGTGACAAGCAGGTCAAAGCCCTGCGCCAAAAAATCCCCCAATACGGCTGCCGTGATGCCATGGGATTCTTCCGCGCGAACGGGGATGTGATAGCGGACGTCCGCGCCCAGCCCCTGCAAAGCTTCCACCAGGATCGTGGTGGCCGTCTGGCCGTCAACGTCAAAATCCCCCCAGACCAGGATCCGTTTGTGGTTGTTGATCGCTTCCGTCAGCAGTTGATAGGCCATCTCGGCGTCGGGCAGTTCATCGGCCGAAGTTGGCTCATAGCGGTCCGGGTCGAGGAAAGCCAGGGCCTCCTCGAGGGTGCGATGGCCCCGGCGGTAGAGCGTTTCGGCCACGAGGGGATGCCCGCCGATGGCCCGCTGGAAATCCTCCGGGACGGTGATGGGGTCAAGTTCCATCCAGTGGAGGGAGTCGGGCATCAGAATTCGATCTCCGCGATCTGGTCAAAGTCCAGTTCGGATTCAGCCAGATCCGGTTCCATTGAGAAATCGTTCAGATCGGCCAGGTCGCCCGCCGCGGCGCCGCGGTCGCAGTGCGAGCGGTAAACGCAGAAGCGGCATTGGCCCAGGTCGTTGGTGCGCGTGAAGGCGTCTGCGGGCCGGGAGCGGATCTGGCTGATCAGGTCTGAAAAATAAGCGTGGTCCGCTTCGAAAGCCTCCCGGGTGTAGGGGAGCGTGACCCTCGCATCGGGGTGCGGCGCGAACCAGTAGTTCATCTCGATCTGCTCCGGCGAGACTTCTGCATTGGAGGATAATGCCGCCCCGGAGAGAGTGAGGAGCATGCGGTAGAGCCGGGTCTGCACCCGCTCCAGCAGCCAGTCCTTGCGGATTTTCCTGGCGGAAGTCTTCCAGTCGTAGATCGCCAGGGTGCCATCCGGACGGGAGAGGACCAGGTCATATTTGGCGACCAGGCGCTGGCCCTGCAGGGAGGCCCCCAGTGTCATTTCGACGTTGCGTTCCCCTTCCAGCAGCGGGGGGATCGCCGTCAGGAAGTCATCCCACCAACGCGCAACGTCCGGTTCGGGGTCGGCTGCCGCCAGTTCCGTGAGGCGGGCTTCCGGGACGCCGAGCAGATACTGCTGGACCAGGCGGTGGAAGCGCGCGCCGGTCTGGCCCCGCTGTTCGAATTCGAGCGCGTCATCCACGACCAGGGCCGGCCACTTGGTGCGCAGGATATAGCGCAGGTAGAACCGGTAAGGACAATCAATATAATCCTGGAGGTTGCTCTGGCTGAAAGCGAAGGTCTCGGGTAAATTCATGATCCGGCCTCCTGTTCGTTGACCAGCGCGAGGAATGCCCGGGCGGCGACATTGCGGCTGTTCCGGCCCGAATTGCTGGTGATGGTGAGCCTGCGGCGGGCGCGGGTGATGCCGACGAAGAGCAGGCGCAGCCGCTCGCGAATGAACTCCTGCCGGGCAGCCAGGGTGGCCCGGCCGGGCTGGTACCAGTCCAGCGGCCGCGCGGACAGCAGGGTATCCAGCTGGGCGAGGACTTCGGCTTCCAGGTTGAGGTGGTCCCGGGCATACCATTTCTCGGATTGGTACTGGTCGTAGTCTTCGCCCGAGGGGAAATTGTAATTATTGACCGCGGTCAGGTAGACGGAATCCCATTCCAGTCCTTTGGCCTTGTGCATGGTGGCGACCACGACCTGACCGGGGTAACGGTCCGGGTCGAAGGCCGAATCCTCATCCGAGAAGCCGAGGAAACGGCGCTGGTTGTCCGCGATCTCTTTCATCTCTTCGGTGAATTCCGGCAGGCGCCAATCGGGGTGGTCATTGCCGAATTGGCGCAGCAGTACGGACAGCTTGTGGGCCAGGGCCAGTTCGGCCGGGTCAAGGAACAGGTCCTGGGCAACGGTCAGGATGAGCTGGTCAATCGGCAGGAAGATGGTGGCATGCCAGCGGCGGACCACTTCCCTGAAGGCCAGGAGTTCATCGTAGACTGCCGGGTTCTCCGTCTCTTCATCCACCTGCCTGAGCCAGTCTGCGGCTCCTTGCGGCCAAAGGTAGTCTTCCACCTGTTCGCAGTTGCGGATCAACCGGGCGACTTCCTGATGGAACGCCCAGCGTTCTTCGTTCTCGCGTTCCGCCCGCCGCCAGACTCTGTAGGCCGTGGCGAGTTTCTTGCCGGCGCGCGGGTCGCTGAGATGGTCGAGAATGTGGTAAATCGCACTGGTGGAAAGCCGGGTGGAGGAGGTGGACCGCAGCAGGCTATCCACAAAGGGGATCCCGCGCCGCTGCAATTCCTTGACGTATTTGAACCCGCGGCTGTTGCGCGGGGCGAGGATGGCGATGGTCTGGTCCGGGTGTTCGGCCAGGTCGCGCTCGACGGCGTCCACCACGAAGCGGACCTCCTGTTCAGGCGAGAATGCCTGCTCTTCCAGATGGACGTCTTCCGGCGCGTCGGGCGGGTTGGGCTGGGGGTCGCCGGGCGGCGTGGGCTGGATCAGCGGGGGCGTGAGTGCCTGCCGGGCTTCCAGGTTGGGATGCTCGTTTTGGGTCCACTCGATCAGCTGGTTGGCCAGGTTGATGATGCTCTGGGTGGAGCGGCCGCTCTCCGGCAGGGACCGGGAGTCCACGTCGGTCCGGCGGATGAAATCCAGCAGGTATTTGGGGCTGGCTGTGGTGAAGGACTCATAGATCGCCTGGTTGGGGTCGCCCACGCGGACCCAGTTGCCGGTTTCACCGGCCAGCAGGGCCAGGATCTCCTGCTGCAGCAGGCTGGAATCCTGCGCTTCGTCTTCCAAAATATAGGGCCAGCGCTCCCTGAGCAGCGTCACCAGGGCGGGGTCGTTGTGCAGGCACCTGAGCGCCAGGCGGATCAGGTCGTCAAAATCCACACTGCCGCGGTAGTTGAGCGCATCCTGATATTCCCGATAGAGCTCCGCGCCCATCTCTACCAGGGGCAGCGGGAGGGGTGAACGCTCGAGCTGCGCGCGCAGGTCATTGGGCGTCAGCTGGCGGTCTTTGGAAAGCCGGATAAAGGCGGTCGCGATCGATTCGACCAGCGCGGGCAGGTTATGGGGGTTCTCATAGATCTTGTCGCGTTGATACTCATCGTAATCGAGATAGGGTTCGAGAAAATCGGGATGGGACCTGAGCCAGCCTTCGGCCACGCTGCGCTTGATCCGGCCCGCTTCGACCTCATCAATGATCTGGAAGCCGTTGCCCAACCCGGCCAGGTCAGGGCGTTCGCGGACGATGTCGTTTGCCAGGCCGTGCAGCGTGCGGACGCGATAACCCAGGCCCGGCAGGAGGTTGGCAGCCTGCAGCTGGCTGGAGATCCGGGCGGAGAAGTTATCCACCGCGGCGTTGACCAGTGTGACGATCAGGATCTCCTGGTCCGGACCGATCACGCCGCTCTGGATCAGGTTCGCCGCCAGGTAGGACAGGGTCCAGGTCTTGCCGCTGCCCGGTACGGCGCTGATCCCCATCCTGCCGGATTGATAGCGCAGGATGGCCTGCTGGCCGGGGCGCAGCCTGGCTTGCGGCGCGTTCATCTTACCCCCCGGCGCGCGTCCAGCAAGGCCTGCTGCAGGATGCGTAACAACAGCCCGCGGTTCTCATAGCCGCGGATGTCCATCTCGCTCATACCGAGGTAGATAGCTTGCCGGCAGCGGCTCAACAGGCCGATGCTGAGGCGCAGGAGGGTATCCTGCGAGGCGGCCAGCTCATCTTCCGCGTCCCAGACCTCGCCTTCGCGCCAGTTGCGGGAGAGGACATAGGGTTGGGTCAGGGGCTGGTCCAGGCGTTGATACCAGGCGGGGCTGCCGATATCCAGCCAGAACTGGACATCCACCGCCTGATTGCGGATCAGGAAGGTGTAGGCCGGGGCGAGGAAAACGGAATCGGCCGGTTCTTCCGCCCAGTCCCGCACATATTGGGCGGCGATCACGCCGTCGTTGACCATCTGGACGTATTCCCTGCCCAGCGAAATGGTGGAGTCTTCCAGTTGGTCGCCAAAAGCCCAGCGGAACTTCTGGATCGATTCAATCAGGTTGGCGACGGTGTTGGCGCTGTTGAGGTCGTCATGGAAGCGGAAGCCGGGCTGGCTGAGCACTTCGCCGAATAATCTGTTGAGGAAGAAATCCAGCGTCTCGGCGTCTTCCGGCCCGGCATCCCGCAGCCACCGGCGCAGCCGGTCGTAACGCTGCCCGGCGACGTAGGTGACCCGGTCGCGGATATCGGCCGGCGCGTCTTCGAACGGCTGCAGGGGGAAGCCCTCTGTGGTTTCAGCGTAAATTTTCGCCGTCAGCAGCTGGGCGCGGACCAGGTCCAGGCCTTCGATGGCCTGCGTCAGGGCGAAAGCGAGGTTGATCCGTTTGGGAAGCTGGCCCCATTCCGGGAAGGCGACCGCGGCCAGCGTAAGCAGGGTCTGCGTGGCGGGTTCGTCGCGCAGGGCGCGGGAGGGGCGGTGGGCGTGGTTGGGGATTCCCATTTCATCGAGTTTGTTCGCCAGGGTGAACCGCAGGACATCGGACATGAACGGCGCCAGGACCACGATCTCGCCGGGCGGGGTGCCCTCTTCGATCAGTTGGCGCACCTGCCCTGCGACCCAGTCCACCATGGCGGGGAAGAAGCGCGGCTGCTCCTGGGGCGTGTGCAGGGCGGCGGTCGGGTCACCGCTCAAGGTGCTGGGTGAGGCCGTTTCACCACCGGAGAGACGGGCGACGGTATTGCGGATGCCGGTCTTCAAGCGTTGGATATCGGGCGAATTGACCAGGTTCTGGTCAAAGCGGATGGTTTCATCCAGCACTTCGGCCACGCTGCGAGCACTTATCACATCCGCACCCAGGAAAAAACGGAACCCCGCGCCTTCATCGAAGATGACCAGGGCGGAATCGAACGCGGGCAGCCACTCGCGCAGCAGGTCGTGGGCCAGGGGGGTGTCCTCTTCGATATTATCGACGATGATGTGCCGGTAGGTGCGGGTCAGGTAATCCCGGCAGAGCGGCATCGGCCAGAGGAAACGGTGGAAGAGCTCCACCTGCAATGAGAAATCCAGCAGGTTGTTCTCGAGGCAAAATGTGCGGAACTGCTCGGCGCAGGCCTGCACATCATCATAAACATGGAGCTGGGCGATGTCGCCCACCCAGGCCGCCTTCAGCCGCGGGCCGATCTCCTCAATGGGGAAACCCACCAGAGCAGCCTTGTTGAGGTTATCCAGGATTTGCGAATAGATCCGGTTCCGGCTGATGGTGAGGCTTTCGAAGTAGTGCTGCTCCTCGATCAGCGGCCGGACGGTATGGGCCATGTAGTATTGAGCGGTTTCCAGGGTCAGGAAGTGCGGGGGCCGGTCCGGCTGGCCGACGCCGGATTGCCGGCTGATCGCCGGCCAGAAGAGGTCCACCATCCGCCGGGCGAGGCCGCCCAGGGTCATCGTGGTGACCAGTCCCTGCGCCGGCGCCTGGTCATCCCAGAGAGCGGCTTCGTAGGGCCGGGCCAAGGCGCGCTGGGGGACAAAGACCAGGACCTCGTGCGCCGGGATGCCCGCGTGCAGCAGCTTCTGCAGCCAGCCGACCCCGGCCGTGGTCTTGCCGGCCCCCGCAGGGCCTTGCAGGAAGAGCTTGGATTGGAGCGGCCGGTCCAGGAGACCGGATTGTTGGGATGTCAACGCCATGAACCTATTATATTCGATTAGGGAAGGGGCCCGGCGGTATCTCAGGTATAATATTCCGAGCAATCGCAAAGTGCGCAAGAGTGTCTTTTTGATAATTATGGTCAACGAATAACCCTATCCCCAGACCTTCTCACACCCCGCCCCGCTTCGCTCCAGGGGAAGGGTGCCTGAAGGCGGAAAGAGGGTGATTTTGGAGAATAAAAGGTTGAACTGACTCGAAACGAATGACTTTGCAACTGCACTAGTATAATATTCTGGCGACTTCCGACTGGATTTGAAAGGAAATTGAATCGATGACGAGTGACCTGGCACCTTTTTTCTCACCGACTGGTGTTGCCATCGTGGGCGCTTCCACCAATCCCCGAAAACTGAGCCACGGCATCCTGAAAAACATGACGCTGTATGGTTACGAGGGCGGGATCTATCCGATCAACCCCAAAGCGGAGTCCATTTTAGGGTTGAAGGCTTATCCGAATGTGGGTGATGTGCCCGATCCTGCAGACCTGGCTGTGATCGTGCTCCCCGCGTCGATGACGCCCGATGTGCTGCGGTCTTGCGGCGAACGCGGGATCAAATCCGCCATCATCATTTCCGGCGGGTTCCGGGAAGTGGGCGGGGACGGGATAGCCCTGGAGCAGACCTGCAAGGCGATCGCCGAGTCCTACGGCATGCGCCTGGTTGGCCCGAACTGCGTGGGCACCATGGACCTCTATACTGGACTTAATGCCACCTTTATTGAGGGCTTGCCGGCCAGAGGGCCGATCGGTTTTGTTTCGCAGTCCGGCGCCGTCTGCGGCGGGGTGGTGGATTATATCGCGAATAAGCATATCGGTTTCTCGCATTTTGCCAGTTTGGGTAATGAACTGGATGTGGACGAGACGGATATGATCGCCTTTTTCGGCGACCACCCACAGGTGAAGGTGATTGCGGCTTACATTGAAGGCATTCGGGATGGTGAGAAATTTATCCGGGTGGCGGGCGAGGTCTCGCGCAGGAAACCGATCGTCCTGCTGAAAGCCGGGCGGACGGACGATGGCGCCAGGGCCGTCTCGTCGCATACCGGCTCTTTGGCGGGCAGTTACACCGCCTATCAGGCCGCCTTCGAGCAGGCCGGTGTGATCGAAGTGCCGACCCTGTCGGTGCTGTTCGATGTCGCCTGGGCGCTCAGCTGCCAGCCCCTGCCGAAAGGGGACCGTGTCGCGATCTTCACCAATGCGGGCGGACCGGCGGCGCTGGCCTCCGATGCGCTGGCGGCAAACGGTTTCGAGTTGGCTGAGATTTCGGCAGGTCAGCAGGCGAAACTGGCCGAGAAGCTCAACCCCAGCGCACAGGTGGGCAACCCGATTGATATGCTGGGCGGCGCGGAGCCGGCCGAGTATGCCCACTGCCTGGATACCTTACTGGTGGACCCGGCGGTGGATGTTTTGCTGCCGATGCTTGTGCCGCAGGCGCTGGTGGATGCCGGCGATGTCGCCCGGGCGATCGTGGGTAGCGCGAAGAAAACGGAGAAGACCGTGCTGGCCTGCCTGATGGGCGAACAAAGCCTGGTGGAAGCGCGGCAGATATTGCATGAGAACGGCGTCCCGATGAGCATCTTCCCGGAGGTGCCGGGTCAGGTGCTTGGCGCGATGCAGCGCTATCGCCGGTGGAAGGATGCCGGCCGGGGCGGAGCTTTTGAATATGCTCATTTGGATAAATCCAAAGCGGCAGCGTATCTGGAAGCGCATGCTGGCCGGGAGGTGTTTGGCGAGCTGGAAACCCGGCCGCTGCTGGCGGCGTATGGGCTGGACCTCGTCCCCGGTGAACTGGCGCGGGATGCCGAACGGGCCGGTGCGGTTGCGGAGGCGATCGGCTTCCCGGTGGCGGTCAAGATCGTCTCCCCCCAGGTACTGCACAAATCCGACTCGGGCGGGATCGCCCTGAATTTGACGTCCCGAGAGGCGGTCGTCGGGGCTGTCCGGAAGATGGAAAGCCGGATCCGCCAGGCCGTGCCCGAAGCGGAAATCGAGGGTTACCTGGTGGAACAGATGGCACCCGCCGGCATGGAAGTGATCGTCGGGATGCGCCGCGATCCCACCTTTGGGCCGTTGATGATGTTTGGGCTGGGCGGCGTTTATGTGGAGTTGTTCAAAGACGTCGGGTTTGGCGTGGCCCCGCTGACGCGCGATCGCGCCCGCGCGATGATCCAGGCCACCAAAGCCGGCAGGCTGCTGCAGGGTTACCGCGGCGGCCCGGAATATGATCTGGAAGGTGTGGTCGACGCCATCGGCCGGTTGAGCCGGTTGGCGATCGACTTCCCTGAGATCTCAGAAGTTGAGATCAACCCCTTATTGGTCCTGGGCGAGGGCGAAGGCACCCGTGTGTTGGATGCACGAATGATCCGCGCTTGAATTTTTCGAAAAGAGGTATTGAATGTTGTGGTTAAGCATAGCAATTGTCATCGCCATCCTGGTGACCGTCGGTCTGCCGATTGGCGTCGGATTCTGGCTGAATAAGAAAAAAGACATCCCCTGGCGGGTGATCAGCTACGGCATGATGGCCTATTTCCTGGCGCAGGTGGCCGTTACCTTGCTCTTCAGCGGGTTTAACGTCCTGGTGCAAAACGGCACGCTGGCATTGAGCGACCCGACCCTGACTTTGGTGCAGGTGATCCTGTCGGTGGTGTTGGGCGCCATTCTGGGCGTGCTGATCCGGTGGGCGGGGATGAAGTACATAAAGGAGAACCTCGATACGCCGGAAGCCGCCTTTGCGATCGGTGTGGGGTATGGCGGGGCGGAGAGCATCCTGCTGGTGGGGTTGCCGCTGATCTCGACCTTCTTTACCATGATGTCCAACCTCAACCTGGACCCTGCAACCACGACGCTTGACCCGGAGATGCTGTCCCAACTGGAGCAGCTCTGGCAGGTGCCCGCCGTGATCCCGCTGATGGGGTCGGTTGAACGGCTGTCCGCCTTAGTCATGCATCTGACGGTGACGTTCCTGGTGCTGCAGGTCTTCCTGCGCCAGAAGCCCTGGTTCCTGGCGCTGGCGATGGCGGATGAACTGCTGGTCAACGGCCTGGTGGTGGGCCTGAGCGAGGCCGGCGTTGCCAATGGCTGGCTGGTGCTGGTCTCCGTCCTCTTGGGCATTGCCAATGTCTATTGGTTGATCCAGATGAAGGCGTTTGATTTGCAGCAATGGAAAGAGCCGGAGTCGTCTGCTCGAGTGACAGAACCACCTGATCCAGTGGAATAGTTCAGATATTCAATACTTTAAAGTTTGAATTTAAAAACACCGGGTTGATTCGTGAAACCCCGGTGTTTTTTGTGTCAATTTGGACTGATTGTTAAATTTCGTTATTTCGGATTCGGCACACCCACGCCGAAATAGTTCAATCCCATCTTTTGCAGTTCGGGGCCATCCCAGATGTTGCGGCCGTCCACGATCACACGGCCGCGCATGTTGGCCTTGATCCGGCCGAAGTCCAGTGATTTGAACTCGTTCCACTCAGTGGCCAGCAGCAGCCCATCGGCGCCTTTGGCGACATCATAGGGGTTCTGGCAGAGGGTCAGCTCCGGCACCTCTGCTTTGCTGGCCTGCATCGCCTGCGGGTCGAAGCCCTGCACGGAAGCGCCAGCCTTCAGCAGCATCCGGATGATATCCAGCGCGGGTGAATCGCGGGTGTCGTCGGTGTTGGGTTTGAAGGAAAGGCCCAATACGCCGATCACTTTACCCTCCAGGCCGCCCAGGGCCTGCTCCAATTTCCGCACGGCCAGGCTGCGCTGGTTCATATTAATATCCATCACCGCCCGCAGCAATTGCGGGTGCGCGCCGCTCTTGGCGGCCATGTAGGTCAGCGCCTTGACGTCCTTGGGGAAACAGCTGCCGCCCCAGCCGAGGCCGGCATCCAGGAACGCGGGCCCGATGCGTTTGTCCATTCCCATGCCGCGGGCGACTTCGCGCACGTCCGCGCCCAGTGATTCGCAGATATTGGCGATCTCATTGATGAAGGAGATCCGGGCAGCGAGGAAGGCATTGGAGGCATATTTGATCATCTCCGCCGTTCGAAGATCTGTGATCATGATCGGCGAGCGCAGGACCTGGTAGAGGTCGGCGACCCTGTTTGCCGCTTCAATATTGGTGGATCCGAGCACGACCCGGTCCGGCTGCATGAAGTCGTTCACCGCTGAGCCTTCCCGCAGGAACTCCGGGTTGGAAACCACGCTGAAGGGCGGTGTGCCTTTGCCGTTTTGCTCGTGGATGAGCTCGGCGACCCAGTCGCCCGTGCCGACGGGGACGGTGGACTTATTAACAATGATGATGGGATGGTCGAGGTGTTGTGCAATCGAATCGACGGCACTTTTTACATATCGCATGTCCGCTTCACCATCGTCGCTGGATGGCGTCCCGACGGCGATAAGGGCGAATTCGCTGCCTTTTAGCGCTTCACGATAGCTGGTGGTGAAGTCCAGCCGGCCGGCCTCCACATTTTGGTCAACCAGTTGTTTCAAGCCGGGTTCATAGATGGGCATAATGCCCTGTTGGAGCTGGTGTATCCGGTTTTCGTCGATATCGAGGCAGGTGACCGTGTGCCCCATATCGGCAAAACAAGTCCCGGTGACCAGGCCGACATATCCCGTGCCAATGACGCAAATCTTTGCCATTAAAAATCCTCCGCCATCCTTTGGCGAAAGGATGGTCAATCTTGGGTAATTCAGGTTATTATTATAACAATGAATGAATGCGGATTGTTAAAACAAAACAGCCCTGCGGGCTGTGGTTAATCTGGATCTGGAAAGCCAACGGAGGGATTTGAACCCTCGACCTGGCGCTTACGAAGCGTCTGCTCTACCGCTGAGCTACGTTGGCGTGCCCCCGATTATACCAGTAAGGGTAAAAAACGCGCAAGACATGAACGGAATTTTGGCCTGATGAACATCGCAATGATTTCCTATCACACCTGCCCCCTGGCCGTTTTGGGCGGGAAGAACACCGGCGGCATGAACGTTTACGTGCGGGAGCTGACCCGCTTCCTCGGGCGGATCGGCGTGCATGTGGACGTATTTACCCGCTCGATGGACGAGCATGTCCCGCAGGTCTCCCATGACCTGGGTTATTTCAACCGGGTGGTGCATATCCCGGCCGGCCCGGAAGTTTTCCTGACCAAGACGGACCTCACTGAGTATATTGACCGTTTTGCCCGGGAGATCATGGTTTTCAGCGAGCGCAAAGGCATCCGTTATGACCTGGTCCACAGCCACTACTGGATGTCCGGCGTGGCCGGAGCGGCCCTCAAACGGGAATGGGGAGTCCCGCTGCTGCAGATGTTTCATACGCTGGGGTTGATGAAACAGCGCATCGGTCAGACGGCAGAGGAGCGCGAGGGTGAAGCGCGGGTGGCGGGTGAGGCCGCGGTGATGCAGGCCGCGGACCGGATCATCGCCGCCACCGAGGCGGAACGCTCTCAGCTGGAATTGCTTTACGGCGTCAACCACCAGAAGGTGACCATCATCCCGCCGGGCGTGGACACGCACCACTTCTACCCGATCCCCCCGGATGAGGCCAAGGAAGCGATCGGCATCACCCCGGAAGACCGCATGGCGCTCTTCGTGGGCCGGATCGAGCCGCTCAAGGGGGTGGATACGCTGATCCGGGCGATGGCCATTGTCAAGGCGCGCTGCAAAAAATTTGTCTGCCCGCATTACCTGGCGATCATCGGCGGCGACCCGGAAGGCCACCCGGAACGCGATACCGACGAGATGGGCCGGCTGCAGGCGCTTTGCAAGTCGTTGGGGCTGGATGATATCGTCCTGTTCCTGGGCAAGCGCGGCCAGGATACCTTGCCCTATTATTATTCGGCGGCCGAAGTGGTGGTGATGCCATCTCATTATGAGAGCTTCGGCATGGTGGCTCTGGAGGCGATGGCCTGCGGGACGCCCGTGATCGCATCCCGAGTGGGCGGGCTGGCCTACCTGGTGCAGGAGGGGGAAACGGGTTTCTTCGTCCCAGCGCAGGACCCCGAGGCGCTGGCGGAGAAGCTGCGCCTGTTGTTTGTGGATCAGGAAATGCGGGCCCGGATGGGCATCCAGGCGGTGGCTTATGCCCAGCGCTTCCGCTGGGAGGTGATTGCGGATGAGGTCGCTGCCGTTTACCGCCAGCTGATTTGACTGTTGAACTCAGCCAAGACTTAATCCCCCTGCTCGTCCTCCAGATCGTCTTTCTTCCGCTGTTCTTTCAGATATTCAGCGCGCTGGATGATGTCGCGCCCGAAACGCTCCCGTAATTCATCCACCGCGTTGAGCAGGCTGGCCTGTTTCTGGTGGTCATCGTCCCAGAGCTGGAGCTGATGCACCGGCGGGCCCAGGCCGCTGACCCCCACCCCGATCAGGCGCACGGGCTTCCCCCGGGGCCAGTTATCCCTGAACAGGGCCTTCGCCGCATCGAAGATTTCCTGGTCGAGATTGGTGGCGGAGGGCAGCGTGGTCTGACGGGTGATGGTGATGAAATCGGCCCAGCGCAGTTTGACCTGCACGGTTGAGCCGGCCAGGTCCGCTTTGCGGAGCCGGCGGCCGACCTGGTCGGAAAGGCGGCGCAGGACCGAATGGAGCTGCTTTTCATCCGTCAGGTCGCGGGCGAAGGTGACCTCATTGCTGATCGATTTGACATCGTGTTCCAGGCTGATGGGCCGGTCATCAATGCCCCGGGCGCGCTGACGCAGGTCCGGCCCGAACCGACCGAAGAGGGTTTCCAGCGTTGCGTCGGGGGCTTCGGCCAGGGCGCCGATGGTGGTGATGCCGAAGCCTTTGAGCTTTTCGGCCGTCTTCGGCCCCACACCCCAGAGCGAGCGCACCGGCAGGGGTGCCAGGAATTCGGCTTCTTCCCCGGGTGGGATGATGGTGATCGTATTGGGTGGGTTGGGGCTTTTTTTCTGCGCTTTGCCCCAGTCGTTGGCGATCTTCGCCACCAGCTTGTTGGTCGCGCCGCCGATCGAGATCGGCAGATGCAGCTCCTGGTTAACGCGCCGTTGGAGGTCTTCGGCGATGCGTATCGCTGGTTCAGCAATCCCGGTCACGTCCATGAACACTTCGTCAATGGAGATCCTTTCGATGAAGGGTGTGATCTCGATCAGCGCCATCACCTGCCTGGAGACTTCGCCGTAATGACCATGACGGGAGGAGACCACGATCAGCTCCGGGCAGAGCTGCTGGGCGCGGGCCATCGGCATGGCGGAATGAACGCCAAACATCCGGGCGGCATAGGAACACGAGGCCACCACGCCGCGCCGGTCGGCCTGGCCGCCGACGGCGAAAGGTTTGCCTTTCAGCGAAGGGTCATGCAGTTCCTCGACCGCGCAGAAAAAGGCATCCAAATCAAGATGCAGAATCTTTCTTGCCATAAGGATGATTATATAACAACTGTTCTTCGTAAATCCGGCGGATCGTGTCTTCGATGGGTTGGTCCCGCACTTCCAGGTCCCTGATCCGGTATTGGGAAATTGAAGGTGGGGACAGGGCGATCGCGAAGCCTTTACATGTGGGGTAACTTATTTAACAATCATAACCAGACGCTTCACTGTGATGCCTATCTTGTCCTTCTTAATCTAATGGAACCTGCGGAGGAGGTGAAGCAATCCAGGAATGACACAAACAAGAGAAATCATTTATAGAAGGGCAAAGGGGATTATAGCGCTGCGCTTTGAATTTAGAGCCAGGTCCCATTCAATTCCTTCTTGGATGGCTTACCACTCCGCTTTGCTGCGGGTACTCTGTCGTCGCGCCCTTCAGGCGCTCACTTGCAATGACGAATGAGTCAGATTTCTTATCGCTATGCCTTTGCGATTGCCATGA
>WOYI010879364.1_pt1 | contig 17769 bp, 18 predicted proteins | sample 6423411 | NCBI WGS metagenome assembly WOYI01 (sample SAMN13441803, study PRJNA592873) | oil field metagenome | biome: oil field; feature: oil-well bore; material: oil-contaminated soil; isolation source: oil-contaminated soil from oil-well borehole | place: Germany: Wietze | collected 2016-10-18 ...
GTGCACAGCCAGAGAGAGATTATCCGGTGTTACGATCTATGCTTGGATATTTCGGTTGAGCACGCCCTGAATGCCCTCAAGATGAAACTTGATACGCGAGCGATATGCCAATCCAGCTGCTTAGTGGATAAAAACTGATAAAGCAGAAAAAATCAACACCTGCGGGTCGAGTAAATAAGATTTGTGCTTCATTTTTATCTCCTCGTATTTTTATGATTTTTCTACAACTAGCAAGTGCTAGAAAAATTTTCTAGGCTTATCTTTAGTGAATGCAAATATGATAGATTCTGCAGTGGAAAGGTTGTTACTTGGCGTAATGCTAGCTAAAACCACCGGCTCTATTTAATCTTACTATTCCCTCATTTTTAAAGGAAGTTACTATGGAACACACTCTGCCAGCCCTGCCCTACGCAATGGATGCACTTGCACCCCATATTTCAAAAGAAACCTTTGAATATCACTACGGCAAGCATCACCAGGCCTACGTGACTAATCTTAATAATCTGATCAAAAATACAGAGTACGAAAATCTTGAGCTTGAAGCCATCGTCAAAAAAGCACCTGCTGGTGGTATCTTCAATAATGCGGCGCAAGTCTGGAATCACACATTTTTCTGGAACAGCATGAAAGCCGCTGGTGGTGGATTACCAAGCGGTGCATTGGCAGCTGCAATCACTGCCAAATGGGGTAGTTTTGAAGAGTTCAAAAAAGCGTTTCAAACGTCCGCTGTTGGCAATTTCGGCTCAGGCTGGACATGGCTGGTAAAAAAGGCTGACGGTTCAGTAGATATCGTCAACACCAGCGCTGCAGGCACACCATTAACTTCTGGCGATAAGGCGTTGCTGACCCTTGATGTCTGGGAACATGCTTACTACATTGATTATCGCAATGCACGGCCCAAGTTCGTGGAAACCTTCCTCGCTTCGCTAGTTAATTGGAATTTTGCAGAAAAAAACTTTGCATAATCAAAACACCTGAGGAATAAAAAAGGCAGCGTAAGCTGCCTTTTTTATTCCATTCCTATTACTCGATTTTAATGGCCGTGCTTGCGTAACCGCTCAATTGCGGATAGCTGTGCAATCGCTTCACTCAACTCAGCCTGCGCACGAGCATAATCCATTTCAGCGCTGCGGCTTGCCAAAGCTTCCTCAGCACGCTTCTTGGCTTCCAGCGCTTTAGCTTGATCAAGGTCCGCACCACGAATTGCTGTATCTGCCAGCACCGTCACTAATCCAGGCTGCACTTCAAGCAGACCACCAGCAACAAAAATAAGCTCCTCTTTGCCCTCTGGCAGCTTGATACGTACTGCACCCGGTTTGATACGGGTCATCAGCGGCATATGGCCTGGCAAAATTCCCAACTCGCCATTTTCACCCGGCAGAGCAACAAACTCAGCCAAACCGGAGAAAATCGACGCTTCTGCACTGACTACATCTACATGAACTGTCATAGCCATATCTTATCTTTCTTTTCGCCGCAATAATTAAAGCGTCTTGGCCTTCTCGAATGCCTCTTCAATAGCACCCACCATATAGAACGCCTGTTCGGGCAGCTCGTCGCATTCACCGTCCACAATCATCTTGAAGCCCTTGATCGTATCTGCCAGAGAAACGATTTTTCCAGGTGAGCCGGTGAATACTTCGGCCACATTGAATGGTTGCGATAGAAAACGTTGGATCTTTCGCGCGCGCGATACAGCCAGTTTATCCTCCGGGGCCAGTTCATCCATGCCCAGAATGGCGATGATGTCACGCAGCTCTTTATAGCGCTGTAGATTCGACTGTACGCGACGCGCCACGCTGTAGTGTTCTTCACCCACAATCAGGGGGTCTAGCTGGCGCGATGTCGAATCCAGGGGGTCAACGGCCGGATAAATACCCAGTGCAGCAATATCACGTGACAGCACAACCGTTGCATCAAGGTGGAGGAAGGTAGTCGCCGGCGACGGATCAGTCAAGTCGTCAGCGGGCACATAAACAGCTTGAATGGATGTGATCGAACCCACTTTGGTCGAGGTGATGCGCTCTTGCAAGCGGCCCATTTCATCAGCCAGCGTTGGTTGATAACCCACCGCAGATGGCATCCGGCCAAGAAGGGCAGAAACTTCCGTACCAGCTAGCGTGTAGCGGTAGATGTTATCCACAAAGAAAAGGATATCGCGGCCTTCGTCACGAAATTTTTCGGCCATGGTGAGGCCGGTCAGTGCAACGCGCAAGCGGTTACCTGGGGGCTCGTTCATCTGGCCGAAAACCATGGCGACTTTATCGAGCACCTTGGACTCTTCCATTTCGTGATAAAAGTCATTGCCTTCGCGAGTCCGCTCGCCAACGCCGGCAAATACAGAATAACCTCCGTAGGACTTGGCAATGTTATTGATCAGTTCCATCATGTTGACGGTTTTCCCAACCCCGGCGCCGCCGAACAAGCCGATTTTGCCGCCTTTGGCAAACGGACAGATTAGATCAATCACCTTGATACCGGTTGGCAACAGATCGACCGAGGGTGACAGCTCATCAAATTTAGGTGCCTTGGCATGAATGGGGCGTAATTCTTCATATTGAATCGGGCCTGCCTCATCAATAGGGCGGCCTAAAACGTCCATGATGCGGCCCAATGTGCCAGTTCCTACAGGCACCGAAATTGGGGCGCCCGTCTTTTTCACCTGCATACCACGACGCAGGCCGTCAGAAGATCCCAGGGCAATCGTGCGCACGACACCATCGCCGAGCTGCTGTTGTACTTCAAAGGTCAAGCCCGCTTCGGCATTGCCTGCGGCTGCCTCATCGAGTGTCAGCGCCTCATAGACCTTGGGCATGGATTCACGGGGGAACTTGATGTCGACAACCGCGCCAATACACTGAACGATGTTTCCGTTGCTCATGGTTATTTCCTTAATGTAATTCAGGTTGATTCGTTATAAATCGGGCTCAGCCTGCAATTGCCGCTGCGCCACCAACTATTTCCGAGATTTCTTTGGTAATCGCTGCTTGACGGGCTTTGTTATAAACAAGCTGCAACTCTTTGATGACGCTCCCTGCATTATCCGTTGCGGCTTTCATGGCAACCATACGCGCTGATTGCTCGGAGGCCATATTTTCTGTCACGCCTTCATAAATCAAAGCTTCGACATAGCGCAGCAGCAAATCATCAACCACTGTTTGCGCATCAGGCTCATACAGATAATCCCAACCGGTTTCCGGTGTACCAAGACGCTCACCCGTCAGTGGCAACAAGGGTTCAACTATTGCTTGTTGCGACATGGTATTCACAAAACGGGTATAGGCAATATGCACTTCGTCCAGCTCACCCGACTGATAGGCATCCAGCATGACCTTGATCGGGCCTATCAGTTTTTCCATATGCGGGGTATCCCCGATATGAGTAATTTGTGACACAACCTTGGCACCGAAGCGCTGCATGAAGCCCAGCCCCTTATTACCAATGCAGGTAATGCTAATGTCATTGACACCCTGTGCCTCCCACTGCCGCATGGAATTTAACGACAAGCGCAGCACATTGGTATTTAACCCGCCACACAAACCTTTATCAGTGGTAATAACAATTAAGCCAACACGCTTGACCGAGGCCTGCTTCGTCAGAAAAGGATGCCGATAATCGGTCATCAAGGCATGTGAAAGATTGGCCGCCAAGCGACGAATTTTTTCACTGTAAGGACGGGCAGCACGCATCCTCTCCTGCGCCTTGCGCATTTTCGATGCGGCCACCATCTCCATAGCCTTGGTAATCTTGCGCGTGTTTTGCACGCTCTTGATTTTGCTGCGTATCTCTTTACTACCTGCCATGATCGCCCTTTATTAACCAGTCAGGTGCCGTAAATCAAGCCCAAGACTTCTTGAAATCAGCGATAGCCGCTTTGAGTTGCACTTCGGCATCTTTATCCAGGTCTTTCGTTGTTTCGATCTTGGCTACCAGATCGGCATGCTTCTGGTGCATGGTCTGATGCAGCGCCGCCTCAAATGCCAGAATACGCGGCACATCGATGTCATCCATGAAGCCTTCATTCGAAGCGAACAATGAAATTGCCATATCGGCAACCGACAGAGGTGAATACTGCAGCTGCTTCATCAGCTCAGTCACACGACGACCACGCTCGAGCTGCTTGCGTGTTACCTCGTCCAGATCTGAAGCAAATTGAGCAAATGCCGCCAGTTCGCGATATTGAGCAAGCGATAAGCGCACGCCACCACCAAGTTTCTTGATCACTTTGGTCTGCGCTGCACCACCCACACGCGATACCGAGATACCGGCATTCATCGCGGGACGGATACCGGCATTGAACAAGTCAGTTTCAAGGAAAATCTGACCGTCTGTAATCGAAATCACGTTTGTTGGCACAAAAGCAGAAACATCACCGGCTTGGGTTTCAATAATGGGTAAAGCCGTCAATGAGCCTGTTTTCCCCTTAACTTCGCCGTTGGTCAGCCTTTCAACCCAAGCCTCGGAGACACGTGCGGCGCGCTCAAGCAAACGCGAATGCAAGTAGAACACATCGCCTGGATAAGCTTCACGGCCTGGGGGACGGCGCAATAGGAGGGATATCTGACGATAGGCCCATGCCTGCTTTGTCAAATCATCGTAAACAATCAGCGCATCCATACCGCGATCGCGGAAATACTCGCCCATGGTGCAGCCTGCATACGGTGCAAGAAACTGCATCGCGGCTGAATCAGATGCGGTAGCAGCAACGACAACTGTGTATCCCATTGCACCATGCTCTTCGAGCTTGCGCACGACGTTGGCCACGGTGGATGCTTTTTGGCCAATGGCCACATAGACGCAGAACACGTTCTGGCCTTTTTGATTGATGATGGCGTCAACCGCAACAGCTGTCTTGCCTGTTTGACGATCGCCAATGATCAATTCGCGCTGCCCACGCCCTACCGGCACCATCGAGTCAATCGCCTTGAGACCCGTTTGTACAGGTTGCGATACCGATTTACGCCAAATAACGCCAGGAGCCACTTTTTCAAGCTTGTCGGTGAGTTTTGCGTTGATGGGGCCTTTGCCATCAATCGGCTCGCCCAGAGCATTCACTACACGGCCCAGCAGTTCAGGGCCGATAGGCACTTCGAGAATACGGCCTGTACATTTGACAGTATCACCCTCGGAAATATGCTCGTAATCCCCCAACACCACGGCGCCCACTGAATCGCGCTCCAGGTTAAGGGCCAAACCAAACGTATTGCCGGGAAACTCCAGCATTTCGCCCTGCATAACGTCCGCCAGACCATGCACACGACAGATGCCGTCGGTCACTGAAACCACGGTACCTTCATTACGCGCTGTTGCGGGCAACTGCATGGCCTGAATCCGCGTTTTAATCAGCTCACTAATTTCGGATGGATTTAAATTCATCAAATAACTCCTAGTTCTTTAGGGCAATCGCCATAGCAGCAAGTTTGCCGCGAACCGAGGCATCAATCACCTCGTCGCCAACAGCCATACGCACACCACCGATAAGCTCGGGATCAAGCTTAATCGTTGCTTGTATCTGGCATCCAAACTTATGTTCGAGTTCAGCTACCAATTTTTTTAACGCGGCATCATCGAGAGGAAAAGCCGAAGTAATCTCGGCGTGTTTGATGCCTTGGGCATCAGCTTTGAGTTTGTCAAACAATGCAGCAATTTCCGGTAGAACTGTCAGGCGATCGTTATCAACCAGCACACGAACAAAATTTTGCTGATCTGCATCAAGCTTGCCGCCAGCCGCCTCAAAATAAAGCTGAGCAAGCTGCGCAGGACTAAATCGCGGATTGCCAATACACGCTGCCATCGCTGGATCGGCTGTAATGCCTGACAAGCATTCAAGGGCTTCAGCCCATGAGAGCAAATCGGCAGGATTGCCTTTGGCTAACTGGAATGCAGCTTCCGCATAAGGCCGGGCAAGTGTAACGTTCTCAGCCATGTCTAATCAAAGCTCCGACTTCAGCTGAGAAAGCAGCTCGGCATGTGCCTGAGGGTTAATTTCCTTGCGAAGAATTTTCTCGGCACCTGCAACAGCCAGTAGCGCGACTTGTTCACGCAACGCCTCTTTGGCGCGTTGCGCAGCGACACCCGCTTCGGCTTGGGCGGCGTCACGGGCAGCCGAAATCACTCGAGCAGCCTCGGTGCGAGCTTCTTCAAGCAATTGAGCGGCTTGCTTCTCCGCTCCACTGCGAAATTCAGCAGCCGACTCACGCGCATGACGCAACTCTTCAGCGGCTTTTTTCTCAGCGTGCACCAAATCAGCCTTTGCCTTGTCAGCCGCCGCAAGTCCGTCAGCGATTTTACCCGCACGCTCGTCTAATGCCTTCATGATGGGCGGCCATACGAATCTCATCGTAAACCACGCCAAAACAAAGAACACAGCCAGCTGGGCAAACAGCGTTGCGTTCAGATTCACGTTATTGGTCCTTTAGAAAAGACGCGCTTACTTGAGGATGAACGGATTGGCAAACGCGAACATCATCGCAATACCAACACCAATCAGGAAGGCAGCATCAATCAGACCGGCCAGCAAGAACATTTTGGTCTGCAGGGCATTCATCAACTCAGGCTGACGAGCGGATGCTTCGAGGTATTTGGATCCCATAATGCCGATACCGATACAAGCGCCAACAGCACCGAGGCCAATAATCAGGCCAGCGGCCAGAGCGACAAACCCAAGAACATGTTCCATGACTACTCCTTATATAAAATATACAACTTTAAAAAACTACTAATTACTGCAACTAGTGACTTTCATGTGCCTGACCGATGTACACCAGCGTCAGCATCATGAAAATGAATGCCTGCAAAACAACAATCAATATGTGAAAAATTGCCCAGATCGAACCCGCCACAACATGACCAAAAAAACCCAAGGCGGTAGCGGTACTGCCCATCAGAGCGATGAGCATGAACACCAGCTCACCGGCATACATGTTGCCAAATAGTCGCATACCGTGAGATACGGTTTTAGCAACAAACTCAATCATCTGCATGATAAAGTTCACAGGATACAGCAAGGGATGATTACCGAAAGGCGCGGTAAATAACTCATGTACCCAGCCACCAAACCCTTTAATCTTGATATTGTAGTAAAGACAAAGCAACAATACCCCAAGCGACATGCCAAGCGCGCCATTCAGATCAGCAGTGGGCACGATTCGCTGGTGATGCACCCCAAATAATTCCGCGATTCTGGGCAATAGATCCACCGGCAGAAAATCGAGAGCATTCATGAACAAAATCCAAATAAACACGGTCAGCGCAACCGGCGCTATGAACCGGCGATCTCCATGAACGATGGCTTTTGACTGAGTCTCAACCATTTCAACCAGCATCTCAACAGCGCCTTGAAGACGGCCAGGCACACCCGACGTAGCTCGTCGGGCAGCAATAACCATGAAAATGATCGCCAGCACACCCATGCTGACAGACCAGAAAAGAGTATCCACATTGATTATCGTCCAGTCAATAATGGCTGCCTGCTTATGACCAGTATTGGTCAAATGGGTCAGGTGATGGACGATATAGTCGCCTGCGGCAGGCGCGTTTTCAGTGCTTGATGACATAATCAGTTTTTTAACAATAGCGCAAACAAATTAGCTTTTAAAGCGACAAAAAGCCCCACCAGCAATGCCAACCAGTGCACAGGGTAGAACCGCTGAGCAACCACCAAAAGTACTACGGTAGCGAGAACTTTAACCAGCTCGCCAACAAAAAAAGTAACTGCATTAGTCTGTTTTTTTGCTGTAGAAACAGTCAATCTCGTTACAAACAACAGGTTGGGAATAGCGTACGCCATCCCACCAAACAGAACCGACAGCGCGCCTTGTTGCCCTAACCATATGCTGGCTAATCCTGCCGCAACCAGCACCCCGACAAACTGAAGAATTACAACCCTATACATCGGTTAAACCTTCCAAGGCCGCATAATTGCCATGCAATTCAAAGCTTTTTGATTTTAAATGCTTGCAGAATAAGTGTCAATGAAATTGCCGTGGCAGGACCGATTAATTTGTTTTACTTGGCTCAAGTTACCGCTACGCAGCACCCGCCCTTTGAAAAGTCGGCGCTGGTGATACGCCACTTCAGCCGAAATGCGCGCTCAGTAAGCCGTCCAACTGATCCAGGCTTGCAAAACGAATCGTCAATGTACCCACACCCTTTCTGTTAGCACTCACTTTGACTGTAGCACCTATTTTGTCTGACAATTCCTCCTCTAACCTCTCTAGATCACGATTGTCTTGCGGAGCACCTTCTGTCTTCTGGGGCGGATTAAGCTCACGCGCAACCAGCCGTTCCGTATCACGAACCGATAGCCGCTTTTCTACCAGCGTAGCAGCAAATCGACTTTGCTCAAGCTTGGATAAAGCAAGCAATGCCCGCGCATGACCCATTTCAATATCGCCTGCCATCAGCATATCCTGCACAGGCTTTGCCAACTGCAAAAGACGCAGCAAATTCGTTGCGGCTGAGCGAGAACGACCCAAGGCATCTGCTGCCTGTTGGTGCGTCATCTCAAACTCATCAATCAAGCGCTGAATGCCTGCCGCTTCTTCAAGTGGATTGAGATCTTCCCGTTGAATATTTTCGATCAGCGACATAGCCAGCGCTGCGTCATCCGGAATATCCCGTATGAGCACAGGAACTTCGTTCAGCCCTGCAATTTGGGCCGCACGCCAACGTCGCTCACCAGCAATAATTTCGTAGCATGCTTGGCCTTCATAAACTACCGGACGTACCGAAATGGGCTGAATTAAGCCTTGGGCTTTGATCGAGGCGGCAAGCTCTTCCAGCGAGCCAGGGTCCATTCGCGTGCGTGGCTGGTACTTACCGGGACGCAACGCGCTGACTGACAACACATCCTGCCGCTGCCCTTGGTTACCGCTGGTTTCCGGATCAAGCAGTGTATCCAGACCTCGGCCCAAACCCTTTAATCGTGTGGCATTCATTTCATTCCTTCCAGGTTTTAACGCGTTCGATCATTTCAACGGCAAAGGCTAGGTAAGCCTGCGAACCCTTGGCTGCCTTATCAAATAAAACGCCGGGCACACCATAACTTGGCGCTTCCGCCAGGCGCACATTGCGTGGCACGATGGTCTTGAAAACCTTATCCCCGAAATGTTGTTCCAACTGGGCCGAAACCTGATTTGACAAGGTGCTGCGAGTATCGAACATGACTCGCAAAAGACCAATGATTTTCAATTCACGATTCAGATTCGCATGAACTTTTTTAATGGTATTGACCAGGTCAGACAACCCTTCCAGCGCATAATATTCACATTGCATAGGAATAATCACGCCATGCGCCGAACATAAGCCATTGAGCGTCAGCATGGACAGGGACGGCGGACAGTCGATCAAGACAAAATCGTAATCATCCTTGTGCAGCATCAACGCATTTTTAAGACGCAACTCTCTATGCTCCAGAGCGACCAGATCTACCTCCGCACCTGCCAGATCGCGATTTGCGGGCAGTACATCAAATTTCCCGCTGGGCGATGTTACTCTCGCTTGCGCAAGCGTTGCTGACTCTAAAAGCAACTGATAAACCGAAAGTTGCAAACCCCGCTTATCTATGCCACAACCCATGGTGGCATTGCCCTGTGGATCAAGATCTATCAACAGTGTGCGCTGCCCTTGCGCAGCCAGTGCGGCGGCCAGATTGACCGTAGTCGTGGTTTTTCCTACCCCACCCTTCTGATTGGCTATGGCAAATATATGCATGGGTCAGTGATCTTTCTGTAAAACAATCAAATGACGCTCAGCCGCCATCCCGGGAACCTCTAGTGGTAAACACCGGGCGACGTGCCACCCCGCAGGAAGCCGAGCAATTTCCTCGTGAGGCATCTGCCCTTTCATGGCGTAAAGCGCACCGCCTTCTGCCAGCAGGTGACCTGACAATGATACAAAATCCGCCAATTCAGCAAATGCGCGCGATATCACGGCATCGCACTGCGCCACAGGCTGCTTTTCAACTCGTCCACTCATCACTATTAAATTCGACAGCCCAAGCTCGATTTTTACTTGGCGCTGAAATGCCGTCTTTTTATCCACAGAATCAATCAGCCCCATCTGTACTTGCGGACAGGCAATCGCTAGGGGAATACCCGGCAATCCGGCGCCACTTCCCACATCAATCCAGCGCCGTGCCACCAGCGCCGACTTTTCCAGGTGCGGTAGTATGCTCAAGGAATCTAATAGATGCTGCGTTAACATGGCAGATTCTTCACGTATGGATGTCAGGTTATAAGTAGCATTCCATTTCTTTAGCAGCACCAAGTAACCAAGGAGCTGTGCCTGCGCACTTTCTGGCAACATCAGCCCCAAGGCCATCAAACCTTGCTGCAACTGAACGTCCAGGGTCATGCCGCCTTCCGCCGCTTGAGATGAACTAAAAGCAAGGAGATGGTTGCTGGCGTTACTCCTTGAACTCGCGATGCCTGGCCCAGCGTTTCCGGGCGCGCCTGATCCAGCTTTTGGCGTGCCTCAAATGACAAGCCATGGACCGTTGCGTAATCCATGCTAGCGGGAATAGCGGTTGATTCATGCGCCAAACTTTTGGCGACTTCTTCTTTTTGCCGCTCGATGTACCCTTGATATTTCGCTTGAATCTCCACTTGCTCGATAACCTCAGTATCTGTCACTGCCCCCCCGGAATTCGACAAAGTCATTAAATTGGCATAGCTGACTTCTGGTCGACGGAGTAGCTCAAACAAACTATATTCATGCTCCATCGCTTGGCCAAGTACCCGTATCGCTTCTACCTCGCTGATGATCCGGGGATTCACCCAGGTTGCCCGAGTGCGCTCAACTTCGCGTGCAATAGCATCACGTTTGCGATTAAAGCGATCCCAGCGCACATCGTCGACCAACCCCAACACGCGCCCCTCCTCGGTTAATCTTAAATCGGCGTTATCTTCACGTAACGACAAGCGGTACTCAGCCCGACTGGTAAACATGCGGTAAGGCTCAGATACCCCGCGCGTTATCAAATCATCGACCAACACACCCATGTAGGCCTGATCCCGCCGAGGCGCCCATGCTGGCAAATCTTTTGCGAACCGAGCGGCATTAACACCTGCTAACAAGCCCTGGGCTGCCGCCTCCTCATAACCCGTTGTGCCATTGATCTGGCCTGCGAAAAACAAACCGGTAATCGATTTGGTTTCCAGACTGCTTTTCAAGTTTCTCGGATCAAAGTAATCATATTCAATGGCATAGCCAGGCCGGGTGATGTGCGCCTTTTCAAGGCCACGGATAGATCGGATGAGATTTAACTGCACATCAAATGGCAGACTGGTAGATACACCTTGCGGATAAATTTCGTAAGTCTCAAGACCTTCAGGTTCCATAAAAACCTGATGGCTATCTTTACCCGAAAAACGATGGATTTTGTCTTCTATTGATGGACAATATCGCGGCCCTATCCCTTCAATCACCCCTGTAAACATCGGCGAACGATCCAGGCCACGTCGAATAATTTCGTGTGTATTTTCGTTTGTATGGGTAATCCAGCAAGGTATCTGGCGCGGATGCATACTGGCCGAACCCAAAAAAGAAAAAATCGGCACCGGGTTATCACCCGGTTGACGCGTCATGACTGAGAAATCAATCGAGCGTCCATCAAGTCGTGGTGGGGTGCCGGTTTTCAAACGGCCCACAGGAAGATTCATTTCCTTTAAGCGCTGACTCAGGAAAATAGCCGCCGGATCACCGAATCGACCAGCACGGTAATTCTCCAGACCGACATGAACCAATCCATTGAGAAATGTACCCGCCGTCAAAACAACCGCAGGTGCATGGAACCGAACCCCCAGCTGAGTAACCACGCCCGTAATACGATCACCCACCACAATGAAGTCATCAACCGCCTGTTGAAACAAGGTTAGATTTTTCTGGTTTTCAAGATATGAACGGATTGCACGCTTATACAATTGGCGATCTGCCTGGGCACGCGTTGCTCGAACAGCCGGACCTTTTGATGCATTGAGAATACGAAACTGGATGCCCGCCTCATCCGCAGCCAAAGCCATTGCACCACCCAGGGCATCAATTTCCCTTACTAAATGCCCCTTTCCTATGCCTCCAATGGAAGGATTGCAAGACATGGCACCTAACGTCTCAATATTGTGCGTGAGCAACAATGTTTGAGCACCCGTTCGCGCTGACGCCAGCGCAGCCTCTGTTCCGGCATGCCCACCACCAACAATAATCACATCAAATGCAGTTGGAAATTCCACTTTTATCATCCCAATCTCGAGGCGCAATGATACGCCCCTGCACTCTAAAATATATACCCCAAAACAGTTTCACGTGAAACAACCCCCCCCAATGTTTCACGTGAAACGTATGTTATTTTCCGATGCAAAAACGAGAAAATATTTCGCCCAGCAAATCATCTGATGAGAATTCCCCTGTAATGCTGGATAAAGCTCCTTGTGCTAATCGCAGTTCTTCTGCACAAAGCTCAGTTTGACCTAGCTGCCGTATCGCCAGCGCCAACCTCTCAGCCGCACGCGCAAGTGCTTCAATGTGCCTCGCACGAGCAAGAACAACATCCTCACCAGTACCCACCCACCCCGCTACGCGCAATAACTCATCGCGTAGCAAGCTGACGCCCTCACCACTGTGGGCAGATAAGCATAAGTGCACCTGCCCATCAAGCTCGAAGCGCTGTGCAGACTTATCGGCCAAGTCACATTTATTCTCGATAACAAGTCGCTCTATGCCAGAAGGTAGTTGCGCAGAAATCATTCGGTCGGCATCTGTAATTCCTGCCCTTGCATCAACCAGCTGAAGAATAACATCAGCACGTTCTAGCTCTTGCCAGGCACGGCCAATTCCCATCTTTTCAACTGGATCTTCAGTGGCACGTAATCCAGCTGTATCAATAATATGCAGTGGAATGCCATCAATCTGTATCGTTTCACGCAACACGTCGCGCGTGGTTCCTGCATGTTCAGTCACAATTGCACGGTCTTCGCCTGATAAACAATTCAGCAAAGATGATTTACCTACATTAGGCAAACCCGTCAACACCACATGCAAACCTGTACGCAGCAAGCTACCAGCACGCGCACGCAATAGCAGCTTATCCAGATCAAGGCGCAAATTATTCAATCGCTCAGCTGCATCGGTATGCTGAAGCAAATCAATGTCTTCTTCAGGGAAATCCAACGTTGCTTCAACCAGCATGCGCAACTCGATTAACCGCGTCACCAGCGCCTGCACTTCGCGAGAAAACTCACCAGACAGGGAGCGTAATGCCGAGCACGCAGCAGCAACCGTGTCGGCATCAATCAGATCGGCGACCGCCTCAGCTTGGGCGAGATCGATTTTGTCATTCAGAAAAGCCCTTTGAGTAAATTCACCTGGTTGAGCAATGCGCGCACCAAGCTCAACACATCGCGCCAATAACATCTGCATCACAACCGAACCGCCATGGCCCTGCAACTCAATTACATCCTCACCCGTGAAAGAGTGTGGCGCAGAAAAGTAGAGCAAAACACCGCGGTCAATAGCAGAGCCATCCCCCGCAAAAAAATCGGCGATGGTAACACGGCGCGGGATGGGTATTTTTTGACACAATTGACGCGCGAAAGGCAATAAATCACGTCCGGAAATGCGGACAACACCAATACCACCACGACCGGCAGCCGTAGCAATTGCAGCGATTGTGTCTACTACAGCGCTACTCGCCATGAAAGCCTCACAAACCGATATAGAAATGCCAGCCTGGTTCCTTGCTAATCCAGCATTCGCTTAACTTGATCAGGCTGGCTTACTTGCCGATTCAATTGTCCGGGTAATTTGCCACTGCTGGGCAATGGATAGCAGATTATTGACAGTCCAATACAGCACCAGACCCGCCGGGAAAAATAAAAACATCCCGGTAAATAAAATTGGCATCATTAGCATCACTTTGGCCTGCAAGGGATCTGGTGGCGCAGGATTAAGCTTGGTTTGAATAAACATGGTTGCACCCATGAGCAACGGCAAGACATAGTATGGATCTTGCGCAGATAAATCATGTATCCACCCAATCCAGGGTGCATTGCGCATCTCTACCGTGCCTTGTAGAACCCAGTACAACGAGATAAAAACAGGAATTTGAATAAGGACAGGCAAGCAACCACCGAGCGGATTAATGTTCTCTTTTTTATAGAGTGCCATCATTTCCTGGTTAAGCCGCATCTTATCGTCCCCATGAACCTCTTTCAGCTTAGCTAACTTTGGAGTAACCAAACGCATCTTGGCCATAGATTTATAGCTAGCTGCGGATAAGGGAAAAAATACTAGCTTGATCAGGACGGTAAGCAGAATAATTGCCCATCCCCAATTGCCTGTCAGCTTATGAATCACACCCAACACCCAAAACAGAGGCGCAGCAATCACTGTCAACCAACCATAATCAACAACCAGATCAAGCCCCGGTGCAATACCTTTTAGATTCTGCAACTCTTGGGGACCAGAGTAAAGTGATAACGAGCTTTTGCCATCAGCACCCACAGGTAAAATGACACCCGCAGAATAAAGATCTGCGCCAACCTGTCGCATATAAAACTCGCGAGCAATACCCTGAGGCGGCAACCAAGCAGCAACAAAATAATGCTGCACCATAGCCAGCCAGCCGTTATCTGCTTTAGTCGCAAACTTAGCTTTGTTTTTAGTCAGATCAGAAAAACTGACTTTTTGGAATTTTTCAGCTTCAGTAAATACAGCCGGCCCAGTAAAGGTCGAAGCACCCATCATCATGGAATGATTATTACCTTCTGCCGGTTTCCCGTCGCGGGTAAATTGATAATAAGCAAAAGCGCCCACAGGAAGGCCTTCATGACGAACGTCAATTTGATAGCTTCCACGGTGAAAAATGTAAGTCTTTACTACTTGCCCACCACCTGCTAAATCAGCAACAAATTGAATATTTAGAGCATTTTCCCCGGCTTTTAAAAGACGTGCATCACTAACCACACGCCACATACTGCGGTGGTTTGGCAACCCCTCACCTATTGCACCTGATTGAGCACTATACAAATGATGCTCACCATTATCAAAAAGGATAAATGGACGTTTTTTATCTTTAGCGTCGGGGTGGGCTTTTAGTTCCAAACGAACAATATCACCCCCCTGAGATGATATTTCGGCTAAAAGTAAGTCAGTTTCCACTTTGATTACTTCAGCCTTGGCAATCTCTTTAGTAGCAGCTAACTCAGCACCTTCTCCAGCGGAGGAAATACTAGTAACAGGCGAGGCAATCCCCCGTGAAGGCAAATCACTCACAGGAGCCGCCTGAGTTACCAGCGTGTTTTTTGATTGAACATGTTTCTGCCAGCCATCCCATAGCATGACAAGCGAAAAGCTGAATGCAAGAATCAATACTAATCGGCGGTTATCCATAACTCTCTCAGCTGTTAAGTGCTTATAAATATTACTTTAAGGTACTGGGTCATAACCGCCAGGCTGCCACGGATGACAACGGATCACGCGGCGCATGGTCAGCCATACTCCAACAATTAAACCATGCTTACTCAGAGCCGATATCGCGTAATCAGAGCAACTAGGCTCAAAGCGGCAATGACGTCCTATCAAGGGACTAATAGCCCATTGATAGAAACGGATCATAAATAAAAATAGGTTGACAGGCCAAGAGGTCATTATGCAGGGTCACTCACCGGCCAAGCGCCTCAACAGATCGTCGATTAGCAGCCGCCAATTCTTATACGAAATTTGCTTTGCAGAACCCAAAGGACGATGGACCCTTAATACCACATCACATGGCGGAAGCTCGTTTGCGAGCAGACGAAAAGCTTCACGACCTTGTCTTTTAACCGCATTCCTCAAAAAAGCCTGCTTGACAAGCTTCTTGGGGACAACAACCCCTAAACGCGACAAATTCTGCTTTTCAAGTAACCGAAAATGCAAGATGAAGGGGCAATCCAACTCACCCCGAACTACTCGTCGAGATGAAAACACACCCGAAAACTCATGCGGGGTATGTAATCGCCTCTCAGGACCAAAACCGAATGAAATTGAGGTCAAACCGCAAGACTATGGCGGCCCTTAGCCCGACGTGCACGGATAACAGCACGGCCACCGCGAGTGCGCATGCGAACAAGAAAACCATGAGTGCGTTTACGCCGTATAACAGATGGTTGATATGTACGTTTCATGAAAAACCTCTAGACAAATAAAACCATTAATTAGAACATCTTATAAAAACTTAGTCAAGTAAATCAATCAACCCTGCCGATAGAATATCTGTGGATAACTCGCATCGAAACAGCTAGAATCCATAACTGTAGATTTCTTCAATTAAACTTAAGTCATCCAATGTGGTTGCTTTACGTTTCTTTAATTATCCTTAATGCGTGAATTTTGGTCTATCTGTTTAAACCGGTTTGAACAGGAGCTTCCTGCACAGCAGTTCAACACCTGGATTAAGGGATTACGTTTAGAAATTGATCCGAACGATAACACCCGATACCAGCTGATTGCTCCCAACCGATTTATTATGCAATGGGTTCGTGAGCGATATTTAACGCAAATTGAAACATTGGGAAATGAGTTTTTTACACATCCAATTACCATTCAGCTTTCTGTCAATGAATCCATTCCAGAAAGCTTACCCTCTAGCCCCGAGCCAGAAAATATTACCGATGCATTTAAAAAAACAACAAAAGAAACAATTTCACCTCTAAAAACCACAGGGGTAGATTACACAAAAACTCATTTAAACCATGAGTTTACGTTCGATACCCTAGTTACCGGACGAGCGAATGATCTCGCTCGGGCTGCTGCACAACAGGTAGCGATGAATCCCGGAACATCCTACAATCCGCTATTTATTTATGGTGGTGTTGGTTTAGGTAAAACCCACCTTATTCATGCAATTGGCAATTCGATATACGCTGCTAATCCAGCAATGGAAATTCGTTATGTCCATGCAGAGGATTATTTCTCTGACATGGTTCGTGCTTTTCAACAAAATAGCAGGGATAGCTTTAAGCAATATTATCGATCACTTGATCTACTACTAATAGACGATATTCAGTTTTTTAATCGCAAGGATAGAACACAAGAAGAATTTTTTTATGCCTTCAATGCCTTAATTGAGGCTAAAAAACAAATTATCATTACTTCAGACACTTATCCTAAAGATGTCCAGGGATTAGAAGAGCGATTGATTTCACGATTTGACTGGGGATTAACCGTAACAATTGATCCACCAGAACTTGAAATGCGAATAGCAATCCTGAAAAAAAAGGCAGAAGCAGAGAGAGTTTCCATCCCTGATGAGGTTTGTTTTTTAATTGCCAAAAACCTTCGCTCCAATGTAAGAGAACTGGAAGGTGCTCTTAATAGGGTAATAGCTTATGCAGGGTTTCATGGTAAAGAAATCAGTTTGGATGTCGCAAAAGATGCATTGCGAGACATTATTAGCGCAACTAATCGACAAATTTCATTGGAACAGATACAAAAAACAGTATCAGATTTTTATAAAATCAAAGTTTCCGAGCTTCACTCAAAAAAACGAACCCGAGCAATAGCACGCCCCCGTCAAATCGCCATGTGGTTAGCAAGGGAATTAACATCTCATAGCCTGCCTGAAATTGGTGATTTTTTCGGTGGCCGCGATCACACGACCGTGATACATGCGTGCCGTACAATTACAGAAATTAAGATTAATGACCTAGAAATAAGCAACAATCTACATGTATTAATTCAAACATTAAAAACTTAAATGTTAAATTTAAAACATTAGTTGTTTGTGAATAAGTA